>OFRH01000020.1_pt1 | contig 36001 bp, 29 predicted proteins | sample 1543111 | NCBI WGS metagenome assembly OFRH01 (sample SAMN07774220, study PRJEB24372) | wastewater metagenome | isolation source: Exp Tend NO 100WW | collected 2016-02
AAGAGCTTCAGGGCGTCGAGGCCGAGGAGCTTGCTGGCCGAGACCGGTCCGGCGTCGCCCTTGGGCGGGGTGTTCGGCAGGGTGAACGAGTAGAGCGCGATGGCGACGGCGACGCCGCAGGCGAGGGTGAACATGCCGTTGTTGTCGGCGAGGGTGGCCTTTGCGTCAGGTATGACCTTGAAGGCAGTATAATTGAAGACGCTCGTAGTGGTGTTGATCCCGCTTGCGGTCCATGCAGCGATTTTTCCCCAGTAGTTGATCACGTTGGCGGCGGCGATCCAGCCGGCGGAGGCGGCGGCCATGACGATCGGGAACCACTTGGCCGGATTCGGCGCGTGGGTGAGGGTGATCGTGTTGATGAGCCCGTGGCCAGCCATGTAGGTCAGGGTGTAGACGATCAGCGAAGGGTAGAAGAGGCCGAAGGTCGTCTGCTGCGAGATCCACCAAAGCAACGCGGCGCCGAGGAGGTGCAGGACGCCGAGGAGGCGCTGCGCAGGGACGTAGCGATCGGCGATGACGCCGATGAGGAAGGGCGAGACGAGCGCACCGATAGCGGTGGTGCCGTAGGCGAGGCCGATCTGTCCGCCCGTGAAGTTAAGCTTCAGCAAATAGACCGACAAGGTGTTGTACCAGCAGCTCCAGACGAAGTAGTGGAGGAAGACCATCAGGGCCAGACGGAGGTATAGGGTAGGGGTCATGGGGTGGTGGAAGGGTTAGGGGTGGGGGTAGGGGTAGGAAAGGAAATAAAGGGTGCTTAGGCGTGGCGGCGGATGGCTTCGCGGTAGGCAAGGGGCGGGAGGTCCTGGTGACGCTGGAACTGACGGTGGAAATAGGCCGCGGTGGGGTAGCCGCACTGGTGCGCGATCTGCTTTACGGACTCGTCGGTCTCGGCGAGCAGACGGGCGGCGCGGGCGATGCGCAATTCGTTGAGATACTGGGGGACGGACCGTCCGGTGCACTTCTTGAACAGGCGGCTGAAGGCGCTCTCGCTGAGGCCGGCGAGCACGGCGAGCTCCGGGACATAGAGGGGTTTGCCGAGGTTGGCCTTGATGTGGGCGACGACGTTGCCGATGCGATCCGAGGAATGCTCGTCGATGGTCGCATGGAAGCCGGGCGAGGCAATCTCCTTGAGGTCATCGGAGCCGGCGGCGAGCTCGAGGAACTCGATCAGGAGCGCGAGGCGACGCAGCCCGTGAGCCTTGGGCATCTTGTGCAGGAGCGCGGCGGCCTGCTTGCGGGTCGCGCCTTTGAACTCGAGGCCGAGGCGCGCCCGTTCCAGCAGGCGCCGGATGGCCGCGACCGACGAATGCTGCGTCCACTCCTCGCCGAAGAGGTTCGGACGAAATTGGACGAGGATCCACTCCACGCCGGCCTGACGGCCCTTGCGGTCGTTGCGGAAGTCGTGCGGGAGGTCGGAGCCGAGCAGCAGGATCTCGCCGACCTTGAGCGGTGACATCTTGTCGCCGATCCAGCGCTCGGTGCCACCGCGGAGCAGGAAGAAGATCTCGTGCTCGGGGTGGTGATGCCAGACGCAGCCGAAATCGCGTTGGCTCAGGTGCTCGCAGGCGACGAGTTCGTTCGCCGACGCGGGAGATTGCTGTTCCTTGATGAGGCGCACGCTTATTTCTTCTTCGGCACGGCTTTCTTCGGCGCGGGCTGGCGCCCGAAGAACCACTTGGATTCGCCGGACCAGGCGTGGTCGGTCTCGAGGGTGTTGAGCTTCAGCTGGAAACCGTGGGCGTTGAAGCGGGCGGAGGTCCAGCCGGTGGCGTTGGTGTTCTTGTTGAACACGTAAGCGCAGGCGATGGTGCTGATGATGTGGATGTCGTTCTCCTTGGCCTGCGTCCACTCATGGGTATGGCCGTGGATATAGGCCTTCACCTGCGGGCGCTTGGCGAGCTCCGGCCAGAAGTCCGCTGTGTCGGCGATGCCGCCCTTGTAATGGCTGGTATCACCGCCGACCTGCGGGTTGTGGTGGCCGACGAGCACGACCTGCTTGGTCGGGACTTCGTCGATCTTGGCGAGAGTCCACTCGATCTGCTCCGCACCCAGCTTGCCTCCCGGGCCAGGGGTCTGGTCGAGGGTGTCGAGCAGGATGAGGCGCGTGGACGGGAGGTCGATGAGGCTGTTGTGGCGAGGCTCCTTGAGGTCGGAGGCGCTCTTCATCTCGGGGAAGGCCTGGTTGAAGACCGCACGGACATCATGGTTGCCGAGCGTAAGGTGTACCGGGATGCCGGCGTCGCGTAGCGGGGCGATGAGTTCGCGGACCACGGCGTAATCGGCGGTGGTGCCGATCGCGAGGGCGAGGTCGCCGTTGATGATGACGGCGGTGGGTTTCTTCGCGAGGGCAAGGATCTGCTTCACCGCCGTGCGCAGGTGGTCGTCGTCGTCCTTGGCGTTCGCGGGAATCTTTTCTTCGGGGATGCCAGTCAGGTGGATGTCGTTGAGGATGACGATCTCGTCGCCGCCCGAAGTGTCGAGCGCCGCCCAGCCGCGGAGCGGGAAGGCGAGGGTGGCGAGACCAGCGAGCTGGAAGAACCGACGTCGGGAGAGGGAGACGGTCATGGGAAAGGTTTCTCGAGGGCGGCTTCGTAGACGGCGTCGACCATGCAGTCGGAACCGAGGGCGGAGCGGAGCGGGTCGATATTGGCGGCGCTATAGCCGAGGTGGAGATGGCGGCACCAGCCCTGGGCCAGGGCGTATTTGCCGGAGAGCGCGCCCACTTCGGCGGACATCTTGTCGAGCGTGAGCAGGTAGGAGTCCATGCCTTGGCTCTTATCCAGCCAATCCTTCTGGGAAGCGTGTGCCGCCAAGGCCTTGCGAGCTTGGTCCTGGACCGGGGCGACATCGACGTAGAGGCCGGCGCGGATCTTCTGGCGCAGCGGCGTACGCAGCCCGTGCGGCATCGCGTGGTAGATCGTGACATCGTGCGCGTAGGGTGCCACCGGCGGCACAGTGTCGAAGTTGGGCATCCCGTGCGTGAAGGCGGCGGAGGTCGCGAGACGGGCGCAGGCCATGTGGTCTTCCATGTAGTCTGACAGGGCGTGCGTGAGCACGATATCGGCGCGGCTCTGGCGGATGACCGAAGCGACCTTGCGCATGACCTCGATGTCGAAGGTGAGCGTCATGTCGTTCACGACTGGCGGGTAGAACTTCGCGCCGAGGATGCGGGCGGCTTCCTGGGCTTCGGCGAGGCGGACGGTCGCGGTCGTGGGGCCGTCCATCTGGACCGAGCCGCCGTTGCCGGCACAGAGGTCGAAGTAGTGGAGGTCCCAGCCGCGCTTTGCGAGCTGGAGCATCGTCCCGGCGGCGAAGTATTCGACGTCGTCGGGGTGCGCGAAGATGGCGAGGCAGGACGGCATCGGCTCAGGCGACCTTGACCGGCTGGCCGCCGTTGGCCGCGCTCTGGTCGGCGGCGAAGATCACCTTGAAGGTGCGGAGGGCGTCGCGGAAACTCGTCAACGGCATGTCCTGGCCCTTATCCAGCGCGTCGAAGAAGGCCTGGAACTGGGCTTGGTAGGGGTGGTCGCTGACGTCGCCGGAATCCAGCATCTTCATCGAGAGCCCGCTCCACTGCGCCTTGTTGGTCTTCAGCTTCGCGGAGTGGAACTTGTTATCAAGGACGCTGCCATGGCTGCCCACGAGGTGGGTGTGGAAGTAATAGGGCTGGAGGCAGTCGACGATCGCGGCGCACTTACCGACGGCGCCGTTCTTGAACTTCAGGATCGTGACCGCGGAGGTGTCATATTCGTACGGGGTGAAGTAGTCGCTCTTCGACTTGGTGCTGAAGCTCGTGACGGAGTCCACTTCGCCTGGCATGCACATCAGGAGCGCGTCGAGGGCGTGGCACCCGGCGGTGAGCAGGGCGCTACCGCCGTCCTTCTTGCCGATGTTCCATCGGTATTGGCCGTACCAAGGGCCGATGCCGTGGTAATAGTCGACTTCGCCGTAATGGAGTTCGCCGAGGAGGCCTTGGTCGATGACGGCCTTGGTGGCTTCCATCTGGCTGGAGAAGCGGCACTCGAAGCAGACGCAGCCCTTCACGCCGTTTTTTTCGGCGGCTTCGAAGATCTGGATCACCTCGGCCATCGAGTTGGCCATCGGCTTCTCGAGGATGAGGTGCTTTTTCGCTTTCGCGGCGGCGACGGCCTGAGCGCAGTGTTGGCTCGGGTAGCTGGTGATGTCGACCACGTGGATGTCCGGGTCGGCGAGCAGGGCTTCGACGGTATCGTAGGCCTTGATCTTGCCACCGTGCTTGGCGCTGAGCGTGGCGGAGTCGAGCGGACGCGAGGAATAGATCGCCGTGACCTGCGCCTGGCTGGTCGCGTTGATGGCGTCGATGTGGGCCGTGGCGGCCCAGCCGTAGCCGATGATGCCGACGTTATATTTCTGGGTGCTCATGGGGTCACGTCTTGGGGGTGGCCAGAAGGATGCTTGCATGCCGAAAAGAAGGAAACCCAATCGGGTGTCTTTTTACGCTCGAATGGTGTCTTTTATGGCGATGCACGGCATCGCCATGGGGATCTGCTGGCAGGGTGAACGGCTGCGAAGCAAAACAAGGTAGGGTCGGGACCGCGTCACGACATAGGATGCCCACCCGCCACCTGAAACTTGCATCCACTTTTGCACCTAGGACAGCACGTGGTGCTGTCCCTGCCTCTCAGAACTCCCCGAAGCCGAACTGTTCGGCCAGGGCCAGGCAGTCCTTCACCGGGCGCAGGCCTTTGGAAGGCGTGGGGTCGGCGAGGCAGGCGGCGGCGCAGCAGACGGCGAGTTTGAGGCGCTCCTGGATCTGGAGGCCTTCGTGCAGGCCGTAAAGCATGCCGGCGGCGAACGCATCGCCTGCGCCGGTCGCGCCCTTGCTGTAGCCGGCCGGAAGTTTGAGCGAAGCCTGCTTGAGGCGGAGGCCTTCGGCGGTCGCGCAGACCGAACCAAATTCGGTGTGGATGGTGGCCGTCTTCTTCACGCCAAGCGAGAGCAGTTGCTCGGCGGTGCGGATCAGCCAGCCGGCGTTCTTGGGATCGATGACCTCGCCGACGACGAGCCCGGCTTCGATCTCATTGATGACGAGGTGATCGGTGAGGGGCAGGGCGCTGAGGGCGATCTCGCGGAACTGCGGATGCGAGGCGCTGACCATGTCGACGGAAGTCTCCAGGCCGGCGGAGCGCGCGTTGAAGAGCAGCTTGGCCGCGATGGTCTGGCCGTTTTCGAAGCTGTCCAGGCGGTCCAGCAACATCAGGTAGCCGAGGTGCAGGATGCGGGCATTGGTCTTGCCGAATCCGCAGTGCTTGAGGTCGAAGTGGGCGTTGGCGCCGCGGCAATGGAAGAAGGTCCGGCGTCCGGTGGACTGCACGGTCATGGCGTCGGTGTAGGACGTCGGGTGCTCCTTGCTGAGGTGCAGCATAGAGACGTCGATCCGGTGGTTCTGGCAGTCGCGCTTGATCCACTGGCCGTTGGTGTCGTCGCCGACGAGCCCGCAGGCGGAGAGCGGGAACTCGACCTTCATCGCCGCGAGGTCCTTGAGGACATTATAAGGGCCGCCGCCGTTGGAGCGCGACTCGCTCAGGATGCTCGCGAGCATGTCCTGGGCCGGATAGCCGTCGATGACCTTGACGTAATCGACGATGAAATTGCCGGCGGCAAGAATGCCTTGGCGGGGAGTTTTGGGCATGAGAATTTAGAGCGAGACGACGGTGCCTTGGGCCTGAGACTGCAGGGCGGCGGCGAAGATCTCGTGGGTGGCGACGGCTTCGTCGGGCGTGGCGCAGCCGAAGCGGCCGTTGAGCAGGCCGGCGCGTTCCATGAGGTAGGCGGCCCACATCTGCTGGATGACGTCGGCGAAACCGGGTTCGAAGATGCCGCCGGTGACGGTCTTGAAGGGCGTACTGAAACCGAGGTCGGTGCGCTTCCAGAACTGTTCCTTGCCGCGTTCGAAGAGCCAGAGGGCCTTGGTGTCCGAAGTGCTGTAGCGGACGCCGCCGTCGGTGCCGAGGATCTCGATATACCAGGTGTTGGTGGCGCCGGGCATGAGTCGCTTCATCTCGAGGCGCATGGGGACGTCGTGTCCGCCCACCTTGATCCAGGTATTCAGGAGCGCGTTATCCCAGGTGTCGCAGTTCGTGACGCCGCCTTTGCCGTCGGGACGCTGCGGGTAGCCCTTCTGGAGCTGGGCGAAGACGCGGGAGGGCTTCCAGCCGAGGCGGAGAGGGATGTGGCAGGCATGCATACCGAGGTCGTTCAGGGCGCCGCCTTCGCCGCACAGGGCGTTGAGGCGCTTCCAGTTGGCGGCCTTGGTCGGGTCGAGGTCGCTGCTGTGGTGGAAGCCGGAGACGACTTCGAGGACGCGGCCGATCGAGCCGGACTTCGCGAGTTCGAAGGCGCGCTGGGCGCCGGGGAAGAAGGGCATCTCGGAGCTGCAGCGGACGAACCGGCCGCTGGCCTTGGCGGCGGCGTGGATGCGGCGGGCGGAGGCGAGGTCGATGCCGAAGGGTTTCTCGGCGAAGAGGTCTTTGCCGGCGGCGAGGACGTCGCAATACAGCTGCTCATGCAGGTTGTGCGGGACGGCCACGTAGACTACGTCGACTTCGGGGTTGGCGAGCAGGGCCTTGTAGTCGGTGGTCTTCTGCGTGCAGGAGGGGATGCAATCGAACCAGGAGAGCGTGGCCGGATTGAGGTCGGCCACGGCCGTGAGGACCGGGCGGACCGAGACGTCGGTGAGCGCGCACCAGCGGGCGAACGCGCTGGCCATTTCGCGACCCATGAGGCCGCCGCCGATGATGCCGATTTTTACGGGAGACATGAGGAAGGATGAACGATGAAGGATGGAGGATTACTAAAGACGGATTGATGATGATTGAAGGCCGATGAACGATAAAAGATGGAAGATTAAGGATGCCTGAAGGCAGAAGGAAGATGAAGTATTTGAGATGAACGATGGGATGAGCGTTTGGGTAACTTCTGTTCGTTATCTTCCATCATTCATCGTTCATCTTTTTTCCGCGCGGTAAGCGCGGGCCAGTAAGGTCACAGGTTGGAGGAGGGTGATAGGAGAGCCGGCTTGGCGCAGGCCGCGGGCGATCTGAAGGTGGCACCCGGGGTTGGCGGTGGCGAGGACCGATGCGCCGGTGCCGATGACGTGTCCAATCTTGCGGACGAGCAGCTGTTCGGACTGCTCGGGTTGGGTGATATTGTAGATACCGGCGCTGCCGCAGCACCAGTTGGCTTCGGGGAGTTCGACGAGCTTGAGCCCGGGGATGAGCTTCAGGAGGTCGCGCGGCTGCTTGGTGACCTTCTGGCCGTGCGTCAGGTGGCAGGAGTCGTGGTAGGTGACGGTGAGGTCGCCCAGGCCCGCCTGCGGGGTGCGGCAACCGTGCTCCATCATCCATTCGTGGACGTCGCGGAGCTTGGAATCCCAGAGTTTCGCCAGCGGCGCGTAGGCTGCGTCCTCGGCGAGCAGGGCGCCGTAATGACGGAGATGATTACCGCAGCCGCCGGCGTTCGTGATGATGGCGTCGAATTGCGACGGCGGGAAGAGGTCGATCATCCGCTTGGCCAGCGTCTTGGCTGCGTCGGCTTCGCCATTGTGCGCATGGAGCGACCCGCAGCAGGGCTGGATGGGCGGCGTGTGGACTTCGCACCCGTTGGCCAGCAGGACGTCGGCGGTGTCGCGGTTGATGTCGGCGAAGACGAGATCCTGGACGCATCCGGTGAGCAGGGCGACGCGGTGCTGCTTCTTCGCCGGGGATTCGATCGGGCGGATGAGTTGCGGCGAGAACTTCGTCGCGATGGTCGGGCACTGGGGCTCCAGGCGACGGAGATCCTGCGGAAGGAGCTTGGTCAGGCCGAGCTTACGGAAGGCGGTCTGCAGGCCGAGTCGCTGGTAAAGCCAGAGGAGTCGGCCGACGAGACGGAGCAGGCGCGGACGCATGAACAGGCCGCGGATGGTGACCGTGCGCCAGAAGCGACTGGTGAAGGTCTGATTGAGGCCGGCGGACTGGACTTCGGCCCGGGCGGTCTCGAGCAGGTTCGAGTAATCGACGCCGGCGGGGCAGGCGGTCTGGCAGGCCAGGCACCCGAGGCAGTAGCTCATCTCATCGGCGAAGGCCGGCGAGAGCTTCAGTTCGCCGTCGGCGACCGCGCGCATGAGCGAGATGCGGCCGCGGGGGCTATGGCGTTCCTTGTTGGTGGCGACGTAGGTCGGGCAGGCCGGGAGGCACATCCCGCAATGCATGCACTGCTGGAGGATCGAGTAATCGAGGAGCTTGAGCGAAGGCTTCATCCCTCAGTCGAAGATCTTGCCGGGGTTGAGCAGGTTGCGCGGATCCCAGGCGCGCTTGATCTCACGCATGAGGTCGTGGCTGTTCTCGCCGACCTGACGTCGGAGCCAGGCTTTCTTCGCCAGCCCCACGCCGTGTTCGCCGGTGATCGTGCCACCGAGGGCGAGGGTCTTGGTCACGATATCTTCCAGGGCTTCGTGGACGCGGGCCATCTCCTCGGTATTACGCTCGTCGGTCAGGAAAGTCGGGTGCAGGTTGCCGTCGCCCATGTGGCCGAACGTGCCGACGAGCAGGTTATGCTTCTTCGCGACTTCGGCGACGAAGGCGACCATCTCGGCGAGCTTGTCGCGCGGGACGGTGACGTCTTCGAGGATCGTGGTCGGGCGGACGCGGGCGAGGGCGGAGAAGGCGGAGCGGCGGGCCGAGGCGAGTTGCAGGGCTTCGGCGTCATCGCGGGCCACGCGGACGTCGCGGGCGCCCCGGGCGCGGGCCAGGGCCAGCATCTGTTCGGCTTCTTCGGCGACCGCGGCCGGATGTCCGTCGGTCTCCATGAGCAGGAGCGCTTCGCAATCGCGGGGCAGGCCGATCTTGGCGTAGTCCTCGACGCAGCCGATGGTCATGCGGTCGAGGAACTCCAGCGTGCAAGGGATGATCTTCGCCGCGATGATGTCGGACACCGTCTGGGCGGCATCCTCCATGCGGTCGTAGCTGGCCAGCATCGTGCGGCGGGCCGCGGGGCGGGGGAGGACCTTGAGCAGGACTTCGGTGATGATGCCGAGCGTGCCTTCGGAACCGATGAAGAGGTCCTTCATCGAATAACCGGCGACGTCCTTCACGCAGGCGTTGCCGAAGTGGGCGATACGTCCGTCGGGCAGCACGACCTCGAGGCCCATGACATAATCACGGGTCACGCCGTATTTCAGGCCGCGGAGTCCGCCGGAGTTCTCGGCGACGTTGCCGCCGATGGTGCTGATCTTCATCGAACCCGGATCGGGCGGGTAGAAGAGGCCGTGCTTGTTCGCCGCGGCATCGATGGCCGCCGTGATCGCGCCGCATTGGGCACGGACAGTGAGGTTGGCGGCGTCGACCGAGAGGATCTTATCCAGTCGGGTTAGGCAAAGCACGAGGCATCCTTCCGAAGGCACGCTGCCGCCGCTGAGGCCGGTGCCGGAGCCGCGGGTGACGACCGCGACGTTGCGTTCGTTGGCGAGTTTGACCACCTCGGCGACTTCTTCGGTCGAACCAGGTAGCACGACGACGCCGACCGGGCCCTTGAGGGCGGCCGTGCCGTCGAAACCGTAAGGAATGGTGTCTTCCGGCGACGTCAGCACATGCTCGGCGCCCACGATGGCACGCAGGCGGGCGAGGAGGGCTGGGTCGAGGGAGGGCACGGGGCTCAGATGAGCTTCAGGGCTTCGTCGACCGACGCGTTGCGATGCACCATCGCCATGAGCGCCTGCGTGATGCCACGCGGGTTGGGGTGCTGGATCACGTTGCGGCCGTAGACGATGCCCGAGGCGCCTTGCTTGAGGAGACCTTCGGTGCGGGCGAGGATTTCCTTGTCGCTGACGCGACCACCGCCGCGGACGAGGACCGGGATGCCGGATGCCGTCTCGATGACCTTGTGGTACTGCGAGACATCGTCGGTCGGGTCGGCCTTGATCACGTCGGCGCCAAGTTCGACCGCCTGGCGGACGAGGTGGAGGATCTTCGTGAGGTCACCGTCGACCATGTAGCCGCCGGCGATGGCGTTGGGTTGGAAGACGAGCGGTTCGACCATCATCGGCATGCCGTAGTAATCGGCCTGCGGCTTCAGCTTGAGGATGTTCTCGATGCACTGCGCGGTCACGTCGGGCGCACCGGGGATCTGGAAGAGGTTCACGCAGACGCACGCGGCGTCGAGGCGGACCGCCTGCAGCATCGTCTCCTCGATCATCAGGCTGAACGCCGTGGCCGGGAGTTCTTTGCCGTAGACGTTGGCCGTGTCGGTGCGCAGGACGAGGGCCGGCTTCTGCTTGCCCGGGATGGACTGCAGGTGGCGGGCCTGACCGACCGTCAGCTGGATGGCGTCAGGGCCGGCGTCGACGAGCGTGGCGACGACCTGGCGCATGTCTTCGATGCCCTGCAGGAAGCCGGGCTGGTTGAAGAAGCCGTGGTCGACGGCGACGTCGAAGCAGCGCTTGGACGTCGCGTTGAAGAGGCGGTTGAGGCGATACTGCTTCATGAGGAGGGGAGGGCGGGACTTACTTCAGTCCCATGATGTGCTTGAGGATGTAGAGCTCGAGCGCTTCGTAGTCGCGGGCGTCGCGGTACTGCTGGACGAGCTTCTGGTCTACCGTGCGGACCTTCTGGACGAGCGCAAGGAACAGCTCACGGCTGTTCTTGAGGTGGTCGGTGACCGGGCAGCCGCGTTGGGTACGGATGGCTTTGACGTCCAGGCCGATGAATTCGCCGCGGCGGCCGTAGCCGGACTCCTCGAGGACGCGGACCTGGTTGAACGCCGCGCGGAGGTTGGCGCCGCCGAAGTTCTTGTCCTGGTCGTATTTCAGGCCGTTCTGGTCGTTGAGGTGGACGCTCGCCAGCTTGTCATGGGCGAGGGCGAAGGCCATCTCGTCGCTGGCGTCGAGGCCGGCGAGCATCGCGTGGGCGGACTCGATGAGGCCCTTGACGCGCTTGTGGTCCTTGGAGGCGTAGGAGAGGGTGAGGGCGTGGCCGATGGTGGGCACATAAGCCTGGTCGGTCGGTTCATTCGGCTTCGGCTCGATCCAGATCTCGATGTTCTTGTCGTAGTCGAGCATCGCGTTGACCGTCTCGAGCAGACGCTGGTAGGCCAGCTTGGCGTCCTTGGCTTCGCGGATGTAGGTGCCTTCGCGGGCGAGCCAGAGCACGATAGCCTTGGAGCCGACGGCGTTGGCGATATCGATGCATTTCTTGGTGCGGTCCCAAGCGTAGGCGCGATCGCTGGCGCTGTTGGAAGTGTAGGCGCCGTCGACGGTCTGGTCGGCGAACCACAGGCGCGGGGCGACGAACTCCGGGGTGAGGCCTTGGTTGGCGAGCATCGCCTTCACCTCGGTGGCCTTCTTCTGGATCTGGTCGGGCTTCAGGCCGTCCATGCCCGGGACGACGTCATCGTCATGGAACTGCACGCCTTCGAAGCCGAGGGGGCGATAGAGGGCGAACTTCTCCTCGTGGGGGAAGACTTTGCGGACGTCGCCGCCGAAGGGGTCGCCGCCCTCGCTGATATTCCAGGGGCCGAAAGAGAATCGATAGGTGACAGGGGTGCTCATGGGGAAAGGTCCATTTTAACATCTGGAAGGGGAATCGCTACGCTGGGCGTCTCCTTTGGTGGCACTATCATCTCAACTAACCCCTTGCGGGAGGGGGTGCTTCTGATACGAATCACCCTATGAAAGCCATCCGCGAGAAGGTCGAGCTGCCCGAAGGGCACTCCTTCCGCGTCTTGCGCTGGTCTAAGTCGCTCCGGGACGTCGAATGCATCCTCGGGCCTGGACGCACGCAGCCGGTCCAAGGGGAAGGGAATCACTGGCATTTCCATAAGGAGATGGAGCTGACCCTCTTCACGGCGGGGGAGGGCACACGCTTTGTGGGGGATGCCATCGGTACGTTCGCGGCCGGCGATCTGGTCCTGCTCGGTGAACGTCTCCCGCATCACTGGCATACCTCGGGGGCCTCGGGCGGGCTTTCGATCCAGTGGCATTTCCCCGAGAGCCATCCCGTGTGGGCTTTCCCGGAGAACCTCGAGCTGCGCGATCTCTTCAAGCGGGCCGAACGCGGCCTGCATCTGCGTGGGCGGACCGCGACCGCGATTGCCGTGCTCATGCAGGACGTCGCCCGCAGCAAGGGTGCGGGTCAGCTGGCGGCGCTGCTGCGTCTGCTCGCCGAAGTCGCTGATGCGCCTGAGTCTGATCTGGCCCTGCTGTCGTCCCGCAGTTTCACGCTCAGCGCCGAATCGCATTACCAGAAAGCCATCTCGAAGTCCGTCCAGCACCTCGTCGCCAACTTCCGCGACGAGATCCGGCTGGAAGACCTTCTGAAGATCTCCGGCCTCAGTCGCCCGACCTTCGCCCGGCAGTTCAAGCAGCACTCCGGCCATAGCTTCAGCGCGTTCGTCAATGAACTCCGCCTACAGGCCGCCCGGCGGGAGTTGCGGGATGGTGAACGCAGCGTCCTGGACATCGCCCTGGCCTGCGGCTTCCGCCAGGTCACCTTCTTCAATCGCCTATTCAAGCGGGAGATGGGGTGTACGCCGGTCGAATATCGGAGAAAGCAGAGGAAGAAGGGGCGGTAGGGTAGAGGACTGAATGGAGGACTGAGTGGAGGGCTGAATCGATGACGGATGGCTGGGGCGATGACAGAGGACGGATGGCAGAGCCCTGAACCGGTACCTGAGTAGCCGAACCTGAGGCCCGACGGCCGCGACCTGGGACCATAGAGAAATGCCCCTAGCCAATTATCCGGTCTCCCTATGGTGCCCCCTTTGATTGGCTGTTTCTCTGGCCAACTGGTCAACGGATCAACTTGTCCTAGGCTAAATCCGACGTCGGCTTCGCTTATTAATATCGGAAAGTTCCTTCCGGTCCCCAGAATTTTCCCTAACCCCATGAAACTCCCCGCGCTCCTCCTGCTGGCCGCCGCTTCCGTCTCCTTCGCCGCCGATCCGGCGCTCACGATCTATAACGGCGGTTACGCCGTGGTACGTGAGACGCTGCCGATCGACCTCAAGTCCGGCGTCAACCAGGTCTCCTTCGCCGGCGCGACCGCGCAGGTCGAGTCCGATTCGGTCATCCTGCGCGACGTCGCGGGCAAGGCCGACTTCCAGATCCTGGAGCAGTCCTATCGCAACGACCCCGTCTCGCAATCGATGCTGCTGTCGCTCTTCGAGGGGAAGACCCTCGAATTCAATCGCCGTGAAACCAACAAGCCGGACCGCATCGTGACCGGCAAGGTCGTCCGCAGCGGTTACGTCCCTGGCGGCAATTTCGTCGAACCCATCATCGAGGTCGACGGCAAGCTGCAGTTCTCCCTGCCCGGTGAGCCGGTCTTTCCGTCCCTTGGCACCGACAACGTCCTCAAGCCGACGCTGAACTGGAAGCTCAACTCTGCGTCGTCCGGCAAGATCGCCGCCGAGGTCGCCTACCTCAGCCGGGGCTTCACCTGGGAGGCCAGCTACAACCTCGTCGCCGAGGAGAAGAGCGACATCGTGGACGTCGTCGGCTGGGTGACGATGAACAACCACAGCGGCATGACGTTCAACGACGCCAAGATCAAGCTCATGGCCGGCGACGTGAACCGCGTGCAACCGCGAGGGGTGGGCCGAGCGAGGGCTATGATGGCGGCTGATGTGGTGAGCGCCTCGGCTGCCAAGGTCGTGACCGAGAAGTCGTTCGATGAATTTCATCTCTATACGCTGGGCAATCCGGCGACACTGCGGGACAAGGAGACCAAGCAGGTCGAGTTCGTCCGCGCCACCGGTGTGAAAGCCGAACGTATCTACATCTATGACGGAGCTTCGCAGGGCGCTTCGTCCGGCAAGGTCCAGGTCTACCGCGAGTTCAAGAACTCCGAGGCCAACAAACTCGGCATCGCGCTGCCCAAGGGCAAGGTGCGCTTCTATTCGCAGGATGGCGACCGCCAGCTCGAGTTCGTAGGCGAAAACCAGATCGACCACACTCCGAAGGACGAGACCATCCGCGTGCTCACCGGCAACAGCTTCGACCTCGTGGGCAAATATCGCTTCACCGACCAGTCTCACGACGAGGCTAACCGATCCATGACTCAGGCCGTAGAGGTCAAGGTGCGCAATCATAAGAAAGAACCGGTCGAGATCCGCGTGCTCGAGCATGCGAACTTCGGGGGCACCTGGACGTTGACGGCTCGAAGCCAGGAGCATGAGAAGAAGGACGCCCAAACCTTTGAGTTCCGCGTCGCCCTCAAGCCTGACGAAGAGAAGACTGTGACGTATACGATTCGGTATACGTGGTGATGGGGGTAGGGGCGGCACTGCGTGCCGACCTAGTTGTATCCGGCCGCCGGATGGTGGCCGAGGGTAGGGTCACGACTACGTCGTGACCGGGCGCGGCGTAGCCTCGCCCCTACCATGGCGTTCACCATCCGGCGAACGGCCTATGTCGTGACGCGGTCCCGACCCTACCTAGGGATAGCCAACACCTGCCCCTGCGCCCGCAGATGATCGCCGAGCTGACCCATGTGGATGCGTTGGACGGGCGTGTTGCCGTCGATGGCGAGTGAGGCTGCGGTGGCGCAGGATTGCCCGGCGACCATGAAGGTGAACTCGATGCGATAGGCGCCGTAGGCGACGTAGCTCGACGACGGGCAGGTCGGGGTGAGCAGGTTGGTGCATTCCTTGGCCTTGGGCACGAGAGCCCGGTAGGGGATGCCGCAGGGGATCCAATTCGGGTTCGGGGAGTTATCGAAGACGGCGCCTTCCATCCAGACGCGGCCGTCCTTGACGATGCAGCGGGCGTGATGGAAGTCCGGCGGCCACCAGATCAGTCCGACCGAATCTTCGACGGGGACGGGGTTATTTTTCCGCAGGTGGGCTTCGGTCAGGACGAAGTCGCCGACGAGCCGACGGCCATTACGGACGTAGAAAGCGCGCGGCCAGCCGCCGTTGTCGGTGAACTCGTCCTTGGTCAGGCCCCACTGTTTCCACGCGCTGCGCGTCACGGAAGGGACAGAAGGGTCGTTGCCCAGATACCAGTAGAGGCCCTGGATATAGTTACGGGAGTGCCTGATCATCTCCGCTCGCTCGGCGTAGCTGGCGGTCGGGTAGCGATGGTTGAAGCCGGTGAAGTTGCTGGCCAGCGAATGCCACGAGCCCGGGTCCGTCTTGCCGTTGGGCACGCCGACGCCCGGGGCGTCGATTTTGCCGCCCGCGGCGAGGTAGCGGCGTTGGAGTTCGTAATGGGCCGGGTCGTAGTCGGCCGGCTTCTCGATCGGGGTGCGATCGGCGGCCCGGGTCAGGCACAGGCGGAAGCAATAGCCCTGGATGCCGTCGTCGGTGTCGCCGTCCTTGCCCGTCGGGGCGGGCTGGACGCCGTAGATGAGGCCGCTGGTGGGGTCGCCCGGGCGGATGTAGGGGTCGATCTTCTTATCGAGCTGCTTGTGCTTACTGTCGAGGCGCAGGCCGTTGGTCGTCTCGCGATACTTGGCGTTGCCTTCGCGTCCGACCGTGAAACTGAGGCCTGCGAAGGCCAGCAGGTCGCCTTCATAGGTCGCATCGATGAAGACCTTCCCTTTGATCACGGCGCCGTTCTCGCAGGCGATCGAGACGATCTTCAGCTTCTCCATCATCACGCCGCCGGTCTCGCGCAGGCGATGGCCGCGGAGCACCGTGACCTTGGCTTCTTTGACCCAGTCGTCGTAGACTTGTTCGGCGACGTGGGATTCGAAGCGCCACAGTCCGGTGTTTTTGGTGCCGTTCGCCGCGATGGCGTCGAAGGCCTCGTTGCGTTGATACTTCAGGCTGATACGGCGGTAGAACTCGCGGGCCAGGCCACCGACCGCGGGGCTGTTGCGGATCTCCTTCTGGTTGTCGATGTCCGTGCCGCCGAGGCCTTCGACTGCCATGCCGCCGATATGCTGGCCGGGTTCGACGAGGATGACCTTCTTGCCCAGCTTCGCCGCCTGGATGCCGGCGATGACCCCGGCGCTCGTCCCGCCGTAGATCACGATATCCGCCTGATTGGTCTGGGCGAAAAGCGCCGCAACGAGGAAGAGGGGGAGGGATGCGAGGAGGCGCATGGGTGAAATCCAAGATGGAGGATGAAGGATGGGGGATAAAGGATGAAGCGTTGTCAGGGGGCACGTGGGCATGGTGACACGGGGAGAGGCAGAGCTCAGCAGGGAGACCGGGGACCGGATAGGATGCTGCGGCATGGGTAGGGGCGGCTCTCCGAGCCGTCCGCGTGAGTCGGGCTTTGCGTGTCTCTGAACTTAATCGCCTGACGGCGGGCTCGGAGAGCCCGCCCTACCTCCGAAACTCCGGCAACAATTCCGGGGTGGCGCCGGGCTTGGTGCAGACGAAGGCGGCGACGTCGACGGCGCGCTGATGGATACGGGAAAGGTCTTCGCCGCGGAGCAATCCGATGGCGAGGGCGGCGGTGAAAGAGTCCCCCGCGCCGACGGTGTCCACGACGGCGACCTTCGGGGCGATCTTTTCGTCGTAATAGCCTTTATGCCAGACGAGCGAACCGGCGGCGCCGCGGGTGAGGGCGACGGTGTGGAGGTCGAAGCGCTGGGCGACGGCGAGCACGAACGCTTTCTCATCCTTGGGGAGTCCGAGGAGGTCGGCGACCACGGGGACTTCGTCGTTGTTCAGTTTGAAGACGTTGGCGAAGCCGAGGGACGATTCGATGACCTCGCGGGAGAAGAAGTTCTGACGCAGGTTGACGTCGAAGATACGCAGGCAATCGGCGGAAGTGTTCTCGAGGAACTCGCGGACGGTGCGGCGGCTTTCCGGGGCTCGCTGGGCGAGAGAGCCGAAGCAGACGGCCTGGCACTTCTTGGCCAGCAGGGCCAGCGACGCATTCCAAGCGATATGATCCCAGGCCGGGTCGGCGGCGAAGACGTAGCTTGCCTGCTTGGCGGTATCGAGGGTTACGGTGACCGTGCCGGTCGGGTGTTCGTTACGCTGGAGGAGCAGGGTGTGGACGTTCTTGGCCGAAAGGGAGGCCAGGGCGTCGTCGCCCAGCTTATCGCGACCGACCGCGCTGACGACCCAGGCGTCTCCGCCCAGGCCAGCGGCATGGCAGGCGAAGTTCGCCGGCGCCCCGCCGAAGTGGGCCGCATCCGGAAAGACATCCCAGAGCACTTCGCCGAGGCCGACGAGGTTAGGGCGGACGATTTCCGGGTTCATATCAGGGAGTCAGTCCGGTGTTGCCCGAGATGTCGACGTCGGAGCATCCCTTGGCGGCGGGGATATCCCGGACCGGACCTTCGAAGCGGTTACCCTGGATGACGATGTGCGAGCCGCCAGGCATGAAGGTCATGGCATGCTGGGCATTCGGTCCGCTGATGAAGCGGTTGTTCCTTAGGGTGACGTTTCCGTAGGTGCCGGCTGGTTCGTAGGTCGTGAAATACATCTCGGCGTATTCCTCGTAGTCGCCGGTCACGAAGCTGCGCCGCCCGCGCTTGGGGTCCGCTTCACACTTGGTCGTGTTTCGTTCGAAGGCGTTATCGACCATCGTCAGGTTGCGCGGCTGATTGATCCAGGAGCCGCGGCCACCGTTGCGGAAGGTGTTGCCGCGCACGGTGACGTCCGTGCAGGACTTCTCGATGCTGACCACGCGGGAGCCGTTGGTCCCGTCGACGAAGTTATCCGTGATCAGCGCATCCTGGCAGAATTCGGCGAGGAAGAAGGCGCCCATGCGGGATCCGGTGATGCGATTGCGGTCGAAGACGATCCGGCGGCTCTTCTGGATGTGCATCGTGTCGCCCAGGGCGCTCAGGGTGTTGCCCCGGACTTCGACGTCCTCACAGCCGACGAGGTCGAGCGCACCCTTGCCTGGGCCAGCCCCGTTCGGCGAGTAGAGCGCCAGGTGGGCGTAGAAGAGCGGGGTGATGAGCTTAGTCTTCGGTCCGGAAGAGGTCTGGAAGCGGATGGGGGCGCCCAAGGGCTTATCGGCGATGCGGACGTAGGTCGGGGTGCTTTCGACGACGAAATACTGGCGGCCGCGTACGAGGTTGGAGGGGAGGGTGTCGCCGAAGAAGCAGAGCGAGTCGTAACCGCGGGCGACTTCGAGTCCCTCGCGGACTTTCGAGACCGGCAGGAGCTTAGTGTTGGCGAAGAAGACCCGGTCGTCGCCGGCTTCCATGCGGACGCCGTCTTTTACCAGGTCGTTCCGGAAGTATTTCCGAGCATGGGCGTGTTCGGTCGGGCCGTATTCCTCAGGCCAGACCGTGATCTGCCAGAGATAGCCATAATCCCACATGTATTTGCCCGTGCGCTCCAGCCGGCAGTCCGTGACGTGGACGCCTTTCGCATAGGTGAGGACACCGCGCTCGTTCGCCTTCTGTTCGGCGCCGAGGACCGTGATGGCGGCGCCCGCCAGGCCGTCGGACTGGATCTTCTCAAAGCGGAGGTTCTCCGTGCGTCCGCCGGCGGACGTCGTGATCAGGATACCGCGGGTGTTGACGTTGGGTTCCCAGGTATTGTCGGCGCGCGACTGATCGAAGACGTGGCCGACGAAGTGGCCGCCTTTCCAGGTGAAGTTACGGATGTTCTCGCCCTGGAAGACCACCGCCCGGGCTTTGTCGCCCATGCGCTCGGGCAGCCGGAAGGTGACTCCCTCGGCTATGACCGTCAGGTCGGACATGAGCGGAATCGGAAGGGCGCCGTCCACGGCGTATTCGCCGGGCGGGATGACGAGCGTATCCCCCGGCTTGGCGGTCTCGAATGCTCGGCGCAGGGAAGCGACGTCACCGGTGGGGCTGACGCAGCCGCTGAGCAGGGAGAGCGAGGCAGCTAAGGCAAAGAAGAGTCTCATGGCTCATCCCCAGTATTGGGCGGTCTTGAGCTTGAGGAAGTCGGCGCTGCGGCGGAGCTGGTCGATGCCGTCGACGCCGTCCTCGATGCTGATCCAGCCGTCGAAGCCGACGCGCTTGAGCTCGGTGAAGATGGCGTCGTAGTCATTGAGGCCTTTGCCGATCTCGCCGTGGCGGAGGCGCTTGGCGTAGCCGGCGGCGCCGCCTTCTTCCTTCCGGAGATCCTCGAGGGTGCCTTCGATGAGATAACGGTCCGAGGCGTGCATGGTGACGACGCGATGTGAGACGCGCTTGAGCAGTTCGATGGGGTCGTCGCCCGCGATGTAGGCGTTGCTGGGATCGTAGTTCACGCCGAAGCCATCGGAGGGCAGGGCGTTCACCAATGCGCAGAAGACGTCCATCTTCTGGGCGAATTCGGGATACAGCCAGAAGTCGTCCTTGTAGTGGTTCTCGAGGATGAGCGTGATGCCGCGTTCATTGGCGTAAGGGATGCAGGCGATGATGCTATCGGCCGCGAGGCGCACGCCTTCGGCGTCGGTGAGCTCGGGGCGGCGCTGACCGCTAAGCACGCGGCAGTAGGAGCCGCCGAGAGCGTGGGTCATGTCGATCCAGCGCTTCTGTTTGGCGATCTCGGCGTCGCGGAAGGCCTTGTCCGGGTGCGTGAAGTCGGGCGAGCAGCACATCATCGGGATGGACATCCCGAGGTCGGCGACCTGACGTCGGAAGACCGGCCAGTTGGCTTCGTCGGCCATCTCGAGGAAGCCGGCGTAGAATTCCAGGCCTTGGACGTCGAGCGTGGCGGCGAGCGCGAACCACTCGGAGAGCTTCATCGTACCGTCTTTGCAGAGGGCATGCATGTAGGCCTTCGGGAAGGCGGCGATCTTCGGCATGGTCAGGCTTTCTGTCCCGGCAGGTTTTCCGGGTCCTTCGGCGGATTGCGGCCGATGAAGGGGTGCTGTTCCAGTTCGACGACCGAGCCGCTGATCGGACCGGCTTCGTCGGCGAGCCAATAGATGGCCGCGGCGGCGATCTCGTCGGGCGTGATCAGACGACCCGCCGGCGCGTAGACGCGGGGGAGGTCGGCGTACCAGTCGGCCTTGAGCCCGTGGTCTTTCTTGCGCTGGGCTTCGTTCTCCGTGAGCACCCAGCCCGGGTTGATCTGGTTGACGCGCACGCCGTTTAGGCGGTGGAGCGTATCGCCAAGATTGCGGGTCAGGGTCGTCAAGGCGCCTTTGGAGACGCTGTAAGGCAGGAGGTTGGGTTCGCCCGAGTAGGCGTTGACGCTGCCGATGTTGAGCACCGCGCCACGAGACTTCGTCAGGTGGGGCAGGGCGGTCTGGATGAGCAGGAACGGGACGACCGTGTTCACCGCGAGCATCTTATGGAAGAAGGCCGCGTCGGTGGTCTGGATGTTCCCCTGGGCGACCATCGCCGCGTTGTTCACCACGCCGTCGAGCTTGCCGAAGGTCTTCACCGCGAGGTCGACCAGGCGCTGCGGGCAGCCCGGCGAGGTCAGGTCCTCGATATGGATGACGCCGTTGGTCGCGCCGATCTCGGCGAGCGTCGCCTCGGCGAGGTTCTTTTCGAGTCCGTGGATGACGACCTTGGCGCCTTCGCGCACGCAGCGCTTGGCGATGGCCTTGCCGATGCCGGTCGTGCTGCCGGTGACGAGGATGACTTTGTCTTTAAGGCGCATGCTCAGACGGGCTTGAGGACGGACTTCACGACTTCACCCTTGTGCATCTTCTCGAAGGCGGTGTGCCAGTCGGTGATGGGCCAGACACCGCCGATGATCGGACGGACGTCGAACTGGCCGCTGGCCATGAGGGCGATGACGCGCTCCCAGATGGGCCAGTTGTGGCTGAAGCTACCCTGGAGCGTGATGTTCTTCTGCACCAGCGGGTCGAGGTTGAAGCCGAGCGGCTGAGGGCCCCACCCGACCTTGCTGATCCAGCCGGCGGGGCGGACGATATCGAGGGCGATCTTCAAGGTCGCGGAAGCGCCGGCGGCGTCGATCACGCCGTCGCAGCCGAGGCCGTCGCGCTGCTGGGCCCAGGGCTTGGCGTCGCCGATGATGACTTCGCAGCCATACTGCTTGGCGATCGCGAGACGATGGGCGTCCTGCGGGAGGCCGACGATGGCGACCTGCGCGCCGCACTGCTTGGCCATCGCGGCGCAGAGGATGCCGATCGTGCCGGGTCCGAGGACGACCACGCGGTCGCCGGGTTCGATGCGGGCGTTCTTCACCACGGCGTTATAAGCGACGCAGCAAGGCTCGGTGAGGCAGGCCTGCTCGAAGGGCAGGGCGTTGGGCACCGCGTGGAGGATGCGCTGCGGGACGCGGACATACTTGGTCATCGCGCCGTTGACGCCGTAACCGAAGCCCTTGCGGGTCGGGTCGAGATTGTAGAGCCCGCGGCGGGTCATCGGGTTGTTCGCCGAGATGATCGCGGCGGTCTCGCTGACCACGCGGTCGCCTTCCTTCCAGCCTTCGACCTTCTTGCCCAGCTCGACGATGCGGCCGGCGAACTCGTGGCCGAGGACGACCGGGTAGTTGACCGGCCAGGAGTGGTCGGCGGTCCACTGGTGGAGGTCGCTGCCGCAGACGCCGACGTTGGCGACTTCGAGCAGGACGTCTTCTTCACCGATGACGGGTCGGGCGATCTCGCGGATCTCGACGGAACCTTTTTCGGGGGCGAAATTAACGACGGCGGGGGAGGAGGACATAGAAGAGGCAGATGGGGGATGAAGGATGGATGATGGAAGATGACTGAGGGCAGATTGAAGATGGACGATGGAGGTGGGAGGTGCTTAGAGGTGGGACTTAGAGGCCAGGGGTGCTTTCAGGGTGAGGTTCTAGTTAGGTCGGTCTCTTATCATTCATCGCCCATCTTCCATCTTCAATCTGCGGCTGCGCATCAGCGGCCGACTTTGACGTCACCGTAGGCGTGGACCTTCTGACAGATGAGGCGCAGGGACGACTCGAGGTCGCCCGAGGCGGTCTTGAAGGCGTCGGCATCGATCGTGAGCGGAGCGCCGAGGACGACGAGCGGGGCGCCGTATTCCGGGCAGCGCACGGCCTGTTCGAGGGTGAGGCCGCCGACGGCCTGCACGGGTACGTTGACCGCCTGGACGACTTCACGGAGCTGGTCCATCGGGCTGGGCATGCGGAGGCCGCGGGCGGCGATGCCGCGGCGTTCGTCATAGCCGATATGGTGGATGACGAAATCACAGCCCAGGTCTTCGCAGAGCTTGGCGCCGGCGACCATGTCGGGGCAGCCGAGGTTGTCGCCCATGACCTTGGCCCCATGGTCGCGGCCGGCCTGCACGATGACCTTGAGGGTCTCTTCGTGGGCGCGGGCCATCACCACCACGTGGGTGGCGCCGGCCTTGGCCATCATCTCCGCCTCGAGGTAGCCGCCGTCCATCGTCTTCAGGTCGGCCACGATCGGGGTGTTCGGGAAAGCTTTACGCAGGGCGCGGACGCCATGGAGACCTTCGGCCAAGATGAGCGGTGTGCCTGCTTCTAGCCAATCCACGCCCGCCCGCATGGCCATTGCGGCGGTTTCTAGGGCCTCATCGACATTCGTGAGGTCTAGGGAGATTTGGACAACGGGCTTCATGCGGGTGACCATTTATCGGCGAGCGTAACCTTCGGGGCAAATCGGTTTTAGATAATAGTGGCAGGTGTTTAGCCTATTAGACATCGCCAGCACCGACTTTTTATCACCCCATACCGACTTTATGCCAAAAGCGTCATCCAGCCAGGCCGACCTCCTGCAACGCCAGAGGGAGTATCTGCGCGAGGTCGTCATCGACGTGGAGACCATGGCAATCTTCGATTCGCTGCCCGGGTTTCTTTGCTTCCTGAAGAACCGCGCCGGCGAACACCTGTATGCGAGCGGACTTTGGACCACGCGCCACGGTTTCCGTGAAGCGTGGGAGATGCTCTTCAAGACGGACCAGGACCTGACACCCGGCGCGATGGCTGAGTCGTATCTCGCCGACGATGCGATCGTGTATCGTACCGGCCAGCCGGTGCTGGATCGGATCGAGATCTGCCTGGACGCGGTCGGTCTGCCGGACTGGCACGTCACGAGCAAGTATCCGGTGCGCAATCGCAAGGGCGAGATCATCGGCATCCTCGGGATCTCCCGCGTCTGCATGGGACAGGCGCCCGTCGCCTCCCAGAACGCCAAGATCGGCCCCGCCACCAAGATGCTCCAGGAGAACCTGCTCGAGTATCCTTCAGCCGAGGTCCTCGCGGAAGCCTGCGAACTCTCCGTGCGCCAGCTCCAGCGTCGCTTCACCGAAGCGCTCGGACTTTCCCCTCGCGATTACTGGATGAAGTGCCGCATCCGTTCCGCTTGCGAAAGCATCCTCAAGGGCGAAGAGAAGCTCGGAGCGCTGTCCGTGCGTCTCGGCTTCTGCGACCAGAGCAGTTTCACCGCGCAGTTCCGTCGGCATACCGGCGTGACCCCGAGCGCCTTTGCGCGGGGTAAGAAGTCCCTCGACCGTCCTTAAAGCGGGCGGAGGATGCAGCGGCAAGGGGCTCCGTCACCCTTCGCGATGCGGATCGGCAGGCAGATCATCTCGTAGCGGCCGGGCTTGGCCTTCGCGAGGTTGAGCCCTTCGATGATCCAGACCTTCTTCCTGAGCAGGATGTGGTGGGTCGGGACCGAGTCTTTGTAGAACCCGCCGACGCTGAAGTAGTCGATGCCGACCGTGCGGATGCCCTTGTCGACCAAGTATTGGGCGGCCTCCTTGGAGACGTAGACGAAATCCTTGTCGAAGGACTTCTTCTTCCAGCTCACCTGCGAGTTGCGGGTGCGGAAGAGGATGCGCTCGCCTTTCTTAAGCTTCAACTTCGCCAGCTCGGCCGGCTTGATTGACTCCTTGTCCTTGATCTCAACCACACGGCACGGGCCGATGACGGCTTCGAAGGGCAGGTCGTCCATCGTGCCGAGGCCCTTGAGAAAGTGCCAGGGTGAGTCCATGTGCGTGCCCGCATGGGTGTTCAGGTTGAATGCCGAGACATTGCAGACATCGCCCTTGGCGAGCGAAGCGTGCGGCTTGATCACCGTCGGCGGATTACCGGGCCAGCCATGCATGCCGTTGGCGAACGGGATGGTGACATCGATCCAGTCGGATTTGCGGGAAGGCATGGCAGGGAAGATGGAGGATGAAGGATGGATGATAAAGGAGGAAGCGTCATCAGGGGACACGTGGGCATGGTGACACGGGGACGCGGGGAGCGCAGGGCTCAAAGGGGATACCGGAAACCGGGAGGGTAGGGTCGTGACCGCGTCACGACATAGCTGTATCGAGGTAGGGACGTGATCACCTCGCGTCCTCCCTCAGGTCTGTGCTGCTAGGACAGCACGTGGTGCTGTCCCTACCTCTTGCTGGGCGCGGCGGCTTCGGTCACGAAGACGGAAGTATTCGGGGAGTGGCCGGAATAGAGCGCGAGGTAATGGGTATCTCCGATGAAGGTGGCGTTGATGTTACCGGCTTCGGTGGGGTCTTCGCTGCCGACGGCGATGGCTTCCGAAACAGGCCACTGAAGCGGGCGATCGAAGATGAAATTAGGGTCGACGACGCGACGACGGAGGACGCCGCCCTTGCCGCGCTGGTAGTAATAATTGCTGACCAGGCCGGTCTTGGCATCGAGGACGAGGGTAGGGGTCGAGCCCATGACTTCGCCGATGTTCGTCTGCGCGTGTTTCCAGGTCGCGCCGGAGTCGGTGGAGGTCAGCTGGTGCTGGGCGCGGGCCGTGGTGCCGCCGCCCCAGACTTCGCAACGCCCGATGGCGAGGATCTTGCCGTCCCCGAGATAGACCGCCGAGGGCTCGGTGGGCCACTGGGCCCTGCTCAGGCCGGACTCGACCGTGGTCTGCTTCCATGTGGCTCCGTCATCGGCGCTCGTGAGCGTGCCCCAGGCGTGGTCGTTGCCCTCGGCATAGCCGCCGGAGAACCACAGGCACATCAGGCCGACCTTCGGCACGGTGAAGATGTCCGTGATCTGGACCGGAGCGGGGGAGAGTTTCGGGGTCGTGATCAGAGTGAAGTTCATGCCATCCGTGGTGCGGTAAAGGTCTTGCTGCCATTCTTTGCCGACGCGGCGGATCCAGAAGAGCGCCGCGCCCTTGGAGTCGAGGCCCTTGCCGACCGGCACCTCGCCGAAGCCCGGCGTGTTGGCCACCACGGTCTCCGGCGTCCAGGTGCGTCCACGATCCGAAGAAGTCCGCGCATAGGCCAGGCGGCCGTCTTCGTTGATGGTATGCGCGGAGCCACGGCTATAGACGCAGACCAGCTTGTTGCCGATGGCCTGCATCATCGGCCAGGAGTTGTAGCCCTTGGTGTCTTCGACGATGAACGGCTTGGGGGTCGTGGGGAGCGGCGTGACCTTCACCATCGCCAGGCCGGCGGGGCGGATGAAGGTATTGGCCGGGTCTTTCGGCTCGCGCTGGATGCGGACGCTGAGAGGGGCCCCGGGGACGATGCTCCGATAGGACTCCAGCACGATGGTGCGGCTGACGAATGCCTTGGTCGGTACGGTCGTGCGGACCGGATTGCCGAGGTAACGTTCGGTGACCTGAGCGTTCTCGGCCATCTGCGAAAGGTGGACGCGGTAGACGTCCTCCATTCCTGGTTCGCCGGCGGCTTCGTCGGTCGTCACGACGATCTCGACCTTCACCGCCGCGCAGTCTTTAGGAAGCGCGACGAGGCCCACGACAGACTGGCCTTCAGTGCCGCCGGAAAGTGACCAGACCGGGAGGTAGCTCGTGCCGTTGGTCATATTGACCAGCGAGGGCTTACCCGTGGCGATAGAAAGCTGATGGGCCGTCAGGATGATCGGGTCATGACCTGCGGCGAGCGCCTGGACGATGGTAGCCAGGAGGGTCAGCAAAGGCAGGGAGGCTTTCATGGGGCGAGCGGAGTGTCCGCTTGTAGGGCCTAATAGCAAGCCAGCGGACCCATGCTCCCCGCCAATCTTCGGTTTCCCTATGAGCATGTATTGCCCGCCACCTGCCACCCGGGGCTGCCACCCGCCACCCCATACGAATGTCTTTCCTAACCGCTACCCGCCAACCGCTACCCGCTAAGACCTATTTGCTGACACTCACCACTGCCGGATGCGCCAATGAATTCCAGCAGGCGTCAAAGAGCTTGGCGTCGGGTTCGCCGTCGGTGACCACGAAGCGGTAGCGGGTGACGTAAGGCTTGCCGGGCTCGATGGAGAAGGCGCCGAGTTTCTGCGGGACGATCGAGAAGTAGGGCATGTCCGGGTGCAGACGCAGGGGCATCGGGAAGCGGAAGTTGTCCGGGAAGCCCAGCACGGCGGTGCCGGAGATGCCGGCTTCGGTCTTGCCGCCGAGGTAGCACCAGCGGGCGCGGGTACCATCGCCTTTCTTGCGGTCGGTGATGCCCTCGGAGGTCAGGAAGCGGGCGCCGTCCTTACCGTTCCACGCGTCGGGTCCGCGCAGGCCGAAGCTGCCGTAATGGTATTCGGGCAGTTCGAGCGGGTCCTTGGTCGCGCAGGCCTGTTCGGTCGTGAGGTCGAAGACGCGCATCGGCTTGGGCGCGTCGGGGATGTCGTACAGGCGCAGGCTCCAGGAATCCCACAGGGTCGTGGCCTCCTTCAGGCCGGTCAGGTCGACCATCCCGGTCATGGCGTCGAGCTTCTCATAGACTGGTCCCGCCTCACCGGGGTTGAGCGACGCGGCGAAGCCGTAGCCGACGAGGTCCACGCGGCCTTTCTTCGACTGCATGTTCCAGAAATCGGTGGAGCGCCCCTGGAAGGTCGCCTTGGTATAAGGCGTCCAGATCCCGTGGTGGTGCGGATGGTTGGCCGGATAGTCGCCGGTCACGATGGCGCCGGAAGGCGAGCGCACCGGGTGCAGGTAGCCGGCGCGCAGGATGTCGTCGCTGATGTCAGCCCGAGGTTTCTTGGCTTTGTCGGTCCGATAATTCAGCACTTCGTGGCCGTCGATGGACAACGTGACGCCGTCCGCGCCGTTGAGGCTCCCGAGTACCTTGCCCGGGTTGTCATGGGAGCGGACTTCGAGGGAGACGGTCTTGTTGGCCTGGACGAACCCGAGCACGAGGAGCATGTGCCGGACCGGGTCTTTCGGCTTCACTCCGGCCATGAGGTCTTCGAATTCGGCCTTGATCCGTTCCTGCTCCTTTCGCATCTCGGCGTCGGAAAGGAACTGCGGATTGACGACTTCCCATTGCAGGGGGTAGGCATGGCCGGCCGCATCAAAGGCGCATAGTCGCTTCTGGTCCATTGCAACGAACGGCTGATCTTTCGCGTGGAATGCATATTGCGGTACGCGGACGACGAGCGCGGCGCGATCGACGGGCGCGGAGGCGACGGTGATGGTGATCATCTGGCCGTTCAGGCCGAGCGTGAGCAGCAGCAGGGAGGCGAGGAGGGCGCGCATGAATCGAGGTCTAGAGGTATGGAGTCCTTGAGGGCCGGAGGCGAGCGTAGCGTTTGGCAGGTAGGGTCGGGACCGCGTCACGACATAGGGTTGCTAGGGCAGCACGCGGTGCTGCCCCTACCTCGATGCAGCTAGGTCGTGACGCGGTCCCGACCCTACCTTGCGAGCGCGTGGAACTTCGCGAGCTCCTCCGCGGTCAGGGCGCGGTCGAAGACGGCGACGCCGCCGATCCAGCCGGTGAAGCCAACGCTGCGCGAACTGTGGATGACGCGTCCGATGGTGAAGGGGCCGCCGGTGCCGTCGTTCTTGGGCTCGTAGATGCCGTGCGGATACCACCACGGGTTGAGACGCAGGGATACGAGTTCGTGTTCGGTTTCCTGTCCGGCAAGGAGGGTGACCTTGACCTTGGTGTAGGCGTATTCGCGAAGTTCGACGCGCTTGGCCTCCTTCTCGCTGAGCAAGGTCACCTTGACCGGCTTGTCCTCCGGCGGGTTGTAATACTGGTCCGCCGGGAACTTCGGATCTTCGCCTTCCTGCAGGCCGGAAATCTTGGCCAGGCGGCCCTGCAGCCAGGCGTTGGCGGCGAAGGAGAGGAGTCGGTCTTTCTGCGGGTTGTCCAGCCAGCGGTCGCCGCTCTGCCCATTGAGCCAACCGGTAAGCTGCTGGGTCTTGCTGTCGAAGGTCATCGCGAACGTCTGCCAGGACTTCGCCAGCAACTCTGCCGGGGCGTCGTGCGGGACTTTCGGCGAAATCTCGGCGGAGTTGCACTTATGCAGGGCGTATTTGTTCGTGAAGGAGCTGGCGCCGTTCTCGGAGACGTGGCCGCAGGCGGCGCCTTCCTTGTTGAGGCCCGCGAAGAGCGCGTATTGGCGTTGGCCACGTTCGACCTTGGCGATCGTCTCGGTGGTCTTCTCCTTGAGGTCGGTGCCTTCGTGCCAGATGCCGGCGAGGGCGTGGTTACCGCTTTCACGGATGGCCCAGACTACGACCGTGACGGCCTTGCCGGCGCCCTTGATGTCGAGAGGCGAGTCATGCAGGCGGGCGCGCGGGACGAACAGCACCGGACGGAAGTCGGGGTTGGTCTCGGCCTTGATGCGGATCGCCTGGCCGAAAGGGCCGGCGCCTAGCATCGGGAAATCCGCATAGGTCGCCTCAGGTCCGGCGTTCCAGAGGTCCTTGACGTAGTTGCCCGCATCGAGGGCGTAGTCGTTCTTCGCGCCGGCGGGCACGTGGGCCGTGAAGCGCTTGCCGGGAGCCTCACGTTTCGTGAAATCCCAGAACGCCACCAGACCGGGGGTGTTGGTCACCGTCGCGATACGATCCTGGACGGATTCGGCGGCGGAGAGGCTGATGGAGGCGAGGAGCAGGGAGGAGGTGAGCCGGAGCATGGGAGCAGACGTAAGTTGGGATGAAATGAAGCGCGATTAAAGATTGAAGATGGTGGTCGGTCATCAGGGGCCTGCCTGCTGCTTGTGCGAAGCATCTTCTGCGGTGTGCTTACTTCGCCTCCGGAGCTGGCAGCGCGCCGATGGGCTTGATGCGACTCGGATCCTGAGCCCTGGGGCGAGGGTCGTGCCAGCGGGCGCGAGGTGCCGGGGCTTGGGTGTCGAGCCAGGTACCGAGGCGCAGGCGTAGCTCGGCCACGGAGCGGCCGGCTCCGTCGCCGAAGCCGGAGCTACCGGCATCGTCAGCGTAGGTCTTGATCGTCCCAGCTCGCAGGCCGGGGAGGGCGAGGACGGCGGCGCCGATGGCGTCGCGGTCCTGTCCGGAGGCCCCAGAGTAGATGGCGAGGTATTCGGCGAGCTGCTGGCCGGCGCGGAAGGCCTTGAGGCGAAGGCTGGGTAGCGGGCCTTCCGGTCCGGGGTAGAGTACCGCCAGGTCATCAGGCTTCGTCAGCGCGTCCTTCTTGCCGATCGTCTGCCAGGGCACGACGCCGTCGGCGCCCAGCGCCCAGGTCTCGGCGCACCACGCGGCATTGATCACGAGCGGCTGGCCAAGTTTGCTCACGGATCCGTACATGTAGGTGAGCTTACCGTCCCGACGATTACGGCCCAGCACGCGGCGAGGGTAGTCGCGGAGCGTGCCGGAGACCACGTCGACATTACTGACGCCGTCGAGCAGGTCGCGTTGCCATTCGGGACGGGACACGTCGAGACGGAAGGCCATTCGCACGTCAGTGGAGGCTTTCACCGCGTCCCAGTACTCCATGCCGAAGCGACGGAGAGCCCAGAAGTCCTGGGTGTGCTGCGGTTCGTCGAAGATCCAAGGCGCCGAGCAAACGTTCCAGCTGCCGGGCTTCCCGTTCTTGCCGTTCTTGAAATAGACCTTGTTGTTGAGGTAGAACTCGAAAGTCGTCTCGTGCCAGCGCTTCTCGGCGAAGTGTCGGGCGAAACCTCCCGCGGTTGACCTGAATTCCTGCCAGTAGCCCGGATCGTAAGCCTGCTCGATCCAGTAGCCCCCTTTGAAGTGCTGCTCATGGTTCATCGGCCAGTTCTCGTTCAGCGGCAGGTAGAACGCCTCCGTGGGTACCTGGCCGCGAGGCAGGTCGGCGAAGGCCGAGCCGTCCAGCAGCGGACCGAAGCGCTCATCCCATTGCTTCCAGTCGAAGGAGCCGTCGGGTTCGATCTTCGGCGCGGCGGTCACGCGTCCGGTCCAGCCGTAGGGGAGGATGTTGAGGGTCAGCCGATGCTCGTGGGCCAGGCGGAACCAGTCGCGGGAGGTGTCGTTCATGCCGTAACCGTTCATCTGCGCGATGAAGGACAGACGGTCGGGCAGGGTGAAGTTCCAGACCGTGACAGAGAACGGAACGTCCTGGCCCTCGAGGCGCAAGGTGCCGCGATGTTCGCCCGGCTTGGCATCTTTGGGAATCTGGAATTCCAGCAAACGTCCATGAGGCGAGATGACCAGCGGATCGACATGGTCTCCGACCTTCGGGAGTTCGTAGCGGCGGACAGGCAGGTCGATCTGCACCGTCTGCGGCGCCCGCTCGAGCAGCATGGTCACGGCTTCGCCTTTGGCGGCGAAGAGGCGTAGTCCGGGAATCGGCAGGCCGGCGGCATCGGTGGCCTTCACCGCGGAGGGGAAGGCGGCGAGCGTCGGTATGGCAGGGAGTGTCGCCGCCTTGGCTGGCCTGAGGGTCGGGTCGGGCGTAAAGGCAACCGTCGGTCCGGGGCCGTCCTCCAGCCAAAGGGTGAAATAAGGGGCCGTGGATTTCTTGCCTTCGCGGCTGGCGACGAAGCGGTTGGGGAAAGAGCGATAGGTGAACTGGTCGCCTTCGCGTTGGTACTCGCTGCCGACGTCATCCATCACCAGGAAGCCGAAGCTCCGTCCGTCGAGGCGAGACTGGACCACGGCAGGGTCGATCGGGATCGCTTGCCAGCCCTTCGCGTCGGGCGGGGTCGGGTCGCCGAAGCCCCAGGCCGAGCCCCCGAGTCCTAGGGAAACGGCGGTGATATTCCTGCCGTCGTGGCCCCAGGCCAGCTCGCCGTTACGCGCCCAACGGAAGCTGCTCGCGCCGGGTTCCTTGGCGTACCCGGTGCCTTTGCCCTCGACCCACTCCTCGGCGACGGACGAAACCGTCGTGCGGCCGAGGACGTAGGGCGACTCGAGGTGAAGGTGGAGCGTCGCCCGCACGACGCGTTTTCCACGAAACATCGACGGGTCGAAATCGATGAGGAAGCATTCCTGCGTGCCTTTGAGCTTAAGCTTGGGCGCGCCGCCGTTGTTGCCTTCCTGTTCGGAGGGGTAGGAAGAGATCCAGAGGTCACGCGAAGTCTCCACGCGGAGAGGTTCCGCGGCGAGGATGGTGACCGCGAACAGGGCCAACCAGGAGGCGCCGGAGATGCCAGGGGTAGGCATGCCTTCAGTGAACCCGCACTGAGGGGGCTTTCCACCCCAATCCGTCGTTACTTGACCGGCACGAAACCGGCCGGGCGGCGTTCCGTACCCGGGGCCCCGGTCAGCTTGTCGCCCAGCGCTTGGCGCACAGGTGCGGCCAGGGCGGAGAGCCGTGCGACGAGGTCGGGGTGCTCCGCCGAAAGGTCGCGGGTTTCGCCCGGGTCGGTGGTTAGGTCGTAGAGAGCGAGGGGTTGCGCGGCGACCTTCTGGCCGTGGCGGCTGGCGATGGCGTTCATCGACGAGTCGGTGATCGGGAGCGGCGCATATTCGCCGTAAGCCGAAGGTTTGCCGCCTTTGCCTGGGTTGCCGAGATTGGTGAGGTAAGGGTGGGCGAAATGGAGTTTCCACTGGCCCGAGCGCACCGCGTGGAGTTCCTCGCCGGCATAATAGAACAGGGCTTCGTGCGGGGCGGACTCATCGGTGCCGCGAAGCAGCGAGAGAGCGGATCGTCCGTCGATCTTCAGCGTGGGCGCCTTACCGCCGATCGCTTCGACGAACGTCGGCAGCAGGTCGATCGACATGAGGGGCGTGCCGCAGATGCGGCTGGCGGGCACCTGGCCGGGCCAGCGGACGATGAGCGGGGAGCGCATGCCTCCTTCGAAGCAGGTGAGTTTGCCTTCGCGGAAGGGCCGGTTGGAGCCGGCGTGTTCGCCGTAGCTCATCCACGCGCCGTTGTCGGAGAAGAATAGTACGACCGTGTTCTGTTCCAGGCCCGTCTCGCGCAGTTTGGCGAGCACCGTGCCGATCGCGTCGTCGAGCTCTTCCACGACGTCGCCATAGAGTCCGCGGCCGGAGCGCCCTTTGAACTTCGCCGAGGCGAAGATCGGCACGTGCGGCATCACGTGCGGAAGGTACAGGAAAAATGGGCGAGCTTTATGGCGTTCGATGAAGTCGATGCTTTTGGCGGTGAAGCGAGCGGTAAAGGTCGACTGATCGGGGTCAAGTTCGGCGATCCTCTCGCCATCGAGGAGCGGTAGCGGCGGCATCTCGGAGGCGAGGGAGGGGTGATATTTGGAATTATCGTTGGAGTAGGGCAGGCCGAAGAACTCATCGAAGCCTTGGCGGGGAGCGGACAGCTCCGGGACCGTGCCGAGGTGCCATTTGCCGAAGCAAGCCGTCGCATAGCCGCGTTCCTTGAGCATCTTCGGGAGGGTCCATTCGGCTGGGTTGAGTCCGAAGCGACTCGTGTGGTTGAGGGCGCCCTGCATCCCGACGCGGTTGGGGTAGCAACCGGTGAGGAGGGCGGCGCGGCTGGCCGTACAGACGGCCTGGGCGACATAGAAGTCGGTGAAGCGGGTGCCTTGTCTGGCCAGCGCGTCGAGGTTCGGCGTGCGGATATCCTTCGCGCCGAAGCAGCCCACGTCGCCGTACCCAAGGTCGTCTACCAAGATCAGGACGATGTTCGGCGGTCGATCCGCCGCCAGGGCGGCGGAGATGAGCAGGAGGAGGAGAAGGCGACTCATCAGATTCGTTCGAGCTTGAGCGGGTAGGTCTTGCCGGAGGCGAACTGGGCCACGATGAGCGCCCCGTCGGGGTTGGCCAGGACGTCGTGGGGGTGCAGGAAGACGTCGGCGGTGTGCTTCATCGGCAGGAGCTTGCCGGAAACCTCGTAGACGGGCGCGGAGCCGCCGATGTTCGACACGACTCGAAGGTCGCGATCAAGGATGGAGAGGAAACCGCGGCTATTGCGGTCTTTGGGCCAGTTGTCGGCGAGGTGGGCCACGACGTAGTGCTGGCCGAAGCGGCGGATCTGGCGGGGGTTGCCGCCGGGGAGGTCGGTCTGGGCGAGTTTCTTGCCATCGAGGTCGAGTCGCAGCAGGTATTGCTGGTCGCTCATCGCGATGAGCATCGTCTCGGTCTGGTCGGCGGTGGTATCGATCATGCCGCCGTGCGGGCCCCAATGGACGATGCCGCCCTCAGGTCCGCCGAGGAGACGCTTGAACGAGCCATCGGCGGCGTAGTGCAGGATGTAGTCTTTGCCGTAGCCATCGAGGACGTAGAACTCGCCATCGGCGCGGTGGAGCGTCCATGAGGGGCGGTAGTCGGACTCCTTGGCGTATTTGCCGGTATTGGCGGGGAGGCGCCACTCGCCGAGCTGTTCGCCCGAGAGGGCGAACCGGGTCACGGTGTGCAGGCTGAGGTCCGTGACGAAGAGCGTGTCTTTATTACGATAAGGCGCGAGTGACAGTCCGTGCGCGCCGGGGAACTTCGTGCCGGTCCACTTATTCGCCAGTTTGCCGGCGTCGTCGTAGAAGATGACGTTATTGGCGACGTGGTTCGTCAGCAGGACGATCTGTCCGTCGGCCGTGCGGGCGAGGCCATGGCAGTCGTTGACGGGCGTCTTTTCGTCGAGCACGCCCCAGCCGGGGACGATGCGATACTTGAAGTCGCCCTGGCCGAGGACCTCGGGCGAGGAAGCCTGGGCGAAGGACCGTCCGACCGCGCCATACCAAGCCCCTGCGAGCAGGGCGTTCCTCAGGAGCGAGCGTCGGCTGAGCGTCATGGCCTTACGGCTTCAGGACGCGCAGACGATGGTTCTCGGAGTCGCCGACGAACACGCTGCCATCCTTGTCGACCCAGATGCCGTGGGGGCGGGCCAAGCCGCACTTGAGCGGGTCGCCGTCGGGGCCGTCATGCTTGGCGCCGGTGCCGATCTTGAGCTCGAGGTTGCCCGTCTTGGCGTCGACCATGCGGATCGAGTGGGATTCGGTATCGACCAGCCAGGCGTTGCCCTGGGCATCGATGGCCACGCCCTTGGGGCCGCTGAGGGTGGCGAGCTTTGCCGGTCCGCCGTTGCCGGTGAAGCCTTTCTTGCCCGTGCCCGCGATGTGGGTGATCTTGTCGGCCTTGAGGTCGAGCTTGAAGACCTGGTTGCCTTCGCGGGTGCAGACCCAGAGGTTGCCGGCGGCGTCGAAGTCGATCGAGCGCGGGCCCTTGAGCGGCGTGCCTTTGACCGGAGCACCGTCAGGGGTTTCGCCCGCCTTGCCCGTGCCCGCGATGGTCGTGATGACGTGCGTCTTCATGTCGACCTTACGGATGACGTTGTTGCCGATGTCGCAGATGAAGAGGTCGCCGTGGGCGTCGAATTGTATGCTGTGCGGGTTCTTCAGCTGGGCCTGATCGGCGGGGCCGCCGTCGCCGGCGTAGCCCGGCTTGCCCGTGCCGACGACCGTCGTGATGATGCCCGTCTTCACGTCGATCTTGCGGACGGCATGGTTCATCATGTCGACGATGAAGAGGTTGCCGCGCTTGGGGCCGAAGCGGAGCTCGTGGGGTAGGTTGAAGGTCGCATCGGTCGCGGGGCCGCCGTCGCCCGAGTAGCCGACCTTGCCGGTGCCGGCGATGAGGTGGATCTTGCCGTCCTTATCGACGCGACGGATGCGCTGCCCGGTATATTCGCAATACCAGATGGCGCCGTCAGGCCCGCGGACCACGCCGAAGGGGTTGTCCATCTTGGCGGCGGTAGCCTGACCGCCGTCGCCGGAGTAGCCTTTCTGGCCGTTGCCGGCGAAGGTCGAGACGGAGGCGGCGGAAAGGGAAGCCGCGGCCAGGAGGGGGAGGAGGCGGAGGAGGTTCATGAGGATGGCAGATGGATGATGAATGATGAAAGATGAAGACGGGGAATGAGTGATGGAAGATTAAGGATGGATGATGGGGAGACTGAGGGCGGGTGGATTCATTCGGCCTCGGACGTTCATCCTCCATCATTCATCATTCATCGTTTATTTTCCAAATCCATCGCCGCGGACTTTCATTTCCACGATGTAGGCGCCGGTGCGGGCGGTGATGAAGAGGGTCTTGCCGTCGACGCCGCCGAACTTGAGGTTCGAGGGGCTTTCCGGGACGGCGATGGTGCCGATCTGCTCGGCATCGGCATTGTGGATGGCGATGCCTTCCTTGGTCACGGTGTACAGGTTGCCGTGTTCGTCGACGGCGAGGCCATCGCTACCGATCTTGGAGGCGACCTTGGCGTCGGAGAGGGTGCCGTCGGTGTTGACCTTCGCGGTCTTGCAGACGGTGCCATCGGTCCACCAGATCTTCTTGCCGTCGGCGGTGCCGACGACGCCGTTGGGGGCTTCGACGCCCACGGCCTTGCCGACGTTGGTCACCGACTTGCCGTCAGCGGAGAGGCGGCAAAGCGTGCCGTTGAGGACGTTCTCCGGGATGGCGTCCTTCTTGGCTTTGGAGGGTCGGAGCTTCGGGAGCGTGAAGTAGATGTCGCCGTTCGGGGCGAGCCAGAGGTCGTTCGGGGCCGTGAGCTTCTGGCCCTCGCAGCTATCGGCGAGGATGGTCTCAGTGCCGTCCTTGTCGCGGCGCACGATGGCTCGCTTATCGATCTCGCAGAAGATCAGGCGGCCCTGCGGGTCGACGACGATACCGTTGGAGCGGGACTTGCGGTCGAGGAAGAGTTTGCTGCCGCCTTCGGCCGTCCATCGCTGCATGTTGTTGCTCGGGATGTCCGAGAAATAGAAGGCTTTCTCCTGTGGGTGCCAGGCCGGTCCTTCGGTGAACTTATAACCTTCGCCGACCTTCTTCGCGGGACTGGCGTTGAAGACCTCGGCGGCAGTGACGAACGAGGCGGAGAACAGGGCGGCGGTCAGGAGCAGGGAGCGCATGGGTGTGGGGTGGGGTGAACGAAAGATGGAAGATGAAGGATGGGGGATAAAGGATGAAACACGCCGTGGATACGAGGACCCGAGGGCAGGAGGCTGGCGAAGGGGTAGGGTCGGGACCGCGTCACGACATAGCTATAACGTCATATTTCGGGTGGCAGGAAACATTTTCAGGTCTCGGGTCTCGGCCGTCAGGTCCCGGGTTCAGGTGTTCAGCACCAGGTTCAGGTTCGGGACCTGC
>OFRH01000021.1_pt1 | contig 33430 bp, 25 predicted proteins | sample 1543111 | NCBI WGS metagenome assembly OFRH01 (sample SAMN07774220, study PRJEB24372) | wastewater metagenome | isolation source: Exp Tend NO 100WW | collected 2016-02
ATCCCGGCCTACGACACGATCTACAAGCAGTGCCGCGTGAACGACGGCAAATCCATCCTCACGGTCATCGAGATGGAGATGATCCGCCGCGCGATGGAAGAGACCCGCGGCAACCAGCTCCGCTCCGCGATGATCCTCGGCATCAACCGCTCGACGCTGAAGAAGCGCCTGCTTGAGATGCGCGAGGCCGGCATCAAGGTGTTCACTTAATCTTTGCCTCGGGCCGGGAATGGGTTTGGTTAGGCGCTTCCCCATGAGCACCTCACCCCTCCGCACCACCCTGCTGGCCACGGCCGCGCTCTTCCTGAGCGCGTACGCCGCGTTCGCCGGCGAGACGATCCAGATGTTCGACGGCAAGACCCTCGCCGGCTGGAAGGCCTCCAAGAACTCCCCCGAAGGCACCTACAAGGTCGAGGACGGCGTCCTCCAGATCCGTGGCGGCCAGGGCCACCTCTTCTTCGTCGGCGCCGACGGCAAGGCGAACTTCACGAACTTCGACTTCAAGGCGAAGGTGAAGACCTACCCGGGCGCCAACTCGGGCCTCTACTTCCACACGGCCTACGAGGACAAAGGCTGGCCCTCCCAGGGCTACGAGTGCCAGGTCAACGGCAGCCACAAGGACATCAAGCGCACCGGCGGCCTCTACGCCGTCCGCGACGTGCTCAACACGCCGGCCGCCCCCGACAACGTCTGGTTCGAATACCACATCCGCGTCGAAGGAAAGCGCATCCAGATCTGGATCGACGGCAAGCAGACCGTCGACTTCACCCAGCCCGAAGACTGGACCCCTCCGAAGGGCATGCCCGGCCGCAAGCTCGGCAACGGCACCTTCGCCATCCAGGCCCACGACCCGGGCTGCAAGGTCGACTACAAGGACCTCGTCGTCGAACGCCTGCCCTGAGCGGCCGGCCGATGAACGCGCAAGGCGGACCGCACGGTCCGCCTTTTTCATGCCCGCGTCTCAGGCGAGCGCACGCTCGAGCTCCGCGATGAGCCGCGCGCGGACGGGTTCGGCCAGCGCCGACAACCTCCGCTGCTCGGCTTCGTATTCGCTCCGACCCTCGGCGGTCTCGATCGCGATGGGCCTCAGGCCGATGGCCGAGAAGTCATAAGGGCTGGCGCGCATGTCGACGGTCCGCGCGACGTGCGCGAGCTCGAAGGCGTCCGCGGCGAGCTCGGCGGAGACCCATGGCTGCGCCTTCATCGCCCACTTGAAGAGATCCATGGTGACGTGCACGCAGCCGGGCTGCTCGTTGTCGACGCGCGCGTCGAGCGTGGGCGCGAGCTTGTTCAACGGCCGCGCGCCCGGCGTGAAGAAGCGGAAAGCGTCGTAGTGCGTGCACCGCACGGGCATCGCGCGGACGACGGCGTCGGTGCCTTCCGCGCCGAGCCGCAACGGCCAGGCGCCGTGCCGACGCTGCTCGGCCTGGCCGTAGACCATCGCCCACTCGTGCAGGCCGAAGCAGCCGTGGAAGGCCGCGCGCCCGGCGACCGCCCGGCAGAGCTTCAGGCTGAAATCCAGCCGGCCGGCCTGGGCTTCGTCAGGCAAGGCCACCCGGACGAGTCCGTCCGCCCCGCGCAGGAAGCGCCGGCCGTCGACGAGCTCCTCGGCGTCTGCGAGCGCGACGCCGGCGCCGGGCGTCCAGCGGCGGACGGCCGAGAAGCGGAACGGATAATAGGTGAAGAGGAAATCTTCGACGGGGTCGCGTTCGCCCCTCTGCGCCCGGAGCCGGCGCGCCTCGACGAGCCGGGCGGCGCGCGCCTCATGCGCCGCGCGCCGGGCCCGCCATTCCGCGGGACCGAGCACGACCTGACTGGCGGGCGCGACGCTCAATCGAAGCGACGATGATGGGCGGCGACCTTCACGTACTTCTCGGCCCAACCGGGCAACGACGCCTGCTCCTGCGCCGTCAACGCGCGCACGACCTTGGCCGGCGAACCCATGACAAGCGAACCGGGCGGCACCTGCGTACCCTTGGTGACAAGGGCATTGGCGCCGACGATCGACCGCGCGCCGATGACGGCACCGTCGAGGACGGTGGCGTGCATGCCGATCAGGCACTCGTCGCCGATGACGCACGCATGGATCATGGCGAGATGCCCGACGGTCACGCGGGCACCGACCTTGGCCGGCAGGCCGTCGGCCACATGCACGACCGCTCCGTCCTGGATGTTGCTGCCTTCGCCGACCTCGATCGGGGCGACATCCCCGCGCAGGACCGCACATGGCCAGACGCTCGCCTTGGCGCCGATCGTCACGTTGCCGATGACGACCGCCTTGGCATGGACGTAAGCCGTGGCATGGAGGGTCGGGCCGAGCGACAGATTGCGGGTCAGCTCCTTGGAAAGCGCCTCATCGGGGTCGACCGGCTCCTCGAACTGGCCGCCTTGATAGAAAGGATTCATCCCTCCGAGGATTAAGCACGTCCCACCGGCAGGGAAGACCGAACCAGCCCACCACCCCTTTTCAGGCTGTTTTGAGCCTAAAACCGCCGCTCCCTGCCCCTACCCCCACCCCTATCCCTACCCCTATCCCTATCCCTACCCCTAATCACCCTACAATTCCCCTTGCCAATGACCCCTCAGTCCGTTTGCTCCGACCTTCCGACAGCCATGAAGGCCACATTTATCACCTCCGGTCGCCAATTCACCGTCACTCAGGGCGACATCCTCATCGTCAACCAGTACCCTGGTAAGAACGAAGGGGACATCCTCACCTTTGACCAGGTCCTCCTCGTGGGCGAAGGCGCTGCCGCCAAAATCGGCACCCCGACCGTCGCCGGCGCGAAGGTCACCGCCAAGATCCTCGAGAACAAGCGCGGCGAGAAGATCGACATCTTCAAGCACCGCCGCCGTAAGGGCTACTACCGCCGCCGCGGCCACCGCCAGGAGCTGTCGGTGATCAAGGTCGAATCCATCTCTGCTTAACCCTTAACGTCCCACCACCATGGCAACAAAGAAAGGCGGCGGCACTTCCTCCAACGGCCGCGACTCCACCTCCAAGCGCCTCGGCGTGAAGCTTTACGGCGGCGAATTCGCCACCGCTGGTTCGATCATCATCCGCCAGCGCGGTACCCGCATGAATGCCGGCCGCAACGTCGGCATGGGCCGCGACCACACCCTCTTCGCCAAGGCCGACGGTATCGTCAAGTGGGACGCCGAACACCGCAAGGTCGAGATCGTTCCGACGGCCTCCACCGCCTGCGCGATCAAGTAAGCGGCTCCGCCAGCCTCCCGAGAAGCCGACCCTCTGGTCGGCTTCTTTGTTTTACGGACCCGCGCGGCCGCCTCAGGCGTCGACCCCGGCCTGCGCGGCCTGGCGGAACTTCCACGCCATGGCCAGCGACACGAGGATGAGCCCGGTCGCCAAGGAGATCCAGATGCCGACCGCCCCGAGGCCGAAGAAACCCACGGGCAGGCCGAAGAGCCGGAACCCGGCCGGGAAGGCCAAGGCGAGCGCCAACGGCAGGCAGAACAGCCAGTACACGATGAAGACGCTCCAGGAGGCCCAGGCGGCCCGATTGACCGAGCGGAGAAGATAGGCCGCCACGACCTGCACGCCATCGAACGGTGCCCAGACGGCGGCGAAGATCAGCAGGGTCGAGGCGAGCGCGGCGGTCTCGGTCCCGGCGACCCCATAGGTCGCCATGAGCAAGGGGCGCAGGAGGATCATGCCGAGTCCATAGGCGGCCATGATGAGCCCGCCCATCACCAAGGCGCCGAGGCCGATGGCCTGCACCTTGCGCGGATCCTTGGCGCCATACGCTTCGCCGACCCGGATGCCGGCGGCGATACCGAGGCCGAGCGGCAGCATGAACGCGGCCGAGGCGGTGCTGATGGCGACCTGGTGCGCGGCCTGCGCGGTGGCGTTGATCCAGCCGGCCATGACGGGGACGATCGCGAAGATACCGACCTCGCTGAGGCTGTGCAGGCCCGCGGGCCAGCCGGTCTTCATGAGCCGACGGAAGACGGCCAGCTGCAACCCGTCCGCCCAGCGCACCTCGCCGCGGCCAGGCGTGCACCAGAGTCCGAACAGCATGACCAGGCGGGCGACGAGGGTGGCCCAGCCGGCGCCGGCGAGCCCCATCGCGGGAAAGCCCCAGTGACCGAACATCCACAGCCAGTTGAAGAAGATGTTGGCGAGGATGCCGGCGCTCAGCCACGCGAGCGAGATCCACGGCTGGTGCTGCGAATCGCGATGGCCGCGCAACGCATGGAACGCCAGCCCGGGCACCATGGCCCACGACATGAGGATGAAGAACTCCTGGGCCTCGGCCGACACGGCGGGCGAGGAGCCGAGCAGCGGGATGAACTGCGCCGCCCAATGCGAGGCGATGGCGGCGACGACGCTGATGGCGACGGCGAGGACCATGCCGTGCCGCAGGATCGCCGGCGACGATTCCTCGACGCCCGCGCCGTTGTCCTGCGACTGGTAGACGGCGATGGCCCCGACGACGCCGATACCGAAGACATACGGGATGTAGTTGAGGTTCGAGGCCAGCGCCGAGGCCGCGAGCGCGGTCTCGCCGAGGTGACCGGCCATGGCCACATCCACGACGAACATGAGGCCGTAGCCGAGCATCCCCAGCATGATGGGGATCGCCAGCTTGAGCGTGGGGCCGATTTCGGCGCGGATGGTCGGCGAGTTGTCCAAGCCCCCAAGAGGAAAGGATTACCTTCCCGTTGCGAGTCAGTTCTTCGGCACGCGGTTCAGCGTGTAATAAGCATCCGCATGGTCCAGCGCTTCGCCCCCGGCCGAGCGGACGCCATCGGCATGCAGCTCATGGATGTAGAGTTCGCGGAGGCCGTCGACCTTGAGCCGGACGCTGAGCCCGTCCGCGGCGACCTTGGCCGAGACGATGCCGTTCGGTGCGGCCTGGATCTCGTCGCTGCCGTACGCGCCCGAATAGAAGAGCGTATAGTTGGTCATGCGGTACGAGGCGACGTCCCCGGCGCGGGCGACGTCCACGGGCTTGGTGAAGGCGAGCTCGAAGCCGTCCGGCTTGGCCTTCATCTCCTTGATGGCGAAGGGTACGGTGCCGTTGTAACGCAAGCGCTGCAGGCCGTAGGCCTTGGTGCCGAGCGAGGACCAGCCACGGCTGGTCATGCCGACCATGAGCGAGCCGTCCGGAGCGAAACTGAGACGCACGATGCCGGAGGCGAAACCGCCGACGAACGGGAAACAAGCCCCCTGGTACTCGCCGTCGACCTTCTCCATGAAGACACGGCTGATCTTCGCGTCGGTAAACTCGGCCACGAACATCTGCCCGTCGAACGGACCGAACTTGCCGCCGGCCGCGCACGTCGCGAGGTCGGTGCCGCTGCGGCCGACTTTGTTATAGGGCATCCACACCGCGGGCGGACGCATCTCGGGCAAGGCCTTCACGGCTTCCGGATACGGACGCTTCTCCGGGATCTTGGCGGAAAGCCTCAACGGCGACTCCGGCAGCTTCTCGGAAGCGATGCCTTCCGGATTCAGGAAGAACGCGCCCTTGCGCAGATGGTAGATGGGCGTGGTCGGGATCCACGTGCCCTGCTGGTCGACGCAGAACATGTCGCCGGCGAGGTTGGTACCGAGGCCGCACGGCGAACGCATGCCGGCCACCATGGGGACGAACTGGCCGTCCTTGCCGAGGATACCGCCCCAGCCGCGCCACGGCGCCTTGTTGTCGGAGTGGTCGCCCATGTCCACGTTGAGCGTGACCCAGAGCTGGCCCAAGCCGTCGCGCTTAGGACCGTAGGCATAACCATGGTAGGCGCCGGAGACGTTCCAGCCCGCGCCGGCGGTGAGGTATTCGTCGGCGACGCCGTCGCCGTTCGTGTCCCGCAGGCGCGTGGTCTCGGTACGCTGGGTGACGAGCAGGTCCTGGCCGTCGCGCAGCAGGCCGAGCGGCTCATGCAGGCCGGAGGCGAAGAGCTTGTAGCCGACCTTGGTCGGCTTGGGATCGAGCACGCCCTCGAGCAACCAGACCTCGCCCTTGCGGATCGAGAGCGCGAGCTTGCCGTCGGCGGTCCAGTCCATGCCGCTGACCTCGAGCGCGAGGCCGTCGCCGGGTTTCCAGTCCTTGGCGCGCGTGTCGAGGGCGGTGCTCGCGGTCAGGATATCGGCGATGTCATAGGACGCCGCGGAAAGCGAGGCGGCGGCGAGGAGGGCGGCGAACGTGGCTTTCATTTCCAGAGATAGGTGAAGATACGGCGGCCTTCGGCGGAGGATTCCTTCATGTCGACGATCGTCCCGGCGGGATGCGTGATCGTCGGTTGGAAGTCAGGCGTGGGCGCCCAGGTGACGGTGCGACGCAGTCCGTGCTCGATGCCTTCGTAGGTCTCCTCGACCTTCACGCCGGCCTGCTCGTTGAGGAACGTGGGGTTGCCCTTGGCGTCGAGACGATAGCCCAGGAAACGGCCGGCGGGCTTAGGCCAGGCGACGACCTGTTCGCCGAGCGGTTTCTCGAAAGTGGGGAAGCGCGAATACCAGGTCAGGTAGGCGTCGAAGAAGCGGCCCTTCCAGGCGAGGCCCGGGCCCCCTTTGTCGCCGTCATACGCGAGGTGCACGCCCGTCGGGAAGCCGACCAGGATCGCGCGCACGCCCACGCCGTCCGTAAACGCACGCTGCACGACGGGACGATCCCTGGGCACGATCTCGAACTCGCCGTTCCGGTTCTGCGGGAAACCTTCCGGCTCACCGTTGGCGCTTTCGACGAACTTGAAGATCGAGGCGATCTGCCTGTCGGTGTCGCCGCCGAGGATGGTTGGATTGAAGGATTTGCCGGCGGGCCAGAACGATGGCATGAGGGTGCCGGGACGATAGGCCGCGGGGTTGATGAGGTACTCCTTGAGCCAGCCTTCCTGCAGGCGGGCGGCGAGGTTGCTTAGGTCCGGTCCTTGGACACCGAGCGACGGACGGTCGCCCCAGCGATGACAGGTGATGCAGCCCGCCCCGCCCTGCGTGCCCATGAGCTTGCGTCCGGCGGTGTCGTCGCCGCCTTCGAACTTCAGGGGAGCGCGCGCGTCGGCGACGCCGAGGAGTTTGCCGAGCTCGGCGGTGGCCGCGCCATACTGCGGCATCTTGGTCTTCAGGTAAGGACGCACGCGGTTCTCGCCGGCCAGCACCTTGGCGAGCCATTCGGGACGAAGCTTGCCGCCGACGCCGGTCAGGGGCGGCGGATAGCGACCGGTGTCGCCGAGATTATGGTCGCCCTGGAAATAAGGCTTACGCGCGGCATCAGGGCCGCCCAGTCCGTCGCGCTCGTGGCAGGCGACGCAGTTCAGCGCCTGCAGCGTAAGGTCGGCGGAGAGCTTGGGCGAAGCGGCCTCATCTTTCTTCGCCAAGAAGAGCTTCAACGAGGCGCGCTGCGCCTCCGAAAGCGCGTAGCGCGGACCCTTGGCGTGATCGGCGTCTAGGCAGCCGCCCTCGGACTTATGCAAAGCCACCGGCTTCGCGGCGGCATCCTTGGGCAATTCGTGACAGGCGGCGCACTGGGCGGCGATGACGGCCTTGCGACCGGCGATCGCGAGGTCCTTGTCCGCGACGACGGAGACGACGGGGTTATCGAGTCGTCCGTCGCTCCCTTGGAACTCGAGGAGGTAGCCGGCAATGTCGATGGCGTCCTGACGCTCCATCACGGTCTTGGGCATACGCCCGTCGGTGCGCACCTTGAGCGGGTCGAGGATGAAGGCGCCGAGGCTATCGAGGCTATACTTGGCCTTGAGGTCGCCGAAACCGATGCTGCGATGCGTGAACTCGGCGGGCTTGGGCGCGCCTTCGGGCGGGATGAAATCCTTGCCGGGAGCGTGGCAGGCGACGCATCCGAGCGTATTGAACAATTCGCCTCCGCGACCCCCGTTCACGTGCATGATCTTCGCCGGGGCCTTGGGCGCGGCCTTGGGCTTCAGCGAAGCGAGGTAGTGCTCGATCGCGACGAGCGTCTGGGCGTCAGCCTTCGCCAATACCTGCGGCATGACGGCGCCGGGATGGACCAAGGCAGGGTCGGCGATGAAACGGCGGAGCCATTCGGAGCGGACGCGCTGGGTGACCGTCGCGAGCGCCGGACCGCGCAGCGCGGGCAGACCGGTGTCGCCGCCGTGACAATTGACGCAGCCCAGCTCGTTATAGAGCAGGCGACCGCCTTCGGCCGACGGCGCGGTCGCATGGAAACGCTCGAAGCCGGTGACGAGGGGTTCGGCGCCCAGCGCGGCGGCGCCGAGCAGGATCGCGACGCGCAGGATCGCGACGCGCAGGATCATGCCGTCTCGAGGATGCACTTGTCCAGGTACGCGCGGGACTTGTTCACGGCCGCGGTGATCTCGCCGACCGTGGGCAGGATCGGGATGCCGCGCGGGGTCGGGTGCATGAAGATCTCCGCGACGCCCTTGAAGCGGACGTCGCGCAGCGCCTTGACGACGAGGCGGTAGTCGAGTCCGCCGCCGAAGCCCGGCAGCTGCTGCAGCTCGATCTCCTTGCTGGCCTTCTTGAAGATGCCCTCGGAGTGCTCCTGGAAGTAGATGAAGGGGAGGTTCTTCGCGCCGGCGTAGCGGATAAGCGCCGGGATCTGGTCCTGCCACTCGTGCAGATGGTGCGGAGCGAAGGCGAGGCCGAGGTTCGGCGAGGTGTTCAGGTCCGCGAACGCCTTGATGGAATCCGGATGGTGCAACGCCTGGTTCACGTGGTTCTCGACCGCGATGGTCACGCCGAGCTCGGCGGCCTTGGCGAGGTGCGGCTTCATGTCCTCGAGGAACTTGGCGACGGCGGCCTTGGCGGCGGCGCCTTCCGGGTTCTTCGGGCCGACGCACCCGCAGATGACGAGGTCGCCGCCGTGCTTCTTCACCCAGGCCATCTCCTCCTGGAGCTTGAACGGGCCGAGCGGGTAGCGCGTGCTGGCGCCGACGCGCGCGCCGTGCTTCTTCAACAGGGCCGCGAAGGCTTCCTCGCCGAGGGCGGCGGCCTGCTCGCGCTGGTCGCCGTGGACCTTGCACCAGATGTCGATCGACTCCGCGCCGGTCTTGGCGACCTCGGGCAGGATGACGTCGAGGGGCATCGTGCCGTAGAGCGCGGAAGACAGCGTGTAGCGGATCTTGAAGTCGTCCTTGGACTGGGCCCGCGCCGACAAAGCCGCGAAGACCGCGGCGGCCGGGACGGTACGGAGGAAATCGCGGCGGGAAAGCATGGCGTTTACTTCTGGTCGCGCTGGGCTTCGAGCATCTTGATCCACGGGCCGACGAACGAGCCGTTATCGTGGAAGGTGCGGCCGCTGACCATGTGGCGGTCGATGACGACCGGGGCGTTGACGAAGATGCCGCCGCAGACCTCGAGGTCGAACTTGCACTTCGGCACGGTGGCCATGCGCAGGCCCTTCACGATGCCGGCGCGGGCCGGGATCTCGACGCCGTGGCAGACGCTCATCATCGGCTTCTTATGCTCCCAGAACCAGCGCGTGGCGGCCAGGAGGGCCTCGTCTTCGCGGATATACTCCGGGGCGCGGCCGCCGCTGAAGAAGATGCCGGCGTACTCCTCGGGCTTGATGTCCTTGAAGGCGATGTCGGAGTTCACGGTGTAACCTTCCCACTCCTTGGTGATGGTCCAACCCGGCTTCACCTCGTGGAGCACGGTCTGGTAGACGCGCTTCTCCGGCGTCGCGAAGACCGGCTGGAAACCGGCTTCCTGCAGCCGGTAGACCGGGTACATCGTGTCGAGCAGCTCGGTGGCGTCGCCGATGACGACGAGCACCTTGGGCTTGTGCGCGTTCTCGGGCTTGTCGGCGCCGGAGGAGATCGAGGACTGGTTCTTGTTGTCGATGAGGCCGGCGGCGGAAGCCAGGGCGCAAAGACCGAGCAGGCCGGCGGTGAGGAGGCGGAGTTTCATGGGGTGCGAGCACTATATCCTTTCTTGCCCGGAAAGTCATTACAGGTATGGTGCACTAAAAGTAAGGTTTTTGGTCAAAGCCATGCCCTCCTCCGTCCAACCTCGCGCCCCCCGGGTCGCCCTGCTCATCGAGACCACCCGTTCCTACACGCGTGAGCTGCTCGCCGGGGTGCGCCGCTACGTGGCGGCCCACGGGCCTTGGTCGACCTACCTTGAGCTGCGCGCCCTGGACTCCTCGCCGCCGACGTGGCTGAAGGACTGGGACGGCGACGGCATCCTGACGCGCACCTTCAGCGCGGAGACCTCGAAGCTGGTCGCGGCGACGGGCCTGCCCGCCGTCGAACTCCGGTCCACGCACTTCGCCGGCGGCCGGCCGTTCGTGGGCTGCAACAACGACGACATCGGCCGCATGGTGGCGGAGCACCTCTACGAACGCGGCTTCCGTCACTTCGCCGCCTACAGCCAGCGCAACGAGCAGTTCTTCGTCGAGCGGGTGGACAACTTCAAGAAGGTGATCCGCGCCTACGGGCACCGCTGCCTCGAGCTCCCTGAAGACCACCCCGAGCGCGTCCCGGACTGGGAGCAGAGCCAGTCCCGCCTGATCCAATGGATCGCCCAGCTGCCCAAGCCCGTCGGCATCTTCGCGACGACGGACCAGCTCGGCGTCCGCCTGCTCGAGGCCTGCCAGACGGCGGGCGTCGCGGTCCCGGAAGAAGTGGCGGTGGTCGGGGCCGAGAACGAGGAGACGCTCTGCAGTTTCACCACCCCGCCCCTCTCGAGCGTCCGGTTCGATGGCCAGGCGGTGGGGTTCGCCGCCGCCGAGCTGCTCGACCGGATGATGAAGGGCAAGCCTGGCCGGGCGAAACCGATCCTGGTCCCGCCCAAAGGCATCGTGGTCCGCGGTTCCTCCGGCGAACTGGTGATCGCCGACCGGCTCGTGGCGCGCGCGGTCGCCCTCATCCGCGAAGGCGCCGTCCGCGGCCTCGACGTCAACGAGCTGTCCGCGAAGCTGGGCGCTTCCCGCAGCACGCTCGACCGTCGCATGAAGTCGGTCCTCAAACGTTCGCCGAAGGACGAGATCCTGCGCGTGCGCTTCCGCGAAGTGGAACGCCTCCTCCGCCAGACCAACCTCACGATCGACCTGATCGCCGAACAGACGGGCTTCACGCACAGCCACTACCTGCAGGCGGCCTTCAAGGCGCGCTACCAGCAGACCCCGGGGAGATTCCGCCGCGCCAAGGCCTGATCAGCGGTTCAGCCCGACGACGTCCTCGGGCTCGGCCCAGGCGAACACGGTGGCCTTCGAGCCGACCCGCTGGCGGGGATTGGCTTCGGAGACCTTGAGGACCACGCCTTCCTTGGTCTTGAAATCATGCAACGAGACGTCGCCCTGGAAGAGCGAGGCCGTGATCGCGCCGGCGAAGGCGTTCTCGTCCGGCGCCATGAAGTCGAGCTTCAGGCATTCCGGACGGACGCAGACGACGATCTTGGCGCCGGGACCGGGCGCGCTGTCCGGCGTCGCGAGCGCGCCGCGCACCTCGCCGACCGCGGTCTCGGCGACGAACTCGCCGGCGCCGACCTGCGTGACCTTGCCGGGAATAAGGTTGGCGGAGCCGAGGAACGTCGCGATCCAGCTGTCGGCCGGACGTCGGTAGAGGTCGATGGGCAGCCCCGCCTGGACGATGCGGCCTTCGTGCATGATCGCGAGACGGTCCGCCATCGCGAAGGCGTCTTTCTGGTCGTGGAGCACGCAGAGCACCGTCACGCCGGTCGCGCGCACGAGCTTGCGGATCACCTCGCGGACCTCGAGGCGCGAGGCGGCGTCGAGATTGCTCAGCGGTTCGTCCAACAGCAGCAGCTTCGGTCGCAGCGCCAGCACGCGGGCGAGCGCGACGCGTTGCTGCTGCCCGCCGGACAGCTCCTGCGGACGGCGACCCGCCCAGCCGTCGGCGCCGACAAGCTTGAGCGCCTCGAGGGCGCGCGCCTTGATCTCCGCGGCGGAGAGCTTTTCGGCGTCGAGCGAGAACGCGGCGTTCTCGAGGACGGACAGGTGCGGGAAGAGCGCATAGTTCTGATGCACGAACCCGAAGCCACGCTCGGCGGACTCCGCGAAGGTGATGTCACGGTTGTCGAGCAGCACCGTGCCGCCCTGGGATTCGATCTGACCGGCGAGCACCTTGAGCAAGGTCGTCTTGCCGCTGCCCGACGGACCCAGCAGGCAGCAGAGGGTGCCCGTCTCGACGACGAGATCGACCCCCGCGAGGACGGGCGTGGTGCCAAGCTGGCGGCGCAGGCCGGTGAGGCGGAGGGTGGGCACGGCCGGAACCTAGGCCGAAGCCCGTCCGGGGCGCAAGGTCGCCCGCCGACTGTGAATGATTTCCCGCCCGGCTTCGGCTTCCCACGCTTGCCACGGGTCCGGTTTCGGGCAATTTGACGACTCCCATGCGTAACGACGACGAAGACGAGGACGAGAAGACCCCGGCCGCCCCCAAGGACGGCGGCCCGAGCGCCATGCTCATCCAGAAGAAGTTCCTCGAACAGCGGAAGATCTTCCTCTGGGGCGCCGTCGAAGACGCCTCCGCCCGCGACATCGTCGAGAAGCTCCTTTACCTGGACGGCATCGACCCCGGCAAGGAGATCACCTTCTACATCAACACCCCGGGCGGCTCCATCACCTCCGGCATGGCCGTCTATGACACCATCCGCATGATCAGCTCCCCGGTGAAGGTCGTCGTCACCGGCATGGCCGCCTCGATGGGCTCCATCCTCCTCCAGGCCCCCAAGGAAAAGGGCAACCGCCTCCTCTTCCCCCATTCCCGCGTGATGATCCACCAGCCGCTCATCATGGGCCGCATCCAGGCCACCGCCGTGGACATCCACATCCAGGCCCAGGAAATGGAACGCCTCCGCTCCGAGCTCAACGAGATCCTCGCCAAGGCCTCGAAGCAGAAGATCGAGAAGGTCACCAAGGACACCGACCGCGACTTCTACATGACCGCCGAGGAGGCCATCGAGTATGGCCTCGCCGACGCGATCGTGAAGAAGCTCTGACGTCGCCGCACGCGCATGGGCATCGGCGACCGGGCCTATATGCGAGATCGCTCCGCCCCGCGCGAGCCGATCTCGATGACCGCCTGGGTCGTCGGCGTGCTCGTCGGCTTCTTCATCCTCAACCTGATCCAGGAGTCCGCGCATGCGGACTTCCTCGGTTGGATGACGCTCGACGAAGCCTCCCTGCGTCCCTGGCAGTGGCTCACGCACGCGCTCCTGCACGAAGGCTTCTGGCATCTCCTCGGCAACTGCCTCGTGCTCTGGTGGACCGGCGCGACGGTCGAACAGGAACACGGGCCGGGCACGTTCCTGAAGGTGCTCGTCGGCGGCGCGCTCATCGGGGCGCTCACCTGGTATCTCACCGGCCTCGGCGGCCGCCACGACAGCGGGCTCGTCGGCATCTCCGCCGGCGTCTACGCGCTGATGCTCGTCGCGCTGCTCGATAAGCTCGACCACCAGATCACGCTGCTGCTGTTCTTCTTCCTGCCCGTCACGCTCAAGGTCCGCTGGCTCCTCATCGCGACCGCGCTCTTCACCGTTCTCGGCTGGGGCTTCTCGGAGTTCCCCGCCCGCCATGCCTGGAGCGCCTGGGAGCCCGCCTGGCGCGACGGCATCGCCCACTCGGCCCACCTCGGCGGCCTGATCTTCGGCTGGCTCGCCTGGCGTTATCTCCACCGGACAAACTGGGCGCCCAGCTACGCTCAGGTACAGGAACCCATGCCGACCGAAGCCCCGAGCCCCGCTTTCGAGACCACGACCGAGGAGAATCCCTCATCCCGGCCGCTCACCGCCGCCCAAGCCCGCGCGGAAATGGACACGCTGCTGGACAAGATTTCCGCCGGGGGATTCGGCTCGCTCACGGCTGGCGAGAAACGTAGGCTCGAAGAACTTAGCGCCCGCCTACGCTGAGTTCCCCCACCCCACCCTTTATGCGCCTCAGACTTTTCCTGCTGCCGGTCCTCCTGGCAGCGCTGGCCTCCGCCCAGACGGCCGGCTTCACGACCACGCAGTCGATGCAGAACGAGACGCGCGCCACGGCCGCCCTCCTGGAGAAACTCCACATCAGCAAGAAGGACATGGGCTCGGTCGACATGAACTCCGTGGTGAAGACCTACTGCGAGAACCTCGACGGCGCGAAGATGTACTTCACGGCCGAAGAGGTGGACGAATTCGTCAACCGCTACGGCAAGACGCTCGACCTCTACCTGCAGCGCGGCAACCTGACCCCGGCCTTCGAGATCTACGCCCTCTTCAAGAAGAAGGTCAACGAGCGCACGGTCGCCAACCTCGCCGCCCTCGACCAGCCGATCGACCTCACCCAGCCGGGCACCTTCCCGGTCGACCGCAAGAAGGCCGAATGGCCCGCCAACCCGGAAGCCGCCGACACCCTCTGGGCCCGCCGCCTCCGCCTCGACATGCTCTCGGAGCTCCTCGGCGAAGACCGCACGGGCAACCCCAAGGCCGCCAAGGACCACGCGATGCCGGAAATCACCCCGGAAAAGACCAAGGAGGCCGCCGCCCGCCTGAAGAAGCGCTACGACAAGTCCCGCACCTATCTGAATTTCGACCAGAACGAGGTCGAGGAGATCTTCCTCAACTCCTATTCGAGCCAGTACGACCCGCACTCGACCTTCTTCTCCCAGCAGTCGCTGGAAGAGTTCGAGATCGCGATGCGCAACTCCCTCGTCGGCATCGGCGCCACGCTCTCCGACGAAGACGGCTACTGCGTGATCAAGGACATCCTCCCGGGCGGCCCGCTCGACCTCTCCCATCAGGTGAAGTCCGGCGACAAGATCATCGCGGTCGGCCAGGGCGACCAAGGCGAGATGGAGGACATCGTCGGTATGCGGCTCTCGAAGGCCATCAGCCGCATCCGCGGCAAGCAGGGCACGTCCGTCCGCCTCCTCGTCGACCTCGCCGGCGGCGGCCGCAAGACGGTCGTGCTCAAGCGCGACCAGATCAAGCTCGTCGGCCAGATGGCCTCGGCGAAACTCTTCGAGGTCCCTAACGGCGGCGGCACGGTGACGCTCGGCGTCATCGACCTCCCGGCCTTCTACGGCAAGAACTCCGACGGCTCCGGCTCGAGCCCCTCGGCCGACATCGAGCAGCTCATCAACAAGCTGAAGAAGCTCGGCATGAAGGCCCTCATCATGGACCTCCGCAAGAACGGCGGCGGCCTGCTCACCGAGGCGGTCGACATCTCGGGCCTCTTCATCCCGAAGGGCTCCGTGCTCCAGGTCCGCGACAGCCAAGGCCGCTCCGAAGACTACCGCGACGAAGACGAGAAGGTGGCCTGGGCCGGCCCGCTCATCGTGCTGACCTCGAAGCTCTCCGCCTCGGCCTCCGAGATCTTCGCCGGCGCGATGCGCGACCACCGTCGCGCGATCGTGGTGGGCGACACGACCACCCACGGCAAGGGCTCGGTCCAGAACATCATCGAGCTGAGCCGGTTCGACAAGAACCTGAAGTCCGCGGTCAAGGTGACCATCCAGAAGTGGTACGCCCCCAGCGGCTCCTCCATCCAGCTCAAAGGCGTCCCGGCCGATATCGTCGTGCCGTCCATCTATTCGGTGCTGCCGGTGTCCGAAGCCGACCTCGACCGCCCCCTGCCCTGGGATTCCGTCACCCCGACGCTGACCAAGGCCGACGAGGGCGACTGGCTGAAGGCCAAGCTTTCCGACGACCTGATCGCGCAGCTCGCCGCCAACTCCGCCCGTCGCCAATCCGAACTGCCGGAATTCCTCACGCTCTCCCGCACGATCGACTGGACCAAGAGCCGTCAGGTCCGCAAGGACGTGTCCCTCTCCCTTGACCAGCGCAGCACCGAGCGCAAGGACGACCTCGAATTCCGCGAACAGATCCGCCGCGAACTTTCCGACTACGCGAAGAAGGCCTTCAAGGTCAGCGACGTGAAGCTCGACGCGGCCATCGAACAGGAGAAGAAGGAAGGACCGGGCTCCGCCGCCAAGAGCAAGCGGGCCAGCCGCATGCGCGACCCCCTCGAAGACGACGACTGGCCGGAGTATGACATCCAGCTCCAGGAAGCCGTGCGTATCGCGACCGACTGGACCGCCCTCCTCGGCACGAACCCCGTCGCCGCCGCGCAGTCCCAAGACACGAAGAAGAAGTAAGCGTCAGGCAGGGACAGCACCACGTGCTGTCCTCCTCAAGGCCGCCCACCCGGGTGGCCTTTTTGTTTCCCGATTTTACGGGTAGGGGCAGCACCGCGTGCTGCCCTAGCTGCCTGCCTTAAGGTAGGGGCGCGACTGGGTCACGTCCGTTCGCGGACGGATAAACGATTTCTTCGTGCTGAGCTAAGACCCGACGACTCCCCGCCACCGGCCCCGAACGGCGGTGATGGCAATCACCGCCCTACCCATGTCAGGTGGAAGCGGTTCGTGGTTGGCGACTGGGAAAGCGCTCTGCGCGGGGTACTGCCACGCGTTCGCCAAATGGTGAACGCAAGGTAGGGGCGAGGCTACGCCGCGCCCTTTCGTCGGCAGAGGGCATGACGGTGTCCTGCCCCTACCCTACGGCCACCATCCGGCGGCCTGCTTCGCAGCCGTTAACCTGCCACCAGCCACCCGGGACTGCCACCCGCCACCCGTATTCTGGTTCTCCCTATACTCGATACTCCATACTCAATACTCCCATTTCCATTCAGTCATCGCCCCAGCCATCTGTCATCTGCCCTCTGCCATCTGCCTCAAGATTTCGCAGCAGTTCCCCCATGCCAGCAGACCCCCATGGCATCCTGTTTGATTTGCCCACCCTCCACCCACCCAACAACCTCACCGCATGCTCTCCCCCGAAGCACTGACCTACGGCACCCTCCTGGTGACGGGCTTCCTGCTCCTCCGTCGTAAGCGCCGCGCCGGCCTCGCCCTGCGCCGCCAGCATGGCCTCATCGACGGCCAGCCGGTCCAACTCCACACGCTCACGAACTCGCGGGGAATGGAAGTCTCGGTCAGCGAGTTCGGCGCCACGCTCACCTCGATCCGCGTCCCCGATGTCCACGGACGACTCGGCGAAGTCACCCTCGGCCTGCGCTCGCTCGAAGACTATGTCGCCGGCAATCCCTTCCTCGGCAGCACCGTCGGCCGCTACGCCAACCGCCTCGCGGGCGGCAAGCTGACCATCGACGGACGCGAGATCGCGCTCGCCCAGAACAACAACGGCAACCACCTCCACGGCGGCCTGCGCGCCCTCGACAAGCGCATCTGGAAGTCCGAAGCGATCCGCACGGCCGACGCGTCCGCGGTCCGCTTCACCTATGTCAGCCCCGACAGCGAGGAAGGCTACCCTGGCACGCTCAGCGTGACGGTCACCTACACCCTGCCCGACGCGTCCGACGAGCTGAGCATCGATTTCGCTGCCACGACCGACGCCCCCACGGCCTGCAACCTGACGAACCACGTCTTCCTGAATCTCGCGGGCCAGGGCAGTATCCTCGACCACCGCCTGACGCTCCGCTCCGACCGCCTCATCCCCGTCACCTCGGCGCTCATCCCGACCGGCGAGTTCATGGACGTCACGAACACCCCGTTCGACTTCCGTCGTCCGCACGCGATCGGCGAACGCATCGGCGACCCGCATGACCAGCTCCGTCGCGGACGCGGCTACGACCACTGCTACGACCTGGGCACGGACAAGTCCCTGAAGTCCGCCGGGTTCGTCACCGAAGCCTCCTCCGGCCGCACGCTCGAAGTCCTTACCGACGCCCCGGGGCTCCAGCTCTACACCGGCAACTTCCTCACCGGCACCGTGCAGGGCCGCTGGCCCAAGCCCTTCGCGTTCCGCCAAGGCTTCTGCCTCGAGCCCGGCCTCTTCCCTGATTCGCCCAACCAGCCCGCGTTCCATCGCCTCGGCTACCCCAGCGGCATCCTGCGCCCTGGCGAACAGTACGCGCAGAAACTCGTCTTCCGGTTTGGCGTGATGAAGTAAACCTCACGTTCGCCGAACGGTGAACGCAAGGTAGGGGCGCGACTGCGTCGCGTCCGTTCGCAGCTTAGGACACGATGAGCCGGGCAAGCTATCGGACCAATTAACATCGGTCCGCCCACGGACGCCACGCAGTGGCGCCCCTACCCAGCGCGGCAGAGCCGCGTCTATACTCCATACTCGATACTCTATACTCTCAATTATGCCCGCTTCGCGTCTTCGCGTTCCTGCGACGCCGTACTATCCGCCCAGAGCTGCTGGGTGATCTTGAGGAGGACATAACCGCTCACGAGCGTGACGGCGGTGAGCACCCACGCCATGGTGAGGCGCTTAGGGTCGCCGGAGGCGTAGAGGAAGTTGCCGATGGCGAAGAGCGAACCCCAGATGAGCGCGCAACCGGCGATCCAGCCCACGAAGGCCGAGCCGATGCGATTCTCCTGGGCGATCTCGGCGTCGCTGATGCCGGCCTCGGCGCGGATGTCCGTCCAGCCCGGACCGGCCGGCTTCACCTTCTGACAGAAGGCGATCAGCGTGGCGCGATCCGTCTGCGGGCCGACGTACGCGGTGATGAGCCAGGACAGCGTGGTCAGGCCGACCTGGATGATCGTCGTGGTGGCGAAATCAGCATGCGGCATGAAGTACGGCACGGCCACCGCGGTGATGAGCGACATCACCATCGCCACGACTTCGCACCAGGCGGAGACGCGCCACCAGAACCACCGGGCGACGTAGAGCAGGCCGGTGCCGGCGCCAATCGACAGCAGAATCTGGAAGGCCTGCTGGGCTGAAGTCATATAAAGGCTGAGCACCGCGGCGACGACGTAGAGCAGCACGGTCGAAAGACGACCGACGTTCACGTAGTGCGCCTCGCTGGCGTCCTTCTTCATGAAACGGCGATAGAAATCGTGCACGAGATACGACGAACCCCAGTTGAGGTGCGTCAGGATCGTCGAGGAGTTCGCGGCGATCAGGCCGCCGATCATCAGGCCCACGAAGCCGACGGGCAGGAACATCAGCATCGCCGGGAAGGCGGAGTCATGGCCGATGAGCGCGGGGTCCGCGTTCGGGAAGGCCGACTTGATCGCCGCGAGGTCGGGATAGATGATGATCGAGCACAACGCGGTGATGATCCACGGCCACGGACGCAGCACGTAGTGGGCGATGTTGAAGAACAGAGTGCCGCCGAGGGAGTCCTTCTCGGACTTCGAGGCCAGCATGCGCTGGGCGATGTACGAACCGCCGCCGGGTTCGGCGCCAGGATACCAGTTGGCCCACCAGCTGATGGCGATCGGCAGGATGAAGATCATCAGCGCCAGTTCCGACATCGTGAAGTTCGGCAGCATGTCCAGGATCGGCTGACCCTTACCGTCGGAGACCGACATCACCGGCACGCCGGCGGTCGTCACGACCTGCTGGGTGGAAAGCTTGGCAACGAGCACCTTCAGGCCCGTCCAGCCGCTCGCATCGCCGGCCAGACGGCGGCCGACCTCGACGAGCGAGAACCACGCCGCGGCGAAGACGGCGGTCATCTTGATGAAGAACTGCACCATATCGATGACGAGTACGCCCCAGAGGCCGGAGTGGGCGGCGAAGACGACGTTGAGGATACCGCAGACGACGATCGTCTGCCAGGCGGGCATGCCAAAGAGGATGTTGGCGATCTTGCACGCGGCCAACGTGACCATGCCCATGATGAAGCAATTGAAGAACAACCCGAGGTAGATCGCGCGGAAGCCGCGCACGACGGAGGCGGCGGTACCGGAATAACGGTGCTCGTAGAACTCGAGGTCGGTCATGACACCTGAGCGACGCCAGAGACGGGCGAAGAAGAACACCGTCGCCACCCCCGTGAGCACGAAGGCCCACCACTGCCAGTTACCAGCGACGCCGTATTTGCGGACCTGCTCGGTCACCCAGTTCGGGGTGTCGGACGAGAACGTCGTCGCCACCATCGAGAGGCCGGCGAGCCACCATGGCACCGAGCGACCGGAGGCGAAGAACTCGGCCGTGCTGCCGCCCGAGCGCTTCGCGAGGAAGAGCGCCGGCACGAAGCAGATCAGAATCGAAGCCGCGACGATGACCCAATCAATCCAGGTAATATGCATGGCAGGGGTAAGGGGTTACCTACTTCTCTTTCCACCCGCCCTCCGTGGCAACCGCGTTCCCCTGCCCCAAATGACCACTTCGGAGCATTAGCGAGCGGCCTTTATCACGTTCGCCGCATGGTGAACGCCAAGGTAGGGGCGAGGCTACGCCGCGCCCGTTCGTCCGCGGAGGGCATGACGTAGTCCTGCCCCTACCCTACGGCCGCCATCCGGCGGCCAGAGGTAGGGGCGCGACTGCGTCGCGTCCGTTCGCAACGAGATTATCGACGAGCAGGGCAAGCCTATCGGACCAATTAAAGTCGCTCACCCACGGACGCCACGCAGTGGCGCCCCTACCGGATGCGATGTCATCGCATCCCTACCCTGCCACCTGGATGCCTGTCTCCAGCTATACTCGATACTCCATACTCAATACTCACCGTCCCATTCAGCCCTCCATTCAGTCCTCAACGCAGTCCTCCACTCTGAGAGGCGCTATGTCGTGACGCGGTCCCGACCCTACCTAGGAACTAGCGACCAAGGGTCGCGCTTATTTCTTCAGTAGCTCCGGCTCCGTCCACGCGTCGGTCCGGCCTTTGGTCTCGGCGCGGATCTTCTGGACGAGGTCAAGGGGCACGGGCGAGGCCTCATGGTCCCATTCGCGACGGATATAGGTGAGCACGCCGGCGATCTGTTCGTCGGTAAGGAAGCCGGCGGCAGGCATGTCGTAGCTATAATGATTGCCCTTCACCTTGATGGGGCCGCGCAGGCCGTGCATGACGACCTTGATGATGCGCTCGGGGTCGCCGAGCACCCACTCGGAATCGGCGAGCGGCGGCGCAAGGCCGTCGAGCCCCTTGCCGGTGGTCTGGTGACAGGCGGCGCAGAGTCCGGCGAAGGTCTGGCGTCCGTTGTCGAACAGCGCCTGCTCCTCGTTGGTGAGCGGCTTCACGACCGGCACGACGACGCCGGGCTTGCCCGGCCAGACGACGGTGCTCTTGAACCAGGCGAGCGCCTTGACCATCGCGGCGTCCTTGCTCTTGGCGAACTTGGCCAGGGAAGCCGGCTCGGCGGCGAGCTTGACCGGACGCTTGGCGGTGACGGTCGGGTGTGTGGCCAGCGAACCAAGCAAGGTCACCTGCTGCGACTTCAGCGGGAGCGCGGCGATGATCGCGAGGGCCTTCTCGACCTGCGCGGGCTTGCGCGTCGAGAACACGCAACGTAGCAAGGCGGCGGGCAAGGTCTTGGCATAGGCCGCGGGCTTCTTCATCACGGCCTCGAAGAGGCCGATCTCGCGGCCTTCCAGTCCGCTGAGGAACGCGTCCTGGATGAAGGCAACGTCGCCTGCGCGGGTAACGAGCGCGGCGCCGGCGAGGTCGCTTTCGAGTGACTTGGCCTCGCCGATCGAGAGGGCGACCTGCTGCTGGACCTCGGTGACGGTCTCGGTGGCGGCAAGCTCGGTCCAGCGGGCGATGACGGCATCGCGCTCCGACGAGGCCATCAAGACCTCGGACACGCGAATGGCGGCGGCGCGCACGCGGGAATCGTCATGGGTCATGCCGGCGAGGACAGCCTCGGCCTTCACGGCGCCGCGGCCTTCGAGCGTCCAGAGCGCATGCACGCGGCCCATCGGGGAGGCGGACTCCTTGGCGAGGGCGACAAGTGCGGCGTCGATCGTCGCGTCCGGCGCGGCTTCGACGAGCAGGCGCTGGGCGGTCTCGCGGCGCCAGGAGTTACCGCTGGCAAGCTCGGCGACGAGCTCGGCCGGGGTCATCTCGGAAAGCTTCTTGGCCGAGGCGACCGCGACGCCTTCGGGGGCGATGCGCCAGACGCGGCCGAGCGCAAGCGGCTTGTCGAGGCCACGCTTCACGATCTGCTCGCGCAGGTACGTGGTCAGCGAGATGCGGTGCTGGATGACGCCGCGGTAGAGGTCGATGACGTAGAGGGCGCCGTCGGGGCCCGTGAGCAGGTTGACCGGGCGGAAGCGCTCGTCGGTCGAGGCCAGGAACTCCGTCTGATCGTAATAAGGCGTGGCCACGAGGGCGCCGCCCTCGGACTTCACCACGTTGCGCTTGATGAGGTTGCCGGCAGGTTCGCACACGAAGGCGTTGCCGTAGGCGTCGGCCGGGAAGAGGTCGGCGCGGTAGATCCACGGCGAGCAGGCGGCGGTGAACTCCTTGAGCTTGAACTCGCGGAGCATCTCCGGGCGGTAGCCGCGGTTGATACCGGGGTTGACGCGGATCGGCCAGACCAGCTGTTCCTTCGCGACCTTCCAGTTCAGGCCCGTGGTGCGGTTGAGGTTCGGGTTGCGGTTGAGGTACGACGACGGGATGACGTCGGCGCGCATCTGGTCGCTGTTGCTGTTATGGAAGAGATGGCCGAAGTCGTCCTGCGACAGGCCCCACTGCCCGCGGAAGTTGCTGAGCCCGCGGACCCAGCGGCCGTCCTTGAATTTGAAGCGGGCCGTGTAGGCGCCGACGTAGAGCCAGTTGTCATGGCCCCAGAGCAGCGCGTTCGGAGCGCGCTCGGGATTGGCGAGGGCCGGACGGGACGGGTCGACGCGCACGCCGAAGTCCGTCGCGACCTCGGTCTTCTCGTCGGCCTTGCCGTCGCCGTTCGTGTCGCGGCAGAACCAGAGATGGGGCGGCGCGCCGACCAGCACGCCGTCGCGATGGAGGGCGAGCGCGCGGGGCATCACCACGTTGTCGAGGAAGACCGTGGACGTCTCGAAGACGCCGTCGCCGTCCTTGTCCGCGAGCACCACCACGCGGCCGCGCGGCTGGTCTTCCGTCGTGCCGTCGAGGTCGGGCATGTAGCCCTGCATCTCGACGACCCAGAGACGTCCGTCGGGGCCGAACTGCGCGGCCACCGGATCGCCCACCTGCGGGTCGCTCGCCACGAGCGAGATCTGGAAGCCCTTCGCGAGCTGGAACGTCTTCAGCTCTTCCTGGGGCGTGCGGGCCGGCGCCGGCGGGATCTGGTTGTCCGGCACCAGCTGCATCTGCGGCTCACCGGCCTTGTCGCCGATCTGGGCGAGGGCGGCGGCGGCCAGGCAAAGGGCGGCCAAGGTGAGGGTGCGTCGGGGCATGCGCATATGACACCAGATAACCCCTGCGGTTGCGGGGTCAACCGACCCCGTCGCTTTCCCCGGCCTTTATTCGACAGGTCGCGGACATAAACCAAGCCGGGACTCATCCCGACATCGGCCCAAGCCCTTTGCTCATCATAAAATGCCCATACGGGGCTCATTGTTTTTTGGTCCGATTCATTACTCTGCATCGGGCTATGATGATTCGGATCGGCCTTTTCCTGATTCTCTCCACCTGCCTCAGCCCGGGAGCTTTCCGCGCGAGCACCAATGTCTTCGTCTCCGCGGAGGCGGACACGGACGAAGACGGACTTGATGACGAGATGGAGCTCCTGCTCGGGACCAATCCGGACGACCCGGATACCGATGGCGACGGCTGGGATGACCTGGCTGAAGTCATCCAAGGCACCGACCCATGCGACCCGCACGACTTCCCCAAGTCATCGGTCGCCCCAAGCAGCCCTCTTCCCTCCGATCCGGCACTGCGGCTGAAGGTACAGGAACTGCTGGCATCGCGACGACAAGTCGGCAACGGAGGCGGCGCTTCAAGCGCCCGCCAGGAGATCGGCACCTTCTCCGTGCGTTACTTCTACCAAGGGTCGCATCTGCCCAACCTTGCCGTCGAAGTCATCCGCTCGGACCTCAAGGTCGGGGCCTACCTGCTCATCTGGCGCCAGCATGTGCGCTGGAATCCGCTGGAGATCGAACAACGCTATACCGTCTCCGTCCGGAGCGAGGACGGGAAGACGCTGGCCGAATGGAGGACGCCCTTCCCGGTCGACACCGAGTGGCGCTACGTCGGCTTGCCCTTCTCGCTTCAGTCCGCCGACGCAGGCAAGCTGCTCACGCTGAGCCTCACCCCGGAAGACGACGGCCAGCTCGAGTACTCGCTCGCGGACTTCGTGGCCGAGCCGGCCGGCCTCGAGGCCGACGTCGACCGCGACGGCATCATCGGTGAAAACGAACGGCCAGCCTCCGGCCAGCCGATCCGGCATTGGATCAACGATGACGATGACCAAGGGGCATACCTGAAATATTCCGACACGCCGGGCCGCCCGGCGCCCCTAGCCGACTACGGGCAACCGGGCATCGATGGCCTGAGCGACCTCGTCGATTTCCTGCCCATCAACCTGAACTTATCGCATATCACGGGACTACTCCGTCCGTCCGACGGCTTCCGCTACTTCGTGACCCACCCCGAGCGAGCGGTCCAGATCGCGCTGACCAGTCTCACTCCGTCGAAGGCTGGGGCCATCCATCGCGACCCGCAGTTGAAAGCGTTTGGTCCTAGGCTGAATGAGGCGGTCACGGCCGCACAGCTCCTAAAGCCTGACGCGGAGGATCGCATCGAGATTCCGGCCTCGTTCATCGATCACATCACTTCCAGCGGGCACGGCGTCATCCTCCTCGAAGGAGCCAAGGTCAGCCGGCAGCCGTTGCGCCTGGAGATACGTAAAGCCGACAAGGCGGTCGCCACCCTGGAGCAGCCCTTGTCCATCGTGCCTGTCGAGTCGATGTATCGTCACGTGAACCTCACGCGCGTGCCGTGCGATTATTCCGGCCGCCCTACCGCGGTCAGAAAGGTCGCCCGACCGCAGCAGACCAACGAGCCCCCCGGCTTGCCCGACAGCGAGACGAACGGTCGTTGGGTGGTACTAATCCATGGCTACAACGTTCCCGCCGACGGGGCCCGGGGCTGGCATGCGGAAACGTTCAAGCGCCTCCATGTCCTCGGCAGTAAGGCGCGGTTCGTAGGCCTCACCTGGAACGGCGATACCGGGTTGGACTATCACAAGGCGGTCTACCATGCGTTCCAGACCGGCGACGAAGTCCCGAAGGCGCTGGGATTCCTTGACGCTTCTCGGACGTCCCTCATCGGGCATAGCTTGGGGAATATCGTCGCAAGCCAGGCGGTGCAGGCCGGCTTCACGCCCGCGCGCTATTTCCTGCTCAACGCCGCGCTGCCGATCGAGGCGCTCACGGGGAGCAACCACGCCCAGGCTCAAGCCATGGAGATGACCGAGGAGGATTGGCGGCCCTATGGGCGGAAACTCTACGCCGCCGACTGGGCGAAGCTCTTCGTGCCCGGCGACTTCCGCCGCACGATCACCTGGGAACTTTGCTTCGCGCGCGTGCGGATGCTCGGGATAGCGACAAACTTCTATTCTCCCGGAGAAGACGTCACCAACTGCCCGCGGAGCACGACCTCCGCCTCGGTCCTCGCGTCTCTCTGGTCTGGCCGCGCCGTCGACTACGGCGTCTGGAAGACGCAGGAACTGCTCAAAGGCGTCGGGTGGAGCCGCTCCATCGCGGCGATCGCCATGGAAAGGACCCAAGGAGGATGGGGCTTCAATCCGGCATGGCGAGGTCGCTACGTCCCCGGCGGGCCGACCAAGAACGCAGGCGGACACTTTGAACGGATGGACCCGCCGACCGCCGACCGCATCACCACCGCCCAGCTGGCCCAGGATCCCTTCTTCCGTCCGCCCAACGAAGGCGTCCTGCGCGGACCGCGTCTGCTCGCGCCCTCGCCGATCCTCGATTGCGCCAACATGCGCTACGACCTGCTTGCCCGCGCCATCCCCGCGATGACCTTCGCCGCCGGCGCGGCACCGGTGCCCTCCACCGGCAACGGCCTCCAGGTCGCGAACTTCGACCTGGAGGCGCTCGGGCGGACCGACCCCGGACAATGGCCGACCGAAGGCCATGAAGCCACCCGCCTCGCGGGACGATGGCTGCACAGCGACTACAAGAACGTCGCGCTGCCCTATGTAGCCCCGCTTTTCACGCATATGATCAATTTCGCCGCGCTCCGATGAAAACCCATCTGTCTTTGTTGCCGCTTCTCGCGCTTTCGCTGGCGGCTCGGGATTACACGCTGACCGTCATGGATGAATCAGACCGCCCGATCCATGGCGTCGCCGTGTCGGCATTGTTCGGCCGGATGAACGATCCGCGGCTCGCCAGCATGCGCACGCTTGAAGGAAAGACGGACGAACAAGGCGTCTTCCGGTTTCAGGCCGGCGAAGAGATGTGCCTGGAACGCCTGCGGGCGGCGAAGCCGGGCTACTTCGCCGCGGATGTCACCGAAATCCACGGCTTAGGGAAAGTGCCTTCGGATCTTGCGCACCGTATCACCCTGCCGCGCGAAGCCGATGCGATCCCCCTATGCTACAAAGAAGTGCACCTCCGCACGCTGAACGGCAACTTGCCGAGGAAGACATGGGTTGGTTTCGATTTCGCCACCGGGGATGTCGTCGCCCCTTGGGGGCGCGGGCGAATCGCGGACATCCGCTTCTGGAACGACGGCGAGCAGGTCGGCTGGACCGAGTCCGATGAGACGATCGCACAGTTCCGGAAGGACAAGGACCACGCTCGTTTCTCCGAAGCCGAGTTCAACGCCACCTATGGCGCCTACCGCGGCGTCACCCGGGTGAGCTGCGACGGACCCGGCGGCATCCAGCGCTCACCGGCCTTCTGGCCCTACTGCCAGCTGAAGATGCCGGCGCTCGCGCCCGCCGAGGGTTATGCCGCTGACCTTGCAATCCCTTACACGACCCTGCCCTACCCGGGCTATCAGGATGACTATGTCGGCTACTATCTGCGCGTGCGTGCCAAGATCGGGCCCGACGGCCGGGTGCGCTCCGCTCACTACGCGAAGATCCAAGGTCCGATCCGTTGCGGGTACGGCGCGGTGACATTCCGATATTATTATAACCCGACCCCGGATGACCGGAGGCTGGTCCTCGATCGGCAACGCAACCTGCTGCAGCCGCCCCCGGGCACGAACGGCGAGGAACTGACCCGTTACGACGCTTATGAACGCTGACCAAGGGGGCTTCCGGCTTGCCCGCTGGCCCCAACGGCAAAGAATACTGCCCACCCCGCTACCCGTCTTTACCCAACCGCCAACCGCTAACCGCTTCCACCTTTTATATGCGCACCCTCTCCAAACTCACCCTCCTCGCCGCGGCCACCGCCGCCCTGCACGCATCGACCCTCACCGACGCCCATTCGGCGGCGAACGTGGTCACCTCCCGCACCTACACCCAGGGCGTCTCGTCCGACGGCACGACTTCCGTCGGCTTCACCAACACCTCGCAAGCCTTCAAGATTGTCGGCACGACCTACTCGGCCCTCGACAACCTCAGCCTACTCGGCGGCGCCGCATCTTGGGCCACGGCCAGCGACGCGACTGGCATGACGATCGTCGGGGGTGCAACGGACAACGGCGGCCAAACCCGGGCCGTCTATTGGACCGGACTCACCCCCGCTTTGGTCGATTCCGCCGCGCTCCTGGACTATTCCTACGCCACCGGCATCTCCGCCAGTGGCGGCGTCATCGTCGGCTTCGGGTATGACATCAGCCTTTTGGCGACGACGGCCTTCTACCGTCAGGGCGGCACTTTCACGCAGCTTTCTTCCGCTTTCGTCGGCTCACCTTACGCCGGCTGGGCTGCGGTGAACTCCCAAGCGACGGGCATTTCCGCGAACGGCAATTTCATCGTCGGCGCCGCCGCCGACGATTTTTACTCCCCTGGGGCGATGGTCGGCTTCATCTACGACATCGGGACCTCCGCGCTGACGACGGTCGACGCGGCGGCGGCGGTCCCGGCCTTCGTCGGCAATGGCCTGTCATTCTCCAAACTGACGGGGATTTCCAGCAACGGCCAGGTTGCCGTCGGCTACGCCTTCAGCGACACGGTGAGTTCGACCCCCTCTGACGCGCAGGCCTTCAGCTATAACACCGCCGGCTCGGGTACCTACACGGCCCTCGGCAAGCTGGGCGGCGCCTTCAGCTGGTCCATCGCGCGCGCGGTCAACAACGACGGCTCGGTGATCGTCGGCCAGAGCCTCAACTCCGCCAACAAATCCGAAGCCTTCGTCTATCAGGCCGGCACGATGACGGGCCTGGGCTTCCTCGGCACGGGCGACGAGTCCGACGCCACCGGCGTCTCGGCGGACGGCTCGGTGATCGTGGGCTATTCCCGCATCATCGCGGGCGGCGCCGTGCGCCACGCCTTCGTTTACACCAACGTGCTGCTCGATGCCCAGGAATGGCTGAGCTCCCTCAACGGACCGGGCAGCCTGCACGCGATGACGACCAACCTCAACCAGCAGCCGCTCGAAGGCGCCCACCACCGCCCGCTGATGTCCTACGATAGCATGGGCAAGTCGAGCCAGGCTTGGGCCACCGGCGACTTCGGCGCGTCCTCCCGCCAGTCCGACCGCCACACGACCTCGGGTGAGATCGGCGTGAGCGGCACCTTCGGCGACTTCGTCCTCGGCGTCGCCGCGGGCCACGCCTCGCTCAACCAGGACCTGCTCTTCGGCGGCAACGCCAGCATCTCCGGCAACTACCTTCTCGCCGAAGCGGACTATCGCCTCGCCGACAAGGAAAGCATCGCCTCGCTCGTGCTCATGCAGGGCGACTACGACGCCACCGCCTCGCGCGGCTACGTCCTCGGCGGCGGCGCTCTCGACGCCTCGGTCGGCCGCACCGGCCTGAAGACCACCAGCGCCCGCCTGCGCCTCGACGGACCGGCCCAGAAGTTCGTCAGCGCCGTCTCGGCCACGCCCTTCGTCTCGTTCACGGCCACCCGCACGACCGCCGACGCCTACCAGGAAGCCGGCGGCTCGTTCCCCGCGAGCTTCGCCGCGCAGGAGCACACCGCGCAGGAAGGTCGCCTCGGCGTCACCGCCAAATACGTCGCCTCGCCGAGCACCACCCTGCTCTTCACCGCCGAATGGATCCACCGCTTCGACGACGCCGGCGACGGCCTGGTCGCCACCAACCCCACGCTGGGCACGGTGGCCGCCGCGGGCATCGCCCCCACCGCCAACCAGGCCCGCTTCGGCTTCGACGTCGACCACAAGCTCTCGGCCGACACGCTCCTGAACTTCTCGGTCCACGCCGCCGGCATCGGCCCGTCCTCCGACGTCTCCGCCGCCCTCAGCGTACGTCGGGCCTTCTGAGCGCGAAGCTTCGCTTCGCGAGGGGACACGTGGGCAAGGGGACACGTGGACAAGGATCGAGACAGGCCGCCCACCCGGGCGGCTTTTTTATGGGTAGGGGCGCATTTTAAGGTAGGGACGTGATTACCATCACGTCCGTTCGCGGACGGATAGAGAGAGTCGCCGAAGTGAGCTAAGCGCCGACGACGCCCCTGCCTTCGGCCTCGAACGGCGGCGATGGCGATCGCCGCCCTACCTCGATTCAACTATGTCGTGACGCGGTCCCGACCCTACCTAGAGACAGACGGAGGCGATATCATCGCGTCCCTACCCTCTGCTTCGCAGCAGTTCACCATGCCGGCAGTTCCCCCACCGCACGCATTAGCGTGCGGTCGCATCCACCAGCAACCACGCCCAGGTGGCGACGACGCCATCGGGCCGAGCATTGAGGCGGTCGTAATCACGGAGGAGCGACTTGAGCTCGGTCGGCGAGAAACGGGGGTCGCCGGTCACGCCGCTGCGATGCAGGTGACGGAGGAAATCAAGGGCGCTCGGGTAGATCTCCTCGGACTCGAGTACGCCGTGCGCATGGACGTCGAACTTCGCGCCCTTGAGCAAGGCGAGCCACTGGGCTTCGTCGCGCCAGCGCACGGGGCCTTCGCCGATGAGGTCGCGCAGTTCGTTGAGGCAAGGATCGCAAGGAACGCCAAGCAGCAACCTTCCGCCCGCAGGCAAAGCCGCGCGCCAATGACGGAGCACCGCCGCAGGATCGGCCGCCCAATGGAGAAGTCCCGTCGACGCGAGCGCGTTGGCCTTGTCGATCGGACCGAAAGCATTGTGCACCGACCAATTGGCGGCGGGCACGGACTGACGACCCAGCTCGACCATCGCGGGCGAGGCATCGGTGGCGTCGACGTTCACGCCCTGCGCGAGCAGCGCGGAAGTCAGGAAGCCGGTGCCGGCGCCGAGTTCGGTGACGCGGACGCCACGTCGGAACGGTGCGAAGGCGGCCAGCGCCTCGGCGAAGCGCTTCTGCGGCGCGGCATGCGCGTCGTAGCTCTCGGCTCGTTCGTCGAAACGCATGGGGTCAGGGGGCGAGGAACTCGCGCAGGTCGTGCCCGAGTCCCTCCACAATATGACAACCCACGATCGCTTGGCAAACGCCCTCGGGATTCAGGAGCGTATCCTGGTCGCCGACATAGGCTTCCCAGCCGGGAGCGAGCCCCTGGCGTCCGAAGGTGATCAGCGAGATACCGGCGGGCTGGGACAGGAGGTCCAGTCCGGCCTGCAGGTACTCCTTCTCGTAGGGCAAGGCGTCGCCGGCCAGCGGAGCCAGACCAGCCCGCTTACGGAAGTCGGCCAAGGCCGCCGGGGCATCGGTGTCGATCCAGCGGCGTAGCCACTTCACCTGGGTCTCGGAATGCTTGCCGCACTTGCCATGCTCCGAGCAGAAGGACGTGAACGGGGCGAAGAGCAGCACCTTGGAGGGGAACTGCACACCGCGGGCGCCGGCCTCGAGGACGAGGTGCGCGCCGAGCGACCACGCGATGACAGCGTCGCAACCGGAAAGATTCTCCGCCGCGCCGACGACCGGAGGGTAAATCAGGTGCTCGGCGTCAGGCGCATGGGCCAACGCGATGGCCTTCATCTCCTCGAGCGAGACGCCCCAGCCGCCGATCCAGCCGATTTTCATGCGGTGACGCCTTTCAAGGCGGAGATAAAGGAGGCAAGCACGGCAGGAGAAAGACCTCGGCGGAGCGAGAGGCGGATACGACCGGTACGCACGGGCACCGTGGGCGGACGGATGGCGGAGACCATGAAGCCGGCGGCGCGGAGCGCGGTGGCGTATTGCAGGGTGACGTCGGAATCACCCAAGATCAGCGGGATGATCGGCGAATCACCCGACGGCACCGCGAAGCCGGCTTCGACGAGTCCGTCGCGCCAGGCGTGGGAGAGCGCGTGGAGTTCGGCGCGTTCGGCGGACATCCCCTTCACGCGATCGACCGCGGCGAGCGCGGCGGCTGCGCAGGACGGAGCGAGATAGGTCGAGTAGACGAACTCTCCGGCGAAGTTGATCAGGGCGTCACGGACTTCCGGGGCGTGCGAGAGCACATAGGCGCCTTGCGAGCCGAGGCTTTTACCGAGCGTGCCGACCACGATATCCGCGGCGGCGAAAGCGCCCTGGGCCTCCTGCAGGCCGGAACCCGTGGCGCCGTACCAGCCCGTGGCATGGGCTTCGTCGAGCACCCAGCAGAAGCCGAAACGCTTACGCAGTGAGGCCAGACGCTTAAGGTCCGGGCTATCGCCGTCCATCGAGTAGACGCTTTCCGTGACGACGAAGATGACGCCATCCAAGGCCGGCTCCTCGTGGAGCATGAGCTCGAGCGCATCGAGGTCGTTATGGGCGAAGCGACGGAGACGTGCGCCCGAGGCCATGATGCCGTCGAGCATGCTCGCGTGGACGAGCCGGTCGGCGAGGATGAGGTCGCCCTTCTTCGGCAGCCCGCCGAGGACGGCGGAGTTGGCGGAGAAGCCCGTGTTCATCACCAGCCCATGCGCATAGCCCTGCCAAGCGGCGAGGGTGTGCTCGAGCTTCTGATGGATCTCGGTGTAGCCCGTGACGAGCGGCGAAGCGGAGGAAGACGCACCCCATTCCTGCAGCGCGGCCACGCCGGCGGCGATGACCGCGGGGTCGCGGGAGAGACCGAGGTAATCGTTGTCGGCCAGGTTGACGCGCGTATCGGCCGAAGCGCGGGCCGTCAGCTTACGGCGCAGCGACGACCCTTCGCGCTGGGCGAGGGACTGACGCAGACGCTGCAGCAGGGCTTCGTTCACCGCGGCAGGAAGTGGAAGCGGGCGGACTTTTCGCCTTTGCCGGATTCGCCGAGCAGCGGAATCCAGGACTCGGCCAGGCCGGCGCGGTTCGCGGCGGCGACTTCCTTCGAAGGCTTCTTGATCGCATTGAGCCAGACCCCGATGGGGCCGTCGTAACGGCGACGCAGGTAGGAGATCGCCAGGCGCGCCTGATTGATCGCGCCGAGGCGGTCTTCGACGACCACGATGGCGACGGTCGGCTGGATGGCTTCGGCGAAGTCCGCCCAGTCCTTCCCCTTCGGGTCGATCGGCACGGCCACGCCACCGGCGCCTTCGACGACGCGACACGGCGCGTGCGGGACGGCTTTGTAGAGCTTCAGGAGCGTCGGCAGGTCGAGCGTCTTGCGGGCCTTCTTCGCCGCGGCGAGTGGGGCGATCGGCGCCGGGAGCGTCAGCAGCGTGTGGGCCTCGGCCCATTTGCCTGCGGCCTTCTTGGCGTCAGCCGGACGACCGGCGCCGGCGCCCGACTCCACCGGCTTGATGACCTGCGTGAAACCATCGCGGGAAAGGCGACGCGCGAGCAGGCCGGCGACATGGGTCTTGCCCACGCCGGTATCGCTGCCGGTGACGAAGACGACGGCCATGTTACTTGCAGCCGCAACCGCCGTTGCCGCAGGATTCTTCGGCCGCGTTGGCCGCGGCGAATTCCGCGACGCTCGGCCATTCGGCCGGCTTGGCGTCCGCCGGGGCGAGTTCGCCGCGGTGGATGCGACGGGCTTCGTCCGGGTGCATCGGATGCAGGCCGAGACGCTTCATCAGGTTCATGTCCTCTTCGATGTCGGGGTTACCCGTCGTGAGGAGCTTCTCGCCGAGGAAGATCGAATTGGCGCCGGCGAGGTAGCAGAGGGCCTGCGTCTCGTCGTTCATGTTGGCGCGGCCGGCGGAGAGGCGGACCATCGCCTTCGGCATCAGGATGCGAGCGACGGCGATCGTGCGGACGAACTCGATCGTATCGACGAACTCACGCCCCGCGAGCGGCGTGCCTTCGACGGCGACCAGGGCGTTGATCGGCACGGAGTCCGGCTGCGGGTCGAGTTGGGCGAGCTCGACGAGCATCTTCAGGCGGTCGTCGACCGTCTCGCCCATGCCGATGATGCCGCCGGAGCAGACTTCGAGGCCGGCCTTGCGGACGTTCGAGAGCGTCTGGAGACGATCGTCGTAGGTGCGGGTCGTGATGATCTTCGAGTAGTGCTCGCGGGAGGTGTCGAGGTTGTGGTTATAGACGTCGCAACCGGCCTGCTTGAGGCGGGCGGCCTGGGCTTCGCTGACCATCCCCAGGGTGCAGCAGACTTCGAGGCCGAGTTCCTTCACGCCGGAGACGGTGTTCAGGACGCTGTCGAACTGCTTGCCGTCGTTCACGCGGCGCCAGGCGGCGCCCATGCAGAAGCGGGTCGCGCCGCCGGCCTTGGCCTTGCGGGCGTCGGCGAGGATCGCCTGGGTCTCCATGAGGGCTTCGCTCTCGAGGCCAGTCTGGTTGTGGATGGACTGCGGGCAGTAGGCGCAGTCTTCGGGGCAGGCGCCGGTCTTGATCGACTTCAGCGTGCAGAGCTGCACGCCGGCCGGATCCTGGTTGGCCTG
>OFRH01000022.1_pt1 | contig 32590 bp, 18 predicted proteins | sample 1543111 | NCBI WGS metagenome assembly OFRH01 (sample SAMN07774220, study PRJEB24372) | wastewater metagenome | isolation source: Exp Tend NO 100WW | collected 2016-02
CGAAGGTCATCAAAGGTATCGTCGCATAGCGACAGAGATTCGAGGACACGAGGACCGGAGGGCCCGAGGGCGTGAGAGCGGCACGGAGGCCCAGAGGCTCGGTGGACCAGACGATACGAGAGTATTGAGTATCGAGTATGGAGCATAGGGAGAGGCAGAGCTCAATGGGTGACCGGAAACCGGATGATTGGCAGGGGGCATAATTCGAGGACACGAGGACCGGAGGACACGAGGGCTGGATGGGGCTGGCACCCGGGTTCTGGCGGCTGAAGGCTGAACAGCTGACACCCGAAGGGCCGACTTCCACGGCCGGCACCAGGCACCCGAGAATGAATCATCCCCGCAATATTCATTACGGTCTAAGGTTTACCTTTGAGCTATCAGCGCCCCCATACTCCATACTCAATACTCCATACTCGTGGGTTTGGGCTCCATTTCCCTCCATTTGAACAAGTGCGGTTGACGGGTGTCCAAAGGGCATAGACAAACACAGACCCATGAGAAACCCCCTCTCTGCGCTGCTGGCGTTCCTGCTGGTCGCCCTCTCCCCTCTTTCCGCCCAGGACGGCTTCAAGCCGATCTTCGACGGCAAGTCCCTCGCCAACTGGGACGGCAACCCCGAGCTCTGGTCCGTCGAGGACGGCGCCATCACCGGCAAGACCAAGGGCCCCGACCATCTCGCCTATAACCAGTTCATCGTCTGGCGAGGCGGCGTCGTGAAGAACTTCGAGCTGCGCGCCAAGATCAAGTGCTCCGCCAGCAACTCCGGCATCCAGTATCGCAGCAAGGAAGTCCCCGAGGTCGGCAAGTGGGTCATCAGCGGCTATCAGTGCGACGTCCACCCCTCGGCCGCGTACAACGGCATGATCTACGAGGAACGCGGCCGCGGCATCCTCGTCCAGAACGGCCAGAGCGTCATCGTCGACGACAAGGGCGACAAGTGGCTCGCCGCCGAGCATGACGCCGTGAAGGTCGAATACTCCGAGTGGCACGAGTACACCGTCATCGCCCAGGGCAACCATCTCATCCAGAAGATCGACGGCAAGGTCACCATCGACCTCGTCGACCACCAGGAGAAGAACCGCGCCGCCGAAGGTCTCCTCGCCTTCCAGGTGCACAAAGGCCCTGCCATGATCGTCCAGATCAAGGACGTCCTGCTCAAGGAACTGCCCGAGACCCCGCTCATGACGCTCGAGAAGAGCCCCATCCCCAGCGACGCGCAGAAGATCGAGAAGCCCGCGCCCAAGGCCAAGGCGAAGAAGGCCCCGGCCAAGAAGGCCGAGCCGCTCGTGAAACCGGCCACCAAGGCCTTCCTCCAGCTCGCCGCCGACGCCCCGAAGGCCGCGCCCAAGCCGAAGGCCAAGGCGCCTGCCAAGAAGCCCGCCAACGACACCGGCAAGGCCATCGGCGAGAACAAGGCCACCCCCGTCGACCGCATCAAGGCCCCCGAAGGCTTCAAGGTCGAGCTGCTCTACTCCGTCCCCGGCGACGCCCAAGGCTCCTGGGTCGCGCTGTGCGCCGACGACAAAGGCCGCATCTACGCCAGCGACCAGTACGGCGACCTCTACCGCTTCCCCGCCCCCGCCGCCGGTCAGGCCCTCAAGGCCGCCGACGTGCAGAAGATGCCGGTCACCATCCGCGCCATCAACGGCATGGTGTGGGCCTTCGGCGCCCTCTACGCCGGCGTCAACGACTATGAGAAGAAGATCCCCAGCGGATTCTATCGGCTCAGCGACAGCGACGGCGACGACCAGATCGACAAGGTGGAGCTCCTCCGCGCGATCGAATCCGGCGGCGACCACGGCGTCCACAAAGTCGTCGTGACGCCGGACCAGAACGGCTTCTACCTCATCTGCGGCAACAACGCCGTGAAGACCGAGACCCCGGCCACCTCGCCGGTCGCGCCGCTCTGGGGCGACGACCATCTCCTGCCCCGCATGCCGGACGGCCGCGGCCACAACCGCCACGTCCTCGCGCCCGGCGGCATCGTCTACCGCATCAGCAAGGACGGAAAGTCCTTCGAGACCTTCGCGAGCGGCTTCCGCAACATCTACGGCGGCGCCGTCAACCGCGCCGGCGACCTGTTCACGTACGACGCCGACATGGAGTACGACTTCAATACCTCGTGGTATCGCCCGACCCGCGTGAACCACGTCGTCAGCGGCGGCGAATACGGCTGGCGCAACGGCGCCGGCAAGTATCCCGAGTTCTATCCGGACAACCTGCCCGCCACCGTGAACATCGGCCCCGGCTCGCCCACCGGCATCGCCTTCGGCTATGGCGCCAAGTTCCCGGCCAAGTATCAGGAATCGCTCTTCATCCTCGATTGGAGCTGGGGCAAGATCTACGCGATCGACCTCCAGGCCAAGGGCGCCAGCTACGCCGGCACCAAGTCCGACTTCATCGGCGGTTCGCCGCTGCCCGTCACCGACCTCCTCATCCACCCGCAGGATGGCGCGATGTACTTCGCCATCGGCGGACGCAAGGTGCAGTCGGGCCTCTACCGCGTGACCTACGTCGGCAAGGAATCCACCGCGCCGGCCGAAGCCAACGCCCCCAAGCCTTCTGCCGAAGTCGTCGCCCGCAAGACCCTCGAGCAGTTCCACGGCAAGCAGGACCCCAAGGCCGCGGACGTCGCCTGGCCGCACCTTTCGTCGTCCGACCGCTGGCTGCGCTTCTCCGCGCGCGTCGTGCTCGAGCACCAGCCGTACGCCGGCTGGAGCGAACGCGCCTTCGCCGAAAAGAACCCCACCGCCCGCCTCGAAGCCTTCCTCGCGCTGGCGCGCCAGGCGGCCAAATGCCCCTACCACACGGAACGTGCCGCCAAGCCCGATCCTCGTACCGGCATCGCGCCGACGACCGCCGCGCCCACCCCGGCGGAAGCCGCCCTGCGCGACCGCCTGCTCGCCGCCCTGCGCGCCGACGACTTCGCCAAGCTCACGCCGGAGCAGAAGCTCCTGCACGTGCGCCTGACCGAGATCATCCTGCACCGCTACGGCAACCCGGACGCCGCCGGCGTCGCCGCGATCGTCGCCCAGTATGACGCCGCCTATCCCTCGGCCGACTTCGGCCTCAACTGGCTCCTCACCGAGACCCTCGGTCACCTCCAGTCGCCGACCCTCGCCGCCAAGGCCATGGCCCTCGTCGCCAACGCCGGCAGCCAGGAACCCGAGCTCGAGGTCATGCGCAGCGTGCGCATGCTCAAGGCCGGCTGGACGCCCGCCCTGCGCGAGGCCCAGCTCAACTGGTTCGTCAAGGCCGCCAGCTATCGCGGCGGCTCCAGCTTCGGCAAGTTCGTCGAGTTCATCCGCAACGACAGCCTCGCCACGTTCACGCCCGAGGAACTGAAGCAGCACGAGAAGCTCATCGCCCTCGCGAAGAACCCGCCCGTGAAGTCCGCCTATGAGAACGTCGGCGCCATGTTCGCCGGCCGCACGCCCAAGAACTGGACGCTCGAAGAGCTCAGCGCCGCGACCAAGACCGGACTCAAAGGTCGCGATTTCGATCAGGGCCGCAAGGTCTTCAGCGCCGCCGCCTGCTTCGCCTGCCACCGCTTCGGCAACGCCGGCGGCATGACCGGGCCCGACCTCACCCTGGCCGGCGGCCGTTACAGCCCGCACGACTTCCTCGACCAGATCATCAACCCCAGCAAGGTGATCAACGAACAGTTCGCGCCCGTCATCGTCACCAAGAACAACGGCGAGACCTTCAGCGGCGTCGTCGTGAACCTCAACGGCGACCGCGTGAACATCAACACCGACCTCTCCGACCCCTCCCAGCAGGTCTCCATCGACCGCAAGGAAGTGAAGAGCATCGAGCTCAGCACCGTCTCGCCCATGCCGCCCATGCTCCTGAGCATGCTCACGCAGGAAGAGATCCTCGACCTCGTGGCCTACGTCCTGAGCGGCGGCGACAAGGAGAACGCCTGGTTCAAGAAGTAAGCGAAGGCGAAGCCTTCGAGGGGATCTGCTGGCATGGTGAACTGCTGCGAAGCAAAAGCACCGTGGCAGAGGGGGCACGAGGACAAGAATAGTCAGAACCTGAAAAGGGAGACCGGGAACCGGATAGGTTGCCGGTCTCTTTCTTTTGGCGGGGTAACGTTTCGGGTGGCAGGACTTCGGCTCTGACATCGATTCAGTCCTCTGTCATCGACGCAGTCCTCTGTCATCGACGCAGTCATCAGCTGTTCTTGTTTACTATGTCGTGACGCGGTCCCGACCCTACCAAAGACAGTTAAGGATTCTTTCATCCTTTATCCCTCATCTATCATCCTGCACATTGGGACCACCCCCATGCGCCTTACCCTCGCCTTGCTCTCCCTGTTCGTCGCGCTGACCGCGGGCGCTCAGGAAAAAACCGCCAAGAAGAAAGCCGGCGGCTACCCGCCCGTCATCGAAGGCACGAAGTCGGAGACCTATCGCAAAGTCGGCGAGTCCGAGCTCAAGGTCTGGATCTTCGAACCCGCGCAGAAGTCCGCCCGCCCCCTGCCGGCGATCGTGTTCTTCTTCGGCGGCGGCTGGACCGGCGGATCGCCGACCCAGTTCGAACCGCAGAGCCGCCACCTCGCCTCCCGAGGCATGATCGCGATCGTCGCGGATTACCGCGTCAAGACCCGCCAGAACGCGAAGCCCGCCGATTGTGTCTCCGACGCCAAAGCCTGCGTGCGGTGGGTACGCGCCAACGCCGCGCGCCTCGGCATCGATCCGGAGCGCCTCGCCGTCGGCGGCGGCTCCGCCGGGGGACACCTCGCCGCTTCGGTCGCGACCTTGCCGGGACTCGATACCGCGCCCGACGACAAGTCGGTCTCCTGCCTGCCCAACGCGCTCGTGCTCTTCAACCCGGGCACCGTGATGGCCCCCTTTCCCGGCCTCGACCTCAAGGGCTTCGGCGCCGGCCTGGATAAAGATAAGTTCGGCTGCGAACCCACGGAGATCTCGCCGTTGCATCACGTGAAGAAAGGCACGCCGCCGACCATCATCTTCCATGGCAAGGCCGACACCACCGTGCCGTATGCGACCGTCGAGAAATTCGCCGCGGTCATGAAGGCTGCGGGCAATCGCTGCGAACTGATCGGCTACGAAGGCGAGAAGCACGGCTTCTTCAACAATTCGAAATATGCCGAGACCCTGGCGGCCGCGGACGCCTTCCTCGTCTCGCTCGGCTACCTCCCCGCCAAGAAATAACCCCATGCGCCTCGTCCTGGCCTGCCTGCTTCTGGTCGCCGCCCGGCTGAGCGCCGCGACGCCGCCCAACGTGGTCGTGCTGCTCGCCGACGACGCCGGCTGGGGCGACTACTCCTTCAACGGCAACCGCCAGCTCGCGACGCCGAACATCGACGCGCTCGCCAAGGCCGGCGCGCACTTCGACCGCTTCTTCGTGCAGCCCGTCTGCTCCCCTACCCGTTCGGAGTTCCTGACCGGTCGCTACCACCGGCGTCTCGGCGTCTACGGCGTCTCCACCGGACAGGAACGCATGAACCTCGACGAGAAGACCTTCGCCGACTCCTTCAAGGCCGCCGGCTACGTCACCGGCATCTTCGGCAAGTGGCACAACGGCAGCCAGTGGCCGTATCACCCGCTCGCCCGCGGCTTCGACACCTTCTGGGGCTACACCTCCGGACATTGGGGCGAGTACTTCGACGCCCCGCTCGAGCACAACGGCGTCATGAAGCCGTCCAAGGGCTACATCGTCGACGTACTGACCGACAAGGCCCTGCAGTTCATCGACCGCAACAAAGCGAAGCCCTTCCTCTGCTACGTGCCCTTCACCACGCCGCATTCGCCCTTCTCCGTCCCGCCCGAGGACTGGAACCGCTTCAAGGATAAGCCCATCACCCAGACCGCGACCAATCCGAAGGACGAGGAAGCCGACGCCACCCGCTGCGTCTGGGCCATGCTCGAGAACCAGGACCGCAACGTCGGTCGCATCCTCGCCAAGCTCAAGGAACTGAACCTCGAGAACGACACCATCGTCGTCTACTTCTCGGACAACGGTCCCAACACCGCACGCTGGACGGGCGGCATGAAGGGCAAGAAGGCCATGACCGACGAAGGCGGCGTCCGCTCGCCGCTCTTCATCCGCTGGCCCGGCAAGATCGCCGCCGGCTCCCAGGTGAAGCCGATCGCCGGCGCCATCGACCTCAGCCCCACGCTCCATGGCCTCGCCGGCGTGAAACGGGTCGGCGACAAGCCGCTCGACGGCCGCGATCTGACGCCGCTGCTGCGCACGGGCAACGACGCCGACTGGGCACCGCGTTATATCTTCAACTCCTGGGCCAACAACGTGAGCATCCGCACGCAGACGCACCGCCTCGACAACGCCGGCAACCTCTTCGACATGGTCGGCGACCCTGGCCAGACGACGCCGATCCAGGCGAAGCAGCCCGAGCTCGCGAAGGAACTGACCGGCGCGGTCGCCGCCTGGCGCAAGGAACTCGGCATCGCGGCTGCCGCCGGCGGCAAAGGCAAGGGCAAGGCCGCCAACGGACCCGGCAACGCCGTCGACCCCCGCCCGCTGGCGATCGGCTACCGGGAATTCCCGATCACGATGCTCCCCGCCCGCGACGGCGAACCGCGCGGCGAGATACGGCGCAGCGGCAAGGCGCCGAACTCTTCCTATTTCGTGAACTGGACCAAGCCGTCCGACGCCGCCGTCTGGAACATCGAAGTCGTCACCGCCGGCACCTATGTCGTGACCTTGGACTACACCTGTCCCCAGGCCGACCTCGGCGCTAAACTCGAACTCTCCTTCGAGGGCTCGCTCCTCAAAGGCCAGGTGACCGAAGCGTGGGATCCGCCGCTGATCACCGACCAGGATGTCGTACCACGCGGCACCGGTGAATCGCTCATGAAGCCCTTCCGCACCATGACCCTCGGCGAGGTGAAGCTCGAGCCCGGCAAAGGCGAGCTCAAGCTCCGGGCGACCGACATCCCTGGGAAGAGCGTGATGGACCTTCGGCGTATCACCCTCACCTTGAAATAAGATGCGCGCCGCGGTCTTGCTCCTCATCCTTTCGGCCGCGGGCACCGCCGCGGACGCTCCGCCGACGGGCAACGCCCGGGTGCTCGAAATGGCCAAGGCCTTCAAAGGACGCGGCGTGCAGGCCGATGACACGCCGCCGTCGTCGCCCGCCGAAGCGCTGAAGAAATTCACGGTGCGCAAGGGACTGACCGTCGAACTGATCGCCGCGGAACCGGCCGTCACCCAGCCCATCCACGTCAGCTGGGATTCCCAAGGCCGCCTCTGGGTGGTCCAATATCGCCAATACCCCTTCCCCGCCGGGCTCAAGGTCATCAGTTACGACCAGCACCTCCGCGCGCAGTTCGACAAGGTCCCGCTGCCGCCCCCCGGCGGCGAGAAAGGCGCCGACGTCATCAGCGTCCTGGTGGATACCGACGGCGATGGCGTCTACGACCAGCAGACCGACGTCCTTAAGGGGCTCAATATCACCACGGCGGCGGTGGCCGGCAACGGACGCCTCTGGGTGCTCAATCCGCCCTATCTCCTCAGTTACGCGCTCAAGGACGGCCTGCCCGTCGGCGACCCGGTCGTCGAACTGGCCGGTTTCGGACTGGAGGACACCCACAGCACCGCGACCAGCCTGCAGTTCAACATCGACGGCTGGCTGTACGGCGCCAACGGCAGCACCACCACCGGCAACGTCGGCGTGCCCGGCGGCAAGCGCACCGCCTGGCAAGGCCAGTGCATCTGGCGATTCCACCCTGCCCGCAAGGTCTTCGAGATCTATGCCGAAGGCGGCGGCAACACCTACAGCCTCGACATTGACGGTAAAGGCCGGGTCTTCTCCGGCTCGAATTACGGCGACACCCGCGGCATGCATTACGAGTTCGGGTCTTATGGCGTGAAGAACTGGGGCAAGCACGGACCGCTCACCAACCCCCATGCCTATGGATGGTTCGAGCACATGGGAAACACCGGCGACAAACGCCGGTTCCCGCAGGCCTTCGTCATCTACGAAGGCGGGCTGCTGGGGGACGAATACGCCGGCAAGATCCTCGCCCCGAACTCCCTGGCCAACAAATCTTATGTCAGCCGCCTCGTCACCCAGGGCTCCACGTTCCGCACGATCGACGAAGAAGACCTGATCGTCAGCAGCGACCGCTGGTTCCGTCCCGTCTGGACGGGCGTCGGTCCCGACGGAGCGGTCTACCTGGCCGATTGGTATGACACCCGCCTCAGCCACGTGAATCCCGTCGACGACTGGGATAAGCAGCGGGGTCGTCTCTATCGCCTCCACCCCGAAGGCACGAAGGTCGGGCTCAAGCCGTTCGACCTCGCGCAGGCGCCGGCGAACGAACTCGTCGACCGGCTTTCCCACCCCAACGAATGGTTCCGCAAGCAGGCCGTCCTCGAGATCGGCTGGCGACAGCTCAAAGAAACGGTCCCGGCCCTCCGCGCCATGCTCGACGGACCTCGGGCCTTGGAAGCTCTCTGGGCGCTCGACCTCCTGGGCGCCGTCGAGACACCGCCGCTCACGCATGCCGACCCCTACGTGCGACGCTGGGCCTGGAAGATACTTGGCGAACGCCAGAAAGCGCCCACCGCCGCTCAGTTCGCCGCGGCTAAGCAGGAAACCCATCTCGAAGTCAGGGCGCAGATCCTGGCCTCGGCTAAGCGCATGCCGGCGGAGGCCGTGCCTTTGCTGCACGCCGCCCTCGGTCCGGCCGACGAATCAGGCCACATTCCGTTGCTCGCCTGGTGGGCGCTCGAAGCGCATCTCGGCTCGCCGGCGGAACGCGCGACCACCCTCGCCGGCCTGCGTGAAGCGCCGGAGCTCGTAGCCTCGCCCCTCTTCCGCGACACCCTCGCCGAGCGGATCGGCAAGCGGCTCGCGCATGGCTCCGACGCATTGGCGAACGCGGCAAAGGTCCATCTGCTCTGTCCGCCCGAGGCCGCCGAGAAACTCATCGGCGGAATCCTCACGCAGCTGGATCCTGGCGACCTACCGGAGATGCCGGCCACGCTCCGCGACGCCCTCGATCGCCAACTGGCCAAGGACGGACTCAAGCCGATTCCGTCGGCCGCGCTTCGCGCCGGCGACAAGTCCGCCCTCACGACCGCCCTGAAGGAGCTGTCCGACAAACGTACATCGGTGCGCCGACGCAACGAGCTCGCCGACGCGCTCTCGAACGCCCGTCGCCCCGAAGCCATCGAGCCGCTCCTCAAGCTGCTCGTCGCTCCCGCCACCGAAGCCAAGAAACCCCTGCTCACCGCCCTGACGCGCTACGACGACGTCAGGCTGCCCAGGGCGATCATCGATAACTACGAGCGCTCCATCGCGGCCGACGACGGCCTGCGCGAACTCGCGCTACGCACGATGGCGGGTCGCAAGGCTTGGGCTCCGCTGCTGATCGCGGCCGTCGAGGCCGGCAAGATCCTGGCTCCGCACATCACCGCCGACATCGCCCGCGCCCTGCTTCGCCACGACATGCCCGAAGTGAACGCCGCCGTGGAGCGGCTCTGGAAACCGCTGCTCGTGACCGGGCTCACGCCGGAGAAAGATCGCGAGGTCGCGCGCCTCCGCGCCGTCGCCCGGTCCGGCGAAGGTGAGGCCGAGAAAGGCCGGATGCATTTCCAAGCCCGTTGCGCGAACTGCCACGCGCTGAAGGGCGAAGGCGGCAAGGTCGGCCCCGACCTCACCGGTTACGACCGCGGTAGCCTGGACTTCTGGGTGCTGAACATCGTCTACCCGAGCCTCGAGATCCGCGAGGGCTTTGGCTCGTACGACGTGCGCCTCACGGACGGCACGATCGCCAACGGCATCCTCGAGCGACGCGACGGCGGCGAGATCGTGCTGCGCGACCTCGCGGGTAATCGCACGAAGGTCAAAGAAGCCAAGGTCGCCTCGCTTCTCGCCAGCCCGACTTCGGTCATGCCCGAAGGCCTGCTCGCCGGGATGTCGGACCAGGACCTCCGCGACTTCTTCGCCTATCTGATGAAGTGAGCGCGGCCGAAGGCGCGAGGGGGCACGTGGGCAAGGTGACACGGGGACAAGGGGAGGACGCTAGAGTCCCGGAGGCCCAGAGGCTCGGTTGATCAGAAGACTCTAGAGTATCGAGTATAGAGTATTGAGTATAGGGAGAGGCAACGATTCGGGTGGCGGGTGGCAGCCCCAGCTGGCGGGTGGCGGGCAAGAAACCATCTTCGGGTCTCGGGTCTCAGGTGACCGGGTATCGGGTACGGGTCTTCAGGTTCGGGTACGGGTGCGGGTCCTGAACCTGTACCTGGTGCCGAATACCTGAACCTGGGCCCCGAAGGCCGAGACCTGAGACCCGAGAACGAACTTCGTACAATCCAGTCATCGATTCAGCCATCCGTCATCGATACAGCCATCCCCTGCACGCCCTTGACGGAGTCGGACGAGGCGGCCAAGTTCGTCGCCGTGAAGTTCATGCTCATCTTCCTGCTCGTCGTGCGCCTGCTGTTCCTCGTGCTGGCATGCTTCGGCTGCATCTTCGCCATCATTTCCGGACTGAATAAGGGCGTGGAGTGGTATTGGCCAGCCGGCGGCGTCCTCGGACTAGGACTTTGCGGTTTCCTGATCGGCCAGGTCTGGGCTTCGCTCAAGGCGACTTGGCAGCAGAAGTAAGGTATAAATGAGGGAAATCGGCGCCGGTCGGACGATAAGTCGGGCTGGATAATCCCGGGGTAGCCATATAGTTAAGCCGACCATCCCCCCTTATGAAGCACCGCGCTTTCCTCCTGTCCGTCGCCACCCTCGCCGCCGGCCTGTTCGCCGCCGACAAGCCGGTGACCGACCACTCCAAGCTGACCAGCAAGGAAGCCAAGGCGAACGCCGCCAACTGGCCCGACAACAGCAAGGGCTCGCCGACGCCGCACGCCCCGGCCGAGAACCCGCCCGCCGCGACCAAGCAGCGCAGCCAGCAGGTCGCTCCGCCCGCGGCCGGCGAACGCGTGGTCTTCATCGGCAACGGCTTCGCCGAGCGCGACACCTACTACGGCCGCCTCGAGACCGAACTGCAGCTCCGCTTCCCGGCACAGAACCTGATCGTCCGCAACATGGGCCGCTCGGGCGACACCCCGGCCTTCCGCCCGCACCCTGCCCGTGCCAGCCAGTGGGCCTTCCCGGGCGCCGAGAAATTCCACCCCGAATACGCCCAACATAACGGCAAGGGCTTCTTCTCCACGCCCGACCAGTGGCTCTTCCACCTCAAGGCCGACACCATCGTCGCGTTCTTCGGCTACAACGAGTCCTTCGACGGCCCAGGCCGCGCCGCCAACTACGAGGCCGAGGTCGACGCCTTCGTCGCCCACTCCCTCACCAAGGCCTACAACGGCAAGACCGCCCCGCGCCTCGTCCTCGTCTCGCCCATCGCCTTCGAAGACCTGTCCAAGCACCGCGACCTCCCGAACGGCGCCAAGGAGAACGCCAACCTCGAGCTCTACTCCGCCGCCATGGAGCGCGTGGCCAAGAAGCATGGCATCACTTACGTAGACCTGTTCCACCCCACCCTCGCCGCCTACGGCAAGAGCAAGACGCCCTACACCGTCAACGGCTTCGCCCCGACCGAGTTCGGCTACCGTGAGATGGCCAAGCTCCTCGCCGACGGACTCTACGGAGCGACGCCGCGTGCCTCGAAGGCGGACGAAGCCTTGGTGAACGGCGCCGTCAAGATGAAGGACTACATGTGGAACACCGACTACTCGATCCTCAACGGCGTCCACACCCACGGCCAGCGCTACAACCCGTTCGGCCCGCAGAACTATCCAGACGAAGTCTTCAAGAGCCGCCAGCTGACGGCCATCCGCGACGAACTCATCCATGGCGTCGCCCAGGGCAAGCGCACCGACCTCGCCGTCGACGATTCGAAGACCCTCGTCCTGCCCCCCGTGCCCTCCAACTTCAAGCCGAGCGAGAAGAACGGCAACCCGACCGAGTTCCTCTCCGGCGAAGCCGCGATCGAGAAGATGAAGCTCGCCCCGGGCTACCAGGTCTCGCTCTTCGCCTCGGAAGAAAAGTTCCCGGACCTCAAGAAACCCGTGCAGATGTCGTTCGACGCCAAGGGCCGCCTCTGGGTCGCTACCACGCCGACCTACCCGCACTACCGGCCCGGCGACGCGCTGCCGAACGACAAGATCCTGATCCTCGAGGACACCGACGGCGACGGCAAGGCCGACAAGCAGTCCGTCTTCGCCGACCATCTCCACATCCCGATCGGCTTCGAACTCGCCCCGGAAGGAGTCTATCTCTCGCAGGAACCCAACCTCGCCCTGCTCGTCGACGACGACAAGGACGGCAAGGCCGACCGCATGGAACTGATCCTGCACGGCTTCGATTCGCACGACTCGCACCACGCCATCTCGGCCTACTGCGCCGATGCTTCGGGCGCCTTCTACCTGCTCGAAGGCCGCTTCCTCCACAGCCAGGTCGAGACCCCGTACGGACCCCGTCGCTGCAACGACGGCGGCGCATGGCGCTTCGACCCCAAGTCCTGCCGCCTCGAACGCGTGCAGGCCGACGTCTCAAATCCGTGGGGCTTCTCCTTCGACTACTGGGAACAGCCGTTCCTGTCCGACGCCTCCTCCGGCGAAAACTGGTGGGCCCTGCCCCTCTCGGCCAAGGTCCCCTACGGCATCGAGCAGATCAAGGTCGAGCAGTTCGTGCCCAAGCGCTCCCGCCCGACCTCGGGCGCCGAGTTCGTCTCCTCGCGCCACTTCCCCGACGCCCAGCAGGGCGACTTCATGATCTGCAACACGATCGGGTTCCTCGGCATCAGCTTCGGCACCAAGCGTGACGACGGCGCCGGCTTCGTCGGCAAGGCCAACGGCGACCTGCTCACTTCCACCGACGGCAATTTCCGCCCGGTCGACCTCGAGTTCGCCCCGGACGGCTCGCTCTACTTCATCGACTGGCATAACCCGCTCATCGGTCACATGCAGCACAACGCGCGCGACCCGAACCGCGACCATGAGCGCGGCCGCATCTATCGCATCACCTACCCCGAGCGCCCGCTCGTGAAGCCCGCCCAGATCGCCGGCGCCTCCGTGGCCGCCCTGCTCGACGTGCTCAAGGAACCCGAGTACCGTACCCGCTACCGCGCCCGCCGCGAACTCCGCGGCCACTCCCCCGCCGAGGTCCTGCCCGCCGTGAAGACCTGGGTCGCCCAGCTCGACCCCAAGGATCCGGCCTATGAGCACCACCTCTGCGAAGCCATGTGGGCGACCTGGGCGCAAAACCAGCCCGACGCCGAACTCATCGCGCAGGTCCTCAAGGCCAAGCGCTTCGAAGCCCGCGCCGCCGCCGTGGATGTCATCCGGCATTCGTTCTGGAAGATTCCCAACCACCTCGAACTGCTCAACCAGGCCGTCCGCGACGAAAACGCCCGCGTCCGCCTGACCGCGGTGGTCGCCGCCACCTGGCTCGACAACGCCGACGGCGCCAAGCTCGCCGTGGAAGCCTTCAAGCTGCCCGTGGACCGCTGGATCGGCCCGGTCCTCCACTACGCCCTGACCTACACCCTCAAGGACGACGTCGACGCCCTCAAGGCCGCCGGCCAGCTCAACCTCGACGGCAACCAGGCCGCGGCGGATTACTTCAGCGGCAAGCTCAAGATCGGCGAACCCGTCCCTGAGGCCGGCACCAACTCCAAGCCGGCGCGCAAGCTGACCGCCGCCGAAGAAAAGGTGTTCAAGCTCGGTCGCGAGATCTACTTCCGCGACGCGCATTGCGCCACCTGCCACCAAGCCGACGGCAAGGGCATCCCGAACATCTACCCGCCGCTCGCGAAGAGCAACTGGCTCGACGACGACGAGCGCGTGACCAAAATCCTGCTCAAGGGCCTGTGGGGCCAGATCACCGTCAATGGCCAGCACTTCGACCCGACCAAGGGCGTCCCGCCCATGATGGGCTTCGGCGGCATGCTTAACGACGAGGAGGCCGCGGCCGTGCTCAGCTACGTCCGTCTCTCCTTCGGCAACAACGGCAAGTTCGTCTCCCCCGCCACCGTGAAGAAGGTCCGCGAAGCCACCAAGGAGCGCGTCAACTTCTACATGACCGAAGAGATCCTCAAGGAGCACCCGCTCAAGGCGGCGCCTCCGGCGAAGGCGAAGAAGTAGAGCGTGGCCGGAAGGCCACGCGGGGCTCTGCTGGCATGGTGACACGGGGACAAGAGAGGTCGAACTCAACGGGGGCACCATAGGGAAACCGGATAGTTGGTAGGGGCGCGACGGCGTCGCGACCGAGGGCTTAGGGCGGACGCGTCGCCGACGCGTCCCTACCCATGTCCGCAGGTAATATCCCGGTTTCCGGTCTCCCTTTGAGCCAGTGAATCGCCTCGGCTAGCGGGGCAGGCGTGTCGATACCAGCGGCCCGCCCCTCGTCTTATAAAGATCGATATTTTCTATAGCCCAGACCGGAAGGCAGGGATTGACCTCCGTCGCGACCGTGAGATTCATCTCCCCATGCGTCTTCTCTCGACCCTCGCCTTGCTCACGACCGCCGCCGTCCTGCCCGCGCAGGATTTCGAATTCAAGGGCGTGCCTGCCGACTACGCGATCACCTTCGCGACGGCCAGTTCCCGCGGCCTGAAGATCAGCGATTCGCCGGAGGCCAAGGCCTTCAAGACCCGCATGGAAAAGACCTTCGCCGGTATCGAGCCCAGCGCCAAGAACAGCAAGGAGATGCAGGAGGCCATCAAGGCCGCCACCGGCCTGGACCTCGAATCGCCCGACAACCGGATCGCCGGCGGAGTCTCCATGGATGCCGCCGGACAACTGAGCGGAGGCGTCATCGTCCGGGCCCGCCATGACAGCAAAAAGCTTTCGACTCATGCCAGCGCCAAGAAGGTCGGGACCTTGCAGGCCGGAGCGACCAAGGGCTGGAACGGACAGGAACTCCTGGCCTCCCTCAGCGATGAGCTTGCCAAGGCCGCCAAAGATTTCCCGGCGCCCGCCACCGCCGCCGGCGCACCGGCGACCGAACCGATCGGCGTCTTCGACCTGGACGACAATACGCTCGTGATCGCCCAGCCGAAGGAAGCCGCCCGCATCATCGCCCTGCTCAAAGGACAAGGCGCGTCCTACGCCCTGCATCCGTCCCTGCGTCCGCAGGTGAACGCCACCGGCCGCCCTTATGCCGTCGTCAGCGTCAACGCCGCCAAGCTTCCGGCCAATCCTGAACTCACCAACAGCGGCTTCCAAGGCGCCGTCTTCGCGATGGGCGAGAGCGGCAGCAACCAGGTGATGAAGCTGAGCGCGTTCTTCACCTCCAAGGAAAAGGCCACCCCGCTGGCCCAGCAGGCCCAAGGCATGCTCGCCATGGCCCCGATGATGCTCGCCGGCGACCCCACCAAGCCGCAGAGCGAAGAAGACAAGGCCATGATGGCCATCGTCGGCGACCTCCTCGCCGGCATCCAGCCCATCGAGGCCAAGGGTAATCAGGTCACCCTGACCGCCAAGTGGGACACGCTTAAACTTTTCGGCATGCTCGAGAAGATGGTCGCTATTGGCGCCGCCAAGGCGAAGTCCGCGCCGCAACCGGTGACGAAGTAAGGCGTGGCCGCAGGGCCACGAGGGGTTCTGCTGGCATGGTGAACCGCTGCGAAGCAGGCACGGCCGAGGCCGCGTGGGGGTCTGCTGGCAGGCTGGCATGCTGCGAAGCAGAGGAAGCATAGCAAAGGGGGCACCATAGGGAAACCGGATGATTAGACAGGGAATATGTGCGAAGCATACATTCCGGTCTCCGGCTTCCTTTTAAGCGTGGAAATCATTTCGGGTGGCAGCCCTGGCGGCAGGTGGCGGGGCGGGGTTCATTTGACTACCCCTGCCCCTACCCCTACCCCTGCCCCATGTCTCGTATCCTCCTCGCAATCGCCGCCCTGCTCGCCCTGGCCATGCCGACCCGTGCCGAGACGCTCACGCCCCAGAAAATCCTCTTCGTGGGCAACAGCATCACCAAGCACGGCCCCAAGGCCGACATCGATTGGCACGGCAACTGGGGCATGGCCGCGACTGCCGAAGAAAAGGATTACGTCCATGTCGTGACGAAGGCCCTCGCCGCCAAGCAAGGAGTCACGCCGGTGATCATGGTCAAGAACGTCGCCGACTTCGAACGCGCGCACGTGGGTTATGACATCGCCGGCAAATTCACCGATGCCGCCGCCTTCAAGGCCGACCTGGTCATCCTATGTATCGGCGAGAACGTCGCCCCGCTGAAGACAACGGAAGCCCAGGCCAAGTATCAGGAACAGGTCACCGCCTTGCTGAAGACGCTCAAGGCCAATCCCAAGGCCCAGGTCATCGTCCGTAGCAGCTTCTGGCCGAGCGAAGCCAAGGACTCCGCGATGCGCCGGGCCTGCGAAGCCGTCGGCGGCACGTTCGTCGACATCAGCACCCTTTCCAAGGACGAGCGTAACTACGCGCGCTCCGAACGCCCTTATAAGCATGCCGGCGTGGCCAATCACCCTGGGGACCGCGGCATGGCCGCGATCGCCGAGGAGATCGTGAAAGCGGTGAAATAAGTGCGGGAGTATCGAGTATGGAGTATTGAGTATAGGGAGAGTCAGAACTCAAAGGGGACACCATAGGGAGACCGGATAATTTGCTGGGGGCGCAGTTCGAGGACACGAGGACCGGAGGGCACGAGGGCCAGAGCAGCTGGCAGCCGGGTTCCGGCGGCCGAAGGCTGAACGGCTGACTCCCGAAAGGCCGACTCCCGTGGCCGCCACCCGTCACCCCGAATGAATCATGCCCGAAGCATTAATTCCGGTCTCCGGTTTCCCCCTGAGTGCTATCCCGACTGCCACCTGCCACCCGGGGCTGCCACCCGCCACCTGAAACGTCTGCATCGTAGGCACAAAAAAGCCCCCGAGTTCGGGGGCTGATTCGGGAGGCCGAGGAGGCTTACTTGTTGCCGCCGCAGCAACCGCCGGTCGAGGCAGGCTTCTCGGAGGAGCAGCAGGAGGAGCCTTCCTTGGTACCACAACCGCATCCACCGTTGGAGCCGCAACCGCAGCCGCTGGAACAACCGCAGGTGTTCACGCAGCAGAGGGCGCAGCGCTTGGACCAGGCGACGAGGAGGGCGAGGACAGCCAAGACGATGACCAGACCGTCGACCTTGCCATCAAGGAAGATGCCGATGGAGAGGATATTGACGAGGATCGCGCCGATGATGATCAAACCCCAGACGCGCGTGCGAGGGACGATGAGCAGGACACCACCGACGACTTCCAGCACCTTGACGAAGGTCAGGTAGCCAGACTTGTACATGGCGCCGATCATGGCACCGGCGGCCTCAGAGTGCTGCGGCTTCGGTACGAAACCGAACTGGGCCCAGAAATGGACGCCGAAGAACACGAAGGCCAGACCGAGGAGGAGCGCAGCGATGCAGGGGATTTTTTTCATAGCAAAGACAGGTTAGCCGATTTGACGCGGGTTTAAAGGGCTAACTTCAGAGGGCCTGATGGGAGCCATCGCAGAGAGCGCCCTTCTTGGAGTGCTTACAGGCGCAGAAATAGACCGTACCATCGGTTTCCGCCTTATAAGGGACCGGCGTGAACGCGGAACCCTTGTGGGCGCCGTCGCAGAACGGCTGATTTTTGCTGTGTCCGCAGGAGCACCAGTAGTAGGTCTTGCCGGCTTCGACGAGGACGGGGAGCGGGGACTTCTGAGGGATGTGGGGGGAGCTCATAATACGAGAGTATGGAGTATAGAGTATGGAGTATAGGGGAATGTAGGATTAATCAGGCGAGGTCGAAGAGGAGGGCTTCGACGGGGCCGGAGGACTGGAAGGCAAATGACCCGGCGTCTTCGGACCTGACCGCGTCACCGGGCGAAAGTTTCACGCCGCCGACCTCGACGTCGCCGCCGATGAGCTGGAACCAGAGTCCCCTGCCCTCGCGCAGCTCGTGGGTGATCGTGGCGGCGGACTTCGTCCTCACGCGATACACATCAGCATCCTGGCTGATGTGGGCCGATCCTTCGCGGCCGTCGTTCGAGATGATCAGCACCTTCGGAGCGGCCAGCTGCTCCGGCGTCGGCGTCCATTCGGCGTAGCGCGGCTTGAGGTTGGCGCGGTCCGGCATGATCCACACCTGGATGAGGTGGAGCCGCTCGGTCTTGGAAGGATTGAACTCGCTATGCTTCACCCCGCTGCCGGCGCTCATGACCTGGATCTGGCCGGGCTTCAGCTGGGCGTGGTTACCCATGCTGTCCCGGTGCTCGATGGCGCCCTCGAGGACGTACGTGAAGATCTCCATGTCCTTATGCCCATGCGTCGGGAAGCCCATGCCCGGGGCCACCAGGTCCTGGTTGATGACCCGGAGCGACCGGAAGGCCATGTGGGCCGGGTCGTAATAATCCGCGAAACTGAAGCTATGCCGGGCCACCAGCCAGCCGTGGTCGGCGAAGCCGCGCTCCCCGGAACGTCGCACCGTAAGGTTCATATCTTCGCTATCTTGGGCCGAAAAACCTCGAAGTCCACCACCCCTCGATATTTTTCCGACGGAATTAGTTTGAAAACACCCCCTCCGATTGGTCTATACTTATGGCTCGTGTCGGGCAGTGGCTCAATCTGGTAGAGCGCTGCTTTCGGGTAGCAGAGGCTGAGAGTTCAAATCTCTCCTGCCCGACCAATTTAAAGACCCCGGGGATGTTTCGATGTCCCCGGGGTCTCCTGCTTGGGGGTTGAAGGCCAGACGGGGCGACGGTCTAATGCCGCATGCGTCTCGCCGGCATCCTGATGGCAACCCTTGCCGGGTGGGTGCTTTGCTCCCGGGCCGCCCCCGAACCGGCGTGCGCCCCCCGCCCGCTGATCCTGGTCCACGTGATGCCATGGTTCGAGAGCAAGGCCGTGAGCGGGCGCTGGGGCTGGCACTGGACCATGGGCAAGACCAACGCCGATAACGACGGACTGGCGACGCACGACCGACCCCAGCTGGGAGCCTACGATTCGTCCGACCCGGCGGTCATCGCCACGCAGGTCGCCTTGATGAAGGCCGCCGGCGCCGATGGCGCGATCATCGACTGGAACGGCCCCGACGGCTTCGACGACTACGCGATGATCCATCGCAATACCGGACTCCTCATCGCGGAACTCAAGAAGGCCGGCCTGAAGTTCGCCCTCTGCGTGGAAGACAACCCCGGCCATCGCTTCATGAAGGAGGGCAAACTGCCGCGCGAGCAGGCCGTGGCGAAGGTCGCCGCGGCGTTCGCCTGGGCCGACGCGAACTGGCTGAGCGACCCCGCCTACGTGCGCCTCGGCGGACGACCGACGCTCTTCATCTTCGGCCCGCAGTTCCTCTCGGAAACCGAGTGGCCGGCCATCCGCGCCCAACTGCGGCACGATCCGCTCACTTTCGCCCTGCCCCACCTCAGCCAGCGGGCCGGCATCGACGGCGCCTTCGCATGGGTGCCGGTGAGCGAAGGCAAAACCGTCGACGCCCCTACGTGGCGCGCCGAACTGGACTCGCTGTATGCCAAGGAAACCAAGGCCGGCCGCCTCCTTGTCGCCGCCGCGTTCCCCGGCTATCGGGATTTCTACGCGCAGGCCGGCGCCGGCAAGAGCTACGGCAACATCGCGTACCGCGACGGCTTGACCTTCGCCGAATCCTTCGACCAGGCGATGAAGAGCGGCGCGCCGATCGTGCAGATCGCGACCTGGAACGATTACGGGGAAGGGACGGGCATCGAACCGACCACGGAACGCGGCCTCCGCGACCTCGAAGTCGTCATGCGCCGCCTCCGCCCCGGCACCGACCCGGCGGAACTCAAGATGATCCTCGAGAAACATAGGAGGTAGGGGCGCGACTGCGTCGCGTCCGTTAGTGAAAATAGCCACCGCGCCTACGGCTACCATTCCACGCAAACTAGGCCGACGGACGCGACGCAGTCGCGCCCCTACCTTTAAACCATCCTTTAACATTCATCGTCCATCGCCCATCTTATCCCCACGATGCTCCGCCTCCTCGCCCTCCTCCTCTCCGTCGCGACCGCCGTCGCGGCGCCGTTGCTCGACCGCACGCCCGGCGTGGTCTCCTACACGTTCCGCAACGAATTCAAGGCCGACATGCCGGGCACCTTCGACCTGGTGAAGCGACTCGGCGTCACCGACATCGAGATGTCGAATCTCTTCGGGCAGCCGCCAGCCAAGATCCGCGAGCTCATGGACGCCCGCGGCATCGCCTGCTCCTCTTACGGCGCGCCTTACAACGACGTGCTCAAGAAGACCGACGAGGTCGGCGCGACCGCCAAGGTCCTCGGCGCGAAATACGTCCGCGTCTCCCTGCCCTTCAGCAAGACGCCGTTCGACAAGGCCGCGGCCACCCAGCGCGCCGCCGAGATGAACGCGATGGGCAAGCAGCTCCGCGAGAAGCACGGCCTGACCTTCGTGCTCCACAACCACGGCATGGAATTCGTCCCCGAAGGCAAAGGCACGCTGTACGACTTCCTCCACGAGCAGACCCGACCCGAGGACGTGAGCTTCGAGCTCGACGTGCTCTGGGCCTACCTGCCCGGCGCCGACCCGGTCGCGCTCTTCGAGAAATATGGCGCCCGCATCCCGCTCATGCACGTGAAGGATGTCCGCAAGGGCGTGCCGCGCGTCTGGGGTCATAAATACGACTCCGACAACGACGTCACGCTGGGCACGGGTCAGCTGGACCAGGCCGCGATCTTCGCCGCCGCCAAGAAGGCCGGCGTGAAGCACTTCTACCTCGAGGACGAGAGCTCCCACTCCCAGGCACAGGTCCCGCTGTCCATCGCCTACCTGCAGGCCGACCGTTGAATTCCTCAGGACGGGAAAGGACAACTTAAGGGCGGGAAACTGCCGTGGTTGGGGTTGAAATCCCCTGAACGGAAGTCTCTTTTATAGGCCTACGGCGGAACACCCCTGCTCCGTCGCCTGTCCTACCTCCATGCCTTCCCGGGCCACCCTTTTTCTCGGCGTCTTCGTCGGCGCAGTTTGCTCCGCCGAACCGGTCAACTTCAGCCGCCAGATCCGTCCGATCCTGTCGGAGAACTGCATCGCCTGCCACGGCCCCGACGAGAAGGGCCGCAAAGGCAAGCTCCGCCTCGACGACGAGCAGGACGCCAAACGCGACCGCAAGGGCGAGTTCGTGATCCTGCCGGGCAAACCCGAGCAGAGCGAACTCATCAAGCGCATCGAGTCGACGGACCCCGACGACGTGATGCCGCCGCCCAAGCAGCACAAGACGATTCCCGCGGCGCAAGTCACGCTCCTCAAGGAGTGGATCAAGCAAGGTGCTCCGTGGGGCCGGCACTGGTCCTACGAACCGGTCGCCCGTCCGTCCGTGCCCAAGAACGGCGAAGCCAATCCCGTCGACGCCTTCCTTTCCGACCGTCAGAAGAAGGAAGGACTGAGCTGGTCGCCCGAAGCGCCCAAGGCCATCCTGATTCGACGGCTCGCGCTGGACATCACCGGACTGCCGCCGACCCCGGAAGAAGTCGCGCAGCTCTCCGGCGCCAAGCACGAGGAAATCGTCGCGCACTTCCTCGCCAAGCCCGCCTACGGCGAGCACTGGGCCCGCCAGTGGCTCGACCTCGCCCGCTACGCCGACAGCGCCGGCTACCCGAGCGACCCGGGCCGCGAGATCTGGGCCTACCGCGACTGGGTGATCAAGGCCTTGAACCGGAACCAGCCCTTCGACCAGTTCGTCATCGACCAGATGGCCGGCGACCTCCTGCCGAACCCGACCGAGGACCAGCTCATCGCGACCGCGTTCCACCGGAACACCATGACCCAGAACGAAGGCGGCACGAGCGACGAGGAGTTCCGCAACGCCGCCGTCATCGACCGCGTGAACACGACCTACGCCGTCTTCATGGGCACCACGATGGCCTGCGCCCAGTGCCACACCCACAAATACGACCCAATCACGATCACGGAGTACTTCCGTTCCTACGCCTTCCTCAACCAGAGCGCCGACAGCGACAAGCGCGACGAAGCCCCGCTGCACGAGATCTACCCGCCAGGCATGAAGGCCCAGCGCGACCAATGGATGAAGGATGCCGCGGTCGCCGAAGCCGTCTTTAAGAAACTGAATCCGGCCTGGCTCGCCGGGTTCGACGAATGGCTGGCCAAGGGCCCGAAGCTGACCGACAAGGCCGTCAAGGCGGCCCTCGACGCGCCGAAAGATAAGCGTACGAAGGCCCAGCTGAAACTCCTCCAGGACCATTACGTCCGCAACGTCTCGCCGGCCGCGAAGGCCGAACGCGCCCTCGCCGACGACCTGAAGAAGAAGATCGCGGAATCCAAACCGGTGACCGTCCCGATCATGCAGGACCTCGCCGGCGCCCAGCGTCGCAAGACCTTCATCCAGCTCCGCGGCAACTGGCAGGCCCTCGGCGACCAGGTCGATGAAGGAGTGCCGACCCACCTCGCCCGCTGGGACGAGTCCCTGCCGAAGAACCGTCTCGGCCTCGCTCGCTGGATCGTCAGCCGCGACAACCCGCTCACGGCCCGCGTGACGATGAACCGCCTCTGGGAGACGGTCTTCGGCGTCGGGATCGTCCGCACCAGCGAGGAATTCGGCAGCCAAGGCGACCTGCCCGTCCACCCCGAACTCCTCGACTGGCTCGCGGCCGAGTTCGTCGAATCAGGCTGGGACACGAAGAAGATGCTGTCGCTCCTCCTGAACAGCCGCGCCTACCGTCAGTCTTCCGCCAGCACCGCCAAGCTCAACGAACAGGACCCCGACAATCGCTTCGTCGCCCGCGGCCCGCGCTTCCGTCCTTCCGGCGAGATGCTCCGCGATCAAGCCCTCGCGGTCAGCGGCCTCCTCAGCGCGAAGATGTTCGGCGCACCCGTGCGACCCATGCGCCCGAACATGGGGCTCAGCATCGCCTTCGGCAGTTCCGGCGACTGGATGACCAGCGCCGGCGAGGATCGCCATCGGCGCAGCCTCTACACCGACACCCGCCGTAGCACGCCCTATCCGAGTTTCGCGACCTTCGACGCCCCGAACCGCGAGACCTGCGTCATCCGCCGTGGCCGTTCCAACACGCCCCTCCAGGCTTTCGTGACGCTCAACGACCCGGTCTTCGTCGAGACCAGCCAGGCCCTCGCCCGACGTCTCCTCAAGGAAGGCGGCGCCGACGATGACATGCGCCTACGCTTCGCATACTCGCTCTGTCTCTCACGCGAACCCGATGCCAACGAGCTGGCGACGCTGAAGACCCTGCTCGCGAAGTCCGCCGCACAGTACAAGGCCGACGCCGCGCTGGCCCTGAAGATGGCCACCGACCCGCTCGGCCCCGCCGACAAGGGCGCGGACCTCCCCACGCTCGCCGCCTGGACCGCCGTCAGCAGCGTCATCATGAACCTCGACGAGTTCCTCATGCGCCGCTGAAGCACGACAACCTAGCCCCACCCTGCCCCTCCCCCTACCCCTTTTCAGATGCTCCACCCTCTCCGCGAAGCCCGACTCAGCCTGCAGACGCGCCGTACCTTCCTCAGCAGCGTCGGCCAGTTCAGCCTCGGCGCCATCGCCCTCCACGCGATGCAGGCCGACGCCTTTGGCGCCCCTGCCACCAACGACAACCCGCTCGCCCCCCGCAAGCCACACTTCAAGGCCAAGGCCAAGCGCGTCATCTACCTGCACATGTCGGGCGGCCCGCCCAACCTGGATATCTTCGACTACAAGCCCGAGCTCGTGAAACGTAACGCCCAGGACTGCCCGGATTCTTTCCTCAAGGGTCGCACCTTCGCGTTCACGACCGGCGTGCCCAAACTCATGGGCACCCCGCGCACGTTCAAGCAATATGGCCAGGGCGGGCTCTGGATGAGCGATGCCGTGCCGAATTTCCAGAAGATCGCCGACGAGGTCACCCTGGTGAAGGCGATGCACACGGACCAGTTCAACCACGCCCCGGCCGAACTCCTGCTTTTCACTGGCCATAATCGTCAGGGCCGCCCTTCGCTGGGCTCCTGGGCGACCTACGGCCTCGGCACCGAGAACCAGGACCTCCCGGGCTTCGTGACGATGATCTCCAACGGCGTGCAGCCGAGCGGCGGCCAAGGCTGCTGGGGCTCGGGCTTCATCCCCTCGGTCTTCCAAGGCGTGCAATGCCGCAGCAAGGGCGACCCGGTGCTCTTCGCCAACGACCCGCCCGGCATGACCCGCGACCTCCGTCGCGCCACGCTCGACGCGCTCAAGGACCTGAACCAGCGCCAGCAGGACGAACTCGGCCACGCCGAGACCATCACCCGTATCGCCCAATACGAACTCGCCTTCCGCATGCAGACCAGCGTGCCCGAGGTCATGGATATCTCGAAGGAGAAGCCGGCGACGCTCGAGGCCTACGGCGCTAAGCCCGGCGAATCCAGCTTCGCCAATAACTGCCTGCTCGCCCGCCGCCTCGTCGAGAAAGGCGTGCGCTTCGTCCACCTCTTCGACTGGGGTTGGGATTTCCACGGCACCGGCCCGAAGGAAGACATCCGCGGCGGCCTCACCGCCAAGATGGCCGCGACCGACAAGCCTGTCGCCGCGCTCATCAATGACCTCAAGGAGCGCGGCCTGCTCGAGGACACGCTCATCGTCTGGGGCGGCGAATTCGGCCGCACCCCCTTCCGCGAAGGCCGCACGGCCAAGAGCGAGGTTCTCGGCCGCGACCACTACCCCGACTGTTTCACGATCATGATGGCCGGTGGCGGCGTGAAAGGCGGCTTCCAGTTCGGCGAGACCGACGAGATGGGCTTCGCGGGTGTGAAGGACAAGGTCCATGTCCACGACCTGCAGGCCACCATCATGCACCTCCTGGGCTTCGACCACGAACGCCTCACCTATCGCTTCCAAGGCCGAGACTACCGCCTCACGGATGTCCATGGGCATGTCGTCCGCGACATAATCGCGTGACGACGAGAGTATAGAGTATCGAGTATGGAGTATCGAAGTTAAGTCCGGGCAAGCATGCTCACCCGTTTCAGCCCCCACAAACGAGACAGCCATCACAGACCAAGGTAGAATGAATTCAGAACCTAAGAATGAAACACCCTGAACAGCTCGGCACTAGATACCCCATACTCAATACTCGATACTCCATACTCTAGTTCGGCCTAGCCCTGCCCCATGTTCCGTCATCTTTGCCTTATCCTTTTATCGGCTTCCGCCCTCGCCGCCGAGGACCTCCGCTTCAACCGCGACATCCGTCCCATCCTGTCCGAGAACTGCTTCTACTGCCACGGTCAGGACCCGAAACACCGCGAGGCTGGCCTGCGGCTCGACGTGCGCGCCGAGGCCATCAAGGAGAACGATGGCGTCTTCGCGATCGTGCCGGGACACCCGGAGAAGAGCGAGATGCTGAAACGCTTGGTCTCCCATGACGCCGACGAGCAGATGCCGCCGCCGGAATCCAATCGCAAGGTCACGCCGGCGCAGATCGAACTCATCCGCCGCTGGATCGCCCAAGGCGCTCCCTACGAGAAGCATTGGTCTTTCGTCCCGCCTGAGAAAGCCCCAGCGCCGAAGCTCAACGACGCCTCTTGGGCTCGTCAGCCTTTTGACCGCTTCGTCCTCGCGAAACTCGAAGCCGAGAAACTCCAGCCTTCAGCCGAAGCCAAGCCGGCGACTTGGCTCCGCCGAGCCTCCTTCGATTTGACCGGCCTGCCACCCACGCCCGCCGAGATCATGGCCTTCGAAGCCGACGTGACGAAGCGAGGCGAACCGGCCTACCGCGACGCCGCGCAAAAGCTCCTATGCTCCCCCCGCTTCGGCGAAAGGCTCGCCCAGGACTGGCTCGACGTCGCCCGCTACGCCGACACCCACGGCTTCAATAACGACTCCGCCCGCTCGATGTGGCGCTGGCGCGACTGGGTCATCGAATCCTTCAACCAGAACGCCCCCTTCAGCCAGTTCATCACCGAGCAGCTCGCCGGCGACCTTCTGCCGAACCCGACGGACGCCCAGCGGCTGGCCACGGCCTTCAACCGGAACCATGTCATCAATTCCGAAGGCGGCATCATCGACGAGGAATACCGCGTCGAATACGTCGCCGACCGCGTGCGCACGACGAGCACCGCCCTGCTCGGCCTGACGACCGAGTGCGCCCGCTGCCACGACCACAAATACGACCCGATCACCCAGAAGGACTACTACCGGATGTTCGCGTTCTTCAACAACGTGCTCGAATACGGCGAAGACGGACGCATCGCCAACGCGGTGCCCCTGCTCGTCACGCCGACGCCTCAGCAGACCAGGCGCCGCCGAGAGATGGATGAGCGACTCAAGGCGATCGACATCGCCCTACGCGCATGGCCCGAGCCGGCGTCCATCCCCGCCGACCTGCGCACGCGGCTGACCGCCGAAGACGCCAAGCTGCTGCCCAAGACGCCGAAGCCGGCGAAGGCGAACGAAGCCCGCCTCCTCGCCAAGGACGCCGACGTGGACCCCAAGCGCGGCACGACCCTCTCCGTCTGGTTCAAGGCGAAGACGGCCTCGCCTGACGCCCCGATCATCAACGCGCTGGATCGTTCCGGCAATATCGCCGGGGTCGGCTACGGCAATGGCCGTGAACTCCGCCTCGTCGGCGACGAACTGGAGTGGGCCGCCAGCCAGCGCTACCCTGCCTATGCGACGATCGTCCGCACGGTCGGAGCCAAGATCCGCGCCGGAACCTGGCATCAGGTGGCCGTGCACATCCGAGGGGCGGAAAATGCCTCGACGATCGCGATCTTCGTCGACGGCGAGGAAGTCCCCACGCAGATCCGCCACGACGGCGTCTCCGGCGTACCCGCCAAGCGCGACTGGCTCCTCGGCGCCGACGGCAAGGCCAAGCCCTTCGACGGCGAGGTCACAGGCTTCCGTACCTACCCTTCCATCCTGAAGCCAGAACAAGTCCGCCATGCCTTCTGGCTCCAGTCGGCCGACAAGCTCACGGCCGAACAGCGGACCCAAGCCGATCGCGAGTTCGCCCGACGTCACTCAGGCCGTATCCAGGCGTTGCAGGCCGAACGCGACACCCTCTGGACCGAACGTCTCGCTTTCATCCGCACCTTGCCCACGACGATGGTCATGGAGGAGATGCCGACGCCTCGCCAGGCCTATGTCCTCAACCGTGGACAATATGACGCCCATGGCGACAAGGTCGAAGCCGGCGTCCCGGAGCAACTGATCGCCCCCTGGCCGAAGGATGCCCCCAAGAACCGCCTCGGCCTCGCCCAGTGGTTCCTGCAACCGCAGCACCCGCTGACCGCTCGCGTGGTCGTCAACCGTTTCTGGGCCCAGCTCTTCGGTGTCGGCCTGGTCAAGAGCGTCGAGGACTTCGGCACCCAGGGTGAATGGCCCAGCCACCCCGAGGTGCTCGACACCTTGGCCCGCGATTTCGTGGACCGCGGCTGGGACGTGAAGGATTTCTTCCTCCGGGTGGTGCTTTCCTCGACCTATCGCCAGACCAGCGACGCCTCGCCTGAACTCTACGCCCGCGACCCGGAGAACCGGCTGCTCGCCCGCGGGCCGCGCGTACGCCTGACCTCCGAGCAGATCCGCGACCAAGCCCTCGCCGTCTCCGGATTGCTCGCCGAGAAGATCGGCGGACCGAGCGTACGCCCCTACCAGCCCGAAGGGCTCTACAAAGGGATCGTCGTCGACGCCCCTTACCCCAGCACGACGTGGGACCTCGGCAAGGGCGACGAACTGTACCGGCGGAGCCTCTATACCTTCTGGAAACGCACCGTACCGCATCCGGCCATGCTGACCTTCGATTCACCGGACCGCGAATTCTGCAGCGCCCGGCGTTCGCGCACCAACACGCCCCTCCAGGCCTTGGTCCTCTGGAACGAGACCGGCTACCTCGAGTCCTCGCGTAAGCTCGGCGAACGCATGCTCAAGGAAGGCGGAGACGATGACGTCTCCCGTGCCGCCTTCGCCTTCCACCTCGCCACCGGGCGCTCCCCGCGCGCGGCCGAGACCGAAGTACTAACCCGCACTTACTCTAAGCTGCGCGCCGACTTCGCCGCCCGACCTGACGACGCCGCTAAGCTGATCAAAGTCGGGGTCTCCGTGCCCGACCCGAAGCTCTCTGCCGTCGAACTCGCGGCCGCGGCGGGTGTCGCGAACCTGGTCCTGACGCTGGACGAAACCATCACCAAGAACTGACCGTCATGTCCTGCTATCAGTACGAAAACATGCATTCACGGCGCGAGTTCCTGCAGAAGACCGGACTCGGCCTAGGCGCCGGCGCCCTCGCCCACCTGCTCGGCGGTTGCGCCACGACCAGCACTTCAGGCGATCCGCACATCAACGGACTGCCCGGCCTGCCTCACTTCGCCCCTAAGGCGAAGCGCGTCATCTGCCTTTTCCAATCCGGCGGCCCTTCGCACCTCGACCTGCTGGACCCGAAGCCCGAACTCGAACGCCAGTTCGACAAGGACCTGCCCGACTCCATCCGCCGCGGTCAGCGTATCACCGGCATGGTGGCCTCGCAGGCCCGCCTCGCGTGCCAGCCGAGCCGCTTCAAGTTCGCCCGCCACGGCCAAGCCGGCACCGAGGTCAGCGAGCTCCTCCCGCACATCGGCGGCATCGCCGACGACATCTGCGTCATTCGCTCGATGCACACCGAGGCGATCAATCACGACCCGGCGATCACCTTCTTCCAGACCGGGAGCCAGCTGCCCGGCCGGCCGAGCATGGGCGCGTGGACCGACTACGGTCTCGGCCGCATGAACGACAACCTTCCGTCCTTCGTCGTGCTGGTCTCGACTAACAAGGAACGCTCCGGCCAAGGCCTGCTCGCCCGTCTCTGGGGTAGCGGCTTCCTGCCCAGCGCCCACCAAGGCGTGCAGTTCCGCGGCGCCGGCGAACCGGTCCTCTATCTGCGCGACCCCGAAGGCCTCACGCGCGACCAGCGCAAGACCCTGCTGGAGGGAGCCAACGAACTCAACCGTCTCAACCTCGCCACCGCGGGCGACCCCGAGATCTCCGCCCGTATCAGCCAGGCCGAGATGGCCTACCGGATGCAGGCCAGCGTCCCGGAACTGATGGATCTCACCGGCGAAAGCAAAGCGGTCATGGAAAGCTACGGTCCGGAAGTGAATACCCCCGGTTCATTCGCCCGGAATGCCCTGCTCGCCCGCCGCCTCGCCGAGAAAGGCGTGCGCTTCATCCAGCTCTATCACCGCGACTGGGACCACCACGGCAGCCTGCAGGACCAGCTGCCCAAGATGGCCCGCGATGTCGACCAGCCCGCGGCCGCGCTCGTCAAGGATATGAAGCAGCGTGGCATGCTCGACGACACCCTCGTCATCTGGGGCGGCGAATTCGGCCGCACCCCTTACGCTCAAGGCGGCGCCAATCGCGAGAAATACGGCCGCGACCACCACGGCAAGGCCTTCTCGATCTGGATGGCCGGCGGCGGCATCAAGCCAGGGATGACCTTCGGCAGCACCGACGACTTCGGCTTCAACACCCAGGAGAACCCCGTGCACATCCACGACCTCCAGGCCACGATCCTGCATTGCCTCGGCATCAACCACGAACGCCTGACCTACCGCTTCCAAGGCCGCCAGTTCCGCCTGACGGACGTGCATGGCCGCGTCGTCCGCGAGATCATCGCATGAAGCGAGGGGACATGTGGGCACGGTGACACGGGGACAAGGGGCGCATATGAGAGGCCCGGAGGCTCGGTTGATCGGACGATACGGGAGTATTGAGTATGGAGTATCGAGTATAGGAGATGCAGAGCTCAAAGGGGGCAGCAGAGGGGAACCGGATGATTGGCTGGGGGCGGGATTCGAGGACACGTGGACCGGAGGGCACGAGGGCTGGATGGGGCTGGCACCTTAGTTCCAGTGGCTGGCTGAATGGCTGACCCCCGAAAGGCCGACTTCCGTGGCCGCAACCTGTCACCTGGAATGAATCATGTCCGCAGGTAAAATTCCGGTTTCCGGTCTCCCTTTGAGCGACTGAATCGTTTCGGGTGGCAGGTGACGGCCCCAGTGCTCGGGTGACGGGGTTTTCGATTCTGCCATCGATTCAGTCCTCTGCCATCGACGCAGTCATCCACTCAGTCCTCCACTCAGTCCTCCATTCAGCCCTAAACGCAGTCCTCCACTCAGCCCTCCATTCAGCCCTCCATCCTACACAGGCCAACTGTTTCATCCTTTATCATCCCTCCTTCATCCCCCATCTTCTCCGCCATCCCCATGCTCCCCCGTCTCCTCGCCCTCCTGCTAGCGACCACTCTTTTCGCCGCCGACGCGCCGAAGGCCAAAGCCCCCGCCGCACCGAAGCCGCCGGAACCGCCCGTCTATCTGACGGAGAAGGAAGCGACCGACGCCGGCGAGGACCCGCGCCTGCAGGGCGAGTTCGCCAACATCAAGATGGGCGCCAACGTCATCTCGCTCGGCAAGGGCGAGTATCGTCTGGTGCTCTTCAAGGGCGGACTGCCCGGCGCCGGCTGGGATGGCACGCCGAAGATCGAGGTCGAGGGCAAGCGCGACGGCGCGAGCGTGCTCTTCAAGGACAACATCGATTCCGCCACGCTCGCCGACGGCGTGCTGACGATCAAGAGCACGGGCTTCGACCTCAAGCGCATCATCCGCCACAGCCCGACCGAAGGCCTCGCCGCTCCGAAGGACGCCACGATCCTCTTCGACGGCAAGAACGCCGACGCTTTCGTCGACGGCAAGATCGACGCCCGCGGTTTCCTCGAAGCCAACACGAAGACCAAGCAGGCCTTCACTGATTTCAAACTACACCTCGAATTCTTCCTGCCGTTCAAGCCGCTCGGCCGCGGCCAGGGTCGCGCCAATAGCGGCGTCTACCTGCAGCATCGCTACGAAGTCCAGGTCCTCGACAGCTTCGGCCTCAAGGGCCTCGATAACGAGTGCGGCGGCATCTATAAGAACGCCGCCCCCAAGGTGAACATGTGCTTCCCGCCCCTGCAGTGGCAGACCTACGACATCGATTTCACCGCCGCCAAGTTCGACAAGGACGGCAAGAAGACCGGCAGCGCCTACGTCACGGTCCGACACAACGGCGTGGTAGTGCAGGACAACCTCGAACTCAAGGGCGCGACGCCCGGCGGCGCGTTCAAGACCGAAGTCCCCGCTCCCGGCCCGTTCTACCTGCAAGGCCACGGCAACCCCGTCGTCTACCGCAATATCTGGGTGGTGGCTAAATAAAGCCAGGGGTAGGGATAGGGGTAGGGGTCGGGATAGGGAAATTAGAATTACCCAAACCTTAAAACCTAAGGTATGCCGATGAAGTAATCCCTCTGGCTTGCCTGCCCCACCCCTGCCCCTACCCCTACCCCTACCCCTTTTCACTTCCATGCGCCTCTTCCTGCTCTTCGTCGCATCTTCCCTCTTTGCGGCCGAACATAAGATCAAGCCGGGCGACGACCCGCAGGCCGTGATGGATGCCGCTGCTCCAGGCGACAAGCTCACCTTCCTGCCCGGTCTCCATCAGCACGGTCTCAAGAAGCACCGCGCGATTCTCTACGTCGACAAGTCCGTCGAGATCGAACTGATGGCTGGCGCGACGCTCAAGCTGGCCGACGGGGCCTGCCACAAGGAAAGCGTCGGCGAGATCACGACCGACCAGGATTCGGGCAAGAAGATCGACGACCTCGAGATCGGCGGCGCCTACGACATGAAGAAGGGCAAGGTCGACGGCTCCGAGCTCTTCGGCAGCACGGTCTACACGGTCATCGTCACGGGCGGCAAGAACGGCGCCCCCGACACCATCGCCTGGGGCGACGGCAAACTCTTCGAGACGCCCCACAAGGGCATCCCGATCACCGGCGACTGGCAGGAGCTCAGCCACGGGGTGAAGATTCGTTTCGCGAACAAGACCGGCCACGGCGCCCGCAGTCTCTGGTTCGTGTCCTACGACGCCCCCGAGGCCTACGGCATCCGTATCGGCCACGGACTGCAGAAGGACACCATCTCCGGCGTGCGCATCACCGGCAAGGGCACCATCGACCTCAACGCCACCCACAACGACCAGCCCAGCGGCCTGGTGAAGAACATCAACGCCTGCGTGCTCATCCACGGCCGCGTCCGTAATGTGCTCGTCGAGGGTATCACCATGACCGACACCATGCGCGCGGTTATGATGTACGGCGAACACACGGGTAAATTCCTCCCCGGCGGCAAGGTCGGCCCCGGCGAATCGTTCGACGCCGAGAACATCACGGTGCAGTTCACGCGAACGCTCAATCCGAACGGCAGCGGCACCCTCCTCGGCCATCCGTCGTTCCGCGGCCAGCTTCGCAATGTCCGTTGTAACTACAATTACTTCGAGACCAAGCTCACCGCCATCGAGCCGAACTTCAACCTGGACGGCTACGAAGTCATCGGGAATCACATCAAGAGCGACGGTGAAGCCATCCACTGCTGGCGCCATTCGAAGAATGGGCTCATCGCCGACAATCTCCGCCTCGGCGACGTGACCTTCCGCAAGGTGATCAGCGTCAACGCCCCCGCTGGCTGGGAAGCGCCCATGCCCCCGGTGATGAAGAATAACCGTAACGCCCTCGGCGACCGCGCACAAGGCCCGCAGACGAGCCTTGAACCTAAGCCTTTCGGCCGCCGCCTGCTCGTCAGCGATTACGTCGGCAACAAGGTCGCCATCGTCGCCGCCGACGGTCGCGTCGA
>OFRH01000023.1_pt1 | contig 30633 bp, 46 predicted proteins | sample 1543111 | NCBI WGS metagenome assembly OFRH01 (sample SAMN07774220, study PRJEB24372) | wastewater metagenome | isolation source: Exp Tend NO 100WW | collected 2016-02
CTCCCCTTAATTTAATTTCAAGCCAATAGGCATGTATAGCGCTGTTTAACGCTAAAAACAACCACAACGTAGCCGTGCCTAGTATATCTTGGCACCAATACCATAGCGCTAAATAAGCAGCTAAAACGGCCACGGCGCCACTAAAAAACACCATAAAGTGCATAAATGCACGCTCGCTATTGCTCATATGCCACCACCTGTGCTGCTTTTACAAGCACGTATTTTTTACCGTCGTAATCAAAAGTGGCGTCTTTGTCGGCGTACTTTTGCCACAAAATTGTTTTACCAATTAGCACACTTTTGCTAGCGCCACTATCGGCAATAGCCCAACCATTACCCGCACGGTATTTGCCGTCGCCAACATCTACGCATACGCCTTTTTGTATGCTTTCGTTCTCGTCCATATTTGCAACATCAAGCTCGCCAACACTAGTTGTGTATTTGGTGTCGGTAATCTCAATTAGTAAAAAATCATTTACTGGTTTTAGCGGTAGCTTTTTTGCCATTGGTTTTAACTCCTTGTTCTTTTTTAATTAACTCTTGTAGCTTACTAACGTCAAGTAGCTTTATAGCCGTATTAACGTCGCCGTACACTAGCACGGCACCACAAGCATTGGTAAGTTTAGTAGTGTCTAGCATTTCAATAACGCTTTGCGCGTCTTGCATGCTAATTTGGTGTGCGTTTAGCACTAGTAAATAGTTTGCTTTAGGGTCAAGTGGCAAAAACTTTATGTGTTGCTCTAGCTCGGCCTGTGTTGGCGCTTCTTTTGACATAGTTACCCCTTTAAATTAAAAACCCCCGCACAAAGCCGTCAAGCGTTGGTGCAGGGATTACTAGTTTAAAGTCTTGACGGCTTACCATAACCGCCATTATAGCACGTTTGTTGTATTGTCAAGCAACTGCCAAAGTGCTTAAATTAAATTACTATGGAAGCTTCAAAAAATGTGCATACATACCCAATGCGCGGAACCATTGAGCGAGAAACTAGAGCGCGGGTGGCTAAAGCTAAAGCGGTGCAAGCAGTAATAGCGGGGCTACAACAACCAACACCATTACCCGAGCGCCCACAACCTGTAGTTATTGAGCGTACCGACGCCGCACAACTAGGCAACACGGCCATTGCAGGTTTTGATATTGACGGCAATTACCATTACCCTGGCGAGGTTTAAATGGCTAGTAAGCGCAGGCTTAGGCGTAAAGCTTGCGGTAGCAAGGTTAAACACGCCACCCATGAAGCGGCACAAATAGCCGCCCACAAAAGCGCCAAAAAATTTAAACAACGGCTTAGTGCCTACAAATGCCAATATTGTGGTTGCTACCATGTTGGCCACACGCCAAAAGCAGTAAAACAGTTTACCCGCAACCCAATAACACTAGTTTAGTGTTACATTGCAAAGCCAACTCGCTATATGCGGGGGCTTGTATATTTAAAATTATTTGCTACTCTAGCTACTCTTTCTATTAGAGTATATCTATAGTTATAATAGGCTATGTGGATAAGTGGCTAAATAGTGGATAAGTGCCATTTATAAGGTGTTAATTAAAAATACCAACCTGTGTATAGCTGTGGGTAAAACGTGTGATTATCTATTTAAATACTGGACATGTAAATAAAATTATGCTATAATGTAGCTATAGTAATAAAACAAAAATATTACTTTAAAATCCAAGCGCAATATTATGACCCTGCGGGGCACCGTAGAATAACAGCTAGCCTCTGGTAAAAATCAAAATAGCCCTTACGTTGGGCTATTTTTAATGCTTGCTTTATTTGTTTACGCAAACGTTTGGTTTGGCGCTTTATGCCGCCGTTGGCCATTGGCCTACCCGCGGGGCGCTTTTGGGTTAATGTCGGTACTTTTCGCATGCTTCGGCCTGTTCTACGCTAAATTGCCCCGTGTATATTTGGCACCATACGCCAACGGCTTTGTTATAAACTTGGTACCACAAATAGGCATAAAGCATAATTGCCCCTACAAGTACCCCTAATATAAAACTAATAATTGCTTTTAACATAACCGCATTGTACATCGTTTTTGGCTTACCCGCTAGGACTCGAACCTAGATTATCGGCTCCAAAGGCCAACGTCCTACCATTAGACGACAGGTAAATACTAGTGGTACAATCATAGCATGTATGGGCAAGCTATAGTTGGGGTAACTACTAGTAAAAGCGCTACGGATTTTGCCAAAAAAGACCGTAAGCGTTTTGGTGGCATAAGACAAACAATACTAGAGCGCGACAATTATGCTTGTGTTAATTGTGGTATGAGCCAAAACGAACACGTTGCCAAATGGGGTAAAAGCCTTACCATAAACCACAAAGACGGAAACGGCAGAAATAGCGAAAAACCAAACAATAATCCTGAAAACTTAGAAACTTTATGTCTTGTGTGTCACGGCTACGCCGATTGTCAAAACGTTAAATGGCAAAATAAAAACGCTTAGCGTTGGGTGGGCAAGCGCTAAGCGTTGTCGTGGGGTGGAAACGCCACTAATGTTAAACAAGAGTTGCTCCCCACGGACAGACTTTAATATAGCACGAAAGCTACATTTTGTAAATAAAATGCTTGCATTATTAAAACGTGCTATGTATAATGTAGGAGTAATGCGAAAGGAAACGCCATTATGCTAGAACAAGCAACAACAACATACGCCAATGGCCTATTAGCAGGGCACGGCTTAAAACAATTAGGTTGGCAATTTAAGCTAACCAATAGCGCAAAGTTTTTTGGCGCTACATTTTACAAAAGCAAAACTATTTATTTAAGCCGCCCGTACATGGCCGTAAACACGCGCCAAACAATAGCACATGCCCTACGGCACGAGTTGGCGCATGCACTGGTACCATTTAGCAAAAACCACCCAAAAACGTGGCACGCGGCTTGTATTAAGCTTGGCGGCAACGGCAACGCACATTTAACAAATGAGGTACGACCATAATGCAAGACACCATTACAGCTATTTACACGGGCGACATACACAAAACGGCCTATACGTGTGGTTGCGTATGGCGTTGGTGGGTTGGCAAACCTAGCCCCAAAAATCACAAATGGGAAAAGCAATGCAAGCTACACGCAAACCAAAAGCGCCCAATAGACAATACGGGACGCGAGTGTGTTTGCATGGTTGTTGGCCAAGACGACGGCGCAACCACATGTTGGCAACACCACAATTGCTATAACGGCGATTGCACGCATATGGACAATGATTAAAAATAAACTTGCTATGTATAACGTGCTATGTTACACTACTAGAGTAAATAAAGCGAAAGGAAACGCCATAAATGGAAGATAATACTAAAATTAACTACCACAAGCGCCCCGAGTGGTCGTACTCATCAATGAAAAAAATCATTGATAGCGGTATAGATTACGCAGTAGCGGGCAAATTAGGTATGTTACCCGAGCCACAAAGTGCCTATATAGATTTAGGGCAACTAGCGCATATGATAATTTTGGGCGGCGAAGATACATTTGCTATTTCAGAGTTTCCCGATTTTAGAACAAAAGTAGCTCAAGAGTGGAAAAAAGAACAACTTGCACTTGGTAAAAACATAATTACCAATGAGCAGTTTGCAGCCGCTAGCGAGATTGTAAAAAACATTGAAAACCACCCACATACGCCAAACCTACTAATTGGTAAAGATATTAAGCATGAGCAAGAAATGTTTGCTAAAACCGCCGAGGGCGTTGCTATGCGCGGCAAAGCCGACGCCGTACGGTTAATAACCGACGCGGCTATAGTTACCGACATTAAAACAACCGCGCAATTTGATAAGTTTGCAAAATCTGCTTATTGGAACCACTACGACTTGCAAGCTGCGGTGTACACGCTTATTACCGCAATGCACTTAGGCGTTGACCCTAACAAGGTAAATTACTATTTTTGTGTGGCCGAAACAGTTGCGCCGTATCGTGTGCAGTATATGCACGCAAGCATTGAGTTTGTAGAGGCGGGCGAGCGCAAACTTAGAACGTGCATTGACGAGATAGTTGCATTTGGCGACAAAAAACCAAACTTTTTAATAACCGATATAGAAGAACTAGGAGACTTTAGTATATGAAATTATTTAACAGCTTAGCACCAACTACAAAACCATCTATTTTAATGGTGGTATACGGCGAGGGCGGTGTTGGTAAAACTACATTTGCCGCTACGGCACCACGGCCAATAATTGCCGATTGTGAAAACGGCAGTAAATACTTTGGCTTGCGCGGCATTGAGGCCGACGTTGCCCTTATAGAGGGCTGGGACGATATGCAAGAGTTTTTAGAGGTAGCACTAACCGACAATTACGACACGGTTATTATCGACCCTATTGGCGAGTTAATGGAAAAGCTAATACGCTACATGGTAGCTAAGGCCGACAGCAAACTAGTGCAAAAAGACGGCAACCCTACTATGGCTGGGTGGGGTTGGCTAAAGCAAACTATGCGTAGCTTTTTAAAGGTTATGCGCGATAGTGGCAAAAATATTGTTATTGTTGCCCACGTACAAGAAAAAGACGACGAGGGGCGCATTATTAAGCGGCCTATGGTTGCTACTAAATTGTCAGAAGAACTAATAAACCTAGTTGACGTTGTGGGCTATATGACTACCGTAAATGACGCCGAAACGGGCGACACTAAGCGCGTTATTATAGTTGACCCGTCTAGCGACAAATACGTTGCTAAAGACCGTACGGGTAGACTTGGCAAGTACATAGAACCCGATTTTACTAAGATTGTTGACGGTGTGCGCGGCGACAAATCATATGCTTGGGTAGACGCACCCAAAACACCAGTAGATAAAGCGGCAATTACAGAAGCGGCACAACCACATGTGCCAAACTCACGCGTGCAAATGCAGCAAGTTTCAATGGGTACATCTGAAACCGATAAAAAAGCTAAGTAATAGGGGGTAACATGAAAGAGCCAATAGTAACTAGCCAAGGCGCCGACTATATAAAAGTTGGCGCCCGCCAAAAGGGCGACCCAATGGACGCCGAAACTTACAACAAAGCAAAAAAGCTAATGCAACGCGGCCTAAGCAAAGACGCAATATGCGAACAAGCCGTAATTAGCAAAGGCACATTACGCCTAATAACCATTACGGGTAGTTTTGCCGAGTACCAAGAGTTACGCCGTGTGCGCAGCAATTGGCATAAAGGCCAAAATTGGAAAGCACCAACACCAAAACCAACAAAAAGGCCTAGCTTTTGGGCACGCTTATTTGGTAAAAAATGAGCTACACACAAGCTTTATGGCTTACGTTGTGTGATTTTTGGCGCATAATGCCCGCGTTTATGGTATTTGCTATGTTGGTTGCTATACTACTAGTAGTGGATTTAGCCCGCAAATTGGCAAGACCTAAAAAGTATAAGTACCGCGGCTAACACATAACGGAGTTAATTATATGGCAGGAACAAGCGAGGGCGGCAAAAAGGCCGCACAAACACTACGTAAACGCATTGGTAAAAAGCAACTAAGCGCCTTGCGCTCAAAAGCTGCAAGTGCGGGCGGGCGGGGTTATTTTGGCTACCTAAAAGAGCATGACCCCGAAAAGCTTAAGGCCATTATTGCTAAGCGTGAAGCTAAACGAAAGGCTAAATAATGTTGGTATTTATAGGTTTGGTTATAGTAGATATTGCCATGACAACGGTTAACGTGCCCGCAGGTGCGTATGCAATACTAGGCCTACTAGCACTTATTAACGACTAAAAGCTGGACAATACGTGCTATGTTGTGCTACAATGTATTTGTTAGTTAATAATGCGAAAGGAAACGCCAAAAATGACTACAAATAACAAAAAACTTACACGTACGCAACGGTTTGCCCAATGGGTAAAACTTGAGCAAAAAATAACAACCATTAAAAAGTTAGCCAAGTGGCTTTATGATTACCCTTATGGGTACGTACGCTTGCTAGTATTAGCGGGCGCCGCGGGTATGTATATATACCAATTTACAAAAGCACACGTAACAATTAGTGGCGTGGACGCAATAGCGGGTGTAGTAGCGGTTATTATTGTTGCCCACTTGCTTGGTGGCCTAAAAGCCATTAAGCGCTAATGTGATATACTTACCATGTTGAGGAGTATTAGCGCCCCTCGGGGCACCATTATGTTACGCAACACGATAATTGCAGGCACGGGGTTACTACTACTATTTACCGTACTACCCAAGCCCGCACCACAACCTACTACGCATATACCACAAGTAAACTATAGTGTAGCCGCCGAGCAACCCGCTACGGCTATTGAAAGCACCCAAACTACAACGCCCGCGGAACCTACACCCGAGCCAACGCCCATTACGGCAGTTGAGCCACAACCCGAGCCTACACCCGTAGTGCCCGCACGTTGGGCGGTTACATGGGTAGACCGCGCCGCTACCGTTGAACAAGTAAACATTGCGTTGGCCGTGTACCAAGATATGGGCATGAGCAAGCAAGGTGCCGCATATTTAATAGGTAACTTTATGCAAGAAAGCCATTTAATACCGTGTGCCGATATTAAAGGCGACGGTGGGCTAGCATGGGGCTTAGGCCAATGGCACCCGACTAGGCGCCAAGATATGCCTTGCGATTATGTAGAGCAATTAAAGTGGGCGGTTAACGTTGAAATGGTGCGCGACACACCAGCGCTACGCGATGTGTTGTTTGACCCTAATGCTAGCATTGAAACCATACAAGTTATGCTACATAAATGGGAGCGTTGGGGTACGCTAGGCCTACGTTGGCAATACTCAAATACTATTTACCAACAATTATAGTTGCACCCACATAGCACGTATGCTATTATAGAGTTGTAAGCAAAGGAAACGCTACAATGAACGAACACCAAGTACAGCTAAATATTTGCAAATACCTACGTATGCAATACCGCAACGTTATATTTGCTAGTGATTATGCGGCGGGCACAAAGCTAACACGCTTTAATGCTGCAATGCAAAAAATGATGAAAAGCGATAGGGGCTACCCCGACCTTTTTATTGCACAACCTATGCCTAGGGGCACGGGCGGCAACAATATGTGGCACGGCCTATACCTTGAACTTAAAACCGAGCGCGCCCGCGTGTGGTTGCGCGACGGTAGACTAAGCACCGACAAGCACATTAAAGAGCAAGCAGCGGTACTAGAGCGGCTACGTGAGCTTGGTTATTGTGCAAATTTTGCCCGCGGTTTTGATGAGGCAAAGCGCATTATAGATTGGTATTTAGGTGGCGCTAAGGGCAACTATGGAGTTTTGCCCCCAATACCTGCTACAATGGCTAAGGAGTTAGCCAAAATAAACAATAACGGAGAGGACTTACCCTTTTAGTGGGGTGGGGTTTTGGTAGGTGTTATGAGTAAAAAACTATGGACACAAGCGGAAGTTGAGCAATTATTAAAAGACGCTGCAGAAAACGAGGGTTTTTGTAGCCATTGTTGGCGCACTATTGCGGTGTACCGCTATAACGCCAATAAGGCAATGGCCACAATACTTAAGCGTATGGCCGAGGCTACGCACGAACGCGGTAAAACCGCAATAGATGTTGATACTTTGGGCTTAGCGCATAGCCAACGCACCCAATTAACTAAAATGCGTTTCCACGGCTTAGTAGCCAAGGTAAAAGACAAAGACGGCCAACAAATTGCCCGCCATTGGGTAGTAACAAATAAAGGCTGGGAATGGCTAAAAGGCGAGCCCATAGCTAAAACGGTGGTTGTATTTGATAACCAATTGTTAGGCCATGAGGGCGGCACCATTACTATAGTTGAAGCGCTTGGGCTAAAGCCCGCCTCAAAAGAATTGCTATACGATAAAACAGCAATTACCGAGGCCGAGGCACAAACGTACCGTGACGTACGCACGCCGCAAAAAGCTATGGAAGTGCAAGCGATTTTTAAAGGGCACGATTATACTACGGGCGGGCTAAAGCCTAACCAAAAATACACGTTGCTAATTGACAAACTACAGGTTGGCAAAGCGGTAAATGTAACTAAAGTTAGCTACACCGACTTTAAAGGCGTAACCATAGAGGACACTAAGCCGCGTATGTACCCCGACATAGCTAGTTTTATGAAAAATTGGCAAGTTGTGAAACAATAGGTATATGCAAATTGAACAAGTACCCATTAGCCAATTAAACCCCGCGCCATACAACCCGCGCACAATAGATAAAAAAGAGTTTAGCGGCCTTAAAAAAAGCCTAGAAACATTTGGTTTTGTTGACCCCGCTATAGTAAATAAGCGCAATAATACCATTGTTGGTGGCCATATGCGTATACAAGCATGGAAACAACTAGGCAACACCACGGCACCCGTGGTGTTTGTTGATTTGGACGACCACGACGAGCGCAAGTTAAATGTAGTGCTTAATAGCCAAGCAATTAGCGGGCAATACGACGAACTTAAATTAGCCGAGCTTTTAGAAGCCTTTAAAGTTGACGATGATTACGACGCATTGCGCCTAGGCGAACTTGAACCCGCCGACGGTAGCCCCGCGGAAGAAAAAGGCAGCTTAAACGATAAGTTTTTAGTGCCCCCATTTAGTGTGCTTGATACTAGGCAAGGTTATTGGCAAGACCATAAGAAAAAATGGCTAGCTATGGGTATAGAGAGCGAAAAAGGCCGCGACGATACATTGCTATATGGCGCCGCCAAAGGCCGTACCGACATTGTTAGCCAACGCATTATGCAAGCGGGTGGCGGTACTAGTGTATTTGACCCCGTGCTTTGTGAGCTTATGTATAAGTGGTTTAACAAACACAATGGCATTGTTATAGACCCATTTGCGGGCGGTAGCGTGCGTGGTGTGGTGGCTAGCACGCTAAACATGCCATACGTTGGCCTTGAGTTACGTAAAGAGCAAGTAGACGCCAATGTAGAGCAAGCCGAGCATATGGAGCTTGCACCTATGCCTACGTGGTTGCCAGGCGATAGCGCCGAGAGCATACCCCAACTAATAGAGCAAGATTTTAAAGCCGACATGTTATTTACGTGCCCACCGTATGCCGACCTTGAGGTATATAGCGACGACCCACGCGACCTTAGTAACATGCCATACAAAGACTTTTTAAGCGCATACACAAACATTATTGTTAAAGCATGTATGTTGCTGCGCGATAATAGCTTTGCGGTTGTTGTTGTGGGCGAGGTGCGCGACAAAAAAGGCATATACTACAACTTTGTGGGCGATACTATTAACGCATTTATTACCGCGGGCTTGGCTTACTATAACGAGATTATTTTAGTAAATAGTATTGGTAGCTTACCGCTTAGGGCGGGCAAAACCTTTAATAGTAGCCGTAAAATAGGCAAGGTACACCAAAATGTGCTTGTATTTTACAAAGGCAACCCCAAAAACATTAAAAATACCTTTGGCGAGGTTGAATTACCCGAAGAAACCACCGAAGATGTGGAAAACACCGAAAAATAGACTTGCAAATACATAGCACGTTTGCTACACTATAGGCATGGTAAAAGGAAACGCCACTATGACAAACCAAGCAGCAGACAACCGCACTAAGCTATACGACATACGACGCCGTATGCACAGCGGCCAATTAACTTATGACCAAGCTAAAGTTGAGGCGGCGCCAATTATTGCCCGCATTAACGAGCAAGCTAAGGTTATTGCTAAAAAGCACGGCAAGCGCCCACAAACGGTTAGCTTTGCCGCTATTATGAGGTAATGGCATGCACGTAAAAGCTTACATGGTTAAAGTATTTGACGGCCAATTTTGGTTTTATAAAAAAATTTATAGGGGTGCCGATATATGCAAAAAACTATTATAGCCTTTGATGTTGACGGCACGCTAATAACCAACAACGACCCCGAGCGTGTACATGGCGTACCTAGCAACGACGAGGTACCACACGTACCCATAATTAACATGCTTATGACATTTAGCCGCTTTAAAAACGTAAAAATAGTAGTTTGGAGTGGTGGCGGCAAACAATACGCCGAAACATGGGGTAGACGCCTTGGCCTTGATAAATACGTTTGGCGCTATGCTAGCAAAACCGAAACAATGCCATACCCCGTTGTTGCTATAGATGATATGCAAGCTTGCGAGCTTGGTATAGTTAACTTAATAGTACGCAATAAATAAAGGAATAGTATGGAAAAAGTAATAGATTTAGCCCAAGCAGCATTTTTATTAGTAGGCATAGGCATTTATATGCATTGGCTTGCCTATATGGTTGGCCTAGGTTGGCGCAAGGCCACCCACAAAATACCAACTAACATAAATGTTAATTGGTTTACTAAAAAGAAATGATTGTACTAAAAGCCACCGAAGTAAAACACGATATATTAAGCTACGCATTTTTTGAACGTGGTTGTATAGCCGTTGTTACCGAGGGCTTAAACAATGCCGATGTTTTAGGTATTAGCAAGCACCGCCAAGCAATAGAGTACGAAATAAAAGTTAGCAAACAAGACCTTAATAAAGAGTTGGCCGCCATTAAGTACGCCACAATGACTATGAACGAGGGCAAAAACATTGCGGCGCCCGACACCCCCGAGCAAATGGCGTTAAACATTGAACTTGGCAAACTTAAAGAAAAATCGGGCGGTTGGAGCAAAATAAATAAGCACCAAGAGTATATAAACCCTAAAGCGTATTTTGAAAAACGTTTGTCGTCTTATTATGGCCGCAGCTACATGCCTAACTATTTTTACTTTGTTGTGCCACGCAAATTAGTAGAGTACACAAAAGAAAATATAAAAGGTACGGGTTACGGTGTTATAGCTTATGACGGCTGCCGCTTGGAAAATAGCCACTACGGGTACAATTTAGACGGTAAGTGGTATGACCGTGAAACCAACCCCGAGGGCGCTAAATGGATTATGGGCGCCCCATGTAGCGAGAATTGCCGCAAAGAAGTTACGGTTTATGTTAAAGCCCGCGAAATACACAAAGACGCCATAGAAGAAAGCATTATATATGCGGTATTAAACCGTGCAGTTACCGAAAATATATTTTTAATGCGTGAGGTAATACATTTAAAAGATACACGCGAAAAGTATTGGGCTATGGAAAAAGAGCTAAAAGAATTAAAGGCGCTACAATGAAAATACTATTTTTAGACATTGACGGTGTTTGCAATAGCGCCGAGTACGCCAAAAGCAAACGCAACCCCAAAAAAGGTGGCTTGTTAGGCATTGACCCATTGGCCGCCAACCGTGTAAAAAAGATTATTGAAGCTACGGGGTGTCATGTAGTGCTTAGTAGCACATGGCGCTTAGATACTAATAGCAGGGTGCAAGTAGCTAACGAGGTATGCGCCTTTATAGACGTTACACCATACATGCCACGGGGCATACGTGGCGCCGAAATTAACGCTTGGTTAGATAAAAACCCGCAAGTGCAGCGCTACGCAATACTAGATGATGATAAAGACATGCTACCCGACCAACTACCTAACTTTTTTGACACCACCTTTGAGCATGGCCTTACGCCCGCTATTACGCTAGAAGTTATCCACCATTTAAATAAAACAGCGTAAAAAGACTTGCACAAACATAGCACATTTGCTATTATGGTTATGTAAAGCACTGGAAACGCCATTACACTATAAGGCCTTTGCCAAGTAGCATTTACACAACAAACTAGGTACAATGGGCGCGTTACCCGTACTAAAGCTTAAAACCATATGGGGCTTAAGTATAAGACGCACTAGTTTTAACAATTTAGGTAGCGGCCATATTAACCCACGCGGGTTACGTGGTGCCCTATTGCGAGGGGGCACCACACCGCTACAACAACGCGGGTGAGTGAGACAGTTAACACGCTAGCCCCATAAGCTAGAGAAACGGGTGCAACTCCCGTACCCGCCACCATTTAACAATTTAGTATTAGTAAGCTATGGTGTTAGTGTCGGCACTGGGAACTAACCCCAAAACCTTGAGGCGTTAGCCAAACGTAAAAGCGGCGCCCGTAGTGTTGTAGTGCGACTAGTTAGCTCGCCGAAAGTTGCCCGAATATATAGGGCGGCTAACCTAAAACAAGCAAGCTTTGAGCTGCTAGCGCGGTTTTAGCTAAGTAGGCCACCATAGCTTTTTAATACTAAGTAATGTGCATTAACGTGTGGGGTTGTTGCAAGCTGCGTTGACTTGCCAAGCCAAGCAAAGACGACATGCCCTCGACGTGTTGCCCGTATTTACGGGGTAGTAACCTTTGCCCTCACGCTAATACACACTATGATAAAATACGCTTATGAGCAGTCCCGAAACCCGCGACCTTACCTTTGCCATAGACGTACCGTATTATGGCCGCATTACACCCGACCTTGACGACACCCTATACCGCTACCGCCAACCACAATTCGACCACATTAGATACCATACGTGCGTTGAGCTACAAACCGAGCAAGGCACCGTGCTACTACAAAAAATACGCGCTTTGTTTGTTGGCGCTACTGTATTAGACCTACTAGCAAAACATGGTGTGCCCGAGGCTTACGTTGATACACCAACCAAAGCCGTGGCCGACGCCTACCAAGCCGACCAAATAGATAGATTTGAGTTAGAGGTTAGTGACATTGAAGTTAGTGATAACGAACCCGAATAGCTAACTATTACGTGGTATGTTATGCTTAAACTATTAAGCGCGAGCATTTACACATGCCTAAACACCCAATAATAGAACCGACAACACCCCCCAACCAAACAGGCGTAATTATGCGCGATAGTAAGGGGCGTTTTATTATGCAACCGCCTATTAGTGTACGTGGCGACAATGCACATAGGCCTACCGAGTATAACGACGAATTGCAAGCCAAGGCCGACGCATGGCTAGATGAACGCATAGGCGCAAAGCAAGTTACGTGGCTTGAGGAACTAGCTATATTGCTTGATGTGACAGACCGCACACTAGAGCGTTGGGCTAGTGAATTAAACGAGGACGGTACGGAAGCTAAGCCCAAGTTTTGTCGAACGTACAACAAACTTATGCAATGGCAAAAAATGATACTTAAAAATAATGGCATTACGGGCAAGTTTAACCCGCGCATGTCAATGTTTTTGCTTAGCGCTAACCACGAAACCGTAGAGAAAAAAGAAATTAAAGCCGACCATACCACCGCGGGTAAGCCGCTTGATATGACGGGTATACCAACAGCAACCGAAGAGGGCGTAAATGAGTTTATTACACAAGGGCTTAAGCAAAAGTACGTTAAGCCTACTAGATAAAGCCCCACACCCCGCCGCTTGGTTTATTGCCAACGATATGCGTACGGAAACAGGGCGGCCATTTGAGTGGGTAGAACACAACTTTATGTTGCAACCGCTTAGCGACTTTTCACGTGAAAAGGTATTACGCAAAGCAGCACAATGCGGTGCAAGCGCCGACTACGTTATGCTTGCGGGTGGCTACATTACCGAGTACCTAGGCTTAAACATTGCCCACACATTGCCCGACAAAAACGTTGTTGAGAGCTTTGTTATGCCTAAAGCCGACGTTATTATTGCTAACAATAAAGCATTGGCCGATAGGTTAGTGGTTAACAACAAGGGGCTTAAAGGTTTTGCCCGTGGCGGCAACAAAAACGATTTGCGCTTTGTGTACTACCGTGGTGCGTTTAGCCAAAAAGAGGCTATTAACTTTACCGTTGATATGCTTATACGTGACGAAATAGACCGTAGCGACGCCAAAGTTATGGCCACATACCCTAGCCGTTTAGACGCTAGCGAGCATAAGCTTATATGGGATTTGAGTAACGCTACTACCGTTGGCTTTGGTGTTGATTTGCTATACCAATTAAGCGACCAAATGCACTGGTTTGTAAAATGCGACCATTGCAACCATGAGTGGTATTTTGATTGGCCTAGTGAGTATGAGGTTTGGGATAGCCGTTGCCACTACATAGACACTAAGCGCGCTATACGTGCTTGCGGTAAATGCCATAAAGAGATTAGCCACCACGCTTTGTGCTTTGGTAGGTGGGTTGCGAAGTACCCAAGTAGGCCTACACGGGGCTATTGGATTAGCCAATTGTTTTACCCATGGAAAAGCGCCCAAGAGCTTATTAGCCAAAGCTTAGGCGACATTGAGGTATTTCACAACTTTAACCTAGGCAAAGCATATAGCCCTACCGATTTGTTGGTTGACCGCGACACCATACGCCGCGCTATTAGCCCTGGCGAGGTTGCATACCGCAACGTGTGTATTGGCGCCGACAATGGCGTACAAAAGCACTACGTTGTTGGCACGCCCAACGGCATATTTAAAGTGGGTGTTACTAAAAACATTGCCGACCTTGAGCGCCTAATGTTGCAATACGACGCTAAGTGCATGGTTATTGACGCATTGCCATACCCTGCAGAAGTTATTAAGCTTGTTAAAAAGTACCCAGGGCGTGTGTTTATGAACTACTATAGCCAAGACAAAGCGGCAATGGGCACGGTGCGCTGGGGCAAAGAAAAAGATTTTGGCGTTGTTAATAGTGACCGTACAAAAATATTTGATACCGTGGCCACCGAAATTAGCAACCTTGACATTATTTTTAAGCTTACCCTTTACCAACTTGAGGAATATATAAGCCATTGGGGCAACATATACCGCACCATAGTAGAAAACAGCAAAGGTATTAAGCACGGCGAGTGGGTACGCCAAGAGGGTAAACCCGACCACTGGGCGCACGCTACCGTGTATTGGCGCATTGCATTAGAAAAAGCGGGCGGTGCGGGTGGCGAGGTAGTAAAAGCTAATGTACAAGCCGATTTACCTATTGCGCCTACGGTTACTATTGACGGCGAGGGGCAAAGCGTTCAAAATGATATTGACTTTGATGATGCACTAAACTTTAAACAACGAGCGCGCAAGGACACACCAATTTAATGCACACACACGTAAGCATACAAATAGAGTTACCCAAGAACCGCGACCAGCAACCTATTAGTTTGTTTTTTAGCCGCAACGGGCGCCGTGTGCGTAGCGACGCGCATTGTTTTGCTTGCGGGCTTACCTTTATGAGTAGCGACATGCAAATGACTAGTGCGGTTGATAATGCGGGTCCGACAGATATAGAGTACATAGAAGTTATGTGTAAAAGGTGCAAACAACTATATAGGATTTACGTATTGTGATATGCTTAAAGCATAGCGGTTACACAACCCCAACACTATTAGGGGTTGTTATTGTTTAAAGGCAAATATGGAAACATCAGTATTAGAACCAACAAATGTACCTAGCGTAGAACCAACAGAGGTATTCGACTACGATGATAACGATAGCGCGCTAGCACGGGCGCTTGACCAAGCCCGCGTTGAGAGCGAGGCATATTTTGACGACCCCGAAAACTTTAACCTGGCAAAAGTACGCGAAACTAATACAAAGCTATGGATGGGCAAGCATTGGGATAACGTAGACCTTTATAGCCATGAGTTGCCTTATGTTGACAACCGTGTGTTTATGGCCACCGAGGCCGTTGTTAGCCACGTAACGGGCGAAATTGCCCAACCCGAAGCTATACCCGAGGGCGATAGCCAAACCAGCGTACGTATGGCCGAGGACTTGGAGCTTTACCTATTACAAGCTATGCGTGATGAGCGTATGAGCGAAAAGAGCAAAATCGCTGCACGCTTTGTGTACTTAATGCGTAATGCCTTTTATAAGGTTACGTTTGACCCTAATAAGGGTAGCAACGGCAAAATAATTATTAGTGTACCCGACCCACGCAAAATTGTAGTTGACCACCGCGCAAAGCTAGGCGAAAACCCACGCTTTATTGCCGAACTTATGAGCGCCACGGGCGGCGAACTTATGTCGCGCTTTCCGCAAAAGGAAAAAGAAATACTTGCAAAGCTTGGCTACCAACGCAAAGTGCAAGGCGCTATTGATAAGCACGTAAATTATTGGGAATATTGGTTTACATTAACCAAAGACGGTAAAAGCACCGAAAAAGTAGGTTGGACGTTAGACGGTTGCTTAATGGGCAAAATGGATAACGTTAACTGGAATAAAGACGGCAAAAACTACTTTGATAGCCCACAAAAGCCATACATACCTATTAACTACCTTACCTTTGGCACGCATTGGGTTGATAACGTTAGCGCTATTGAGCAAGTATGGTGGCAGCAAGCGGGCATTAACCGCCGTGGCTTCCAAGTTAACCAAAACGCCGACGAGGCTAACGGCCACGTTATTATTAGCAAAAAGGCTATGCAAAGCGCCGACGCCCAAAACATTACGGGCGACCCTAAAGAGCGCATATTAGTTGACGCCGACGATGTAACCAAGGCATTTACTATTGTTGGTGGCCAAATGCTACCGCAATATGTTGTTGACCAAATGACGCTTATGCAGCGCAACATTGACGATGTGCTAGGCACGCCAAGCATATTTAGGGGTGGCGATAGTAAAAACAACACCCTTGGCCAAGACATGATTGTTAAAGACCAAAGCTATGGCCGCCACGACCCACTTGTTAAAGCCCTAGATAGTGCCCACGAGCGTTTGTACGAACACTATACACAAATGATGATGGTTTGGTACGACGAGGAACACTTTATACGTGTACGTGGTGAGGACGGCAAATTCCTTAAAATAGCCATGTCAAATAACCGCATAGAGCCTAGCGTTGGTATTAGCGTTATTGGCGGTAGCGGTGTACCTATTGATAAAGGCCGTAAAGCGCAAATATTCCTAAAGCTTGGCCAATTGGGCTTTATAACTAACCCGTACCTAATGTTTGAGGGCTTAGACCTACCAAACGCTAACAAATTAGCACAACAAGAGCTTGAGTACCGTACCGACCCCGCTAGCACCGTACGCTCGCTTAAAACCGAAGAATATGACCGTTTGGCATTTGCCGACATACTACAACTACTTGACGGTAAAGAGCCCAAAGTACGCGACGAAATTACCCCCGAGTATATTAACTACTTCCGTAAATTTATGATGAGCGGCGACTACCGCCCGCTAGACGATAAAATTAAGCAAGCATTTACTATATTTGTAACACTTAGCTTGCAAGTAATGGACGAGCAACTAGCAATGGAACAAACCCAAATTGACCAACCCGACCCTAATGCTATAGACCAACAAGGCATGTTGCCCGCCGCCGCTAACGCACTTGGCCAACAAAGCGGCACACCACAACCCAATATGATTGCCCCACAAGCACCGCAAGCTACTAGCATGCCCGCTGTTTAGTGGTACAATGTAAACATAACAAGTATAGGAGTGTGTATTATGGCCACTAGCCAAGAGAAGCCAAAAGTTTATGAAACCGTACCATGTGAAGTGTGCGGGGAAACCAAGCAACCAGGCCTTGACCCCAAGGACTATGCAAAACTTTGTGAAAATTGCAAAGGCAAGGGTACAATTAAGCGTAAGATTGTTGAAAGCGACAAAGCTAGCGAGTAAACGTTAATTTAATATAAGGAGCGCAGATACATGCCAAACGAACAAGACCCCATAGCACAAGCAACTAGCGACGCCATAAACGCCGTTAACCCTATAGCAAATACCACCGCGGCGGCAGCCGAGGACGCGGGCAAAGACCCTAACGCCCAAAATGGTGGCGAGGGTGGCGAGCAAAACAACGGCGCCCAAGGCGACGACAATAACGCCAATAACGGCGGCGAGCAAGGCAACCAAGGTGGCGAGGGTGGCGAGCAAGCCCCACAATTTGAGCTTACCGAGGTAGCGGCTAAAGAAGTTACCGCACTTAATGACGATGAAAAAGCTTTTATTGTTGCTAACCAAGACGACCTTACCCTTAAGCAAATTAAAGCCTATAAAGAGGCGGGTATAGATTTTGGCGACACACCCGTAGAAACAAAGCCCGCGGTTGAGCAACCTAAGCTACACGAAGTGCCCGAAACAGACGACGACCTTACTATAGAGGTAGAGGACGCCGAGGGCAATAAGTATAAGCTAAATACGCTAGAAGATTTGCCCGAGGATTTTATATTTAAAGATAGCCGCCAACCAATTGCCATTGCCGAAAAATTGCGAGAAGTAAACACCGAGCGCGCCCGCCGCGAGCAATTGCGCACCGAAAATACCAACACTACCGAAAGTGGTGCGGCCAAAACCGAGGTTGTTAACCTATGGCAAAAAGAGTTGGTAGAGTTGCAGGAGCAAGGCGTTATTGAAAAAGGCGAAGCAGACTTTTTAAACGGTAAATTTGGCAATAGCAAAATACAACAAGATGTTGACGGCCTATTTACCTACATGACCGAACTAAACACAAAGCGCGCCGAGGCGGGGCTACCACTATTGGTTAGCCTAAAAGACGTACAGCTTTACCGCGCCCAAGACGCCGCCGCTAAGGCACAGGCAGAAGCCGACGCCAAAAACAAGGCAACCAAAAACGCCAAAGCCGCAGTTGTAGCGGGTAGCCAAACTAGCACCCAAAGTGGTGGTAAAACTAACGAGCCTACCTATGTACGTGGTAGTGGGCTTAGTATTGACGATATTGTGCAAGAGCAATTAAGTAACGTTAAATAGGAGCAATAATTATGCCAAGCGAAGAAAACCAAGCACCAGTTAATGAGCCTACGGACGTAGCAACACCCGAAGTAGCACCCGAGGCCGTACCCGAAGAACCGAAAGTAGCGCCAATTGCCGCGCTAGACACTAGCTTAATGCGTGATGTATTAGGCCAAATGCACGACCTACACAAAACACTAACGGCCACGCTTGAGCAAAACATACCCGACGCACAGCGCGAGCATATTGCCAACGCGGCCAATGTACTAACAAGCGCAGCCGAAAGCATTAGCACGGCTATTAACACCGAGGTAAACTAATATGGAACCTACACAAACTGTATATGCCGATGGACGAGAACCGCAAAAACTTGGAACTACTGCAGGAACGCAATTAGCTAACGCACCAGTATCAAGCCCAATGGACGAAGTACTAAACGGCTTGGATTTAGAAATTAACATACTAACTGAAGTTGTAGGCAATTTAATTAGGCGCCTACAGCCTATTACATTAGACAAGTACTTTTTAGACCCTACGTTAAAAGATAAAAGTGCCGATGTGCCCGCCATGTCGCCACACGTATATAGCGTGCATGACAAAATAAACCGTGTACGCCTAGTGCGTGAAGCCATAGAGCTTACAACGCGCAACCTACAGGTTTAATATGCGCTTGCCCAAAGAATACGAGGACTATGTACATTGGGCAGATTGGCGAGTAGAAGAACCAGCGCCAGGCCAAAGCAATTTGCTAGGTTGGGCGCTGGTTATGTTTTATATACCTAACGAGCCACAAAGCGAGCGTGGCTACTACTACCAAGTTAGGCTACCAATAGAAGCCGACGACGGCTTTAAAAACGCGGGCAAAGCCTTTGCTTACCGCCAACTAATTAAAAACTTTGATTTGCCATTAAGCCCCGACCACATACCTATGCGTAGTATTAAAGGGCACAAACCCTATAGCCCATTTTTAAAGCGTTTGCAAAATATGTTGCAAATTTAAACCATGTGTGATATGTTACATGCAGTGGTTATACAGCCCGAGCAGTAATGCTTAGGGTTTTTTAATTTTTAAAATAAGTAAAAGAGGCTACATAACATGCAACCAGGAAATGATAACTCAACAGTCGGACGCGAGACTTACAGCAAAATTTTGCCTGCTGTAGTTGACGCTTTTAACAACAGCAACGTAATCGCAATGCGCGTTTTCAACTCGCCAAAGCGCTGGGTTGGTAAATATGTTGAGCAAGTTATCCAAACGAGCAACAGCTCAACTGGTGGTAGCTTTAGTGGCCTTGACCAATTTGATACTACAGACCAAGAAAACGAAGTAAGCATGCGCTGGTACGTAAAGGGTTACTACCAAAGCATTGTTGTGCCAGGTTTTGACTACGCACTTAATGAAACACCACAGCAAGCTATTAGCTACCTTGGCCAAAAAATGGACAAAGCTAAAAACTCTATGGTTAACGGCCTTGGTACTTTGGTGTACGGCCTTGGGCTTGGTAAAGACATTGACGGCCTTGGTAAGATTGTTGACGATAGCACTAGCACATCTAGCTACGGTGAGCTTGCACGCGCAACTTACGGCACCAACATTAACGCTAACGTAGCCGCCGCTGGTGGTGGTACGCTTACGCTTGACCTTATGCGCGCTGCCGACAACGCAGCTAAAGCAGCGGGTAGCAACACCGAAAGCCCAACTAACATTATTACTACTAAAGACGGCTTTAGCTTCTACGAAGAGTTGCTAACACCAACCCTACAAGCCAACTACGGTGCAACATCCGTAACTTACGGCAAAATTACGCCTAACACTCGCATTGGCGGTGTTGAGCGCGGCCAAGGCTTGGCGGGCATGAGTGGCTTTAACACTCTAGACTTTAGAGGCCTTACGGTTGTAGCCGACGATAAGTGTACTAGCGGTGTAATGTTCTTTGTTAACGAGCACTACCTAGAATTTCAGTCACTAAACCACCCTAAGCTAAAGACTATTAGCATGAAGAACCAAGTTACCGAGGGTGTTTACAAAGAAAACACGGTTAACACGGCGTTCCAGTACAAAGACCTGCAAATGCCCGATAACCAGCTTGCGGAAGTTGGCCAAATCATCCTTATGGGTCAGTTGATACACCGAAACCCACGACGCAATGCAAAAATAACAGGCCTTACAAACGCCTAAGCTTTAAAGGAGCATAAAGACATGTTTACATCAGGAAAAGCAATAGCAGCACAAGACGTACGAGAAATTAGTATCGTACAAAAAGAAGCACTTGGTAGCGTTGGTGTTACCCGCGATGGCCGTGTCTATGTATACGGACAAGCTGGGGCTTCTGATATTACCCGTGGGCAACTAGCGGTTGCAGAGGCAGTAGTTGCCAACCACACTAACCAAACCTTTGGTGCAACGGCAGCAGTAGGCGCGGACGAGGTTGTACTAAACATTGGTGCAACAGCGGTAACAGCCGACCAGTACGCAGACGGCTACCTAGTTGTAAACGATGCAGCGGGTGAGGGCGTACTTTACCAAATTATTAGCAACAGCGCAGCAAGCGCAAGCGCAAGCGTACGCATTAAGCTGTACGAGCCGCTTGTTGCAGCCGTAACGGTTTCAGTTTCCGAAGGCTCGCTCATTAAGAACCCAGCTAAAACGGTTGTTACTAGCACGACACTTAGCAAGTCGGTTGGTGTTGCAAACACCACGGTAACAGCGGCTTACTTTGGTTGGTTCCAAAGTGGCGGTATGGCTAGCGTGCTTGCCGACGGTACCCCTGCTAAGGGCACCAACGTTGTACAAAGCAACGGTACGGCTGGTGCGGTAGAAGCGTTTACCGATAGCACAACGCTTGCAACCGATATTCAAGAAGTGGTAGGTATTACTATGGAAACAGCAGTAAGCACCGAACACCGCGCAGTATTCTTGAAAATTGCTTGCTAAAAAAACTACGCAATTTAAGCAGCCCCTATATGGGGCTGTTTTTATTTGCTTATGCTATACTTGCTATATAAAGCCGCATGTGACAAACTTAAAGTAACTAACGCTAAGGAGCGCAAATAAATGCCACCAGTACAACCCTTACCAACAGCAAAACAAACAGCCGTAGAGCCTATACGGTTTACTAGCACCGACATAGTGCGGGTACACAACCCAACAACCGAAGATTTTTATTTTCAATTTGGCACCGACGCCAAATATGACGCCAAAGGCCGCGCTATTAGTGCCGAGCCTATTATGTATGTACTACCCGCGGGCAAAACGCTACCTATGCACGGCTACATGGCCGATTATGTGTGCAAGCACCTTACTACTAAAATATTACAGGAGCAAAACCAAACAAACCGCCTAAACAACGAAGCTACGCTAAAAGCATGGGCAGTTAAAATTATATTGGGCAAAGAGGACATTATTATGCCACAAGCCCAAGTTAGCGAGGGGCAACGCATTAAGGCCGAGTTTGACCGCATACAGCAAGCGCAAGACGATAGCGGCGGCGTAGAAACCGACGATAGCGAGTTGCCATTAGATGAAGCAGCGGGCATTTTAAACGATATTGACGCCGACACAATGCAAGAGGTAGGCGGCGAGGTAGATTTTCCAGATGCAAACGCCCCAGTTACCGCCTAAGCTAGCCCAAGCGGCTAAGCTTGCCAACGAGTTTATTTTAGAAGCAGCCGACAGCGTTACCGACGCCACGGCGCAACTAGAACAACTTAAAATTGACATAAACGCGGCCAATACTCAAAAAGCCGAGGCGGTGCATAAAGCCAAGCAAACCCAACGGGCGGCGGCGGTTGTTATTGCCAATGCCAAAAAAGAGGCCGACACGGCCAAAAAGGAAGCGCAACACACCGTTGCCGCTAACTTAGACGCGGTAAATGATAGTAAACTATTGCTAGCCGATATTGAAGAACAAGTAACACTTGCAACTAATACCTTAGAAAAAAGGCGCGATGAGCAAAAGTTAGCCAACAACGAGCTTGGTAACACATACGAGCAAATAGAGCAAGCCAAGGCCGAACTTGAAGAAATACGCAAAAAAGCCGCTGCAGAAAATGCGGAGCGCCAAAAACACGACGAAAAACTTAGCGATATTAAAACCGCCATTGCCACGGCCAAAGCCGAGCTTAAAACGCTACAAAAAAATTGTGCGACATTGCAAAAAGAGATTGCCGACGCACAAGTAGCCAACAAAGCGGAAATTAAAGAGCATAGCCACAAAATTAGGCAAGCGGTGGCTACTTTAGAAGAATTGCAGCAACGCCGCGAAACCGTAGAGCAACAAATACAGAAGTTTGAGGAACATTTACAAACCGAGCGTAAACAACTAGACGCCGACAAAAAGCATATTGCCCGCCAAAAAGCCGAGCTTGCTAAGGGTAGGCGCCGTTTAAGTAGCGACGAGTCGCTATTACGCCCGCTTACTTAGTGATACAATAGTAATAACGGCCATACAGCCTTTATTACGTAAAGGTTTTATTTTATATATATGGGCAAAGGCAACTTACAACGAGATGAAAACAGCGTACCCGCAATGGGCGGTATTGATACTACCGACCCTACACAGGTATTGCCGTTTGAAATTGACCCCGCAACGGGGCGCTTGTTAGTTACGGCCATAATTACTAGTGGTGGCGCGGGCGGTGCGGGCACCGAGTATACCGACGGTGACGCAGACGCAACGCCAACGGGTACCGCAATTATGGGCTTTGACGGTAGTAATTTGCGCGCCGTTACAACCGACGCCCAAGGCGATTTGCAAGTTGATGTATTAAGCCTACCAACCGTTACCGTGCAAGCTACCGACCTTGATATTAGGGTACTTAGTAGCGCTACCGATAGCGTAGCGGTTACGGGTACGGTAGCAGTTAGCGAAGATACTTATAGTGCTATTGCCGCCGACGCTAGCACATTAGGCGACAATATAGTTGTTGCCGTTGGCGCAAGTAGTGTTATGCGCCTTTATTATGTTTGTTTAAGCGCAAACGGTGCTAACGCCGCCGATGTAACCGCTATAGTAAAACTAGGCGCTACCGATTTGTTTAAAGTATCGCTTAAAGCGGGTGCCATTTGGGCACGTAACATAGGCGCGGGGCGCCACTATTTAGCGGGTGCTACGGGCGAAGATTTAATAGTAGAACTAAGCGACGCACAAACAGTGCATGTAAGCGCAGAATATGAGATAATTTAATTATGAGATTAGGGCTTGAGCAACTAGTTACTACGCCTAGCACGCTAAATTACCTTAGCGAGAGCGCCTACGACCCAACAAAATGGAACTTAGGCAAAGGCATTATATTTAACAACGGTGCGAGTGCCGTAGATAAATACGCAGCACCCGATTTTCAAGCCATAAGGCCAATGGAAGAAAGCACGGCTTTTGCGGTAGTGCAAATAGCTGCATACAATTTAAGCTCAACTATTTGCTATATATTTGGCGTAGAAAACTTAACCACAGCAACCGCAACACGACGTGTGCATTTATGGGAGTTAAACCGTAAAACGGGTGCGCGCTCATGGAAAGGTTTTATAACCATGACGTTGGCTACGGCAACAGCGCACACCGTACGTGATTTTAAAATAGATGTTAAAAATGAGAGCACGGGTACCGTACAAACTACGGGTACCGCACTTACAGGCTCGGGCACTCTATTTGCTACTAATAAAGTAGCGGTAGGCGCCCGCATTGGCTTTGGTAGTACCGACCCCTCACAAATAACAACTTGGTACCGTATTAGCGCCCGCGCTTCTGATACGGGGCTTACATTGGCAACTAGCCCAGGTAACATACCAGCGGGCACGGCGTATGTAATACAAGAGTTTAGGCCAATTTATGTAGCTACTAATGCTACTACTACCAACGGCGGCATACACTACGGTAAAGGTATTAGCATAGAAGATTTTGTATCGGGCGGTACAACAATAGCATTAGCAACAACGGTAGACGATGTAAAAGCCATGTATTGGCTTAAAGACGCAGCCACACAAACAAATATAGTGGCGGCTGGTGGTGCCGCAGAGTTTGACGCCGCAACACCCACATCATTGCCTTTTTATGTACTAGATTTAGTGAGCGCTGGTAACTACAAAGTGTACAAGTACAACCTACGTGCTGCGTTAACGGTTGCTTCTGGTAACTCGGTTAGTGCCTTTACACTAGCAACAGGCAACCAAGCCGTTACGGGTACAGGCTCGCAAAATGCTAATTTATGTATTGCGACAACGGCACACGGGCTTGGCTCGGGCGTAAAATGCCTATATTTTGTTACTACAACTCGTATTTATAGAGCAGCAACATCAAACATTACTAGTGGTAACGTAACTTGGCAAAGCGACAATATAAGTGAAATACCGCCAGGGGGCACATCTACGTTTGCAGTAACTTCGGCGCTTAGCACAATAGAATATATGCCGTCTATAGACGCATTTATTGTAGGCACAACACACGCTACAAGTAACTTTAGCTACGTTACTCAATATGTTGCCTCGGGCGCCCAATTCCAAAAGATGTTTGGCCGCGATTATAAATACCTAGAACAATCGCTAAAAGATAGTGACCACCCAACCATATTTAGTAACCAAATAACAGCATTTACATTTACCGACGCTGGCGCAAACCGTATTTTTGCCGTAAAACAAGGTACGGCTATAAGCACAAACCACATATATGTTATGGCATTTGGCGCCGATTGGGATTATGCCGCAACCTCGCAAGGTAGGCTTATTAGCCCCGAAATACCCACGCCTAACGCCCTAAAGTACTACCGTGTATTTATTAACAATGTGCGCTATATAGGCGATACGTTACTAGGCAAACCAACCGAGCCTTTTAGGGTGTATGCGCGTACGGCCAACATTACCACCGACGAGACTACGGGGTGGACGTTAATTGATGAAACAAACGACCTTAGCGGCTTTGCGGGTGCCTCATCTATACAATTTGCTATTGAGTTTAGGACTATTGGCGAGAGTTGTTTACCTAGCCGCGTGCTTGGCATTAACCTAAGCTACGAGGACACAAGCACCGATAGCCACTATGCGGTAAGCGTAGCCAAATCTAGTTTGGCTAGTAAGCAATTTGCGTTTTGGTTTAAAACCGCTTTTGGCGCCACGGTACCAACACTACAAATACAATTGTACGACGCCGACACGGGCGGGTTGCTACTTACCGACGATAGCGCTACACCTACCGCGGGTACATGGGAAAAAACCACCGACGGCACTAGTTGGGGCGCCTACAATACAACAGACCGCGCCAATGCAACTACATGGATACGCTACACGCCAACATCATTGGCCGATAACATTAAAGTACAAGCATACCTAACGCAAGCATAGGGGGTTATATGGTAACAATTACTAAAGGTCAAAAAGTGCCACAAAACAAAGGCTACGTTGTTTATAGCGATAGTGGCGAATATGACGAACAAGCGCTAATTTTGTGCATTAAAAAAGGCGATAAAGAGCCCACATTGCAATTTGAAGCGCAATTTATAGCAAATGGCGCCGAGGTATACGCTAGTAGCCAAAGTGAGGAATAATGGCACTTACCGATATTTTAGACACGGACGGCGCCCCTGGTGAGTTTTCTTTTGCTAGGGGTAATGTTGGCACCGTTAGCGAGGTAGTATCGGGGCAATTTAACGAGTTTGCCATACCCGCGGGCGCAGGGGCGGGCGCAGTATTTCCATTAGCGGGCGATGTTGATTTTGGCGTTACGTACGGACCGAGTGGCGCAGATTATACGGGTACTTTAGTACAACCCGACCCCGCAAATGTGCTAGTAGGGGTGCAATATGGTGCCGACGGTACCGAAAACACTGGTACGGCTACGGGCGGTGGCGGTGGCAATATATTTATACTAAACGAATAAACGTGATATACTTGCATTAGTGGCAACACAGCCCCAGCATAATATTGCTGGGCTTTTTTATTAAAACGGAGCGCAATAATGAACACACGTATAACAGCTAGCGGTGCGGCAACAATAGCCTATAAGCCACGCCGTACACGTATTAGCGTAAATGCTGCATTAACAGGTACTATTACAGTTACCGAAGATGTACCAGCTACGCCAACACAGGCAGCGGCAACGGTTACTATAGCGGTACTTACTAACCCTGGTGTTGGTACGGTGCTTGAGCTTACACAAAGCCAAGGTACGCTAAAAGTAAACCCTAGCACGACTTGCGATATAACAGTAAGTACGGAGTAAAAAACCGTGGCAAAGCCACTAACCAAATGGACTAGCAATGCAACACTTGACACGACAAGCATATACGACCAAACGGGTGTCACTTACGACACTATTTACCCTGTATATGACGCGGTTGTGGGCAATAAGCTTGGGCAAATACCCGCGGCTTGGGCTGTTGCAAACCCTAAACTTGGTGCTAGGTGGCTCGTTAACCCCGAAAGCGAAGCTAATTTATATGCCTATGACAGCGCCAGCCATACATACGACAGCGCTGTTGATACCTACGACGGAATTGTTACAAATGAGGACTTTGCAGACAAAAAGAAACCAGCGGCATGGAGTAATTACTAATGTTTCCTAGCTCACTACCAACACTAACTAACCCAACCACGGGTAATAACACCAATAGCCCTAGCCACGCACAGCAACACGCCGATGCTAACGACAATATAGAGGCTTTGTGCGCTAAGCTTGGCACAGGCGCCGCAACTCCTGTAGCTAATAGGCTTTTAACGGGTACGGGCGTCGGCACGAGCGATTGGAGCAAGGTTAGCCCCGCGGGCACTATTGTTGGTACCACGGACACACAAACGCTAACTAACAAAACGTTAACTAGCCCTACTATAAATACGCCTACAATTGTTAACCCTACGTTGCAAACCGATACTATAAGCGAGCATACGAGCGCGGCAGGGGTAACGGTTGACGGGCTTTTGATAAAGGACGGTGCCATTAGCCATAGCGGGTTGCCAGCGGGTGCGGTTGTGCAAGTTGTGAGCACTCCTTATACAAGCTCGGCTACGGGTACAACCACAATACCGAGCGACGACACCATACCCCAAAACACAGAGGGTACGGAGTTTATGTCTCAATCTATTACCCCTAAATCGGCTAGCAATACTTTAGTCATAGATGTGCAGATTATGCTTAGTAGTGCAACGTCAGATAGATGGCTTATCGCCGCCATATTTCAAGACTCTACTGCTAACGCCCTAGCCGTGGGCGAAGCTTACGAAGATATAGGGACGGCGCTAGATACTGTATCTATAAGGCACGTAATGACGGCAGGCACAACATCATCTACTACGTTTAAGGTTAGGGCGGGTTGCAACACAGCGGCCACAATGACGTTTAACGGCGCAAGTGGCGGTAGGTTTTTTGGCGCAACTGTAAAGTCTAGCATCGTAATATACGAGTATAAGGCCTAATTATGTTTCCAACCTCGCAACCCAGCCTAACAAACCCAAGCAGTGGCACAAGCCCTACTACGCTTAGCCACGCCCAACAGCACGCCGACGCGAACGATAATATCGAGGCGCTATGCACCAAGTTGGGCATTGGCGCGGCTACGCCCATAGCTAACCGCCTGCTTACTGGTACTGGTGTGGGTACTAGTGATTGGTCAAAAGTAAGCCCTAGCGGCACTATTGTCGGCACCACGGATACGCAGACACTTACCAATAAAACACTTACCAGTCCGACCATTAACACGCCAACTATAGTTAACCCAACACTACAAACGGACACCGTTAGCGAGTATACGAGTGCGGCGGGTGTAACCATAGATGGCGTATTGTTAAAAGATAGCAAAATGAACGGTAGTTATATAACTAACGATAGCATTACAGGCGCACAAGTTAACTGGGGCGTAACTGGCGCTGACGCTGGTATATGGTGGGAAGAAATAGGGCGCGCCACTGCCACAGGCACCGTAACTAGCATATCTATAGCAAGTATGGTTGCTAGAAAATATCTAAAAATAATCGCAGTAGCTATACCTACAGGCGGTACCCTAAATATTGGTTTTAGGTTTAATAACGATTCAGGCGGTAACTATGCGGAAAGAGGCTCTAGCAACGGCGCTGCCGACGCAACCGCCACGGGGCTTACCCAAATAAATACCAAGAGTGCCGTTGACGCCAACAGGCAACTCACGACGGGCGTAATAGACAACGTGGCTAGCCAAGAAAAGCTTTGTATTATGGAGTCTGTAATTCGAGGCTCGGCGGGCGCCAACGTACCAGACCGCAAGCTAGGTGTTTATAAATGGGTTAATACCTCGGCGCAAATAACTAGAATTGATATGGTTGATACGGGCGGTACGGGTGATATTGCGGCAGGTTCTGAGTTAATAGTTTTGGGGCACGATTAAGGATATAATAAGCATATGCAAGTACAAACATGGACAGAATTAGCCGCAATAGTCACCGAAACAACGGGCGACGATAGCGCTACTTCTATACGCAAAACCAAACGAAGTATGAATATTGCGCTTGGTAAGCTACTTGCCGCAATGGGGCGCGAAACTACGCACGCTAAAAAGAAAACTAATATTATAGCCGACCAAAGCACTTACCAAATGCCCGAAGATTGCATACGGCCTAGCATTTTATGGATTGAGCACGATATTAACGTAAGCGAACCACCACTAATTGAAGTTGCTAGCCAAGAAGAATGGCAACTAATGAAAAGCGGCGTTGTGCGCACCGCAAGCTACCCTACGCACTTTTTTGTAGAGGGTAACGACATTGTAGAGCTATACCCAACCCCAAGCGCCAATATTACCAACGGCCTAGTCATGAGCTATGAGCCTAGCCAAGCAGCGCTTAGTGCCGACGATTACACTACGGGCACTATAACGGCCACTAACGGCGACGATACTATTACGGGTAGCGGTACTACATTTACCCAAGCAATGGTTGGGCGTTACTTTAAAGTTAACAACGACGGGCAATGGTACAAAGTGGCCGCCTATGTTAGTAGCACCGAGATTACCTTAGAAAACTTTTATAACGGCAACGTTGCGGGCGCAGGGCTTGCTTTTACTATAGGCGAGGCGCCAAACCTACCCCCACAATTTCACGACGCATTAACCGATTATGCGCTAATGCGTTACTACCAAGGCGAAAAAGACCGCGCCAACGCTAGCGATTTTAAAACTTTATGGGACGAGACACTTATTACCGCTAGGCAACAATACGGTGTTAAAACTAGTAGCGCCGTGGTTAACGGGCGACCACGTAACGTATATAACCGAGATATTTTTACACGCCCACCTAGGGCGGTAATATAATGGCTCGCAAAATGCTTAGCTTGCGCCGCTTTTATGGCGGGCGCAGCACCGACCAAAAAGAGGGCAATAAAGGTACTTTTTGGTATGCACGGCACATAGACCACCGAAAGAACCCAAGCAAATTTAGTATTTTACCCAAAACCCGCAAGGAGAGTGGCGGCAATATTGACCAATTGGTGCAATGTTTTGTGCAAGATACTAGCGGTGTTATTTGGGCGTTGGGCGAGGGTGGCGCAATTTATAGGCGCAATACTAGCAAAGTATGGTCAAAGTTTGGCGATTTAAGCACTACCAACGGCGCTTACGGCATGGCCTACCGCGAGGACTTAGACAAGATATTTATTACCCAAACAGACCGCGTAAGCGAGATTGATAAGGTTGTTAACACGCCTATTTTGCGTGCTAGCAAATACAACACAAGCGAAAGTATAGACACTAGTGCTACCCGCACCACGGGCACGGCCAACACGACGTTAGGTACCGCATTAGACGAGGCTAAAGCAACTTATTTTAGTAGCGATATTGAACCTTTGTATAGCATTTTCGTGTACGTTGTTACTAAGGGTACGGGTACGGTTACATTGGTACTACACGACGGCGAAAACAACCAATTAGGCAGTGTAACTATTAGCAACGCCAACCTTAAAGTGGGTTGGAATGAGTTTGTATTTACGACGCCTTTACGCATACTAGTAAAGCCAAATGCTAGGCAATACCATTTCCACGTATATAGCAGTGTTGCCGATACAATAGTGCAAGGTACTACCGCCGACGATTACAGCACGCTTAATTTTAAAATTGCGGCTAGTAGGTTTATACAAACCCGTAACGGTATGCACCCCGCTACTACGTTCAACCAATATGTTGCGTTTGGTAATGGGCGCTATGTTAGCACTACCGAAGCGCTAAGCGACACACCAAGCAACCTAGAGTGGGAGCGCCACAAAATTACATTG
>OFRH01000024.1_pt1 | contig 30129 bp, 17 predicted proteins | sample 1543111 | NCBI WGS metagenome assembly OFRH01 (sample SAMN07774220, study PRJEB24372) | wastewater metagenome | isolation source: Exp Tend NO 100WW | collected 2016-02
CCCGACCCTACCCAGCGCGGCGGAGCCGCGAGGTGGTAGCGGTTAGCGGTTGGCGGATGGGAACCAAGACGGCCGCGGCCGGCCAAGGATGGCCAGCCCTACCCTGCCCCGTCGCCGATACTCCATACTCGATACTCCATACTCTCGTCGCGGCCCTGCTTTGCCCCTTTACACTTTTGACCCTTTCCCCCGAGATGGGCCGCGATGTCCACCAGCCGGCTGAATTTCAAACTCGAGGCGACGGCCACCGGCTCGCGCGCCCGGGCGGCGACGTTCCGCACGCTGCACAACGAGGTGAAGACGCCCCTGTTCATGCCCGTGGGCACCCAGGCGACGGTCAAGGCGCAGACGTTCGACACCCTGCTCGATTCCGGCTCCCAGATCCTGCTGGCGAACACCTACCACCTGCTCCTGCGTCCGGGCCCCGAGGTCTTCAAGAGCTTCGGCGGCATCCACAAGTTCACCGGCTGGGAGAAATCCTTCCTCACCGATTCCGGCGGCTTCCAGATCTTCTCCCTGCCTCATGCCCGCAACATGAAGGAAGAAGGCGCTGAGTTCCGCAGCTACGTGGACGGCGCCATCCACCTGCTGAGCCCCGAGACCAGCATCGGCACCCAAGTCGCCATCGGCAGCGACATCATGATGGTGCTCGACCAGTGCATCCCCTCGACGGCCGACCGGGCCACCGCCAAGGAAGCGCTCGAGATCACCCACCGCTGGGCCATCCGCAGCCTCAAGGCCCGCGGCGATTCGCCCCAGTCGATGTTCGCGATCGTCCAGGGCGCCCTGTACCCCGACCTCCGCAAGATCAGCGCCGACGGCCTGACCCAGCTGCCCTTCGATGGTTTCGCCATCGGTGGACTCGCGGTCGGCGAAGGCAAGGCCCAGCGCGAGGACACGTGCGAGATCGCCGCGGCGATGCTACCGGACGACAAGCCGCGCTACCTGATGGGCGTCGGCACCCCGCTCGACCTCCTCGAAGCCGTGCACCGCGGCGTCGACATGTTCGACTGCATCATCCCGAACAAGGTCGCCCAGTTCGGCACCGCCTACACCTCCCGCGGCATCCTGCAGCTGCGCCGCTCGATTTACCGGTTCTCGGAGGAGAAGATCGACCCCCTGTGCAAGTGCCCGGTCTGCGCCAAGTATTCGCGCGGCTACCTGCATCACCTCACCAAGACCAAGGAGCCGCTCGGCTGGACGCTCCTCGGCCAGCACAACATCTTCTTCTATCACCAGATGATGCGGGAGATCCGCCAGAGCATCCTCGAGGATTCGTTCTTGGCGTATTACCACGACCGCCGTCAGGTCCTGCAGGTCGAGGATATGGACAACCCGGCCGTCCCGCCGAAAGTCGGCAAAGAGCGCCGCCCGCGCACCCTCGGTGATTACGAGATCCATATCCACGAGGTCGGCGGCTACGCGAATATCCGGCAGATCTCCTCGGGCGAGATCATGCACCTCCGCCGCGCCCCGATGGACGAAGCCAAGGCGCTGTATGTCGACCAGGCCAAGCTCGCTGAGCGCCTGAAGCTACCCGAAGGCCAGACCCCCGAGACCGCCGCCCCGATCGTCATCTGGGACCTCGGACTCGGCGCCGCCGCCAACGCCATGGCCTCGATCCTGTGCTACGAGGCCGAGGCCGCCAAGGGCCCCGTGCGCAACCTGAAGGTCATCAGCTTCGAGAACGACCTCGATTCGCTCAAGCTGGCCATGACGCACAAGAACCGGTTCGAGTACCTCCGTCACTCCGGCCCTGACGCCGTGCTCGCCCGCGGCACCTGGCAGTCGCGCCAGTTCCCTGGACTCAGCTGGGACCTGCATGTCGGTGACTTCTGGCAGCTCGCGTCGAAGGCTTCCGCCGCGCCGGATATCATCTACTACGATTTCTTCTCGCAGAAGACCAATCCCGACTCCTGGGAACTCGAGTCGTTCGACAAGCTGTTCTCGTACTGCGACCCCAAGAAGTCCGCGCAGCTCTTCACCTATTGTTCGTCGACGACCATGCGCGTCGCGTTGCTCAACTCCGGCTTCTACGTCGCGAACGGCGAAGGCACCGGCTCGAAGAAAGAAACGATCGTCGCGCTCAGCCCCGGATTCTCGACCCCCTGCCCTTACCCGCTGGTCGGCCAGGAATGGCTCGAACGCTGGCGCCGCTCCTCGAAGAAATTCCCCGACGGACTCACGCCCGAGCAGCAGGCGGAAGTCGAGAAGAGGATTGAGGGGCATCCGCAATTTTCAGCAGGCTGAAAATTGCGGATACATCTTCAGGTCTCGGGTCTCAGTTGTTCAGCTATCAGGTACGGGTTCTCAGGTTCGGGTACGGGTTCGGGCCTGTACCTGCACCTGTACCTGCACCTGTACCTGAACACCTGAACCTGGGACCCGATGGCCGAGACCTGGGACCTGAAAATAGTTATTAGCGGTTAGCGGTTGGCGGTCGGGAACACAGAGAGCGGCGGCCGGCCAAGGATGGCCAGCCCTACCCGATGCAGAATGAAGAACTCAAAGGGAGACCGGGGGACCGGATGATTGGCGGGGTTATCCATTCAGTCCTCGATTCAGTCCTCCATGCAGTCATCGACTCAGGCCTCCATTCAGGAGAGGTCCTATATCGTGATGCGGTCCCGACCCTACCCAGCACGGCGCGGCTTCGCGGGCGGTGTCCTGAGGCATTGCCCTCATGGGGTCTGGACTTTCCTCCGCGGAGGATCGGGTCATACTTTTAATATACCCCTATGAGTACACCCGCATTCGCCACTTACGGACTCGCCCTGCTGCTCGCGCTCACCTCGTCCGGCCACGCCGCGTCGGACGACAAGCCGTCCCCCCTGACCAAGTACACCTCGAAGTATGGGCACGATTTCGAGACAGCCGACACGCTGGTCTTCGTAGACTCGTTCATCGCGGATCGCGAACGATTCACCCCGCTCCTCGACAAGCAGTTCCCCAAATCCAAGGCGCTCTACACTTGCATCGACGAACACGTCGGCAAGGACCCCATCCACGAGATCGAATTCGGTACCGAACATGGCGTCAAGGAAGTCCACCACCGCACGCTGGTGATCATCAGCGGCTTCAAGAACGCGTCGCTGGAATTCGCCAACCGATCGGAAGAAGAGGCCATGAAGCACTGGATCGCGACCTTCACGCCGACCCGGAAGCATAAGCCCATCAGGCTGATCCTGCTGTCCACCGACCAGGAGCCGCCCGAGGAATATTTCACCTTCGCCAGGCTTTCCGGCGGCTATTACCACAAGCTGACGATGGGCAAAGACGGGAATTACGAGTAAGCGCTGAACTCCGTTGCGGGTGACGGTGGCGGGAAGAGGTAGGGGCGCGACGGCGTCGCGACCATGGGCTTAGAGCGGACGTGTCGCCGACAGATCCCTACCCTGCGCGGCGAAGCCTCGAGGTGGAAGCGGTGAGCGGTTGGCGGTTGGCGGTTGGGAAGGCCGAGATGCGGCGAGGGCATGACGTAGTCCTGCCCCTACCCTGCGGCCACCATACGGCGGCCGCTGCTTCGCAGCCGTTCACCATGCCAGCAGTTCCCCCATGCGGCTCGGCCGCATTACTTAACCTTCCCTTAACGTCGGGGTTGATATAGTCATCCTCCTTCCCCGTGGATTCCACCCCACCCAAGCCGCCCCGTCTGCGCCCGCGTGCGCCGACGCCCCCGCCGCCTCCGCCCCCACCGGCGGAGACCGTGGCCGCGGCCGCGCCGGAGCCGGAACCGAAGCCTGAGGGACAGCCCAAGAAATCGATCTTCAGCCACCGGCTTTTCCGTTTCGGCGGCGAAGGCCTGGTCGTCTCGCTGATGATCCACGGCCTCTTGCTTTTCCTGGCCACCGCCTGGGTGGTGTCCGTGACCACCAGTCAGAAGAAGGAACCGAACACCTTCGCGACCGGGGCCGGCGGCGGCAACGGCGGCGAGCGGGCGATCACGCAGAAGACCAAGGCGAAGCCGAATTCGCCCAAGAGCCTGACCAAGAGCGCCTCGCGCATCACGTCCAAGAGCGCCAGCGCGCAGATCGCCCTGCCGGAGATGCCCGACCTGAACCATGTCGCGCTGGGCGCGATGGCTTCATCGTCGAAGGGTTTCGGCGGCGGCGCCGGCGGGGGCATCGGCGGCGCGGTCGGCATCGGCAAGGGCGGCAAGAACTTCACCGGCCGTTCGGTCATGGGCATGAAGATCAGCGGCGCGCACATCGCCGTGTATTTCGATAACTCGCCCTCGATGGAACCGTATCTGTCCGGCGTCGAGAAGCAGATCAAGGAGCAGTTCCCGAGCGCCGATGTGTTTCGCTACTTCGGCATCTTCAACCTCAATCAGGACGGCGAGGTCGTGGGCGGGAAGCCCAACCAGAAATACGCCATCGAGACCGTCGAGCAGATCGCCTCCAACCGCAACGGCGGGCGCAAGGCCGCGGCCAACGACCCCAACAAGCTCAGCCCCGCCGGCCGCAATCTCCTCAGCAACAAGGACGCCCAGTTCCGCGTCGGCGGGGTCGGCGCCTGGATCGACGTCATGCTCCAGCAGAAGCAGTATGACGCCATCGTCATCTTCTCCGACTTCGAGGACGGCATCATGCAGTATCGCGCGAAGGATCAGACCGTCCCGCGGCTCGTGTTCGACGCCGACCTGATCCCGCGTTCGGACGACCGGACGGAAGCCGAGAAAGCCTGGGAGGAGCGCTGGGTGAAGACGTTCGGACTCGCGGCCGACCACAAGGCGCCGCGCCTCTACATCTATTCCACGTCCAAGGAGCCGCAGGATCTTTACAAGCGCTGCGTCGCCGCTTCCGGCGGAGAATTCAAGATGGTGGAGCTGCCGCGTGGCGGGATGTTCCCTTCGCCGGCGGCGAAGAAGGGGAAGAAGTGAGTCGCGCAGTGCGCGACAGGGGTAGGGACTGAGATAGGGGTAGGGGTGGACGAGAGTATCGAGTATGGAGTATAGGGAGAGGCAGACGCGGCGGAGCCGCGTGCTGGCATGGGTAATGGTGATCTGCTGCGAAGCAAAGTGGTGCCGGGTGGCGGGTGGCGGGCAAGACATCTTCGGGTCTCCGGTCTCAGGTGACCGGGTGTCAGGTTCGGGTCCTCAGGTACGGGTACGGGTGCGGGATTACACCTGACCTGAGAATGAAATCCCGGTCTCCGGCTTCCGTTTGAGTGAGTGAATCAAGGCAACTAGGTCAGCACGCGGTGCTGCCCCTACCCTGCGCGACGAAGTCGCGAGGTATCGGCGGTTAGCGGTTAGCGTTTGGCGGTTGGGAACGCAAAACGCGGCGGACGCGTCGCCGACGCGCCCCTACCTATTAGAAACAGCCAGGTCAGCACGCAGTGCTGACCCTACCTCGAGACGTGGGGCCGGTTCTTTCGTCCTTTATCCCCCATCGTTCATCGTGCATCTTGCCGTCACCCCCATGCGTTATCTGCGTCATCTGTATGTCCAGGTCCTGATCGGCATCCTCATCGGCGGCACCATCGGGTATGTCTGGCCCGGGTTCGGCGCGCAGCTCAAGCCCCTTGGCGACGCGTTCGTGAGCCTCATCAAGATGCTCATCGGCCCGATCATCTTCACCACCGTGGTGGTCGGCATCGCCGGCATGGGCGACCTCAAGAAAGCCGGCAAGGTCGGCTTCAAGGCCTTCGTCTATTTCGAGGTCGTCACCACCCTCGCCCTGCTCATCGGCCTTGTCGTCGCCAACGTGTTCACGCCTGGCGCCGGCTTCCACGCCACGCCTGCGTCGCTCGACGCCAAGGCCGTCGCCGGGTACGCCACCGCCGCGCAAGGCATGTCGGTCGTCGACACGCTGCTCCACCTCATCCCCAAGACCTTCGTGAGCGCCTTCGCCGAGGGCGACATCCTGCAGGTGCTGTTGCTCGCCTTGCTGTTCGGCCTGGCGCTGGGCCGCATCGGCGACCACGGCCGTCCCGTCATGAATCTCCTGCACGAGGTCGCGCGGGTGTTCTTCGGCATCGTCGAGATCGTGAGCAAGCTCGCGCCGATCGCCGCCGCGGGCGCCATGGCGTTCACCATCGGCAAATATGGCATCGGCACCCTGTTCATCCTCGGGAAGCTCATGCTCTGCGTGTACCTGACCTGCGGGCTGTTCATCTTCCTGCTGCTCGGGGCGATCATGCGGGCCTGCGGCTTCAGCCTCTGGAAGATGCTCCGCTATATCAAGGAGGAGCTCCTCATCGTCGTCGGCACCTCGTCGTCCGAGACCGCCCTGCCCGGCCTCATGGACAAGATGGAGAAAGCCGGCTGCGCCCGACCCGTGGTCGGGATTGTCGTGCCCGCCGGCTATTCGTTCAACCTCGACGGCACCTGCATCTACCTGACCATGGCCGCGCTGTTCATCGCCCAGGCCACGGACACCCCTATGACCCTGACGCAGCAGCTGTCGCTCATGGCCGTGCTGTTGCTGACCTCGAAAGGCGCCGCCGGCGTCACCGGCAGCGGCTTCATCACCCTCGCCGCGACCTTGGCGACGACCGGCAGCATTCCCGTGGCCGGCATCGCGCTCATCATCGGCGTCGACCGTTTCATGTCGGAGGCCCGGGCCATCACCAATTTCATCGGGAACGCCGTCGCCACGCTCGTCATCGCCAAGTGGAACGGGGATTATGATTCTGAAAAAGGAAGAGACGTGGCGAGAGAGGCGCAATAGCGCCTACGAGGTCACGAGGGCCGGAGGGCTCGATGGCACGAGAGAGGCAAAGATACCGTGCAAAGGTGCAAAGGTGGGAGACAACGTTTCGGATGGCGGGAATCATTCTCAGGTGGCAGGTAGGGCTGGCCATCCATGGCCGGCCGCGGTCGAGCACGGATGCTCGACTCTAGCCAAGACAGCGGATGCGATGTCAGCGCATCCCGTCCCGATGCAATCTGCTGCCACCTGCCACCCGGGGCTGCCACGCGCCACCTGAAGTTTAGAGCTACAGCACTGTCGTGACGCGGTCCCGACCCTACCCGACGCGGCGGAGCCGCGAGGGGGAAGCGGTTAGCGGTCGGGGGTTGGGGGCAGAATCAAGGCAGCGGCCGGCCAAGGATGGCCAGCCCTACCCACGAGAGGACTAGGACAGCACGTGGTGCTGTCCCTACCCTCGAGGCAGCGGGCAATAAAAAGGGTCGCCTTACCCGGGCGACCCTTCGGCTGCGGACAGCCACCTATGCTATGAAGACCGACACCAAATCAGAAGGACGAGGAGAGGCTGAGGTTGAAGCGGTTTTCGTTATAACCGTTGTTACCGGAGCGATATTCGTAGGAGGCCTCGGCGTTGAGCTCGCCGAGCTTCCAGCGCATACCGAGGGTGCCGACCGCGTAGTCACGATCCGCGTTCGGGAGGGTCATCGCGACGCCGACCGTGCCGCCGTTCGTGGACACCGAGACATTGGAGGTCTGGTCCTTGCCACCGAAGTCATGGTCGTAGCCCACGCGGACGAAAGGTGTGTAGGTACCGTTCGTGATCTCGAAGGCCTTGGCCAGCTCGACCGCGGCCGAAGCCGTGTTGGTCGAGAGACGCTGGGTCGGGTAGGTCACACCGCCGATGCCGGCTTCGGTGTAGCCATCGACCCGGGCGCTCGTGCGGGAAAGACCGACCGTGGGGATGACGGCCCAGCCGCCGACTTCAGCGACCGTGGCGCCCAGGACGAATTCAGCCGAGAGGCTCTGGCCGGCGGTCGCACCGCTCGGGGTGGAGCCGTAAGCACCGGCGGAATGGATCGTGTCGAAGTCCTGGGTGCCGGCGGTGACCGTGAAGCTGCCGAAGAAGACGTCGCCACGTCCGATGAGGTAGGAAGTCACGCTGCGTCCCGTGTAGCCGATGTTCGAGCCGTCGGAGCCTTCGGACTTGCCGTCCTGCATGCCGATACCGAGGCCGAAGACGAAGCCCGTGCCCACTTCCCACTCCAGGCCGACCGCGCCGGCGTTGGAGCGAGAGTCGAGGGCCGGAGTGAGGACGCCGGCGTCTTCGGAGATGTTGCGGATGCTGCCGTCGAACCACCAGCGGAGACCGCCCTTGGCGCCGTGGGTCTGCGGGAGACCGCTGGCGCAGAGCTCGGAAGTCTGTTCGGCCGTCTGCCAATCGAAGTCAGCGGCGACCTTGGGGGCGGCGAGGCGCATGCTGCCCGTGAGGCGACCCTTGAGGATCGAGCCGAAGCTCGTGCCCATCAGCTGGGTCGAGCGAAGGGACTTGGAGGCCATCACCGGGGCGCGGTTGGTGGCGGAGATGACCAGACCCGGGTCGACGTAGCCCGGCAGGGTCACGCGGTAGACCAGGATGCGGTTCTTGTTCTCGACGGTCTCGGCGGCGCCGGTGCCGGTAGTCGGGGTCACGACACCGTTATACGACTGGCCGAGCATCGTGCCGGTCGAGGTGATGAAGTCGTTGTCGTTACCGACCAGCAGGAAGTAGTCGTTCGGGTTGGCCGCATCCAGGCAAGGGACGACCGAGAGGGCTTCCCACTTCTCCGAGAGGGAGTTCACGTTCTGGGCGGTGACGCCCGAGGCGCCCGGGATACCGGACAAGGAGGCGACACCCAAGGTGCTGACCGTGTTGGTATTGAGACCGAAGCGGGCGAGCTGGCTGACGTTGAGCAGGTTGACGAAATCGGTGGTGGTCGCGGCGACGATGCCGGTAGCCGGAGCGAGCGAGGAACCCGTGCCCTGGACGGCCGTGGTGTAACCCGTTTCGTAGGCCGTGCCGGCGAGATTGGTGGCGTTGGCCGTGCTCACGAGGGCGATGCTCTTGAAGACCTGCGGATTATCCGCGTAGCCCACGGTGGTGGAGGAAGACTTCGGACCCGCGTTGCCGGCGCCGTTGCCGTTGCCGTCGCGGGTCAGCACCATGAAGGTGTTGCTGCTGAGGGCCACGATCTCGGACTGGGCGGCGGTCTTGTTGGCCGCGGCGCCGACGCCCTTGCTGCTGAAGGTCGGGAGTTCGACGAGGTAATGACCTACCGGCGAGGAGGGCGTGCCACTCTTCGTGATGTCGTAGACGAAGAGGCGGGTGTAGGCGCGATTGAAGTCGGAATTCGAGGGAGTATCCTGACGGGTGGCGGACTGGAGCATCGACACCAGGAACTTGCCATCCGGGGTGATATCGACTGCTTCCATGCCCTGGTTGTCGCGTCGGCCACCGGTCTGCACGAGAGGATCAGAGGCTTTGCTGATGTCGACGCCGCCGACCTGCGAGGTGAAGCCCGTGAGACCAGAGGCTCCGGTGAACTGAGGGATCAGCGCCTGCACAGGGGTGATGACACCGAGGAGCTTTCCATCCTTGGAGACGTTAAGGATCGAGGCGCCGTATTCGTCAGAGATGTAGAAGCTACCGTCGGCGCGGATCGCCAGGCCTTCGGCGTCCAGGGCCAACTTACCGTTGGCGACCGGCACATTGGTCAGGCTGCCGAGAGTCGAGGCCGTCGGATTCACGGCGGTCGACGCGTTGCCATTGAAGTCGGTGATCTTGATCGTGTTCTTGAACGTGAGCGTCAGCTGCGTCTGGCCGACCGTGTTCGTCGTGTAGTCGGGCGTGAAGGCCAGGTCGAACTTCTGGATGCGCGCGGCGTAGTCGATGAGGCCGGCCACATTGTAACCGCGGTCAGGGAGCGTGTAGAGCGAGCCGGCGTAGGAGCCATCGGCGTTCTTGCGCCAGGTATTCGTGTCGACCTTGAAGGAAGAGAAAGAGCCGAGCGTGTCGCCGAGACCGTCGATCGCGCTGGAGGTGAACGTACCCACGCCCACGAGACCCTTGTTGAGATAAGAAGCACCGTTGAACGAAACCGTCTTCACCGCGCCGACAGCAGTGGTGTCAAGGTTCGGCGTCGTGTAGGTGATCGGACCGGCCGACAGGGAGATCGAGGCGGCGGCGGCGAGGAGCAGGGAGCGAGTCAGGGTACGCATGTGGGTGTACGGCCATTCCCGCCCCAATCCGAAAGACCACAAGCATCTCAATGTGAGGTGTTGGCGTCGAAAGTAACGGATATGTCGGACGGAGACAGAGCCGTCACGGAGTCGGCAAGAATCGGCGGAATCCCGACAGGCCGAAAGCAGCACGGCCACAAAGCCGACACCCTGCCGCCTTATCATGACTTTTCGGCTTGGGAGCGGGCGGGGGGAGCGTATGAAACTCCCATGCGTTTATTGTGCCTTGCTCTTGGCCTCCTGCTGCTGACCGGTTGCGACCGGGACAAGCCGATGCCCGACAACGAGAACGCCGTGACCGCGTTCGCGCTGCAGCACTTCATCGACAGCGACGAGATCCCGGGCGCCGTGACCGCGGTGGTCGGGCCGGACGGCCTCATCGCGATCGAAGCGTTCGGCCTCGCGGACGTGGCCAAGAAGCGCTCGATGGGCAAAGATTCGATGTTCTGGATCGCCTCGATGACCAAGCCCATGACCGCCATGGGCGTCATGATGCTCGTCGAAGAAGGCAAGGTGAAGCTGGACGACCCGCTCGAGAAATACGTTCCCGCCTTCAAAGGCATCCAGGTCAAGACCGCGCAGGGGCTCGTCGCCCCGCAGCGTCTCGTCACCGTGAAGGATCTCCTCACGCACACCAGCGGCATCGACACCGGAGCCGTCACCCCGCCCGGCGCTCCGATCGACACCCTGCCTCTGGCCGAGATGGCCGACGCTTACGCCAAGAAGCCGCTGACCGACCAGCCCGGCGCCAAGTGGAGTTATAACAACAACGCGATCAACCTGCTCGGACGCATCATCGAGGTCGCCAGCGGCAAGCCTTACGCCGACTTCATGGAAGAACGCCTGTTCGAGCCGCTCGGCATGACCAACACCACCTTCTGGCCGACGCCGGATCATCTCGACGTCCTAGCGAAGCCTTACAGCAAGAACAAGGAGACCGGCGCGCTCGTCGAAGCCAAGAACACCCGCTTCAGCGAACCCCTGCATGACCTCAAGCGCACGCCCTTCCCGGCCGGCGGCCTTTACTCGTGCGCCAAGGACCTCGCCAAGCTCTACCAGATGCTGCTCAACGAGGGCGAACTGGGCGGCAAGCGCACCCTCAAGGCCGCGACCTTGAAGCAGATGACCAGCAACCAGCTCGGCGACCTCCCCAAGGTCAGCTTCGCGCCCGGCATGCACATGGGACTCGGCTTCCATATCGTCGCCCAGCCCCAGGAGGTCACTGAAAGCCTCAGCGTCGGCACGTTCGGCCACGGCGGCGCCTTCGGCACCCAGGCGTGGATCGACCCCGTCAAGAAGCGCGCCTACGTCCTGCTCATCCAGCGGACCGACCTCAAGAATTCCGACCAGAGCGAGATCCGTAGGGAGTTCCAGAAAGCGGCTAAGGAAGCGTACGCGCGCTGAGCGAAGCTCAAGCGCGAGGGGACAAGTGGGCAAGCTGGCACGGGGGCAAGGGGCTCACAGAGAGGCAACACTAGTTGATCGGTTGATCAGTGGGCCGGTTGGCAAGAGAGACAAAGATACCGTGCAAAGGTGCAAATCGGAGCGGAGCTCCTGTGCAAAAGTAGCGTAAGGGAGTATGGAGTATTGAGTATAGGGAGGGGCAGACGCGGCCAGAGGCCGCGCGGGGGAACTGCTGGCACGCTGGCATGCTGCGAAGCAGAGGCAGCAAGAGGTAGGGGCGCGACGGCGTCGCGACCGGTGCGGGCATGACGTAGTCCTGCCCCTACCCTGCGGCCACCATGCGGCGGCCGGAGGGACGCAGAAAGACAGCGGACACGATGTCATCGCGTCCCTACCCAAGGCAGAGGCAACTAGGGCAGCACGCGGTGCTGCCCCTACCCCGCAGAACCCCACGCGATGCGAAGCGTCGCGGCCCATTGACTTTGCCGGCGGGGAATGAAACCTTTTGGGCTTACGGCGGTTACCCTTACGTCCCCTCATGAATTTCCTCTCCTTGGTCCTGCGTCGGCCGGTCACCTTGCTCGTCGCGATCGTCGCCCTGGCGCTCACCGCGCTCTTCGGGCTCAACCGCATGGCCAAGGACGTCTTCCCGCCCCTGAACGTCCCGACGATCTATGTCGCCCAGCCGTTCGGCGGCATGGAGGCCGGCCAGATGGAAGGCTTCCTGACGTATTATTACGAATACCACTTCCTGTACATCACCGGTATCGAGCACGTCGAATCCAAGAACATCCAGGGCGCGGCGGTGATGAAGCTCCAGTTCCACCCCGGCACGGACATGTCGCAGGCCATGAGCGAGACCGTAGGCTACGTGAACCGCGCGCGCGCGATGATGCCGCCCGGTACCGTGCCGCCGTTCGTCATGCGCTTCGACGCCGGCAGCGTGCCGATCGGCCAGCTCGTGTTCGCCAGCGAGACCCGCACCGTCGCGCAGCTGCAGGATGCCGCGCTGAACACCGTCCGTCCGCTGTTCGCCACCCTCCCCGGCGTCTCCGCGCCCCCGCCCTTCGGTGGCAGCGCCCGCAGCATCCTCGTCAACCTCATCCCTGACCGCCTCCGCAGCACCGGCGTCACGCCCGAGGAAGTCGCCGCCGCCCTGGCCGGCGCGAACGTCATCACCCCGGCCGGCAACCTCACGCTCGGCGACCAGAACCTGCTCGTCCCCGTCAACTCGACGGTCAAGAACATCAAGGACCTCGAGAACGTCCCGATCCGTCCCGGCCAGAACCCAGCGATCCTGATCCGCGACGTCGCCCAGGTCGTCGATGGCGCCGACGCCGTGACCAGCTACGCCTTGGTCGATGGTCGTCGCACCGTCTACATCCCAGTCACCAAGCGTTCCGACGCGTCGACGCTTTCCGTGGTCGGCCTCGTGAAGGAGAACCTGGGCGTCTTCCAGGCCGCCGTGCCGGCGGACATCAAGGTCACATACGAGATGGACCAGAGCCCCATCGTCAGCCGCGCGATCGACGACCTCTTCCTCGAAGCCCTGCTCGGCGCAGTGCTCACCGGCTTGATGGTCTTCGTCTTCCTGCGCGACCGTCGCAGCACCCTCGTCGTCGTCGTCAATATCCCGCTCGCCCTGCTCATCGCCGTGCTCGGCCTCTGGCTCTGCGGCCAGACCATCAACCTCATGACCTTGGGCGGACTCGCCCTGGCCGTGGGCATCCTCGTCGACGAAGCCACCGTCGCCATCGAAGCCATCCAGCAGGAACGCGAGAAAGGCCGGCCCGTCGCCCTCGCCGTCCGCGACGCCATCCGCACCACCGCCGGCCCGCGCTTCCTGGCCATGGCGTGCGTCGTCGCCGTCTTCGTGCCCTCGCTCTTCATGGAAGGATCGGCCCGCGCGCTCTTCTTGCCGCTCTCGCTCGCCGTCGGTTTCAGCATGATCGCCTCGTATGCGCTGTCCTCGACGCTGCTGCCCGTCCTCGCCATCTGGCTGCTCAAAGACGGCGCCACGCATCCGGTCAGTTTCTTCGACGGACTCAAGGGCCGCTACGTCGGGCTGCTCGACGGCGTGCTCAGCCGCAAGAAGGCCATCGTCCTCGGCGGACTGATAGGCGGGCTCGCGCTCATCGCCCTGCTCGGCCCGCGTCTCGGTCGCGAGATCTTCCCGAGCGCCAACAACGGGCAGCTGCAGGTACGCCTGCGGGCGCCTGCCGGCACCAAGCTCGACAAGACCGAGCAGATCGCCCTGCAGGCCTTGGGCATCATCAAAGGCGAACTCGGCGCCGAGAACGTCGGCACCACCCTCGGGCTCGTCGGCGTGCATGCGCCCAACTACCCCGTCAACCTGATCCATGCCTGGAACAGCGGCACCGACGAAGCCACCTTGCAGGTCCAGCTGAAAGCCGGCGCCAAGGTCGACCTCGACGCCGCCAAGGAGAACCTCCGACGCAAGCTCGGCGTCGCCCTACCGGACGTCCGTCTTTCCTTCGAGCCTGCCGACATCGTGAGCCGCGTCATGAGCTTCGGCGCGCCCACCCCGATCGAGATCGCCGTCAGCGGCCCGGCCTTGGCGGACAATCGCGCCCACGCCGAAGCCATCCGGGCCGAACTCGCCAAAATCCCGGAACTGCGCGACCTCCAGTTCTCGCAGACGCTGGATGCGCCCGCGCTCGAGGTGAACATCAATCGCGAGAAAGCCGGACTCATGGGCATCAAGCTCAACGACGCCGCCCGTTCGGTCGTCGAAGCCACCGGTTCCAGCCGCTTTATCCTGGCCAACTACTGGGCCGACCCCAAGACCGGCGTCGCGTTCCAGGTCCAGGTGCAGATTCCCGGGGCCGCGACCAAGAGCGTCGAGGACCTGCGCAACCTACCGGTCGGCAACGCCGGCCAGCAACCCGTCCTGCTCCGCTCCATCGCGACCCTCAAGGAAGGCGTCACCGTCGCCCAGTATGACCGCTATAACATGCAGCGCCTCGCGACCCTCACCGCGAATTACGCCGGCACCGACCTTGGCCACCTCTCCTCGCGTATCGACGAAGCCATCGCCGCCGCCGGCAAGCCGCCCGCTAAGGTGAAGGTCGACCAGCGCGGCCAGGTGACGCCGTTGCGTGAACTGTTCGCCGGCCTGAGCCGAGGTCTCCTCATCGCCTTCGTCCTCATCGCCCTCCTGCTTGCCGCGAACTTCCAGAGCGTCCGCCTCGCCGCCACCGTGCTCGCCGCGCTGCCGCTCGTCCTCAGCGGCGTGATCCTCGGCCTGCTGGCCACCTTCTCGACGCTGAACATCGAGAGCTATATCGGCGCCATCATGGCCGTCGGCGTCGCCGTCGCGAACGCGATCCTCCTGATCACCGCCGCCGAACAGGCCCGCCTCGCCGGGGCCGATGCCGCGACCGCCGCACGACAGGCCGGCCAGACGCGTCTGCGTGCGATCCTCATGACCTCCCTGGCCATGCTTGCCGGCATGGTGCCCATGGCGCTCGGCTGGTCCGAGGCCGGCAGCCAGACCGCCCCGCTCGCCCGCGCGGTCATGGGCGGACTCCTCTTCGGCACCGTCGCCACGCTCACCTTCGTCCCGGCTCTCTACGCCTGGATCATGGCCGACGTCTCCCGCGATTCCCATTCCGTCGATCCTGACGACACCCAAAGCACCCATTACCACAAAGACCATGCCGTCTCCTAAGCTCCTCGCGCTCTTCCTGGGCGCCCTCACCCTGCAGGCCGCCGACCTCCCCGTCGTCCGCCTCAAGACCGGTGACATCACGCGCAGCGTCCAGCTGCTCGGCGAAGTCCGCCCCAACCAGCAGGTCGCGCTGTACGCCAAGGTCGGCGGCTACGTGAAGGCCTTGCGCGCCGACATCGGCGACCGCGTCGAAGCCGGCGCCGTGCTCGCCGAGCTCGAGGTCCCCGAGATCGTGGCGGACGAAGCCCGCACCCGCGCGGAGCTGGCGCTCGCCGAGCTCGAGTTCAAGCGCACCCAGGACGCCTTCAAACAGGCGCCCGACCTCGTGCCGCGCCAGCAGGTCGACAACGCGCAGGCCAAGCTCGCCATCGCCAAGGCCCAGCAAGAGCGCAACGAGACCCTCCTCGGCTTCGCCAAGATCAAGGCGCCCTTCGCCGGCACCGTCAGCCGACGCTCCGTGGACAAAGGCGCGTTCGTGCCGGCCGCGACCGGCGGCGGCTCCGGCCAGGTCGCCCTCTTCGTGCTGACCGATGCCGCCACCGTGCGCATCCAGGCCGCGTTGCCTGAGACCGAAGCCGGCCTCGTCGCCGTCGGCCAGCCCGTCGCCGTGCTCGCCGAAGCCGCGGGCGCGAAGCCCTTCGAAGCCAAGCTCACGCGGGTCGCCGGAGTCCTCGACAATCCCAGCAAGACCATGCTGATCGAAGCCGAACTCGCCAACACCGGCGGCGTCCTCAAGCCCGGCATGTACGCCAACGTCAAACTCGGCATCGAGCAGCATAAGGCGACCACCCTCCTCCCCCTGACCGCCATCGTGATGGAAAAGGCCGTCGCCACCGCCTACGTCTACGAAGGCGGCAAGGCCCGTCGACGCGTCCTCAAGGCCGGCTTCAACGACGGCGCGAACCTCGAGGTCCTCGACGGCGTGAAGCCGAACGAAGACGTCCTCGTCGTCGGCACCGCCACCCTCACCGACGGACAGGCCGTCACCCTCGCCAAGTGATGCGAACCCGCGGCCTCCTCTTCGCCCTCCTCGCGACGACGCTCGGCGCCGTCGCGCAGGAAGCCATGCGCGGCGAACCCATCGACCTGCCCACCGTGCTCAAGCTCGCCGGGGCGCAGGGCATCGACGTCGAGATCGCCGAAGCCCGGTTGCGCGAAGCCCGCGCCGCGGCCGACAGCAGCACCTGGGCCCTCTTCCCCACCATCTCGCCCGGCGTCGGCTATCGCAACCACACCGGCCAGGCGCAGAGTTTCGCCGGCCCCGTGTCGGAGGTAGGCAAGGAGTCCGTCACCGCCGGCGCGACCCTCTTCCTCTCGCTCGACCTCGGGGAAGCCGTGTATCGCCGTCTCGCCGCCAAGCAGACCGCCCAGGCCGCCGAGCATGGGCTCGCCGCGCAGCGCCAGCAGACCGTCCTGCAGGCCACCCTCGCCTACTTCGACCTCACCCAGTCGCACCACGCTGTCGCGCTGCTCGAGGACTCCGTGAAGACGGCCAAGGAGTATCACGCGCAGATCGGCAAGGCCGTGCAGCTCGGGCTCGCCTTCAAGGGCGACGAACTGCGCGCGTCAGCGCAGGTCAGCCGATGGGAGCTGCGCCTCCGCCAGGCGCTGGACAAACGTCGGTCCGACGCCGCCCGCCTCGCGCAGCTGCTCCGCCTCAAGATCACCGAAGGCCTCCTGCCCGCGGACGACCGTCCCCTGCCGCTCACGCTGGTCGACGGACGTCGCAAGCTGGACGAACTCGTCAAAGCCGCGCTCGCGAAGCGACCCGAACTCATGGAAGCCGGCGCCTTGCATGACGCCGCGCAGCATCAGGACGACGCTGCCAAGTACGCGCCCCTCTACCCTACGCTCGGCGCGCAGGTCTTCGCCGGCGGATTAGGCGGCAGCACCAGTTCCGCCCGTCGCGATTTCGCGAACAGCACCGACACCTACGTCACCCTCAGCTGGAAGCTCGGGGCCGGCGGCCTGTTCGATTCGTCGCGGACGACCGGGGCCGAAGCCCGCCTCCGCCAGACCCAGCTCGCCGAGACCAAGACCCGCGACGAAATCGTCCGTCAGGTCGTCGAAGCGCAGTCGCATGTCGCCTACCTCGGCCAGCAGCTCAAGATCGCCGAGGAAGCCGTCCGTTCGGCCGAGCAGGGCTACAAGCTCTCGCTTGGCCGCCAGCAGTTTGCCGTCGGCATCGTTCTGGAAGCGTTGCAGTCGCAGCAGGACCTCATCCAAGCCCGCCTTGATTACGCCGTCACCGTCGGCGAGCTGAACAAAGCGCAGGTCAGGTTGAAGACGGCCTCGGGAGAGTGAGCGAAACAACGCGCGACCGAAGGTCGCGAGGGGGCACGCGGGCAAGGTGACACGGGGACATGGGGCTCACACCGAGGACACGAGGACCGGAGGGCATGGGAGTATCGAGTATGGAGTATTGAGTATAGGGGGAGGCAGGAAGAGGTAGGGGCGCGACGGCGTCGCGACCGGTGCGGGCATGACGTAGTCCTGCCCCTACCCTGCGGCTACCATGCGGCGGCCGGAGGGACGCAGAAAGACAGCGGACGCGTCGCCGACGCGTCCCTACCCAGCGCGGCGGAGCCGCGAGGTATCGGCGGTTAGCGGGTGGCGGATGGGAAGACAGAGAAGCAGCGTCAACTAGGGCAGCACGCGGTGCTGCCCCTACCCCGCGGAACCCCACGCGATGCGAAGCATCGCGCTTACCAGCTGACGCGGAGGGCGGTGACCACGCCCCAGCCGTGATAAGCGCCGCCATCGGCGGGCTGATCGAGCATGCGCGTGTGCTCGACACCGAGCTGGCATTTGAGCTTATGGCCGTAGAAGTAGCGATTGAGACCGAAGTAGAATTCGTCGAAGCGGTCGCCCTTCCCCGTCGTCAGCTTGGTCTCATAACCCGTGAAGCTGATGCCGTTCGCGCGGGCGCTGCCCACATAGGTATAGCGGAAGACCGCCTGCCATTCCTGGGAAAAAGCGTAGCTCGGCATGACCTGGATGCCACGGAGATCCGGCTGGGCGTCGCGGCCTTCGGAGTAGCCGAGATCGAGACCGAGAGCCCACGGCCCCTCACGGAGCAGGAGACTGAGCGAGAGCGCCTTCTCATGGTTGCGGGAATATGCCGTCGGGCCGCCCGTGCCGTTCTCATGGTCGGGGCTCTGCATCATGAAATCCGCGCGGAGCAGGGCCTGGTCTAACTTCCAAGCCGACGCCGCGTCGTAGCCGAGCGAGGCGATGCCCATCACGCCGGCGTTGAAGCGGCCGAACTCCGGGGTCGCGGCGCCCGAGCTGAAGACGCAGCCGCGCAGATGCCAGGGGCCGCGCTGGGCGTCGCACGTGACGCCGGGCTGGCTCTCCTCGCTCATGCCGACGTTCTTGGCGAGCGCGCTGCGGTCGATGGTCAGGAGCTGATTGGCGGACGTGCTGCCATCGAGGGTGAACTTCGAAGGCTGCTTGCCGACCGTGACCATGAAGTCCGGCGAGGCGTTCCACTGCACGTTCAGGTTGCCGATCTTGTTGTAGAGCGGCTCGCGGGCGTCGATATCATAGTCGACCTCGAGATAGCCGACGAAGTCGCGCAGGAATTCGGCGCGCAGGCCGGTACGGGTGCGGCGAGCCGAGACGCCTTGGGCCTTCTGCGCGCCGTTGCGATAATCATACCAGTCGATGTGCTCGCGGCCCGTGAAACGCAGTTCCTGGAAGAAGTCGTCCTTGGTGCCCGTGAGCAGCACCGCCTTGTTCCAGAGCGCGTCGTAGGCCGAAGGCGTGGCCGCGACGAGCGGCGAAGACGCGGCGAGAAGCAGGAAAGCGGCAGGCTTAGGCGACATGGGCGAGGCGTCAGAGAAAGAGGAGAACCCTGCGGGAAACGAGAAATAAAGAGCAGATAAATGTCATAACCGCAGGTTGCCTCGGTCCGGTGGGCTTGCTTAATCGCCTGACCCCGCCCCCGCCATGACCCTCTCCCGCCGTTCCTTCCTGCGCACCGCCGCGCTGGCGACCCTCGCCTTCCCCGCGGTCGTGCGCGCGCGCAACCTGAACTCGCAGCTGCAGATCGCCGCCATCGGGGTCGACGGCAAGGGCTACTCCGACATCGAGGAGATCGCCTCCCACCCCAAGGCCCACTTCGTCGGCTTCAGCGACATCGACGCCGGCCGCTTCGCCCACATCGACAAGAAGCGTCCGGGCGTGACGCACTACGCCGACTGGCGCGAGATGTTCACCTGGCTTGGCGACGGCTTCGACGCCGTCACCGTGTCGACGCCGGACCACATGCATGCTCTGCCGACCATGGTCGCCATGCGCATGGGCAAGCACGTCTACTGCCAGAAGCCCCTCACGCACACCGTCTGGGAGGCGCGCCAGCTGCGCCTGCAGGCGGCCAAGTCGAAGGTGCGCACCCAGATGGGCAACCAGATCCATTCCGCCAAGGAGTACCGCACCGGCGTCCGCCTCATCCAGTCGGGCCGCATCGGCAAGGTCCTCGCCGTGCACACCTGGCACCCCAACACCGGCAACAAGTACACCAACATGACCGCCGCCCCGGCGCCGGGCCCCGTGCCCGCCGGCGTCAGCTGGGACCTCTGGCTCGGCTGCTCGCCGACGCGCGAGTTCGCCCCGGACGTCTACCACCCGTTCAAGTGGCGCGACTGGGTGGACTTCGGCAGCGGCACCATGGGCGACTTCGGCTGCCACCTGCTCGACCCGGTCTTCACCGCGCTCAAGCTCGGCAACCCGCTCAGCATCAAGGCGGACAGCGTCGGCGCCAACGCGCAGACCTGGTGTCGCGAACAGACCATCGAATGGGTCTTCCGCGGCACCGAGTACACCAAGGGCGACACCATCAAGGTCACCTGGTATGACGGCGGCCGCCTGCCCGATCTCGCGCTCGCGCAGATGCCCGCGGGCAAGAAGCTGGCCAACGCCGGTTCGCTCTTCATCGGCGAGCACGGCGTCATGATGCTGCCGCATATCGCCATGCCCTCGCTGTACCCCGAGGAGAAGTTCGGCAAGAACCTCAACCCTGGCGAGCTCGCGCGCCGCGCCCGCGCCAAGGACAAGCCCACGGACAAGGTCGCCGTCGACCTCGCCGACTTCGTCGAAGGCTCGAGCCATTACCACGCCTGGGTGGACGCCATCTTCGAAGGCCGCGAGACCACGGATAATTTCGCCTACGCCGGTCCGCTGACCGAGGCCGTGCAGCTCGGCAACGTCGCCTCCCGTTTCTCGGGCGTGAAGCTCGAGTGGGACGCCGACGACATGAAGATCCCGAACCATCGCGAAGCCGAGGCTTTGCTGACCAAGCCGTATCGCAAGGGGTGGGAACTGATCGCGGCGGACAAATAACGCTAAGCGTTATTTGAGGGGGCATGCGGGCAAGGTGACACGTGGACAAGGGGTTGATCAGTTGATTGGTTGGATAGTTGATTCGAGGCAGATTACAGAGCCGGCTCGCGCATCTGGATCCATTCAACCAACCAACTATCCAACGATTCAACCCGCTCTCGGGTGCAGGTGGCGGGCAAGACATCTTCGGGTCTCTGGTCTCAGCTGATCGGGTATCTGGTACAGGTCTTCAGGTTCGGGTACGGATGCGGGAGCACACCTGAACCTGCGCCTGAACCTGAACACTTGAACCTGAGACCAAACGGCCGAGACCTGGAACCTGAGAAACGGGTATTGGCGGTTAGCGGTTGGGAAAACAGAAAGACAGCGGACGCGATGTCATCGCATCCCTACCCAAGGGAAATGACCACTTAGGTTGAAAAAACGGCATTCGGAGAACCTGATGAGCGCCGAGACTTACATCCTTGCAACCTTGCCCCGAAATGGGGGTTACTTGGGCATAATCCAATGAAACTGTCCCGTCTCCTGGCCTTCGGCTTCCTGCTCTCCGCCGCGCTCCAAGCGGCTGACGCCAAGAAGCCCAACGTGCTCTTCATCGCGGTCGACGACCTGCGCCCCGAGCTCAGCTGCTACGGTAATACCGTCATCAAGACGCCCAACTTCGACCGTCTCGCCAAGCGCGGCATGGTCTTCAACCGCGCCTATTGCCAGCAGGCCGTCTGCAGCCCCTCGCGCGCGTCGATCATGACCGGCAAGCGCCCGGACGCCACGCGCGTATGGGACCTCGAGACGCACTTCCGCGTCGCGTTGCCCAACGTCAAGACCGTCGGCCAGTACTTCAAGGAGCACGGCTATTTCTCCCAGGGCATGGGCAAGATCTTCCATGGCGGCTTCGACGACGAACCGACCTGGTCCACGCCGTGGATGACGCCCAAGGCGCCGACCTACGCCAAGGAACCCACGGCGGCCGACGTCGTGAAGCAAGACCCCAAGAACAAGGGCAAGGGCGTGGCCTTCGAAGCCGGCGAAGTCGCCGATGATTTCTACACCGACGGCAAGACCTCGCGTCTCGCCGCCCAGACCATCGCCGAGCTGAACAAGAAGGGCCAGCCGTTCTTCCTCGCCGTCGGCCTCTCCAAGCCGCACCTGCCGTTCGTCTCCCCCAAGAAGTACTGGGACCTCTACGACCCGGCCAAGATCCCGGACACCGCCAGCCCCTTCCCCGTCGGCGCGCCGGCCTACGTCGGCGACAGCGACAGCGGCGAATTCCGCGCCTACACCAACGTCCCGCCCAAAGACAAGAAGCTCGCCCGCACGCCCCTCCCGGCCGCCTTCGCCGCGCAGGTCCGCCACGGCTACTACGCCGCCGTCAGCTACACCGACGCCAACCTCGGCATCCTTCTCGACGCCCTCGAGAAGGAAGGCATCGCCGACAACACCGTGATCGTCCTGTGGGGCGACCACGGCTGGAAGCTCGGCGACCATGAAGAATGGGGTAAGCACACCAACTTCGAGGCCGATACGCGCGTGCCGCTGATCTTCAGCTACCCCGGCCAGAAGACCGCCGGCCAGAAGAGCAACTCGCTCGTCGAGTTCGTCGACGTCTACCCGACCCTCGTCGACCTGTGCGGCCTGCCGAAGCCCGACGTCGACGGCGTCAGCCTCAAGCCCGTGCTCGAGAACCCCGCCGTCACCGTGAAGCCCGTCGCCATCAGCCAGTACCCTAAGCCCGCCGGCGTGGCCAAGAAGGAAGGCGCGAAAGGCGCCGCCAAGCGCGACGTCATGGGCTACAGCATCCGCGACGACCGCTGGCGCCTGACGCTCTGGCGCAGCCTGGAAGACAACAAGATCGTGGACACCGAGCTCTACGACGAGGTCAACGCCCCGACCGAACCGGAGAACCTCGCCAACAAGCCCGAGAACAAGGAAGTCATCGCCCGCCTCTCCCAGTTCCTGCCTCCGCCCATCCCGGCCGCCGACCCCAACGCCAAGAAGATCGCCAAGGGCAAGAAGAACATCGTCGACGTCGCCGCCAAGAAGGGCGACGAGGACGCCACCGCCCCGAAGATCGCCGCCCCGGCGGACGCCGCCAAGGACCGCGTCGCGATGTTCACCCGCCGCGACGTGAACAAGGACGGCAAGCTCTCCAAGGAAGAATACATGGACAAGCAGAAGGACCCGGCGCACGCCGGCGAGAACTACCTCAAGTTCGACAAGGATAAGGACGGCTTCCTCACCAAGGAAGAGTTCGTCAAGATGGGCAAATAAGCCCTGCGCTGTCCCACCCCACGAAAGGCGGTCCGCAAGGCCCGCCTTTCTTATGCCTTCCTCCCGAGCGTCTCCGCCCTAACCTCTTCGCACCCATGTCCGTCTTCCTCCGATCGTTCGCGCTGCTCTGCGGCCTCACGTTGACCGCCGCCGAGACCGTCCCGGCGACCATCGTCGTCGACACCGCCAAGCCCGGCCTGGCCATCCCGGCGGATTTCCTCGGCATCAGCTACGAGAAGAACGCGCTCGTCGAACCGCACTTCCGCCCAGGCAACGCCGTCCTGATCAATCTGCATCGCAATCTCGGAGCAGGCACGTTGCGCCTCGGCGGCAACAAGGTGGAACTCACCCGCTGGCAGGCGGACGCTCCCTCCGCCCTCGACAAAGCCACCGGCCTCGCGGTGATCGGCCGTGCCACGCTCGACGACCTTTACGGTTTCCTCAAGGCCACCGACTGGAAATGCCTGCACGGGCTCAATCTCGCCGGCAACCAGCCCGAGGCCTCCGCCGACGAAGCCGCGTATGCGCTCAAGGCCGGCGCGGCCTCCGTGCTGGCGTTCGAAGTCGGCAACGAACCCAACCTCTACACCAATCACGACCTCCGGAAGAAGGGCTACGACTGTCCGACCTATCTCCCCGAGGCCGTCGCGGCCATCAAGGCCATCCGCGCCCGCAACCCAGGCATCGTGCTCGCCGGTCCGGCCACCGCGCGTCGCACCGACCATTGGTTCGAGGACGCCGTCGCCGGCCTCAAAGGCCAGCTCCAGATCGCAACGTCGCACACCTACGCCCTCTCCGGCGGCTCGACCAATCCCAAGTCGGCCAACTTCCCGAACCCCACCAATCTCCTGCTCCCGGCCACCATGGCCAAGGACGTCGCGATGGTGGACGAGCACCGCAAGGCCGCGACCGAGGCCGGCATGCGTTACCGTCTCGCCGAGTGCAATTCGGTGTCCAACGGCGGACGCACCGGCGTGAGCGACACCTTAGTCGCGGCGCTCTGGGCCACCGACTTCCTCTTCTCGGTCGCCGAACACGGCGCCGACGGCCTCAACTTCCATTGCAACCTCAAGCCCGGCAGCTACTCGCCGATCTCCTGGTCCAAAGCCGACGGGACCTACGTCGTGCATCCGCTCTATTACGCCATGCTCGCTTTCAAGGAAGCCGGTAGCGGCAAGATCCTGCCGACCTCCGTGAAGTCGACGGCGAACGTGACCGCGCACGCGACCCTCGGGGCCGATGGCAAGATTCGCGTCCTGCTCACGAACAAGGACCTAGCCCAGGGCGTCCTCGCGCACCTCTCGGCCGGACGCAGTAAAGGTCACCTGGTCCGCCTGCTGGCGCCTTCGGCCGAGGCCAAGACCGGCATCACCTTCGCCGGGAGCTCCACCGGAGCCGACGGAAAGTGGGCGGCCAAGACGACCGAGACCATCACCGCTTCCGGCGCAGGTCTCACGATCGTCCTGCCGGCCGGCAGCGCGGCCGTCGTGACGCTCGACTAAGCCGAGCGAGACCGATCCGCCTCGCGGGCGCGGAACTGGCTGGGCGTGAAGCCCGTGTGTTTCTTGAAGTCCTTGCTGAAGAAATAACGGTCGGCATAGCCCACCTGCTCGGCGATCTCCTTGATGTCATCGGCCGTGTCGGCGAGCCGACGCTTGGCCTGGCTGATGCGTTCACGGCGGAGCCAGTCGATCGGACTCGTGCCGAACGCCTGCTTGAACACGCGGGAGAAATGGGTCGGGCTCAGTCCGGCAAGACGCGCCAGCGACGGTACCGCGTGCTTCTGGAAATAGAAGAGCTTCATCTGCTCGACGCAGCGGGCGAGCGCCGGCGGGATCTTCGGCGCGAGCTCGCCGGACCGCTGGCGGGCGCAATAGGCCTGGGCGACCAGTTCGGCCACCCGCGCGTGGATCAACGCCGGCGACGAAGGGGCGTCCTGCGGGATGAGCCGGAAGAGCTCCTTGAAGGCCGGCGTGGCCTTGCGCAGGTCCATGCCACCGATCACCGGAGCATCACGCACGCCGAGCAGCTCGGACAACTGGGCCAGGCGGGGCCCCTCGGCGCGGATCCAATAGACCTCCCACGGGTCGTCCTGGACCGCGCCATGCTCGTGGGGGTGGTGGCAGTTGATCCAGACCAGGTCGCCGCGCCGGACCTGATGGGTGCGGCCGGCGATACGCGTCCAACCCTTGCCCCGCAGGCAGAGGATGAGCTCATGCCCCGGGAAGTGGTCGCGCTTGATGTGGTGCTCCGTGCCGGCGAGCAGGTGGCCCGCACGGGGGACGGTGTAGAACACCTCCTGATGCGAAGGATTCGGGGTCGCGTAGAGCGAGATCGGGAAACGATTGGCGACGGGGGGCTGGGCCATGGTAGGATAATACAACCTGCCGTTCAGGGCAGGCCATTTAAAACTGCCGGCTTCGGCGTAGAATCTCCTCCAGATGAATCAGCCCGCCCCGCTGCTGCTCGCCTTCCTGGCGTCCCTCCTCCCCGCGCTCGCGGCGGAGCCGGTCAGCTTCAGCCGGGACGTGCTGCCGATCCTTTCCGACAACTGCTTCGGGTGCCACGGGCAGGATGAATCGCACCGCAAGGGCAAGCTGCGGCTCGATGTCCGGGAGGCCGCCATGGCCAAGGAAGCGTTCGTCCCCGGCAAGCCTGACGTCAGCGAGCTCATCAAGCGTATCGTCACCACCGACGAGGACGAGCTCATGCCACCGCCCAAGTCGCACAAGGCGCGACTCAGCGCCGCGCAGACCGACCTGCTCAAGCGATGGATCGCCGAAGGCGCCGTCTGGGGGAAGCACTGGTCGTTCGAAGTCCCCGTCAAGGCCGCCGCCCAAGGGCATCCCGTGGACCACTTCGTCGGCCAGAAACTCGCCGCCGAGGGGCTGTTGCCCGCCCAGGAAGCGCCGAAGCATACCCTGCTACGGCGTCTGTCTTTCGACCTGACCGGCCTGCCGCCCACCGAAGCCGAGACCAAGGCCTTCCTCGCGGACGCGTCTCCTCAGGCGTATGAGCATGCCGTCGACCGCCTCCTCGCTTCGCCCCACTACGGCGAGCGTATGGCCATGTGGTGGCTGGACGCCGCACGTTATGCGGACACCGACGGCTTCCAGTCCGACTCCACCCGCACCAACTGGGCCTGGCGCGACTGGGTCGTCGACTCGTTCAACCGCAACACCCCATACGACCGCTTCACCCTCGAGCAGTTCGCCGGCGACCTCCTCCCGAACGCGACGCCCGAGCAGAAGCTCGCCACCTGCTTCCATCGTAACCACATGACCAACGGCGAAGGCGGCCGCGACCCCGAGGAATCGCGGGTCGACTACGTCCTCGACCGCGTGAGCACCATGGGCACGACCTGGCTCGGCATGACCCTCGGTTGCGCCCAATGCCACAGCCACAAGTTCGATCCGATCTCGCAGGCCGACTACTACTCCCTTTCGGCGTTCTTCAACAGCATCGACGAGGACGGCAAGGCCGGCGGCGCCGCCAAGCCGTTCCTGCCTTACCAGTCGAAGCACGCCGCTCGCGCCATCGCGGAGGCCCAGCAGCTCGTCGACGCCGTGAAGCCGGCCGAAGCCGCCGCCCGCGCCGCGGCCGAGAAGCCGTTCGCGCCGTGGTTGGCGGAACGTCGAAGCCAGACCGCTTCAGGCTGGCAAACCTGGAAGGTCATCAAAGCCGACTCACTCGAGACCGCCGAGGGAACCGTCCTGAAACAGGAAGCAGATGGTGCCGTCCAGGCCTCGGGCCCTCATCCCAATCAGGACGAATACCGGATCGTCAGCCATGACCGCCTCGAGCGTATCACCGGCCTGCGCCTCGAAGTCCTGCCCCATCCCTCGCACACCAAGGGCGGGCTTTCGCGCGGCAAGGACGGCGAGTTCAAACTGACCGACCTCAAGCTCCAAGTTCGCACCCGCGGCAACAACCAGATCCGGGACATCCTCATGGCCAACGCCGTCGCCGACGCCATGGCCGACAAGAAGAAGCACAACAACTACGGTGACGTGAAGGACACGCTCGACGACGACCCGCGTAACGGCTGGACCACCGTCGGCTTCGACCAGACCAAGCCGCACGTCGCCGTCTACGCCCTCGCCGAACCCCTCGTGCTCGGTCCGGACGACGAGCTCATGGTCGAACTGCGTCAGCGTTCGACGCTGGGCGACGCCAACATCGGCCGCTTCCGTCTCGCCATCGCATCCGAAGCCGGCGACGCCGTGAACAAGGTCGGCGCCAGCCCACGCGAAGAACTCGCCGCCTTGCCGGCCGGCCAACCCGTCAGCGATAAGCTCCGCGAACGCCTCTTCGGCGAGTTCCTCGCCGACTACCAGGCATACCAGACTTCCCGACAGGCTCTCGACCGGGCCATGCGTCAGCTCGCCGAGACCAAGGGCGCCGCCGGCAAACTCAACGTCATGGTCCTCGCCGAACGCAAGGAGCCGCGCGACACCTTCGTCCTCGTGCGTGGCGTCTGGGACAAGCATGGCGACAAGGTCGGCCCCGATGTCCCCAAGGCCTTGGCGCCTTGGCCCGAAGGCGAAGCCCGCACGCGGCTCGGCCTCGCGCGTTGGCTGACCTCGAAGGACAATCCCCTTACCGCCCGCGTGACCGTCAACCACCTCTGGCAGATGCTGTTCGGCCAGGGCCTCGTGAAGACCACCGAGGACTTTGGCCTGCAGGGCGAGCGTCCCGTGCATCCCGAACTCCTCGACTGGCTCGCCGTCGACCTCGTCGAGCACGGCTGGGACCTCAAGCGGACCCTCAAACTCATCGTCCTCAGCCGCACCTATCGTCAGGACTCGTCCGTCACGCCGGCCTTGCTCGCCAAGGACCCTGAGAACCGTCTGCTTGGCCGCGGCGCCCGCTTCCGCCTGCCCAGCTGGATGATCCGCGACTCCGCGCTCCGTGCCGCCGGCCTGTTCAACCCCGCGCTCGGCGGGCCACCCGTGCGTCCTTATCAGCCGGACGGCGTCTGGGAAGAGCTCTTCATGGGCCGCTTCAAATATGAGCCCAGCGAAGGCGCCGCCCAGTATCGCCGGACCCTCTACGCCTTCTGGCGTCGCTCCATCGCGCCCACGTTCCTCTTCGACTCCGCCCAGCGTCGCTCGTGCGAAGTACGCACCGGACGCACCAATACCCCGCTGCAGGCGCTGACCTTGCAGAACGACCTCACCTACCTCGAAGCCTCGCAGGCCATCGCCGCGGAGGTCCTGAAAGAGAGCGGTGACGCCACCCGACTCCAGAGCCTGGCCCGCAAAGTCCTCTCCCGCGAGATCGGCGACCGCGAAGCCGCGACGCTCGGCAAGACCCTCGAACAGGCCCGCGCCCATTACCGCAGCAAGCCCGCCGACGCCGAGAAGTTCCTGCATGTCGGTCAGCGCAAGCCTACGCCCGGAACCGACCTCGCCGAACTCGCGGCGTGGACCGTCGTCGCCAGCCTCACCCTCAACCTCGACGAGGCGATCACCAGAGAGTGAGCCTCACGATGCAGATGAATAAGCGATAAAGGATGGAGGATGGACGACACCAAGCAGAAGCCGCCCAACCTACCCACCCTCGAACTCCCCATCCCTCGCCCATCACGCATCATCGATCGCTCATCTTTAATCCTCCATCGTACATCTCCTTAAAATGCCCCCTCTCTCCCGACGTTCCTTCCTCGCCAGCAGCCTGGCTGCTTTGGCCGCGCCGAAACTGCTCGCCCAAGCCGGAGGCGCCCCGATGTACCACGGCGCGATCGTCGGGCATGGCGACTTCCGTTACCGCGTGGACAAGCTCTGGTGCCTGGCCGACAAAGCCAAGCATCCCGTCAAAGATTGCCACGAGATGGTCCAGTCCGCGGACGGACGCCTCTTCCTGGTCACCAACCACAAGCAGAACAACGTCCTCGTCTTCGACGTCGGCGGCAAGGTGCTCGACGCGTGGACGCTCGGCCTGAGCGCCGGCCATGGCCTGACGCTGCATCGCGAAGCCGACGGCAAGGAATACCTTTACCTGACCGACAATTCTGGGCGCGTCATCAAGGCCACCCTCGACGGCAAGGCCGTGCTCGAACTGCCGCACGCGCAGAAGTGCGGGGCCTATTCGGACAAGGAACCCTATTCGCCGACCGAGACCGCCATCGCGCCCAACGGGGACATCTACGTCGCGGACGGCTACGGTTCGCAGTTCATCCTGCGCTTCGACAAGACCGGCAAGTACCTGAGCAAGTTCGGCGGCAAGAGCACCCAGCCGACCAACCCCGGCAAGTTCATGCAGGCGCACGGCGTCACCCTGGACACCCGCGGCCCCGAGCCCCTGCTGGTCTGCACCGAGCGTGTCCGCAACGAGTTCAACTGGTTCACCCTCGAAGGAAAGCACGTGCGTGGCGTCTACCTGCCCGGCGCCTACGTCAGCCGCCCCGTGATCCACGGCAAGCACCTCTATTCCGGCGTCTGCTTCGGCGCCAAGCCGGACGACTATCGCATGTGGCAAGGCCGCGGCTTCGTCACCATCCTCGACGAGCACGACCGCGTCGTCTCGAACCCCGGCGGCCATGAGCCCAAGTACGTCGACGGACGCCTCCAGGTCATGCTGCAGGACCAGCCCGTCTTCAACAACTGCCACGACGTGTGCGTCGACACCCGCGGCGACCTTTACGTCTGCCAGTGGGCCAGCGGCAGCGTCTACCCCTACAAACTCCACCGCCTCGCATGAGCCCCGACCCTCTCGACCCCTCGCGTCGCTACTTCCTCGGCCAGTGCACCGGCCTCTCGATCGGCGCCATGGCGCTCTCGACGCTCATCGGCCGCGCGCTCGCCGCCGACGGCGCCGGCAAGCTCGGCTTGCCGAACCTCCCGCATTTCGCCGCCAAGGCCAAGCGCGTCATCTTCCTGACCCAATCCGGCGGTCCTTCGCAGATCGAGCTCTTCGACGAGAAGCCCGGCCTCATGAAGCTCGCCGGGACCGAGCTGCCCGAATCCGTGCGCCGCGGCCAGCGCCTGACCACCATGACCTCCGGCCAGAAGCAGCTGATCAAGCCCGCCGCGACCAAGTTCGAACGGTGCGGCCTGAGCGGCCAGAGCATCGGCGAATGGCTGCCGCACCTCAAGACCGTGGCCGACGACCTCTGCATCGTGCGCTCGATGCATACCGACCAGATCAACCACGCGCCCGCCATGACGCAGTTCCTGACCGGCCACCAGATCCCCGGCAGGCCGAGCCTCGGCGCCTGGGCGAGCTACGGACTCGGCAGCGAGAACCGCAACCTGCCCGACTACCTCGTCCTACTGTCCAAGATGCAGCGGCCGAGCGACCAGCCCTTGTATGACCATTACTGGGGCAGCGGCTTCCTCCCGTCGCGCTACCAAGGCGTCAAGCTGCGCAGCGCCAAGGACCCCGTCCTCTACCTGCGTGATCCCGACGGACTGCCGCGCGAGCTCCGTCGCGAGATGCTGGACGGACTCGGCGCGCTGAACCAGCAGGCGCTCGAGCGCAGCGGCGACCCCG
>OFRH01000025.1_pt1 | contig 30068 bp, 19 predicted proteins | sample 1543111 | NCBI WGS metagenome assembly OFRH01 (sample SAMN07774220, study PRJEB24372) | wastewater metagenome | isolation source: Exp Tend NO 100WW | collected 2016-02
GTACAGGAGCACCCCGCCGGGGAGCGACTTGGATCCTTGGAGCTTGTTTCGGCGCACGGACTTTAGGCGTAAGGTTGAGGTCTTAGGCGGGACAGACTCCCGACCGGGCGCGGAGAAAAACTTTTCTCCGGTTTGACCGTCAACCTCGTGGACACCCTGCGGACAAGATTCGACATTACTTGGCACTCGGTGGTCCGAGTTGGCCGATAATGTTTCAGTGGGACCTGTGGAATTCGTTAGACCTTTGCAATCATTGGGTTTTTGTGGCATTTCTGAATCAGATTGCCCCGACCGCCTTCTTTGCTTTTGGCTACCTGCCTGCCCGTCCGCGGCAGGACACCCCCTTTCATCCAACACACCACCATGGCCCTCAAAGACCCCTTCAAAGCCCTCCGCCCCTTCTCCGCCGGCGGCAAGTCCGGGCAGATCTACTCCGTGCCCGCCCTCGAGCAGGCCGGCCTCGGCAAGGTCTCGCGCCTGCCGGTCTCGATCCGTCTCGTCCTCGAATCCGTCCTGCGTAACTGCGACGGCGTCGCCGTCACCGAGCAGGATGTGAAGACGCTCGCCGCGTGGAACGCCGCGAAGCCGGTCGACACCGAGATCCCGTTCGTCGTCGCGCGCATCGTGCTGCAGGACTTCACCGGCGTGCCGCTCCTCGTCGACCTCGCCGCCATGCGCGAAGCCGTCGCCAAGCTCGGCAAGGATTCCGCCGTCATCGAACCGCTCGTCCCGGTCGACCTCGTCGTCGACCACTCCGTGCAGGTCGACCGCGCCGGCTCCGCCTCCTCTTTCCTCGAGAACCTGCGCCAGGAATTCGGCCGCAACACCGAGCGCTACGAATTCCTCAAGTGGGGCATGCAGGCGTTCAAGACCTTCGGCGTCGTCCCGCCGGCCATCGGCATCGTCCACCAGGTCAACCTCGAGCACCTCGCCAAGCTGGTCTTCCAGAAGGACGGCGTGTTCTACCCTGACACCCTCGTCGGCACCGACTCCCACACCACGATGATCAACGGCATCGGCGTCGTGGGCTGGGGCGTGGGCGGCATCGAAGCCGAAGCCGGCATGCTCGGCCAGCCGGTCTACTTCCAGACGCCCGAAGTCATCGGCGTCAACCTCACCGGCCGCCTCCGCGAAGGCGTCACCGCCACCGACCTCACCCTCCGCCTCACCGAGATCCTCCGCAAGGCCAAGGTCGTCGGCAAGTTCGTCGAGTTCTACGGCGAAGGCACCGAGGCCCTCTCGCTCGCCGACCGCGCCACGATCGCCAACATGGCCCCGGAATACGGCGCCACGATGGGCTTCTTCCCGGTCGACGACAAGTCGCTCGATTACCTCCGCCAGACGGGCCGCGACGAAGCGCACATCGAGCTGGTGAAGGAATACTACAAGGCCCAGGGCCTCTACGGCATCCCGAAGGCCGGCAGCATCGATTACACCCAGACCATCGACCTCGACATCGGCACGGTCGTCCCCTGCGTCTCCGGCCCGAAGCGCCCGCAGGACCGCATCGACCTCCCGAAGATCAAGGACACCTTCAACACGCTCTTCACGGCACCGAAGGACAAGAACGGTTTCGGCAAGGCCGCCGCCGACCGCGACGCCTCCGCCGCCGTCGGCGCCACGGGCCGCTCGCTCAAGCACGGCTCGGTCGTGATCGCCGCGATCACCTCGTGCACCAACACCTCGAATCCTTCCGTGATGGTCGCCGCCGGCCTCGTCGCCAAGAAGGCCGTCGAGAAGGGCCTGACGGTGAACCCGAACGTGAAGTGCTCGCTCGCCCCCGGCTCCCGCGTGGTCACCGACTACCTCAACGAGATCCAGCTCTCGGGCTACCTCGACCAGCTCGGCTTCAACCTCGTCGGCTACGGTTGCACGACCTGCATCGGCAACTCCGGCCCGCTCGACGCCGACATCGAAGGCGCCATCAAGAACGGCGACCTCGTCACGGCCTCCGTGCTCTCGGGTAACCGTAACTTCGAAGCCCGTGTCCACGGCGCGGTCCGCTCAAACTTCCTGATGTCCCCGCCCCTCGTCGTCGCCTTCGCCCTCGCCGGCCGCGTCGACATCGACCTCGACGCCGAACCGCTCGGCACGGGCAAGGACGGCAAGCCGGTCTTCCTTAAGGACGTCTGGCCCACCCAGGCCGAAGTCGCCGACCACGTCGCCCGCGGCCTCAAGCCCGCGATGTTCAAGTCGAAGTACGCCGCCGACTCCCTCGCCAACGCCACCGCGGAGTGGAAGGGCGTCCAGGGCGGCACGGGCGCGCGCTTCAGCTGGAAGGATTCGTCCACGTACATCCAGGAGCCTCCGTTCTTCAAGGGCTTCTCGATGACGCCTCCGCCGGTGCCTTCGCTCGCGAAGCTCCGCCCGCTGGCCATCCTCGGCGACTCCGTCACGACCGACCACATCTCCCCCGCCGGCGCCTTCAAGGAAGAGACCCCGGCCGGCAAGTTCCTCCTCGCGGCGGGCGTGTCGAAGAAGGACTTCAACTCCTACGGCTCGCGTCGCGGCAACGACCGCATCATGACCCGCGGCACCTTCGCCAACACCCAGGTGAAGAACGCGATGGCCGACGGCAAGGAAGGCGGCTTCACGAAGGTCCAGCCCGACGGTAAGGTCGAGGCGATCTACGACGCGTGCCAGACCTACCAGCAGCGCGGCGAAGGCATGATCGTCTTCGGCGGCGTCGACTACGGCATGGGCTCGTCCCGCGACTGGGCCGCCAAGGGCACCGCCCTCCTCGGCATCCGCGCCGTGGTCGCGCAGTCCTTCGAACGCATCCACCGCTCCAACCTCCTCGGCATGGGCGTGCTGCCCCTTGAGTTCGCGGACGGCAAGAACGCCGCCTCGTACAATCTCGACGGCACCGAGACCTTCGACCTCGAAGGCCTCTCCAGCCCGATCAAGCCGAAGACCCCGGTGACGCTCGTCATCCGCCGCGCCAACGGCACGGTCGACAAGGCCCAGCTCATCGCCCGCATCGATACCGCGATCGAAGGCGAGTACTACCGCCACGGCGGCATCCTGCCCTACGTCCTCCGCCAGATCCTGAAGTAAGGGACCGGCGAGACGGAACCAAGGGCGGCTCCGCGCGGGGCCGCCCTTTTTGTTTGGACGATTTAGGGATGCCGCACACCTTGATCAGATGAGACCAGCCGAGGAAGCAGCTCCGAGCAGACAGCCCGCCTTCGTTGCACATATCTTGGCGTTCGTCGCTCTGGCCTTCCTGATTACGATCGTCACATCGTTGATGGACGGACGGCCGTTCGGCCAAGATCGCCTCTTGGACCTCTTCCCGATGACCTTGCTGGCGGGCGTCGCGGGAGCCTGCGCCGCGCTTGGCCGCTTCATGCTTTCGACCCTGCTCGCTCCGACCGCGCCCTCCGAAGATCTCGCACCGGAGGCGCATTCGCTAAGCCGTCCGTACCAGATCGTCTTCTGGTCCGGGGTGCTCATGTTCTTCTTTTTCGCGGCCATCCTGTTCCTCCTCGCCGTCAGCATCGGCACCGGCCACGGCGAGTGGGTGAGCTGGATGCCGCATCTCCCCAGGCGCAGAGGTCTGATCGACCTGATATTCGGATAATGGGTTCGCCCCATTGCGTCTTGCCCGCCCGGCCTGACGGGCTAAACCTAGGCGCATGGAAATCGGCGTCATCAACGGACCCAACCTCGACCGACTCGGCAAGCGCGAGCCGGAGGTCTACGGTACCCAGACGCTCGGCGACCTCGAGAAGCTGATCGAGAAGCACGCCAAGGCCGCCGGCGCGAAGACCCGCTTCTTCCAGTCCAACCACGAAGGCGAGATCATCGATACGATCGCGAAGTGGGCCGACAAGGGCGTGAAGTTCCTGGTGATCAATCCGGGAGGCCACACCCATGTCTCGGTCGCCCTCCGCGACTCCATCGCCGGCAGCGGCATGCGCGCCGTCGAGGTGCACATCTCGAACATCTACAAGCGCGAGGAATTCCGCCACAAGTCGGTCACGGCCTCCGCCTGCGAAGGCGTGATCACCGGACTCGGCTTCGAAGGCTACCTGCTCGCGGTCGACTTCCTGGTCGCCAAGGCCGCGGCCAAGCCCGCCAAGGTCGCGAAGTCGAAGAAGAAGTAAGCGGCGGGCTGAATTCAGGGCTGAGTGGAGGGCTGCATTGAGGCCTGCATGGAGTGCATCAACTGATGCAGCGGAACCCGGTGCGCTATGTCGTGACGCGGTCCCGACCCTACCCAGGCAGTCTTAGCCGGGGGAGGCGAAGCGGGAGAGATTACATTCAGGACGGAGAGCCCTGCCCTCGCAGAGGTAGGCGGCCATCTCGTCGGCCATCGCCGGCGCCCAGACCGTGCCGCGCGGACCGAGGCCGCCGAAGAGATGCGTATGCGCCTCCGTCGGATGCGTGCCCATGAAGGGATGGTTATCCGAAGTGCAGGGACGGACTCCGGCGATGTGCGCGGTGACCTCGACCGAGACTTCCTGCCCGAAGTAGCTGCGAAAACGACGGATGAGCTTCTCCTTCTGCGGTTCGGTCGGCGCCTCATCCAGCTGATCCCATTGCCAGTTGGTGCCGGTGCGCCAGACGCCCTGCCCCAGCGGCAAAGCCCACCCTTCTCGGTTCAGGATGAACGGTTTGTCGGGGACATCGGAGCGGAGCGTGAGCGCCTCACCCTTGGCGGGCTGCCACGGCAAATATTTGAATGGGCCGCGTTGAGCGGACTTGTAGCCATCGCAATAGATGAGGGCACCGGCGCGGACATCGCGCCACGTCACGCCCGCAGCAGAAACCACGGCGTCAGCCGGATCGAACGACGCTTCGGTCAGGGCGTCGGCAGCCACGAGTTCGGCCCGGACCTCGGACATGAGCTTAGGCAGATCGACCCAGGCGCCGTTCATGAGCGCCCCGCCGAAGTCATCGGTCAGCCCCGCGTCGAGTTCTCCCCGACAGGTGGTGACCCGGGCGATGAAAGGCTGGCAGCTCGTGCACTCGGTCCGCTTCAGCCCTTTGGCGCGCTGCTCGTCGTCGACGAACATGCGATAGACCTGGATCGGACGGAAAACGCCGAGCTCAGTCAGCCTGGCCTGAGCTGAGGCGAAGAGCGCCGGGTAATCCTTGGTCAGGGTGAAGCGCCGACCGGTCAGGGGCGTCATCAGTCCCGCGGCCACCTGCGAGGACGCCGACTTCCAACCGTCGTCCACGACGTGGACGGAGCGACCCCGACGCAGGAGTTCCTTGGCGAGCAACGAGCCCGCCAGGCCTTGACCCACGATCAAAAAATCAACCTGCATCACCGGAGGGAGATGCAGGTTGCAAGAAGGTCAAATGATGACGGCGGTTTATCAGAAACCGACGGCGTTTTTGCTGCCCTGCTTGGTCACGATCTTCTCGTCGGTCCAGACGGCGACACCGCGCTTGACCTCGACGAGGGTCAGCTGGAAGACGAACGAGCTCTGGCGCGTGCTGCCGGCGTTGGAGCGGTCTTCGAGGATCTTGCCCTTGAGCACGTATTCGGCGCGGGGGACGTTGGCCTTGGAGCCGGATTCGGCGCGGGCGGCGTTGGCCGTGGCGTCGTTGTCGAGCAAGGTCACGCGGCCGGCGTTGACCAGGGGCACGGTGATCTTCGAGAGCAGCAAGGCGGTGTCGAAGTTGTCGGCGGTGTCATTGGTGACGGAGCCGAGCTGAAGGACCGGCGCCCCCTTGGAGAAGGACGGGGAAGAAATCATCGACTGGAGCATCTGGGAGCCCGCGGTGGCGAAGTCCTGGATGTTCACCTTGTCGAGGCTGACGACGAGCTCGCGGCCCTGCGGGTCCTTATAGGTTGCCGGCGTGCCGCAACCGACGATGAAGACCGCGCAGGCGAGGAGAGAGAGTTTGTTCATGGGAGGGGTTAGCGGGAAATGAGACGGAGGCGGCACTCGGCGGACTGCGCCTTGAGGGCGGTCGCGGTGACGGTGGTGAGGGCGCCTGGTTCAAGCGGGGTCACGATCCAGTTGGGCTGGCTTTCGACCACGGTGCCGTCGGCCGCGAGCCATTCAAAACTGACGTTGATCGTCTGGCGGAGGTAGGCGCCGTTGCGCAGGTCGAACTGGACGCGCGCATAGCCGCCGTCGGTCTTGGACTTACGGGCCGCGAGGAGCTCGATCTTGTTGCCGATACGGTTGTCGTTCAGCTGGGTCGAGAAACCGCCCTCGGGCTTGGTGGTGGCGTAGTTGACGGCGTCAGGAGGAGTCAGGCCGCGCTCGATGCGGTCACCGGTCTCGAGAATCGTGGTGCAACCGGCCAGTAGGCCGAGCGCGAGGAGAGGCAGGAATTTCTTCATGGGACGAGAGGGGTGCAGCGGAGGACGACGGGTTGATTTTCCTGCGTGGACTTGAGGCTTACAAGCAGAACCTTGCCCGCCGGGAGCGTCAGCGTGGCCTCAGGATGCCCGACGACGGCCAGCTTCTGGCCTGGCCTGGCCTCCAGCCGCGCCACCGAGAAACGGGCCGGGAGGCTCGACCAGTTCCGGAGGTCCGCCTTGGTGGTGCCGACGGTATAGATTGCCGTGCCCACCTTGGTGGCGATGGACCAAAGAATGGCACCTGAGCCCGAATTAGGGCGGCTAGCCGCCTCTTCCGTGGACTTGTTGATGAGGTAACTGGCGGTCGCTTTGACCGCGGCGGAGGTGAATGCCTGGGCTTTTATGCCGGGCAAGGCCGCCTCGAAGTGCTTGGCGATGAGGGCGTCCGGCCGGCTCGCCAACGGCACGGCGACATCCTGGGCGTCCAATTTAAGCTTAAGATTATAATTCAGTCCGGAGGGCCGGAGGGCCGGCAAAGCGACGCTCACATAGGGCACCCGCGAAGACACGACGAAGAGCGGGATATCGATCCGCTGTTGATACCAATCCGGACACATCCCGGTCTCGGAAATGACATAGACGATCGTGCCCTGCGCCTCGCTCGCCGGCGCCTCGGCGTCCTTGAGGTCTCGTCGGAACGCGTCGTTTGACCCGTTGAGCTGCGTCGCCGCGAGCAGCTCCTTGCGGGCCTTCTCGCGATCGGACGGGTCCTGACCGAGGCGCAAAAAGAACATCCCCTGCAGCCAATGGCTGAACGCATCGTCGTAAGCGCCGTCGGCGGTCAGGCTGGCGAGGTTCTCCTCGATCATGCCGAGGCCTTCCTTCGTACGCTCATCCTGCGAGGCCTTGGCGACGTCGTACTTCTCCTGCTTGCCCTTGGGCTTCACGTAGAGCTGACCCGAGCCGAAGGCCTGCTGGACGAAGCGTAGTCGGGCCATGGCGACGCGGGCGCCGTTGACGTCGCCTAGCTCGATCCGGTTAAGGGCCTGATAGGTGGACGCGTAGATGCGGTCGGCCGGACGCGGGCGATAGGCCTCGGCGTACCCATTGGAGAAGCTCGCGAGCGTCGCGTCGGACACCGAGAAGCCCGGACGCTCTTCTTCGGCCCGGAAGGCGGCTTCGACCTGTTCAAAGACCTTGGCGCTTTCCTTAAGCTTGCCATGGGCGCGGAGCGCGGCGGCGGCATCGAGATTCCACACCAACGCGTCCTTGGGTTCGTCCGCCGCGAAGTTCTGCGCGACGGTCGCGGCGGTCTCGTAATCCCCCTCTTCCACGGCCACCCGCACCCGCGGACCGCGGTCGACATAGGTCGCGCAGCCGACCAGGCAGAGCAGCAGGATGGGGAGAAACGGACGCACGGGAAAGCTACGGCAGACTACCCCACACCGAGCACAAGTAAAGGACGGTCAGGCCAGTTGCAGCCAGCGGGCGCCCAGGTAAAGCCACAGCGGCGTGACGAGCGGGCAGCACAGCATGGTGATCACCGAGCAACGCAACGAGACCAGGACCTCGCCCTTGAACATCTCCACGATCAGGAAGGTGAAGATCCCGCAAGGCATCGCGGCCTGGACCAGCATCACCTTCCGGAGCGAGGCGTCCTGGATCAGCCAGGCGGCGGCGGACAGCACGAGCGCCGGCATGACCAGCCAGCGGACCGCCATCACCCCGAACGAGACGGGCGCGTCGGAGACCAGCCGGAAGTCCTTGATGATCTCGTGCAGGTAGATGCCGGTGAGCAGCGTGCCGATCGGGATGGCGCACTCGCCGATGGCATGGCAGAGGTCGCTCGCGAAGACGATCGGCGCGCTCTTGCCGAAACCGGCGAAGTTGATGGCCAGCGCCACGAACAACGCGACGGTCATCGGCTGAAGAAGCTTCTTCAGACCGCGGCGCAGGGACTCGCCGGAAAGGATCGCCACCCCGACCGTCCAGACCGCCGCCTCGACGCCGACGTTATGCACCAGCAGGACGCCGACCACGTCCTTGTCGAACAGGGCCGCGGTGACCGGAATGCCTAGGTAACCGAAATTATTCACACCCGCCGAGAAGGCGAACGTGCGACGCGCCGTGCCGGCGGGGACCTTGCAGAGCGAACCGATCGCGGTCGCGACGGCGTAGCCCGTGACGATCATCAGGAAGCCGGCGCCGAGGTAGAGCAACGCCTGCGAACCCGAAGCGATCAGCGGGTTACCGCTCACGCGCGAGAAGATCATCGCCGGGAAGAAAACCCAGATGATCATGCGCATCAGCGGCTGACGGGCGTGCGCACCCACCCAGCCCTGGCGGGCCATGAACCAGCCGAGCAGGATCAGCAGCCCGAGACGGGTGATGGCCAGCGCGACGTCAGCGGAGAAGACATTCATGGACGAAGCCGACTATTCCACGACCTGCGGACGGGGAAAGAGAAATTTCCGCAGGTCGAAGCGGTTAGCGGTTGGCGGTTAGCGGATAGGAAAAGACCTCACACCGCCAAACCTGAAACCTCAACAATCCCTAATCGCTCCCTATTCCACACAAACTCTCCCCCTCCCGCTTTTGCGTTAAGTTCTAACCGCCAACCGCTAACCGCCAACCGCTTCCACCTCCGCCGCCACCATCCCCCATCTTCCATCATTCATCCCCCATCGCTCATCATTAATCCTCCATCAAAGAGGCTTCCGCCGCCACCTTGACAATCCGGGCGGGTTGAGGATAATTAACCCTGTTCCTTCTCAGTCGGATCCCGCAAATGACCGACGTCTCATTTCGGGGGTGTTCCGGATTCGATTCCCGCCAAGATATCGCGACGGCATGCAGAGGGTAGTTCGTAACCTCTTAAATCCAACGGGCAGCACTATAACTGCTAAAAACACCATCACGTTCGAGAACGACAACGTTCTCGCGCTCGCTGCCTAAGTACAGCGACGAGCCCCAGGGCGCGCCTGCAGTCCTGGATCAGCTCGGTTAACGTGGGCGATCCCCTCCTTTAGCTGTTATCTCCGGGGTAAGTGAGAATACAGATAGGTCGCACGGGTGCTCATCCCCAAACGCGATCGAGATCAATGATGAAGCTACGCATGTAGAAGTTACGACGTAAGGGTAGGAAGACGTGGGTTCGACTCCCACCACCTCCACCATTCGAGAAGCAACAGCCTGCGACCACCCGGTCGCGGGCTTTCTGCGTTGGACGAATCCGACAGCCAGCTGGCATTCCGTAAGAAAATGCCCGAAGAACGCTCCGCCCGCCGCTTGAGCCCGGCGACGGACGAGACACGCTTCCTTCCATGCGTGCCCTGCTTGCCCTCCTCTGCCTCACCTGCGGCGTAGCGCTCACGGCTGCAGACCGGACGAAGCCGAACGTGGTCATCATGCTGGTCGACGATCTCGGCAGCGGCGACGTGAGTTGTCTCTTCCGCGACGTGGTGAAAACACCGAACATCGACCGCCTCGCCAAGCAAGGTGTCAAGTTCACCTCCGGCTACTCGACCGCCCCGCTGTGCGGCCCGTCCCGGGCCGGTTTTCTCACGGGGCGCTACCAGCAGCGTTTCGGCTTCAACGGCAACCGTGACGGCATCCCGACGAACCTCCCGCTCCTGCCGGGACTGCTGAAGTCAGCCGGCTACCGAACCGCCCTCTTCGGAAAATGGCATAGCGCCGGCCCGATGCCCCACGAGCGCGGCTGCTTCGACGAGACGCTGGTCTCGGCGACCTCGAGCCCCTTCATCGATTACTTCCACCCCAAGCTGGCACGCAACGGCAAGGTCGAGGTCTTTCAGGAATATAGCACCGACCTGTTCGCCCGCGAGGCGACCGAGTTCATCCGACGCAATGCCGACAAACCCTTCGCGCTGACGGTCACGTTCAATGCGCCGCACATCCTGCGCACGACGAAAGACGCGATGATTCATCAGAAGGATTTCGAAACGGGCCAGGCCGCCGGCAAGGTCGTCGACATCCCCAAAGTCTTCACGGCCCGACCTGGCGAAGCCGCGCGCTATGCGACGCAGTTCCCCGGCGACACCGCCCGTGCCGATACGGTGGCCACCATCGTCGCGTTGGACGAAGCCGTCGGGCGCATCCTCGATCAGCTGAAAGCGGCCAACCTCGAAGAGGACACCCTCGTGTTCTTCTTCGCCGATAACGGCGGCCACCCCGAAGTCCGGAGCGAGAACCTGCCCTTGCGGGACTACAAGTGGAACCTCTTCGAAGGCGGCATCCGTGTCCCCTTCCTGGCTCGTTACCCCGCCAAGTGGCCGGCGGGTCGGGCCTTCACCCACCCGGTCAGCTCGCTCGACATCCTGCCGACGTGCCTCGCCGCCGCAGGACTTCCCGCCCCGGCCGGCCTCGACGGGGTCGACCTGACGCCCTTCGTGAACACGCCGGCAGCTTCGGCTCCGCACGAGAACCTCTTCTTCGCCATCGCGAAGCAGGCGGCGGTCCGCTCCGGAAAATGGAAATATGTCCGCGATCAGCAAGGCGGGCAGCACCTCTTCGACGTCGAAGCAGATGTCAGCGAAAGCAAGGACCTTGCGGCGGCCGAACCGGCACGCCTGAAGGAACTGGCCAACCGATGGGAAGCCTGGAACTTGAAGGTGCGAACCGAGGCGGCCGGACGCTGACTTAGCGCTTACGGTAGACCTCGAGGCGGCAGTCGTAGCCGCCGAGGTCGACGGTGCGGCTGGATTCCAGACGCAGGGTCGGGTCGACGGACGAGAGACGCAGCGGGTTCACGAAGACGAGGCGGCCGTTCGGACGCAGGACTTCCGACGCGATCTTGAAAAGGTCAGTGAAGAGGCCGTGCATGTTCGGCACGCGCACGCGGCGGCCGAGCGGCGGATTCGAGATCACGAGCGAGACCTTGCCGCGGTCGAGTTCCGGGATGCGGATGATGTCCCGGAAGTCACACGTATGGAAGGCGGCCTTGGTGCCCGGCAGCTTGGCGGCCTTGAAGTTGGCCTCGGCGATGGCGATCGCGGCCGGATCGATGTCCGTACCGACCACTTGCCCTACCCCGCCGGCCAAGGCCGACTCGATGAGTTCCAGACCGGAACCGCAGAACGGATCCCAGACGATCTCCTTGTCTTGTCGTCCGGCGACACGCACGAGGCAGGCCGCGAGCGGCGGGTGCGAGGCGGCGTTGACGGCGTCGGTGCGGTAATAAAGACGCGGGTTGGGAGAGATGCGCGGACGCAGCTCGACCAGCGCGCTACGCTCGTCGAAGTGGACGTCGACGGACCACGGGGATTCGCGGGCGTCATTGAGGACGCGCGGATTCAGCTCGAAGGCCTTCTTGGTGACCTTGGCGACGGCGTCGTCATGATTGCCTTCGGACACCATGCTGAGGCGATAACGGGCGGCGCCCTGCGTAAGCGCCAGCATCAGCTTCTCGGCGAGCGGCGACGCGATGGCCTTGGCCAGCACGTCGAGCGCCTCGGCCGAGCCGGGCTGACGGATGAACGCCAGGAAGAAGGCCGCGGTGTCGAAACAGCGCAGCTGATACAGTTCGGCGAGCGTGAAGGCGTCCTTCGGCTCGACCACCACGAAGCAGCCGCGGACCTCGACCACGCGGAACTTGCCGCCGCGGCCCTCGTCTTCGCGCACTTCGTCGGCCACGATGGATTCAAGGCCCTTGCGGCAGCGCAGGTGCAGGCGCAGGCCGGCCTGCTTCGGCACGACGGCGTCGAGGCGGATATTGCTCGGGCCGCCCTGACGGGCCACGCTCGCGCGGACCTTCTGTTCGTCGATCAGTTTCTCGCCCGAACCGGAGACCGCCTTGAGGGTCGCGGCGCCGCCGATCTTCTCGAGGGCCGAGGCCACCTTCTTCTTCTCCCGGTCGACGTCGGTGGTCTTAAGGATGTCGATCAGCTTGCGCTCGGACTCCTCGTCGCCCCCGAGTTTCGGGATGGCGGCGGTGGCGTACCGGCGGATCTTCTCGGAAGGGTCTTGCAGGAGGCCGATCATCCAGGCCTTCACGGCGGCCTTCATCTCCGGATTGCGGGAGGTCGAGAAGACCACCCCCACCGCCCGGACCAGGGCGACCTGCTGGTTGCGCTCCTTGGGGCCGAGCTGGTCGAACTTGGGGACCTCGACGTTCCAGAGCTGGGCGGCCGGCAACTCGCGCAACTGTCGGTATAGGTCGTTGTCGGCTTTCATGGCTTGGGGTGTCGGGCGGGCGGGCGGCAAAGTCAAGGGAGACGCGGGCTCCCGAGCCGGCCCCACGGATGGACCGTGCGTGCGGCCGTGTCGCACTTTGGGCTTTTTCCTAACAAAAATAACCAAAAGCAGCCGAGCGTTTGTCCGCCTGGGAAGTTGGCACGAAAACCCGCCTCCAGCCCCCTTCGGCCAATCCACAAGTTGCCTTTGACAGGGGGGGATTATTGCCCACTAGATTTAGACGTCTTGCGGTCTCCGCCAAGGCACCCGGCGGCTCAGCCGCCAGCCCATCCGACCACTTTTGCCCACACCAGAAATGAAGAATCCCGGACTTCCCGAAAAACAGGGTCTTTACGACCCCCAGTTTGAGCATGACGCCTGCGGCGTCGGCTTCGTTTGCCAGATGAAGGGCAAGCGTTCGCACGATATCATCCAGCAGGCCCTCACCATCCTGGTGAACCTCGACCACCGAGGCGCCTGCGGCTGCGAAGTGAACACCGGCGACGGCGCGGGCATCCTGCTCCAGCTCCCCCACGGGTTCTTCGCGAAGAACGGCCCGGCCAATCTCCCCAAGCCCGGCCACTACGGCGTGGGCATGCTCTACGTCTCCCCGGACGCCAAGATCCGCGCGGCGACCGAGGCCACCTTCACCGAGATCGCCAAGTCCCTCGGCCTCTCCGTCCTCGGCTGGCGCACCGTGCCCGTCGACAACTCCTCCCTCGGCCAGACCGCCATCAGCAGCGAGCCGGTCGTCCGCCAGGCCTTCCTCGGCCGCCCGGCCGATTGCGCCACCGACCAGGACTTCGAGCGCAAGCTCTTCATCCTGAGCAAGCAGGCCCACCACCAGATCCGCGCCGCCGGCAAGGACGAGTTCTACTACGCGAGCTCCCTCTCCTGTCGCACGATCATCTATAAGGGCATGCTCATGCCCGAACAGGTCGGCAAGTACTTCACCGACCTCGCCGACAAGTCGATGGACACCGCCCTCGCGCTCGTCCACTCGCGCTTCTCGACCAACACCTTCCCGAGCTGGGAACGCGCGCACCCGTACCACTACATCGCCCACAACGGCGAGATCAACACCCTCAACGGCAACGTCAACTGGATGAAGGCCCGCGAGCCGCTCCTGGCCAGCCCGCTGTTCGGCAAGGAACTCCCGAAGATCCTCCCGATCGTGAACCCCAACGGTTCCGACTCCGCCAAGTTCGACAACGTGCTCGAGCTCGTCGTCATGGGCGGCCGCTCCCTGCCCGAGGCCATGATGATGATGATTCCGGAGCCCTGGAACGGCCACGAATCCATGAGCGCCGAGAAGAAGGCGTTCTACGAATACAACTCCTGCCTCATGGAGCCGTGGGACGGCCCCGCCTCCGTCGTCTTCACCGACGGCACGATGATCGGCGCCACCCTCGACCGCAACGGCCTCCGCCCTTCCCGCTACTACGTGACCAAGGATGACTTCGTCATCATGGGCTCCGAAGCCGGCGTCCTCCCGATCGACCCCGCCAACATCGCCTCCAAGGGCCGCCTGCAGCCGGGCCGCATGTTCCTCGTGAACATGGAAGAAGGCCGCATCGTCGCCGACGAGGAGATCAAGCAGCAGATCGCCTCCCAGAAGCCCTACCGCGAGTGGCTCGACAAGAACCTCATCAAGCTCGCCGACATCGCCGACGCCCCGGCCGCCGCGCCTTCGTCCCACAGCAACACCGTCCAGCGCCAGCTCGCCTTCGGCTACACCTTCGAAGACCAGCGCAAGCTGCTCGTCCCGATGGCCAAGGATGGCGTCGAAGCCACCGGCTCGATGGGCACGGACATCCCGCTCGCCGTCCTCTCCAACAAGTCGAAACTCCTCTACGACTACTTCAAGCAGCTCTTCGCGCAGGTCACCAACCCGCCGATCGACTGTATCCGCGAAGAGATCGTCACCTCCTCCGTCACGACCATCGGACCGGAGCGCAACCTCCTGGACCCGAATCCGTCCAGCTGCCACCTGATCGAGCTCCAGTCGCCGATCCTCACCAACGAGGAACTCGCCAAGCTCCGCCACGTCGCCCACGGCCAGTTCAAGTCCGTCACCATCCCGACCCTCTTCGACGCCAAGTCCGGCGCCAAGGGCCTCGAGAAGGCCATGGACGAGGTCTGCCGCCAGGCCGGCCTGCACATCGACGCGGGCATCAACCTCATCATCCTGAGCGACCGCGGCGTCGACCGCAACAACGCCGCCATCCCGCCCCTGCTCGCCGTCTCCGGCCTGCACCACTACCTGATCCGCGAAGGCAAGCGCACCAAGGTCGGCCTCATCCTCGAGTCCGGCGAACCGCGCGAAGTGCACCACTTCTGCACGCTCATCGGCTACGGTTGCGCGGGCATCAACCCCTACCTGGCGTTCGAGACCCTCGACGACATGATCAAGCAGGGCCTGCTCGTCGGCGTCGACCACTACACCGCCTGCAAGAACTACGTGAAGGCCGCCACCAAGGGCATCGTCAAGGTCGCCTCCAAGATCGGCATCTCGACCATCCAGAGCTACCTCGGCGCCCAGATCTTCGAGTGCGTCGGCCTCCAGCAGAAGGTCGTCGACAAGTACTTCACCGGCACGGCCACCCGCATCGAAGGCGCCGACGTCGCCGCGATCGCCGAGGAGACCCTCGCCCGCCACAACCGCGCGTTCCCTGAGCGCGTCGACACCCCCGCCACCCTCGAGGTCGGCGGCGACTACCAGTGGCGCAACGAAGGCGAAGGCCACCTCTTCAGCCCGCAGGTCATCCACTCGCTGCAGAAGGCCGTCCGCACGAACAACTACGACACCTTCAAGGTCTACTCCGGCCTGGTGAACAACCAGATGCAGCAGATCTTCACGCTGCGCGGCCTGCTCCAGTTCAAGGCCCGCACGCCGGTCGACATCAGCGAGGTCGAATCCGTCGAGAACATCCTCAAGCGCTTCAAGACCGGCGCGATGAGCTACGGCTCCATCTCCTCCGAGGCCCACGAGGCCCTCGCGATCGCGATGAACCGCATCGGCGGCAAGTCCAACACCGGCGAAGGCGGCGAAGACCCGGCGCGCTTCACCTGGACCAACGACCAAGGCGACTCCAAGAACTCCGCCATCAAGCAGGTCGCTTCCGGCCGCTTCGGCGTCACGAGCCGCTACCTGACCAACGCGAAGGAACTCCAGATCAAGATGGCCCAGGGCGCGAAGCCGGGCGAAGGCGGCCAGCTCCCCGGCGGCAAGGTCTATCCTTGGATCGCCAAGGTGCGCCACTCCACCACGGGCGTGGGACTCATCTCCCCTCCCCCGCACCACGACATCTACTCGATCGAGGACCTTTCGGAACTCATCCATGACCTGAAGAACGCCAACCGCGCCGCGCGCGTCAGCGTGAAGCTCGTCTCGGAAGTCGGCGTCGGCACCATCGCCACGGGCGTGGCCAAGGCGCACGCGGACGTCGTCCTGATCTCGGGCTTCGACGGCGGTACGGGCGCTTCGCCCCAGACCTCCATCAAGCACGCCGGCCTGCCGTGGGAACTCGGCCTCGCCGAGACCCACCAGACCCTCGTCCTCAACAACCTCCGCTCCCGCATCGTCGTCGAGACCGACGGCCAGCTGAAGACCGGCCGTGACGTCGTCATCGCCGCCCTCCTCGGCGCCGAAGAGTTCGGCTTCGCGACGGGCCCGCTGGTGACCCTCGGCTGCATCATGATGCGCGTCTGCCACCTCAACACCTGCCCGGTCGGCGTCGCCACCCAGGACCCTGAGCTCCGCAAGAACTTCACCGGCCGTCCGGAGGACACCGTGAACTTCATGCGCTTCATCGCCCAGGAAGTCCGCGAGATCATGGCCCAGCTCGGCTTCCGCACGCTCAACGAGATGGTCGGCCGCACCGACGCCCTCGAAGCGCGTCACGCCGTCGAACACTGGAAGGCCAAGGGCATCGACCTCTCCAAGCTCCTCTACTCGCCGAAGGCCGGCCCCGAAGTGGGTCGCTTCTGCACCGAGAAGCAGGACCACGGCCTCGAGAAGGGCCTCGACCTCTCCGTCCTGCTGGCGAAGTGCCAGCCGGCCATCGAGCGCGGCGAGAAGGTCCGCTACGAAGGCGAGATCAAGAACACCCACCGCGTCGTCGGCACGATCCTCGGCAACGAGATCACGAAGAAGCACATCGACGGCCTGCCGGACGGCACCATCCACCTGAAGTTCAAGGGCAGCGCGGGCCAGTCCCTCGGCGCCTTCGTCCCGGTCGGCGTGACCATCGAGCTCGAAGGCGACGCCAACGATTACGTCGGCAAGGGCCTCAGCGGCGGTCGCGTGATCGTCTACCCTGACGCCAAGGCCACCTTCCCCGCCGAGGACAACATCATCCTCGGCAACGTCGCCCTCTACGGCGCGACCTCCGGCGAAGCGTTCTTCCGCGGCATGGCCGGCGAACGTTTCTGCGTGCGTAACTCCGGCGTCTCCACGGTCGTCGAAGGCGTGGGTGACCACGGCTGCGAATACATGACCGGCGGACGCGTCGTCGTCCTCGGTTCCACGGGCCGCAACTTCGCCGCCGGCATGAGCGGCGGCGTGGCCTACATCCTCGACGAGAAGGGCGACTTCGCCACCCGCTGCAACAAGCAGATGGTCGGCCTCGAGAAGCCGGACGCCGCCGACGCCGCCGAACTCCGCGGCCTCGTCGAACGTCACGCCGAGCTCACCGGCAGCCAGAAGGCGAAGAAGCTCCTCGCCAACTGGGACGCCTCCCTCGCCAAGTTCGTCAAGGTGATGCCGAAGGACTACAAGCGCGTCCTCCAGGCCATCGCGACGGCCGAAGCCAAGGGCCTCAGCGGCGACGCCGCCCTCAACGAAGCCTTCGAGATCAACTCGCGCGACACCGCCCGAGTCGGCGGCGGCTGATCCACCCACCCGTCCACACCAAGCACCTTCTGCACCATGGGAAAACCTACCGGATTTGTCGAATACCAGCGCGAACTCCCGCCTGATCGCGATGCCCTCACCCGCATCGGCGACTGGAAGGAGATCCACCACCATCACTCCGACGAGAAGCTCCAGAAACAGGGCGCCCGCTGCATGGATTGCGGCGTGCCGTTCTGCCACACGGGCAAGCTCATCAGCGGGATGGCCAGCGGCTGCCCGATCAACAACCTGATCCCCGAGTGGAACGACCTCGTCTACAAGGGCCTCTGGCGCGAAGCGCTGGAACGCCTCCACAAGACGAACAACTTCCCGGAATTCACCGGCCGCGTCTGCCCCGCCCCGTGCGAAGGCTCCTGCGTGCTCGGCATGAACAAGCCGGCCGTCACGATCAAGAACATCGAGGTCTCGATCATCGACAAGGGCTACGAGAACGGCTGGGTCATCCCCCGCGCCCCGACGAAGCGCACCGGCAAGAAGGTCGCCGTCATCGGCTCCGGCCCTGCCGGCCTCTCCGCCGCCGCGCAGCTCAACTACGCCGGACATAACGTCACCGTCTTCGAACGCTCCGACCGTCCGGGTGGCCTGCTGATGTACGGCATCCCGAACATGAAGCTCGAGAAGAAGGAAGTGGTCCTGCGCCGCATCTCCCTCCTCGAAGCCGAAGGCGTCACCTTCAAGTGCGGCGTCAACGTCGGCGTCGATGTCTCGCCCGAACAGCTCCGCAAGGACTTCGACGCGGTCATCCTCACCGTCGGCGCCACCAAGGGCCGCGACCTCCCCCTCCCCGGCCGCGACGCCAAGGGCATCCATCTCGCGATGGAGTTCCTCCACGCCAACACGAAGAACCTCCTGGACGGCAAGTCCCCCGACGCGACCATCACCGCCAAGGGCAAGGATGTCGTGATCATCGGCGGCGGCGACACCGGCACCGACTGCGTGGGCACCTCGCTCCGCCACGGCTGCAAGTCCGTCGTCCAGCTCGAGATCATGGCCAAGGCCCCCGCCACCCGTGCCAAGGACAACCCCTGGCCGGAATGGCCGAAGACCTACAAGGTGGACTACGGCCAGGAAGAAGCCGCCGCCAAGTACGGCTCGGACCCCCGCGTCTACCTCACCACGGCCACGAAGTTCGTCGCCGACGAACAGGGCAACCTCAAGGAAGTCCACACCGTCGAAGTCGAATGGAAGAAGGACGACAAGGGTGTCTTCGGACCCCAGAAGATCGCCGGCACCGAGAAGGTCCGCCCGGCCCAGCTCGTCCTCCTCGCCATGGGCTTCATGGGTCCGGAACAGCCGCTCCTCGAAGCCTTCGGCGTCGAGCGCGATGCCCGGTCCAACGTCAAGGCCGACCACGAGAAGTACGTGACCAACCTCCCCGGTGTCTTCGCCGCCGGAGACTGCCGTCGCGGCCAGTCCCTCGTCGTCTGGGCCTTCAACGAAGGCCGTGGCGTCGCCCGCGAGTGCGACAAGTTCCTGATGGGCAAGTCGGAGCTCCCGTAAGCCCCGCCTCCATCGCCTGCCGAAGCCCGACTCATCGAGTCGGGCTTCTTGTTGGCGGGGTTTCGCCTTGAGTCGAAACGAGGGGCTAGCACCTTGCACCCCATGGCCATCGCCCCCTGGTTCAAGCCGGCGCTCACGCGCTCCCTGAAAGCAGGCTACGGGCGTTCCGAGTTCTTCGCCGACCTTGCGGCGGGCCTGCTCGTCGGCGTGGTCGCCCTGCCCCTCTCCATGGGCCTGGCCATCGCCTCCGGCGTCAGCCCCGAACAAGGCCTCTATACGGCCATCATCGGCGGCGTGATCGTCTCGCTCCTCGGCGGCTCGCGCGTGCAGGTCGCCGGTCCGGCCGGCGCCTTCGTCGGCATCTGCGCCGCGGCGGTCATCACCCACGGCTACCTCGGCCTCGCCTTGGCCACCCTGATGGCGGGCGTCTTCCTCCTCGCCTTCGGCGCCCTGCGCCTAGGCAAATATATCGGCTACATCCCCTACCCGGTCGTGATCGGCTTCACGACGGGCATCGCGCTGATCATCGCCAGCACGCAGCTCGGCTCCGCGCTCGGCATCGTCGACCCCTCTCCCGCGATACCGCACTTCCTCGGACGCCTGCAGCACCTCTGCGAAGGCCTCGGTCAGGTCAAATACGGCTGCCTCGCGGTCTCGGTCGGCACGCTCGGCGTCATCGTCGGCCTGCGGAAGATTTCGCTCAAGATCCCTGGCGCCCTGATCGCCGTGCTGCTCGGCACGCTCATCGTGACGCTCGTCGGCGTGCCGGACGCCTCCATCCCGACCATCGGCTCGAAGTTCAACGAGATCAGCGCGAACTTCCGCCTGACCGACTGGAGCAGCGCCCTGGCCGACCGCACCGCTTGGCTGACCAAGGCCTGGGAAGTCCTGCCGCTGGCCTTCGGCATCGGCCTGCTGGTCGGCATCGAATCCCTGCTCTGCGCCGTCGTCGCCGACGGCATGACCGGCGATCGTCATGATTCCGACACGGAACTGGCCGCCCAAGGGGTCGCCAACATCGCCTCGGCCTGCTTCATGGGCCTGCCCGTCACGGGCGTCATCGCCCGAACGAGCACCAACGCCCGGGCCGGCGCCAAGAGTCCGGTCTCAGGCCTGATCCACGCCTCCACGGTGCTGGCCATCCTACTCATCCTGGCCCCGCTGGTGAAGCTGATCCCCCTGGCCTCCCTGGCCGGCGTCCTCCTCTCCGTCTGTTGGTACATGGCCGAACTTCCGCTCTGGCCCCGCCTCTTCCGCTCGGGCGGTTCCGACATGATCCTGCTGGTGCTTGCCTGCGTCATCACGGTCTTCGTCGACCTCATCTGGGCCGTCGGCCTCGGCGTCATCGCGGCGTTCGTCTTCCTGATCATCCGTAAGTCGGCCCACCCCGAGAAGGAAGAACCCGAGACCATCGACGTCGAGGAACGCGCCGATGAGGTCCGCCTCGCGCTCTCGGGTCACCTGCACTTCGGCCGCGCCGCCGAACCGCGCGCCGTCGAAGCCCGTCTGAAGGCCGACACGTTGCACCTGACCTTGGACTTCAGCCACGCGCTCTTCGTCGACTGCTCCTACGCCCAAGCCCTCCGCGAACTCGCCGTCCACGCCCGCAAGCAAGGCGTCACCGTCCGCGCCGTCGGCCTGCAGGGACGTGCCGCCGCCGACTTCGCCCGCTTCGGCCTGCGCGAGGTCATCGGAATTTGAATACATAAGATTGTATAAGGGCGGCCCGGGGGCTAGGAATCCTCATGCGACATGCCCTGCTGGCTTTCCTCATGCTCTGGCTGTCACCGCAGTGCCGGGCGCTTTACATGCTGATCGACACCGAAAAGGTGCCGATCGAGCGCATCGTGGAGAACCTTCAGTCCAAGCTTAAGCGAGAACCGGACAGCTTCGATCTCCACTATCAGCTGGCTCGCGTCCACGCGATGGCCGCCTATTCCGAAGCCACGGTGCTGCCGGTCTATAAATCATACAAAGGTTTTGCCGGCCGGGTCATGTATACGGAAGGTGGTGGCGACAATGGCACCCCCATCAAGTGGGGATTCCAGAACGACCGCGGCGAGCGACCCAAGGGCAACGACATCGGCAAGAATTTCACGCTCGCCCTGCAGCATTATGAATCCGCCCTCGTCCTGATGAGGAAATCCAGCGACCTTGATGACATCAGAGGCCATGTGCTACCGGTGCAGTTGGGCTACGCCTGGTGCCTGGAGATGTCCGGCCTCAGAACCCAGGCCCTGGATTCGTATCGGCAGACCTTCTGCGCCGCCTGGCAGCTCGAGGTCTCGCATGATTTCGACGTCCAAGGATGGAAAAGCGGCAAGATCCTCAAACTGAACGACCTCAAGCCCATCGAAGAGCCGGCGGCCGACAAACCAGGCCGCCTTTCCAGCAGACACCCCGGACACCTCGGACCCGGCATCTGCTTCAGCGAAGAATGCCTCCACTACATGCTTCGTCTCCTCGACAAGCGGAAGGATGCGACGGAAATCGGGTTGCTGAACTACCGCAAGAGCCACCTGTCGACGATGGGCCGCATGATCACCCCCATCCTCATCCCCTTGGGCGACACCCCTTTCGAAACCTTGGTCAACCCCGATGCCGGCGTGGCCTTCGACCTCGATGGCTCCGGACTGGCTCGCCATTGGGGCTGGATCACGCCCAAGGCCGCCTGGCTGGTCTTCGATGGCAAGCAGACGGGACAGATCACCTCGGGACTCCAGATGTTTGGCAGTGTGACGTTCTGGATCTTCTGGCGCGACGGCTACCAGGCCCTCGGCTCGCTCGACGCCAACGGCGACGGGCTGATCAACGGAGCCGAACTGGACGGACTGGCGCTATGGCAGGACCTCAACGGCAACGGCATCAGCGAATCCGGGGAAGTGAAGCCGATCGCGGCCTACGGCATCGATCAACTTTCCTGCCGCGGCGAAGCCGCCGGCCCCGGGCTGAGACTGAGCCGCCAAGGCGTCCGCTTCAAAGACGGTACCGTTCGCCCTAGCTACGACTGGGACGCGCCGATGTGTGCGCCGGCGGCGGCGAAGTGAACGAGGGTCTGAGGTTGCCGACCTACGCGGCCGGGCCTAGGTTGCCCGCGTGAGCACGCCCTCCCTCGAAAGCCTGAAATCCGTCGCGCTGGCCACCGCCCTCGCCGCCGGCGACCTGCTCGCCAAGGGCGCCCAGATGAAGGTCAACGCCTCCACGGACGACGACGTGAAGATGCAGGCCGACGTCGATTCGGAAAACCTGGTCCGCGACATGCTCAAGGCCACGGGCCTCCCGGTCATCGGCGAGGAACTCGGCGGCGACGCCTCCCTCTTCGACGGCGACAGCCTCTACTGGGTCGTGGACCCGCTCGACGGCACCTACAACTACCTCCGCCGCCAGCCTTCGACCTGCGTGTCCCTCGGCCTGATGCGCGGCAAGGAACCGGTACTCGGCGTGATCCACGACTTCACCGCGAAGAAGACCTATCTCGGCGTCGTCGGCGAAGGCAGCTTCATCAACGGCGTCCGCATCACGCCCGGCTGGGTCGCCGACATCAAGGACGCGTGCATCATGACGGGCTTCCCCGCCGCCGCGGACAAGTCCGGCCCGGCGATGCAGCTCTTCGTCCAGCAAGTCGGTCGTTATAAGAAAATCCGCATGATCGGCTCCGCCGCGCTGGCGCTGGCGTACGTCGGCGAAGGGGTCGCCGATACTTATTACGAATCGGGCACGAATCTCTGGGACGTGGCCGCGGGCCTCGCGATCATCAAGGCCTCGGGCGGATATTTCCGGCTCATCCCCACGGGCAAGCGCCCGCTGAACTACGACCTCTGGGCCTCGGCCCGCGAGGAGTGGACGCGCTGAGGCCCGCCTTAGGCGTGGACAAGAAGCCCGACTCGGCTAGGTTTCCGACGTGCTCCTCGCCCTGACCAACCCGATCAAAGAAGCCGTCATCAAGCATGCGGCGGTGAACTACGCCGAGAAGATCCTCGGCCAGGACTACGAGTCGATGGGCTTCTGGGTCGCCCTCGCGATGGTCGTCGTCTACATCCCGCTGCTCGGTCGCCTCGCGGCCCAGCACTTCTTCGGCAAGGACGGCACCGCCATCGGCATCGGACTCACGGGACTGGTCTCCGTCGCCCTGACCTTCGCCGCCATCTGCATGGCCGATACCAGCCTCTCCGGCTTCATCCCGAAGTCCGTCGAAGTCCTGGTCATCTCCCTCTGCACCGCCACGGTCGTCCTGCTGGTCACCAGCGCCTCCGCCCAGGTCCTGAGCATGGGCTTCGGCCCCTCGCTCGGCCTCCAGCTCATCTTCTGGAACATCGTCTTCCTCGCCCAGCTGGCCACGCGCTTCCTGATGGATTTCTGGAAGCACGTCTGAGCCCGATGCGGAAAGCGGCCTTCACCTTGGTCTGCTTCTTCCTGGCGTCGCTTGTCCAGGCTCAGTCACCCCAGCATGCGACCTTATCCGGCAAGGTCCTCACCGGCTACCAAGGGTGGTTTCGGGCGGAGGGCGACGCCAGCGGCCTCGGCTGGGTGCACTTCGGACCTGGTAAGCAGTTTTCCACCGACAACTATACGTTCGACCTGTGGCCCGACCTCCGGGAATTTCCGCCGGAGGAACGCTATCCTTCTCCGTTCAAGTATGCCGATGGGCGCCAGGCCGAGCTGTTCAGCAGCGTCCACCCCGGGACGGTCCGCCGCCACTTCCGCTGGATGAAGGACTATGGCATCGACGGCGCGATGCTTCAGCGCTTCGGCGTCGGCCTGGCCAAAAACCGCAACGCCGAATCCCTGGATCTCGTCCTGCGGCATTGCAACGAAGCCGCCACCGCCGAGGGACGCTCGCTGACGGTGATGTACGACCTGACCGGGCTCTCGCCCGAGAAATTCCGGAATGTCGCCGACGACTGGCGCCGGCTCGTCGCCGAAGGACAGACAAAACAGCCCTGCGCCCAGTTCCACCAAGGCAAGCCGCTTGTCTCGATCTGGGGCCTGGGCTTCAAAGACCGGCCACCCGCGCTCAAGGAATGGGCCGCCCTGATCGCCGAAATCAAATCCACCGGCGCCGCGGTGATGATCGGCATCCCGACCTATTGGCGCGAACAGAAGAACGACAGCATCGCCGACCAGGGCTTGCACGACCTGATCCGCAAGGCCGACGTCATCAGCCCTTGGAGCGTCGGGCGTTACGACGACCCGAAGGGCGCCGCCGAGCTGGCGAAGGAGGTCTGGGCACCTGACATCGCTTGGTGTCGCGCCAAACAGAAATCCTACCTCCCGGTGATCTTCCCCGGGTTCAGCTGGAGCAATCTTTCGGCCGCAAGGGGCAAGAAGGCACCGAAGAACGCCATTCCCCGCCTAGGCGGTCGCTTCCTCTGGTCGCAAGCCGTCGCCGCCCGTGAAGCCGGCGCAAAGTCGGTCTACGTCGCGATGTTCGACGAGATCGACGAAGGTACGGCCATCATGAAATGCGGCGGGCCTCGCCCGGTCGGCAACTTCGTGGACCTGTCCGACGTCCCGACCGACCACTACCTCTGGCTGAGCGGACAGGTTGGCCGGATGCTCCGCGGCAACCTTTCGCCGAGCCCGGCCCCGCCCAAACGCTGAACGACCTCAGCCCGTGGCCTGTAGGCCGGCGGCGATGGCGTTCAACGACAGCAGCATCTGCGGCAGCAGCGCGTCGGCTTCCTTACGGTCGCCGTCGGCCACCTTCTTGCGCCAGTCCTTCAGGAGCGCGACCTGCTGCTCGTGCAGGAGGTCGATGGCGGATTCGCGCAGGGCGATGACCTTGCGGAGACGCGGACGGCCTTCGCTGAGCTTCGAGCCGGAAAGCTCGTCGAGCATCTTGCGGGTGAGGTTATGCTCGGCGAGGATGCGGTTCAGGAAGAGGCCGCGCAGCTTCTTGTCGGTCACGAGGGCGCCGTAGAGCTTCATCATGCTGCGGTTGGAAGCGAGGACGCTGGTAGAAGCGTTCTTGAGCATGTAGCGCAGGGGCGGCCAGTCGTCGTAGTTCTTGCGGATGATCTCGAAGCCCTTGGGATCCTCTTCCTTGAGGCGGGCCAACGCGGAGCCGACGCCATACCAACCGGAGAGATAGAAGCGGGCCTGGCTCCAGGCGAAGACCCACGGGATGGCGCGCAGATCCTCGAGCGAGGCGGCGCCGGTCCGGCGCGACGGACGCGAGCCGATGCGACTGGCCTCGATGACGTCGATCGGGGTGGCCTGACGGAAGAACTCGATGAAGCGAGGGGTCTGGATCAGGGACTGGTAAGCCTCGCGGGAGAACTCGGCCAGGCGGTCCATGACCTTGGCCTGGGCGGCTTCGCTGCGGACGGCGACGTCATGCAGGAAGGTGTTCTGGGTCACGCCCGCGGTCAGCAACTCGAGGTTGTTCACCGCGGTGATGTGGTTGGCGTACTTCTGCGTGATGCTCTCGCCCTGCTCGGTCACGCGCATCTCGCCCTGGATCGAGCCCTGCGGCAGCGCGTCGATGAAGCGGTGGGTCGGGCCGGCGCCGCGGGAGATGGTGCCGCCGCGGCCGTGGAAGAAGATGATGCGGACGCCATGCTTCTCGCCGACGGCGGCGAGGTTCTGCTGGGCGCGGTAGAGGTTCCAGAGCGAGGCGAGGATACCGCCGTCCTTGTTGGAGTCGGAATAACCGATCATCACCTGCTGGGTGAGGCCGTCGGTGATGCCGGCGTCGCGACGGGCCTGCAGCGTGCGCTTGGTCATCGGATGCGACAGGAACGCGTCCATGATGCCCGTGCTGCGCTCGAGGTCGCCGATGGTCTCGAAGAGCGGGACGACCGGGAGCAGACAGTAGGCGTCGTCGGAACCGCCGGCGGTCAGACCGGCCTCGCGGGCGAGCAGGTAGACCGAAAGGAGGTCGGAGACCGAACGGGTCATGCTGACGATGAGCGAACCCAGTCCGGCCGAGCCATATTGATTGATATGGGTGACGAGGGCGCGATGGCAGGCGACGACGGCGTCGGCTTCCGGGCCGATGCTGGCCTGTTCGCGGAGGAACGGGCGGGTCGAGCGGAGCTCGGAGTCCAGGAAGCCGAGGCGACGGGACTCGTCCCACTGCGCGTAGTTCGTGTCGTCCTGGCCGGTGGCGGCGAGAAGCTGGCCGATGGCCTTGTCGTGGAAGGCGCTGTTCTGGCGGATATCCAGGCAGGCCATGTGGAAACCGAACGTGCGCAGGAAGCGCAGCAGCGGATCGAGCTCCGCGCGGGCGATGCGGCCGGCGCCGACCTCGATGAGGGTCTCGCGGAGGAACAGCAGGTCGGCGATGACGCCTTCCGGCGTGCGGTGCTGGCCATGGCCGAGCTCGCCTTCGACGTTCGGCAGGCGCAGACGGATGAGGTTGATGTACTGACGCCAGGACTCGCCGATATTCCGCTTCAACGCGGCTTCACCGTCTTCGCCATGGAAGGCGGCGTGCTTGGCGACCTGACGGGTGAAGACCGCCGGAGGTTCCTGCAGGTGGTCGCCGAGCGAAAGACGCTGGCCGAGGGTCTCGAGACGCTCGTTACAGATCGCGATGGCGGTGGAACGGAAGAGGTTGAGGGCGCGCGTGGTGACTTCCGAAGTGACCAGCGGATGGCCGTCGCGGTCGCCGCCGACCCAGGTGCCGAGGACGATCTGGGGCAAGGAATCCGGGTGTTCGACGCGGGCGGGATCGAGGCCCGCCTCTTCCCAGGCCTGACGCAGGCGGAGGTCCATGCTGACCACGGCGTCGGGGAACACCTTCGACAGGAAGTAATTGATGTTACGCAGTTCCGACTGCACGTCCGGCTTCTGATGGTAGATCTCGCCGGTGCGCCAGAGACGTTCGAGGGCGACCTTGATCTCCTCGCGGATCGCGCGCTGTTCGGCGACGGTCCACATGTTGTTCTCGCGACGGACGAGGAGCTTGTAGATCTCGCGATGGATCTCGAGGACCGTGGCGCGCTTGGCTTCGGTCGGGTGCGCGGTGAGCACAGGCTCGACGCGCATACGGTTGAGGCGCTTCGCGATCTGCTTGTCGGTCAGGCCGGCGGCGACGAGGGCGCGGAGCGCGCGACCCCAGGAACCGGGATCGGAGGCGAGGCCGTGCTTGTCTTCGCGCAGACGCTTGGACTGGGCGGAGGCGTTCTCCTCCACCATGTTCAGGAGCTGGAAGGCGATCGAGTAGGCCTGCACGCCGCGGTACGAGAAGATCTGCACGCCGCGCAGCTTGCGCTTGCCCATCCACGGCAAGGTGCCGGCGAGGTCCTTGTGGTCGAGCTGCTCGAGCACCTCGACGAAACACGTCATCATGAAGTCGAGGTCCTTGTCGACTTTCTTAAGCCCGCGGGCGAGGTCGTTGCTGATGGCCATGCGACGAGAGTCGTAGCACGGGGGTGGGAAATCTCGCAACCGCAAACCCCTGCGGCTTGCGTCCAAGGCCGTCAGCACTTTGATGGAAAGTCGCCATGTCGGAATCACGGCTCATCCTCCCCGACCTCTGGCAGCAGGACGCCCTCCGCGCCCTCCGGCAAGGCGAGGACGTGGTGATCCAAGCCCCTACCGGCGCCGGCAAGACCCACGTCTTCGAGCTGCTGATCAAAGGGGGTCATCGCGGGCAGGCGGTCTACACGGTCCCGACCCGTGCCCTGGCCAACGATAAGCGGGCCGAGTGGCTGGCCTTGGGCTGGGACGTGGGCATCGCGACCGGGGACGTCAGCGACAACCTCGGCGCCCCGGTGGTGGTCGCGACCCTGGAGACCCAGCGCCACCGCTTCCTCGAGGGGCGGCACCCCGATCTGCTGGTGGTCGACGAATACCAGATGCTGGCCGACAGCCGCCGCGGGGCGGCCTACGAGACCGTCCTGGCCATCGCCCCGCCTGCCACCCAGCTCCTCCTGCTCAGCGGTAGCGTCTCCAACCCCAAGGCGGTCGCGGAATGGCTCCGCAGCCTCGGCCGCAAGGTCACCTTGATCGAGGAGCATACCCGCCCCATCCCCCTCGAAGAAGTCTCCCTCGACGCCCTGGAGAACCGCGAGCCGACCGGCATCAAGGGCCACATCGCCCGGGCGGTCATCCGGGCGGTCCTGGCCGACCTCGGCCCGATCCTGGTCTTCGCCCCCCGCCGCCGTGCGGCCGAACAGATCGCCCGAGACATCGCCGCCGGCCTGCCTCTGGGCAATGGCCCCCAGCTCTCGCCCAGCCAACGGGCGATGGCCGGCGACGACCTGAACCGGCTCCTGCGCCAAGGCGTCGGCTTGCACCACAGCGGCCTGACCTTCGACCAGCGCACCGAACTCATCGAGCCCTGGGCCAAGGCCGGCAAGCTCAGCGTAGTCGTCGCCACCACGGGCCTCGCCTCGGGCATCAACTTCTCGCTCCGCTCGGTGCTCGTCACCGACCGGCGCTACGCCGCCGAGCACGCGGAACGGGAAGTCCGCCCCGACGAGCTCCTGCAGATGTTTGGCCGCGCCGGCAGACGCGGACTCGACGACCGCGGCTTCGCGCTCTGGACTGGCGACAGCCCGCGCCTCGGCGAAGCCAAGCCGCTCCAACTCAAGCGCAGCGACGCCCTCGACTGGCCGGCCTTCCTCTCGGTGATGCGTCGCACCGAAGACCCCAAGGCCGTCGCCGCCAAGCTGGCCAAGGCGCTCTTTACCCGCGAGCCGATCGACCTCGCGCTGGACCGGCTGGACGAAGACCTGCCCACGGATGCCCCCGCCGCCCCGGCCGGCGCGACCCGTCAGATCCATGAGATCTGCGGACGCAACGGGACGTGGCAGCGTGAGCGTCCGACGCACCTGGTGCCGCTCTCGCAGGCCCTCATCTACGTCAAGGACACCTGGCACCCTGCCCTCACGAAACCCGACTCCCTGCGTGCCCTGCCGTATGGCACGCCTTGCAAGCTCGAGACGAGCGAAGGTCTGCGCTACGGCCGGACGATCACGCTGGCCCACTTCCCCAAGGAAGCCGGCGCCTCGCACCTGACGCCGGCGGAATGGCTGCTGAAGGCGCTGCGCAGACTCGAGGGCGGCCAGGCCCGGCCACGTACCTGGAAACTCGAACTTCTCGAGAAGGAGATCCTCCCGCTGCTACCCAGGCTCACCCAAGGCGGCATGGCCCATGGCGGAATTTTCCTCGGACGCGACAGCGTGCAGGTGAAGCTCGACTACTCCCGAGCCGACGTCCGCGTCTGGCCTGACGCGGATAACCACCCGCTCATCAATCCGCCACGCCGCTCGATCGAGAAGCAGGATATCAATCTCCGCGAAGTCCTGGGCGGCGGCACGCTCCACACCGCCCGGGCGGGACGCCTTTGGAAGAAACTCGGGCTGATCGACGCCGGTGGCCGCCCGACGGAACGAGGCCACATCGCCTCCCTCTTCCAGCACGGCGAAGGCCTGGCCGTCGCGGCCGCCCTCGAGGACCCATCCTACGACGCCCACGCAATCGCCTGGGACCTCGCCGAACTGCGCGCCGGCGAACGCGTCGCCTCGGCGGGGCGCAATTCCAGCCGCCTCGGGGCCTGCTGCCGTCTGGCCTACAAGTCCCTGACGGCCGAAGGCTACCTGCGCGAAGGCCTGCCCGCCGGCTTCGGCGAAGGCTGCGCCGAAGCGCTGAAAGGGTTCGCCCTCCATGGCAAGATCCCGCCTGCAGACGCCGATGGCCACGGCCCGGGCCAAGGGGACCTCGAACGCGCGGTCCTCGAATGGCGTAGCACCCTGCAGCTCATCGCGCACGGCCCGGCCCACCCGTCGCCTCGCTGGCAGCAGCTGCGCGCGGCGGCCCAGGACGTGCTCGGGCGCATCGCCGGAACGGCTACGGCCCGCCGCTGAGGCTTACTTGCCCGCGATGGCCTTGGCCGCGGCCTTGGCCATCTCGCCCGCGCCTGCGGTGTTCGGGTGCACGCGATCCGGCAGCATCTCCGGGTTCTTCTCGAGCGCGGCATGCATGTCGATCACGCCGCAGCCCAGTTCTTTGGCGAGGGCGTCGACGCGCGGGATCTCCTTCTGGATATTCTCTTCGTTGATGCCGTAGTTGCCCTTGCCGGGAACCGGGACCGGACGGCAGACGAACACCTTCGGCTTGGATTTCAGGGACTGGAACGACTTCACGAGCTCGCGGTAATCCGCGTCGAACTCCGCTTCGAACTTCCAGTTCTGCGGCTTGGTGTCGTTGGTGCCGAGCATGATGACCACGATCGCCGGCTCC
>OFRH01000026.1_pt1 | contig 30056 bp, 32 predicted proteins | sample 1543111 | NCBI WGS metagenome assembly OFRH01 (sample SAMN07774220, study PRJEB24372) | wastewater metagenome | isolation source: Exp Tend NO 100WW | collected 2016-02
CGGAGCTGGTCGTCTCGCCCGAAGCCGCGGATGCGCTCCTGCGTCGGTCGATCGACGCGGAAGCCGCCTTCGAGAAGATCCGCCAGGAGCGCTTCGAGCTGAAGGAAGCCGACATCGCCCTGCTGGAAGAAGCCCTGCGTCTGCAGGAGGAATACATCACCGCGCGCCAGTCCGTCGGTACCGACAGCCTCCGCCAGCAGTCCTTGCGCCGCCGCCTGCACCTCCTTCGCGGCGAACAGCTGCGGCATGATTCCGACGTCGCCGAGGCGAAGGCCTTGGAACTGGCCAAGACCGACGAAGCCGCCGCCATCCCGCTGCTCCGACAGGCCGTCGCCTGGGAGCTGGAGATCGAGAAAAAATGGGAATTCTCCGGACTGGCCGACCCCGGCCGACGCGCGCGCCTCGATACCCGCCTCCGTCGGCTCGAATCCGCGCCGCTTTGGCAGAAGGGCCGCGCCCTCGAGGCGGAGGCCGAGCAGCTTTTCGCCGCGGGCAAGTTCGCCGCCGCCGCCGCGAAGTTCAACGAGGCCATCGATTGCGAGACGGACTTCCTCGCCCGTTATCGCGACGTACGTAACACCGAGTTCGGCCGGGCCGAGAAGCTCGCCGAACGCCGTGAGACGGCGTTTTCCGGCGAAGCCTGGAACGGCATCCTCGCCCATCGCGCGAAGGCCGAGGCCCACGAAAAAAAGGGCGAATGGCCGGCCGCGACGCAGTCCTGGCAGGCCGCGGTGGACGCGTTCGCCAAGCTGCTCACCGACCATCCGAAGAGCCGTTTCGCCGACCGGACGCAGGAGGCCGCGATCGCCACGCGACTCAACTTCGCCCGCTTCCACGATGAGATCGTCGCCCTGCGCGCCCGCGGCGAGCAGCTCCGTTCCGCTTTGCGTTCCCGCCGGGCCGACGAAGCCCTCCGGCTCGCGGACGAACTGGTCGCCGAGGCCCGTCGCCTCGGCTCCGCCAACACCGGCGTCTTCCTGGACGACGACGGCGAGCGCAAGGAGCTGGAATACCTCGCGGTGAACGGCGCCACCGTGCGCAGCGTACTCGACAACATCGACCGGAATCTCCGTCCTATACCGGCCTCCACGGGTCGCATCTACCGTACGGAGATCCCGCAAGGCCTGTACGCTTCCGTCATGGGCTCCAACCCCAGCTCCACCCGACGGGAGGCCAACCCGGTCGAGTCCGTCACCTATGCCGACGCCGAGGCGTTCGCCGTCCGCTTGGGCTGGATCCTGGGCGCGAAGGTGCGCCTGCCGACTTTGGCCGAATTTACGGCGGCCGTCGGCGAGCCGGGCAAGCCGGCCGTCCCGGCGCAGGCTTGGACCATGGAAAACAGCGATGGCGGCGTCGTGCGGCTGGTCGGCATCTCCGAGGCTAATCCCGCGGGCATCCATGACCTGCTGGGCAATGTCGAAGAATGGCTGCTGGCCTCGCCGACGGATACTCGCGCGCCGGTGCTCGGAGGGAGCGTCCTGACCCCGCGGGCGGACGTGCTGACCGCCAAGACGGTCTTCAAGCGGGAGAAGAACCGCGCCCTCGGCTTTCGTATCGTCATTGAATAAACGCCCGAGGTCCTGATTATAAAGCGACCCCATGGCTGCCCCGGTCAATCGCTTCCAACGCGCCGCGTTCTTTTTCGCGACGTACGGCGCGCTGGCTGCGTTGTCCCTCTGGTTCGCCTACGAGCTGCGTTTCGCGGGCGAAGACGGCGGAGCCCAGCACCAGTCGGCCGAGGCCTACCTCTTCGTCCAGCGCCCGCTCGCGTTGCTCTGGATGGTGCCCCTCAAGGTGCTGTTGCTCGGCGCCTGGGGGCAGTTCCGCGGCGTCTTCTATTACTTCCGCCTGCCGGATGCGCTGCGCATGGGGCTGGCGCTTTTCATGGCGACCGCCCTGGCGCTGTTCGTGGCCGCGTTCTTCGGCTCCGGCGACCCGAAGGAGCTCATCGACGTGCCGCGAGGCGTGTTGCTGGTGGACTTCAATCTCTCGCTCGTGCTCTTCATGGGCTTCCGCGTCTCCATCCGCGCCTTGCGCGAACGTTTCTGGGGCAAGGGGCAGGGGACCTCGGGCGTGGTCGAACGTATCGCGATCGTCGGCGCCGGCCAGGCCGGCGCGCAGCTTGCCTCCGAGCTCATGAGTCGCCGCGGCCACGGGATCGAGCCGGTGTGCTTCCTGGATGACGATGTCGCCAAGCACGACCTCCACATCCATGGCGTGCCGGTGATCGGCGCGCCGGAGCGCATGCCCGAGCTCGCCGAGAAATACGGCGTCACCGAGATCATCCTCGCCTTGCCGTCCGCGGCCGTCCGCCGCATCCGCGAGGTGAGCGCGCTCGCCTCCGCCAGCAACCTCCGCGTCCTCGTCGTGCCTTCCATGTCCGAGCTGGCGGGCGGACGCGTGCGGGCGAGCGATATCCGACCGATCTCGGTCGAGGACATCCTTGGCCGCGAGCCGGCCAAGCTCGATGACGACGCCATCGACGCCATGGTCAAAGGTCGCACGGTGCTCATCACCGGCGCCGGCGGCAGCATCGGTTCCGAGCTGTGCCGTCAGGTCGCCGCCCGTTCGCCCGCCCGGCTCGTCATGCTGGATCAGTGCGAGGTGCTGCTCTATCAGGCCGAGCAGGATCTCATCGCCGCCGGCGCCGGCGCGCTCATCACGCCCATCGTCGGCGACGTCACGGACGTCGACCGCATGCGCGACGTGTTCGTCCGTTTCAAGCCGGAGCTCGTGCTCCATGCCGCGGCGCACAAGCACGTGCCGATGATGGAGTCCCAGCCTTCCGAGGCCCTCAAGAACAACGTCCTCGGCACCGAGGTCGTCGCCCGCCTCGCGGCGGAGCATGGCGCGGCCAAGTTCGTCCTCATCTCCTCGGACAAGGCCGTCAACCCGACCAACGTCATGGGCGCCAGCAAGCGTCTCGCCGAGCGCGTCGTCCGCGCGATGCAGGCCCAGTCCGGGGGCAGGACCAGTTTCCTGGCCGTGCGCTTCGGGAACGTCCTCGGCTCCTCGGGGTCGGTGATCCCGATCTTCCGCCGGCAGATTGCCGCCGGTGGGCCCGTCACGGTGACGCACCCGGACGTGAAGCGCTATTTCATGACCATCCCGGAGGCGGTCGGCCTCGTGCTGCAGAGCGCCACGCTCGGCAGCGGCGGAGACATCCTCGTCCTGGAGATGGGCCAGCCCTTGAAGATCATCGACGTCGCCCGTCAGCTCATCGAGCTCAGCGGCCTGCGGCCCGACGTCGACATCGAGATCCGCATCATCGGCCTGCGCCCGGGGGAGAAGCTGGTCGAGGAGCTTCAATACGAAGGCGAGCAGTATCGCCCGACGGAACACCCGCGCGTCTTCCGTTTCGTGGCGGACCTCGTCCCGCAGGATTCGACGGAGTCCCTGGTCCGCCGCGTCCGCGCCTTGCTTCCCTTGGACCGTTACGCCTGCAAGCAGGGTATCCGGGAGCTCGTGCCGGAATACGTCCCGTTCGTGGAGTAGTTTTTACGCTTCGGGCTTCACAGCAGGGCGGGCGTTCGCCACGCTTCGGGCATGGCTCGCGCGCTTTCCTCCGCTCCTCAGGTCGGCATCATCATGGGCTCCCAGTCCGACTGGGAGACGATGGTCAACGCCGCCGACACGCTCAAGAAGCTCGGCGTCGCCTTCGAGGCCGAGGTCGTCAGCGCCCACCGCACGCCGCTCAAGCTGAAGGACTACGCCCTCGCCGCCCGTCGTCGCGGCCTGAAGGTCATCATCGCCGGAGCCGGTGGCGCCGCCCACCTGCCGGGTATGGTCGCCGCCATGACCTCGCTTCCCGTCATGGGCGTCCCCGTCCAGTCCAAGTCCCTCGACGGCATCGATTCGCTGCTTTCGATCGTCCAGATGCCTGCGGGCATCCCGGTCCATACGTTCGCCATCGGTCGCGCCGGCGCGATCAACGCCGCCCTCGGCGCCGCCGCGGTGCTCGCTCTCTCCGATGCGAAGCTCGCCAAGAAGCTCGACGCCTACCGCGCCGAGCAGACCAAGGCCGTGCTCGATAACCCGATCCCCGGCCGCAAAGGCAAGAAGCGCTAAGCCATGGAGCGACCCCTGCAGCCCGGCGGCACCATCGGCATCCTCGGCGGCGGCCAGCTCGGCCGCATGTCGGCCATCGCCGCGCGCCGTCTCGGCTACAAGGTGCGCACGTTCGATCCTTCCCCCGGCGCCTGCGCCGCGGGCATCGCCGACGAGCATGTCACCGCCGATTGGAGCGACACCGCCGCGCTGACGCGCTTCGCCCAGGGTTGCGGACGCATCACGCTCGAGTTCGAGAACATCCCGCCGGCGACCGTGGAGTTCGTCGCGAAGTCCGTCCCGAGCCATCCGTCCGCCAACGTCCTCGCGATCTGCCAGAACCGCCGTCGCGAAAAAGAATTCCTCCGCGCCTCGGGCATCCCTTGCGCGAACTTCGCTGTCGTCTCGTCGCTCGCGGAACTCCAGGCCGCGGTGAAGACCGTCGGCTTCCCGTGCGTGCTGAAGACCGCCGATTTCGGCTACGATGGCAAAGGCCAGGTCAAGCTGCCGACCGCCGAGGCCGATCTCGCCGCCGCGTGGGACAAGATCGGCGGCGCCGTCGGCGTCCTCGAAGCCTGGGTACCGTTCCAGATGGAGATCTCCGTGCTCGTCGCGCGCACCGTCGACGGCCGCACCGCGGTCTACGATCCCGCGGAAAACATCCACCGGAACCATATCCTCCACCTTTCGATCTCGCCTGCCCGCATCTCCGAGGCCACCGCCGCCGAGGCCCGCGCCTTGGCGCTCAGCATCGCTGACAAGATCCAGCTCGTCGGCCTGCTGGCCGTCGAGATGTTCGTGAAGGACGGCCGCATCGTCGTGAACGAGCTCGCCCCGCGTCCGCATAACAGCGGCCACCAGACCTTCGACGCCAACGAGACCAGCCAGTTCGAGCAGCACATCCGCGCCGTGTGCGGCCTACCGCTCGGCGGCACGAAGCCCCTCGCGCCTTCGGCGATGGTCAACCTGCTCGGCGACGTCTGGCGTAACGGCCAGGAACCCGACTGGACCAAGGTCCTCGCGGACCCTTCGGCCAAGCTCCACCTCTACGACAAGGGCAAGGCCGCGCCGGGGCGCAAGATGGGCCATATCACCGTCACCGCGCCGACGCTCGAAGAAGCGATCCGCCGCGCCGAAGCGCTCCACGCCGCGCTCTGATCCATGACGGCGGTGCAGGTTCTTTTCTGGGCGAACATCGCGATCCTAACGCCGATCGTGCTCGGTACTCTGTTCAAGCCTTCGTCGACGGACCAAGGGGCTTTCCCGGAAAGCGCCGGTTGGCGCACGTTGGTCGGCTCCCTTTGGTTCGCCATCTTGGCCGGCTCGGCGATCGGAGCCTTCCGGCCGACCGGTCTCATCTGGCTGCTCGCCTTCCAGGTCGTCTATAAGTCCGTCTGGCTCCTCTCCTACGTCTTGCCGCGTCTCATCGCCGGTCGTCGCCAGGAGATCCCCGCGGGCATCACCTGGTCCTTCCTGGTGATCGTCCTCGTCTGGCCCTGGGTCATCCCCTGGCGCCAGCTCCACGCCGCGCTCTGATCAGTCGAGCAGCTCCGGCTTACGGCTGAACAGTCCGATCGGGATCTGGCCGAGTCCGAGGAAGAGCAGCACCGCCTGGAAGACCGGGATCTTCGCCTTCAGGTGGGCGTTCTGCGCGATGTAGTTCTTGGCCATCACCTCGCAGATCATCGTGAAGGCGAAGAGCACCGACGCGACGCAGAGGAGCGCGAAGAGCGCGTTCCAGGCCTTGCGGCTTTCGAGACGGCCCCAGGGCAGGAAAAGCAGGCCGGCATAGGCGATGAAGAACCACGACTCCGCGCGCAGGGCCTGCGGGAAGGTGACGACCGCCGGATTCCAGCGGGGCGGGACCTGCAGCGACCCGATCTGGAATCCGCCGATGAGCTCGTTGACGCCCAGGGCGAGACAGAGGGTCCCGAACAGCACCGTGATGATGCGCCCGTAGCGGATGCGTTGGGAGGTGGCGTCGGACATGCAGGTGAAAGAAGCGGGAAGGGCGGGTGAGGCAAACGCTCAGAGCGGACGGAAGAGAGCGACATCGCTCCATTCGCCCATGACCCGGCCGTCGGACTTCATGCCGTCGCCCCAGGCCGCGCGGCACTTGGCTTCGAAGTGGGCGCGGACGGCGTCCTGCTCCTTGGCGAGGATGCCGCTGAGCGCGAGGACTCCGCCCGGGCTGACGGAGTCGACGAGGTTGTCGGCGTAGATGCAGAGCACGTCGCTGATGATGTTCGCCAGCACGACGTCGGCGCGGCCGGTGAGCCGGAAGCCTTCCTCGAGCCCAGCGTGGTGGAAGGCGACCGCGTCGTCGGCGATGCCGTTCTCCTCGCGGTTGGCGATGCTGACGCGGACCGATTCCGGGTCGCGGTCGAAGCCGGCGATCCTTCCGCAACCGAGCTTGGCGGCGGAGAGGGCGAGGATGCCGGAGCCGCAACCGGCGTCGGTGACGGAGACCTTCGCCGCCGGGTGCGACTCCAGGAAGTCCATCATGCGGATCGCGCAGAGCCGTGTCGTCGGATGGTCGCCGGTGCCGAAGGCCAGGCCCGCGTCGAACCAGATCACCGCGGCGTCGGCGGGGACGGCGTGCTTGCCGCGCATCCAGGCCGGGACCCAATGCAGGCGGCCATGATCCCAAGGCTTGAGGTGCTCCTTATAGGCTTCCTTCCAGTCCTTGTCCGCCATGACCGTCTCTTCATAGGACTCGGGGAGTTTCTTGAAGGCTTTGCGCAGGCCGGCCCAGGCTTCGTCGGCTTCCGCTTTCGTGTCGAAGTAGCCCATCACGAAGTGGGGCTTTCCGGGGCCTTCATGGAAGAGCATCCAGGAGGAGCGGGTCAGTTCGCAGAAATGGTCCTCCAGCGGCTGGACCATGTCTTCGTGGATGGGGCACTTCAGTTCGATCATCAGGAAAGGGTCTCGCTCAGGCGGGCGATGACGGCGGGCAGCAGGGCGTGCTCGGCGGCATGGATCTTTTGGGCGAAGGATTCGAGGGTGTCCGTCGCTTCGCGGCGCACGCGGGTCTGGCCGAGGTGCGCGCCGCCGTCGATCTCGGCGTTGACCCAATGGACCGTGCAACCGGCTTCCGGGACGCCGGCGTTCCAGGCCTGGCCGATGCCGTCCAATCCCGGGAAAGCCGGCAGGAGGCTGGGGTGCAGGTTGATGATCCGGCCGGCGAAGGCGTCGAGCAGGGGCGCCTTGATCACCCGCATGAAGCCGGCGAGGACGACGAGGTCCACCTTCGCGGCCTTGAGGTCGTCGGCCCAGGCTTGTTCGCGCTCCGGCGAGAATTTCGTCCTGAAGGGGCCCGTGTCGAGGAAGCGCGCCGGGACGCCGTACTTCGGTCCGAGCTCGAGCATCTTGCAGGTCGGGACGTCGCACCAGATGCCGACCACCTTCGCCTTGCCCAGGCGACCTTCGGACTGGGCGCGGAGGACCGCGTCGGCGTTGGAGCCGCGACCGGAACCGAGGAGGGCGACGCGCATGACGGCAAGGTGTCGGCGGGGGCCCTCGCCTGCAAACGGATTTTCGAATTCGGACTTTGAACCCTTCGGCAAACCGCCGATGATGGTCCGCACTGCTTCCCATGGATCGCCGCGAGTTTCTTCACCTCACCGCCCTGGGTTCGCTGGGCGCCGTCGCCCTTGCCGGTTGCGCCGGCGGTGGCGGTGGCGGCGGCGGTTCCGTCGGACCCGCGCCCGTCTCGCCGGTGCCCGCCGCGCCGACCACGGGCAAGGTCATGCTCGGCATCGACGTGCTCGCCGCCGAAGGCTTCGCCCGCCTCAAAGGCCTGCGTTGCGGCCTCGTGACGCACCGCGCCGGCGTCAATGGCCTCGGTCAGCGCACCGTCGACGTGCTCGCCCGCGCCCCCGGCGTGAAGCTCGTCAAGCTCTTCGGACCCGAGCACGGCATCGACGGGGTGGCCGCGGCTGATGTCGCCGTCGGCCATGCCAAGGATGCGCGTACCGGCCTGCCGATCTACTCCTTGTACGGAGCGACGCGTCGCCCGACGCCGGAGATGCTGTCCGGGCTCGATGTCATCCTCATCGACTTCCAGGACATCGGCGCCCGCTCCTACACCTACATCAGCTGCATGCGTTACGTGCTCGAGGCGTGCTTCTCGCTTCCTCGCCCCGTGCGTGTCATCGTGCTCGACCGTCCGAACCCGTTGGGCGGTGAGAAGGTCGACGGTCCGTTCCTCGATCGCAAATGGCGCAGCTACGTGGGGGCCTACGAGACCCCGTATGTCCACGGCCTCACCATTGGCGAGATCGCGCGCTGGGCGGTCGCCACGCCGGGCGTCCTCGAACTCGACGAGGCGACGCGCCGTCGCGGCTCGCTCGAAGTCGTCGCGTTGCGAGGCTGGCGTCGTTCGATGACGTGGAACCTCACCGGCCTGAACTGGGTCCCGACCTCGCCGCGGATCGACAACTCCAAGGCCGCGCTCGGTTATGCGATGACCGGGCTCGGCGCCATGGATTCCGGCTTCAGCCACAGCACCGGCGCCGGCCAGAACTTCCGCTTCCTCACCTATCCCCGTCGCAAGGCGGCGGACCTCATGGCAGCCTTGGGCAACGCCGTCCCCGGCCTGGTCCTGCAGCCGCAGCAGCTGGCCGACGGGACCCAGGGCGTCTATGTCGCGGTCGGCGACTGGCCGAAGCTGCGGCCCACCGCGATCTCGCTCCACATGCTCAAGCAGGCGTGCGTCTGGGCGCCGAACCCCTTCGCCACGCTCACCGGCTCCAAGCGCGAGCTCTTCATCAAGCACCTCGGCAGCGAGGCGTTCTTCGAGGACCTGCGCACGCAGGGCGCGCGCATCGACCTCGCCCGCTGGATGGCGCGATGGGACGGCGACGCCGCGGCCTTCCGCGCGCGCACCGCACCGTTCAGGCTCTACGCCTGATCAGTAGGAGCGGCCTTCGCGCTTCTCCCAGTAGTTGATGTAGGCCTGGTTGAGCACGCCGAGCCCGCCCGGGGTCGGGTAGTCGCCGGTGAAATACCAGTCGCCGCGGCTCTTCGGGCACGCCTTGTGCAACGACGCGATCTTCTGGAAGACCAGCACCAGCTCGCCCTTCCAGGTGCTCTTCGAAGGGTAGACGAGCTCGGCCGCCTTGGCGGCGATCTCGACCTCGGTGAAGGCGTCGTAGATCCGCTTCACGTGGTTCTGCATCTCCTTGGTCGGCTTCTTCGACTGCGCGACGCAGTCCTCGTAGACTTCGCGGAGGAGGTCGGTCATGCCGCGGTCCTTGCAGAGCGCGACGGCGGCCTGGAAGGCCAGGAACTTGCCCATCTCGGACATGTCGATGCCATAGCAGTCCGGGTAGCGGATCTGCGGCGCCGTCGAGGCGATCACGATGCGCTTCGGGTTCGGGCGGGCGAGGATGCGGAGGATCGACTGGCGGAGGGTGGTGCCGCGCACGATCGAGTCGTCGACGCAGACGAGCGTGTCGCCGTCGCGGACCGTGCCGTAGGAGATGTCGTAGACGTGCGAGGCCATCTGCATGCGGTTCTTCTCCTGGGAGATGAACGTGCGCAGCTTGACGTCCTTGTGGGCGACCTTCTCGCCGCGCGGCCAGCCGCCGAGCACCAGCTTGTCGATGAGGGCCTCGTCGAGCTTGCCGGCGCGCTGGGCGTCGATGAGCTTCTGGCGGACCTGCGAGCGGCGGCGCTTGCGGAGCTCTTCCATCAGGCCGTACCAGGCGATCTCCGCCGTGTTCGGGATGTAGGAGAAGACCGCGTTGTCGTGATCGTCGCGGATCTGGGCGATGACGTCGTCGGCGAGCGCCGCGCCGAGGGCCTTGCGTTCGGCGTAGATCTCCGGGTCGTTGCCGCGGGAGAAGTAGATGCGCTCGAAGGAGCAATGGCGGGGTTCGCCGGGAGCGTGGAAGGACTCGATCGAATGACGGCCGTCGGCCTTCATGATCAGCGCGGAGCCGGGCGGCAGCTCGTGCACGTCTTCCTGGTTCACGCCGACGATGGTCATCAGCGCGACGCGCTCGGAGGCCACGGCGATGAGATCCTCGGTGCGCGCGTACCAGCAGGGGCGGATGCCGTTCGGGTCGCGGATGACGAAGCTGTCGCCGTTGCCGATGAGGCCGGCGATGGCGTAGCCGCCGTCCCAGTTCTTGGCCGCCTTGCGCAGGACGTTGCCGATGTCCATGTGCTTGGAGATCTCGGCCTGCACCGCGCCGCCTTCGAGGCCCTGGTCCTTGAAGGCCTTGAAGAGGCGGTCATGTTCCTCGTCGAGCCAGAAGCCGATCTCCTCGAGGATCGACTGCGTGTCGGTCGAGTAGATGACGTGCGCGCCGCGCTGCGTGAGCGAGGCGTTGAGCTCGTTGGTGTTGGTGAGGTTGAAGTTGCCGGCGACGAGCAGGTTGCGGGTCGGCCAGATGGACTTGCGGGCGTAAGGGTGGCAGGAGACCGAGTCGAAGTTGCCGGAGGTGCCGTAGCGGAGGTGGCCCAGGAGGAGCTCGCCGCCGAAGTCGAAGTGGCGCTTCACCGTCTCCGCGAACTCGGGGACGATGACCCCTTCGCGCATCTTGTCGGAGTAGGTCTTGATCTGGCGGGTGAAGATCTGGGTCAGGCCCTGGGCGCCGATCTCGCGGTCGCGGAAGAGGAAGGCCTCGCCGTTCTCGGCGCCGATCTTGACGCAGCCGATGCCCGCGCCGTCCTGGCCGCGGTTGTGCTGCTTCTCCATCAGGAGGAAGAGTTGGTTGAAGCCGTGGAGCGGGGTGCCGTACTTCTCCTGATACCACTTCAGGTCCTTGGTCAGCCGGACAAGGGCAATGCCGCATTCGTGCCTTAAGGAGTCGCTCATCGCAGGCCTCGGAGTCTGCCCACTCGGCGCGCGTCCTGTCCAGCGCTTACTATTAAGAGCGCAGGACCCGGTCGAGCCGGGCGAGGCTTTCGCCGATCAGGCCGGCCATGTCCGCATGCTGGCGGAAGGCCGGGTCGCGGTGGTATTCGGCCAGACCGTCGGCCAGTTCCTTCGCCTTTTCGCTGCTGGTGAGGGGGTTGGCCCGCATGGCGGCCAGCAGGTCCTTGACCCGGTCGGGCGCGGCGAGGTGGCGGCGGTGGATCAGCGACTGTTCCTCGCGGCGATACTGGGCGGCGGAGGCGGCGTTGATGTGCTTGGCGCAGAGCTGGGCGAAGGGGCGGTTCTCCTTGAAGGAGCCCGGCAGGTAGAACCGGAGGCGCCCGTCGTAGCTCTGCTGGTCGAAGTCCATGGCGCGGACGCGGATGGCGGTGGCGTCGAAGTCGGGCGTGACGGCGATGACGAAGTTATAGGCGCGCATGTCGCCGAGGAGGCGCACCAGGCAGCGCTCCTCGAACTTGATCAGCTCCTTGGCCAGGCGCACCGGGTGGTGCCCGTCGGCATGCAGCCATTTCTCGGCGAAGATGTCGCCCGGGATGCCCGTCACGTGTTCCTCGACCAAGGTCTCGCCCCAGGTGAGGTAGAGCATGCGGTTCGGCGAGAGCAGGTGTTCGAGCTCGAGGCCGCACACGCGCGAGGCGTCGCCGACCTTCACGTAGAAGTAGTCATGGTTCTCGTTGTACGCGTTGACGATGCGCACGCGGAACGGCTGCGAGTTGCCGAAGGAGCAGAAGTCGACGCGGTCGACGTACACGTGGCTGAACACCTTCATGCCGCCTTCGCCGCGGAGCAGGGCGTACGTCTCGAGCAGGCCTTGCGAAAGGCGGCTCATGACCTCGGGCGGGTAGGCGACGGTCTCCCACAGCGTGTCCTTGCCGCGCTCGAGCAACGGCATCGCGGCCGTGAAGTCGCGGAGCTCGGCATAGGTCACCGGCAGCGGCACCTCGCGGCCTTCGCGCGAGAGGTAGGCGCGCAGCTCGCCGCCGATCGGGTACGCGGGCTTGCGGTTCGTCCGCTTGAATTCGGCTTCGGCTCCGGCGGCGTCCATCGTCAGTCGAGATTAGGCCGGTCGCGCGTCTCTTCCACGATCATCTGCAGCGGCTGCCCCGGATGGCATTCGGCGCGGTAGGCCATGAAGCCGCGGCGGTGTTCGTCGTAGACCGGCCAGAGCAGGGTGCGGTCGGTCTCGGGGATGGCGGTGCGGGCGAGCTCCTCGCGCGTGAAGAAACCGAACTTACCCTCGTCGATCGTCTGCGGGAGGCCGGTGAGCGGCTTGCGGCAGTCGAAGAGGAACATCAGCCAGTGGGACTGTCCTTCGTAGCCCTTCTCGGAGATCATCCCGAAGAGATGCAGGTCGGAGGTCGCCACCTCCGCGCCCGTCTCCTCCTCGGTCTCGCGGACGGCGCACTCGAACGGGGACTCGCCCGTGGCCATCTCGAGCTTGCCGCCGATCGGGCTCCAGCAGCCGATATTGGGGGCCTTGGTGCGCTGGATGAGCAGGAGCCTTCCGGCCTCGTCATGCATGAAGACGAGGACGCTGATCTTGAAGGGAAGGGGGGCTCCGGCGGACATAGGCACAACCTTGCGGGCGGGCTTCGACGGCACAACCCCGGAGTGCTCGTCAGCCGGCCAGGATGGCGTCGATCCGCTTCAGTTCCGCGGAAGCGAACGGCGCGGAATGGGCGGCGGCGACGCATTGCTCCAGCTGGCTCACCTTGCTGGCGCCGATGATCGCCGTGGTCACGCGCTTGTCGCGCAGCACCCAGGCCAAGGCCATCGAGGCGAGGGGCTGGCCGCGTTCTTCGGCGACCTTGGCGAGCAGACGGACCTTCGCCATGCGGACGGCGTCCACCTGTTCGGCCTTGAGGAATCCGTGCGGCTTCCCGGCCCGGGCGTCGGCGGGGATGCCTTCAAGGTAACGGTCCGTGAGCATGCCTTGGGCGAGCGGCGAGAAGACCGCGCAGCCGATGCCTTCCTTTTCGACCGTGTCCAGCAGGCCGGCTTCCGGGGTGCGCTCGAACAGGCTGTACTTGGGCTGGTGCACCACGCAGGGCGTGCCGAGGTCGCGGAGGATCGCGCAGGCCCGGGCGGTGTCGGCCGGGTTATAATTGGAGATCGCCGCGTAGAGGGCCTTGCCCGAGCGGACGGCCTGGGCGAGGGCGCCCATGGTCTCCTCCAGCGGGGTGTTCGGGTCGCGACGATGGCTGTAGAAGATATCGACGTACGGGAGCCCCATCCGCTTCAGCGACTGGTCCAAGGAGGCCAGCAGGTATTTGCGGGAGCCGAAGTCGCCATGGGGTCCTGGCCACATGGTGTAGCCGGCCTTGGTCGAGATGATCAGCTCGTCACGGTAGGCGCCCAGGTCCTCGCGCAGGATCCGGCCGAACGTCTCTTCCGCCGAGCCCGGAACCGGACCGTAGTTGTTCGCCAGGTCGAAGTGCGTGACGCCGAGGTCGAAGGCCCGGAGCGCGATCGCGCGGGCGTTGGCGAAGTCGTCGACGCTCCCGAAGTTATGCCAAAGGCCCAGCGAGACCCGCGGGAGATGCAGCCCGGACTTGCCGCAGCGTGCCTGGAACGACGGATGGGCGTAGCGAGCGGGGTCTGCCGGGTGCATGCGTGTAATCAAGCGGGCATGCGTCTTTTTAGCCAGCGGTAAAAATCCGCCGCCGCCGCGCCGCCGCTGTTCGTTTTTTCGCAACTTGCTCACAATCGAAAATGCGCCCCGACGACTTTCGGCACGCGTGACGAAATCGTGACACGCTTTCCGCCGCACCGCCGCGGAAAAACACTTTGGCACGGCCGATGCTCAATGGGTGTCGCTACCAAGCACCCACCAAACAACACCACCATGAAGACCAACACCAAACTCGCAGTAGCTTTCCTCGCCGCTGCTTCCTCGATCGCCGCCCAGGCCGCCGACGCTCCCGCTCCCGCGGTGACCTTCAGCGGTTATGCCGTCGTGACCGGCTCCATCACCAAGGATTCCGGCGCCGCTTCGGTGTCGGACCTTGACCTGACCGCGGCCAAGTTCGGCGTCACCGCCAAGCTGGCGACGAACGTCTCGGCCTACGCCAGTCTCTACTACAACGGCACCGACGCCGACCTGCTCGACGCCTACGTCACCTTCGACGCGGGTTCCGGCCTCACCATCACCGCCGGCAACTTCCTGTCCTACATGGGCTACGAAGCCTTCGACGCCATCAACATGGCCCAGATCAGCTACGCGAACGGCGGCCTCCTCGGCGGCCCCGTCCCCGCCTACCACACTGGCGTGAAGTTCGACTACACTTCCGGCGTGCATGGCATCGGCGCCGCGGTCGTGGACTCCATCTACGGCTCCACGCTCTTCAACGGCGATGGCGACTACACCTCCAAGGGTCTCGAAGCCTACTATACCTACAAGGGTATCAAGGACACGCAGATCTGGCTCGGCGGCCTCCAGGATAACGACAACGGCGGCGCGGTCTACGACCTCTGGGTGTCCTACGCCCTGAACAAGACCGACTCCCTCGGCGCCGAATATCTCGTGAAGGAAAGCGACGGCTATAACTGGCTCCTGGCCTACACCAAGGGCATCGACTCCAAGCTCTCCGTCACCGCCCGTCTCTCGGGTGAAGACAGCACGGTCGCCGACGCCTCCTTCGTGAAGTATACGATCTCCCCGTCCTACGCGTTCACCGACAAGTTCTCCGTCCGCGCCGAAGTCTCCTACACCGACTACTCCGGTGCCGGCGCCGCGACGTCGAGCTCGACGTTCTACGCGATCCAGAGCCTCTTTAAGTTCTAATCGGAGGACTTAACCACCCAGCTTCCCACCATGTCACCCACACGTCTCACCGGCCTGCTCTCTGTCGGGGCTCTCGCCCTGGCCTCCCTCGTCTCGCCCGCCCGGGCGGAAGAAACCGTCAAGGTCGGCGTCCTCCACTCGCTGTCGGGCACGATGGCGATCTCGGAGACCTCCCTCCGCGACGTCCTGCTCTTCACCTTCGACGAGATCAACGCCAAGGGCGGCGTCCTCGGCAAGAAGATCGAGCCGGTCGTCGTGGACGGCGCCTCGAACTGGCCGCTCTTCGCCGAAAAGGCGAAGCAGCTGCTCGAACAGGACAAGGTCGCCGTGACGTTCGGCTGCTGGACCTCCGTGTCCCGCAAGTCCGTCCTCCCGGTCTACGAGAAGAACAACGGCCTCCTCTTCTACCCCGTCCAGTACGAAGGCGAAGAAGAGTCCAAGAACGTCGCCTACACCGCCGAAGCCGTCAACCAGCAGGCCACCCCTGCGGTCGACTACCTCCTGGCGCAGGGCGTGAAGAAGTTCTACCTCCTGGGCTCCGACTACGTCTACCCGCAGACCACCAACCTGGTCCTGCTCGAGTACCTCCTGAGCAAGGGTGTTCCGATCGAGAACATCGGCGGCGGCTTCCGTAAGGACGCTTCCGGCAAGATCATCTCGGCCGGCAAGTACACGCCGTTCGGTCACACGGACTACCAGCAGATCGTCGCCGAGATCAAGCAGTTCTCCGCCGGCGGTGGCGCCGCGGTGGTCAGCACCCTGAACGGAGACACCAACGTGCCCTTCTTCAAGGAGTACGCCGCCTCCGGCCTCACGGCTGAATCCTGCCCGGTCGTCTCGTTCTCGATCTCGGAAGACGAGTTCCGCGGTCTCCCGGCCGACAAGCTCGTGGGCCAGCTCGGTTGCTGGACCTACTTCCAGTCGATCAAGTCCCCGGCCAACAAGAAGTTCGTGGCTGATTTCCAGGCCTGGCTCGGCAAGAGCACGGTCCCGGGCATCGTCAAGGACGGCCGCGTGACCTGCTCCCCGATGGTCCTCTCCTACGATGGCGTCTACCTCTGGAAGGCGTGCGTCGAGAAGGCCGGTTCCTTCGACGTGGATAAGGTCCGTGAAGCCTGGAAGTCCGGCGTGTCCTTCGACGGCCCCGGCGGCAAGGTCACGACCCAGCCTAACATGCACCTCACCAAGAACGTGTTCATCGGCGAAACGAAGGCGGACGGTCAGTTCAAGATCCTGAAGTCCTTCGACAACGTCTACGGTGAGCCCTGGCTGAAAGGCAAGTTCACGAAGTAAGCCTCACATTTGCCAGTTGTCGGTGCTTCATAGCGAGGGCGGACCTGAGGGGGTCCGCCCTCTTCCTTTTGGCACGGTAGTTGCTGACTAGTGAACATCGTGCGGAAGACCTTCATCATCCTCTCGGCCTTGCTGGCGGGTTTCGTCGCCGCTTTCGCCGAGACGCCGCAGGCCATCATCGCCCGCGCGGCGGTCGCGAAATCCGAAAAAGCCCAAGGTGAGATCCTGACGGAGCTCATGGGCAACGCCGATGAATCCATCCTGCCGCTGCTGGACGCCTGGCGCAAAGACCGGCTCTTCCTGTTCGAGACCCCCGGTCAGCCCACCGTGGTCGTCCTCCTGGAAGGCGCCAAGGACGTCCAGGGCGCGCAGGCGGCCATCGACATCGTCTCGGGTAAGCCGATCGCGAACCGCCTGGCCGCCGACGACCTGAACGCGGCCTCCCATTCGGCGAACCTGCGTCGCATCATGAAGGCGGTCCTCGATCTGACCGATCTTTCCTCGGCCAATCCGGCCAAGAAGCTCGGCGCGATCGCCGCCATCGGCCAGGGCCAGCAGATCGAGAAACTTCCGGCGCTCGAGAAGCGTCTGGCGGTCGAGACCGACCCGCAGGCCGTCAAAGCCCTGCGCGAAGCCCTCGCCCTCGTGCGGCTGCGTTCACCGGATCCCGCCGTGAAGCTGGCCGCGCTGAAGGAACTCGAGGCGCTGCAGTCCCTCGCGAGCACCGACTTCGTGAAGGCGATCATCAAGGAGGCCACGGCGGCCAAGGACGAAGCCCTGCTCGCGGCGGCCCGCTCGGCCCTGCAGGCGGTCGAACGCCACCGCACCGTGGTCGACTTCGGCGGCACGATGTTCCGCAGCCTCAGCCTGGGCAGCATCCTCATCATCGTCGCGCTCGGCCTGGCTATCACCTTCGGCCTGATGGGCGTCATCAACATGGCGCACGGCGAGATGATCGCGATCGGCGCCTACACGACCTACGTGGTGCAGAACCTTTTCGCCAACGGGCTCGCGCTGTCGCCCTTCGGCTTCTCGGTCAGCCTGCCCGGCCTGCATACGACCGGCTGGTGGCGCGAATCCTACTTCCTCTTCGCGCTGCCGCTGAGCTTCCTCGTCGCCGCCGGCGCCGGCATCCTGCTCGAGCGCGGCGTCATCCGCTTCCTCTACCGTCGTCCGCTGGAGAGCCTGCTCGCCACCTGGGGCGTCTCCCTGCTGTTGCAGCAGCTCCTTCGCCTGACCTTCGGGGCCAACAACGTCCAGGTCGGCAGCCCGGCCTACCTCAGCGGCAACTGGGTGGTCGGCGATATCCTCCTCGGCTGGAACCGCGTCTTCGTCATCGGCTTCGCGACGCTCATCGTCGTCGGCATCTGGCTCGTGCTCACGCGCACCTCGGTCGGCCTGCTCATCCGCAGCGTGACGCAGAACCGCCAGATGGCCGCCTGCATGGGCGTGCGCACCGAGCGCGTGAACATGCTGACCTTCGCGCTGGGCAGCGGCCTCGCTGGCCTGGCCGGCGCCTTCCTCAGCCAGATCGGCAACGTCGGCCCTTCGCTCGGCCAGTCGTACGTGGTCGACAGCTTCATGGTCGTCGTCGTGGGCGGCGTGGGCGACCTCGTCGGCACCGTCATCAGCGGCCTGGGTATCGGCGCCTTCGACCAGTTCACGCAGCAGTATTCCCCGACCGTCGCCGGCGCGCTCGCCAACGTCCCCTTCGTGGGCGGCGCCCTCCAGAACCTCGCGCAGGACTCCGCCGTCTTCGGCAAGATCCTGGTGCTCTGCGTCATCATCCTCTTCCTGCAGTGGCGTCCGTCCGGCCTCTTCGCCGCGCGTTCCCGCAGCCTCGACTGACCCATGGCTTCTCCCGAAAAATACGCCCCGCCGACGCCGCCGAGCGACACCGCCGCCGCGCTGCTCGCCTTCACGGCGATCGCGGTGCTGATCATGCCGACGCTCGACGTCTTCGGCGTGATCGACCACTTCACGCTCAACCTCTGGGGCAAGTACCTGTGCTACGCCTTGCTGGCGCTATCGGTCAACCTGCTCTGGGGCGGCACGGGATTGCTCTCCCTCGGACAGGGCCTGTTCTTCGCCCTCGGCGGCTACATGCACGGGATGTACCTGATGCGGATGATCGGCGACCAGGGGCAGTACCATAAGCCGATCCCGGACTTCCTGGTCTTCCTGGGCTGGACGGAGCTGCCGGGCTTCTGGAAGCCGTTCGAACATTTCTCCTTCGCGATGCTGATGGTCTTCCTGCTGCCGGGACTCATCGCGGGGATCTTCGGCTGGCTGGCCTTCCGCTCCCGCATCAAGGGCGTCTATTTCTCGATCCTCACGCAGGCGCTCACCTACGCGGGCGCCCTCATCTTCTTCCGCAACAACACCCTGATGGGCGGCAACAACGGCTTCACCGACTTCAAGACGGAGCTGGGCTTCTCGCTCCGCGAGCCGGCCACGCAGCGCGGCCTCTTCATCGCGACGGCGGTGGTGCTGATCGGCGTGGTCATCTTCCTCCGCTGGCTCGAAGGCACGAAGTTCGGCCTGGTGCAGCGCGCGATCCGCGACGGCGAGAACCGCACGCTCTTCAGCGGCTACGCGACGCCGGCCTTCAAGCTCTTCCTCTTCGTGCTCGCGGCCTTCATCGCCGCCATCGGCGGCGCCCTCTACGTCCCGCAGGTCGGCATCATCAACCCCAGCGACATGACGCCGGAGAAATCGCTCGAGGCGATCGTCTGGGTCGCCGTCGGCGGCCGCGGCACGCTGCTCGGCCCCATCCTCGGCGCGGTCTCCGTCAACCTGCTGAAGAGCTACGCGACCCGCGCGATCCCCGATCTCTGGCTGATCCTGCTCGGCGGGCTCTTCCTGCTGGTGGTGCTCTTCCTCCCCGGCGGACTCGTCAGTTTGCCCGAAAAACTCCGCGGACTCCGGCAGAGGTTCCGCCCCAACCCTGCTTCGGCGCCCGCCGCCTGATCCATGGCCCATCCTCTCCTCACGGTCGAAGACGTCTCGAAGACCTACGATGGCTTCAAGGCCATCTCGAACCTCAACTTCTATCTCTTCGAAGGCGAACTCCGCACGGTCATCGGGCCGAATGGCGCCGGCAAATCCACCTTCTTCGATTTGCTCACCGGCCGTACGCAACCCGACAAGGGCAAGATCGAGTTCGGCACCGACCCGGCCGACTCGCATGACCTGACGAAGCTCGACGAGGTCGCGATCAATCGCCTCGGCATCGGCCGCAAGTTCCAGACGCCGAGCGTCTACACGGAACATACGGTCCGCGAGAACCTGATCCTCTCGCTGCGCGGCACGCGCGGGGTCTTCGCTTCGCTCTTCCATCGCCTCGGCTCGACCGACACCGACCGCATCGACGAACTCCTGAAGCTTATCCGGCTCGAGGCCAAGGGCGAATGGAAGGCCGGCCTGCTCGCCCACGGCGAGAAACAGTGGCTGGAGATCGGCATGCTGCTTTCGCAGGAGCCGCGCGTGCTGCTGGTAGACGAGCCGGCCGCCGGCATGACCGACGAGGAGACCCATCGTACCGGCGAGCTGCTGCTCTCCCTCGCGGGGAAGCACAGCCTGGTGGTGGTCGAGCACGACATGACCTTCGTGAAGCAGATCGCCGCCAACGGACGGGTGACCGTCCTCCACCAAGGCGCCTTGCTCTGCGAAGGCAAATTCGACGACGTCCAGGCCGACCCGCGCGTCCGCGAGGTCTACCTGGGTCGCGGCAAACACGGCACCCGATGAGCACCCTCCTGCACCTGAAATCCGTCGAAGCCGACATCTCGGGGTCCCGCATCCTCCGCGGCGTCGAGTTGGAGATCCGCGCGGGCGAGGTCGTGGCCCTGATGGGCCGCAACGGCGTCGGCAAGACGACCACGCTCAAGACGATCACCGGGCTCCTGCCGGTCCGCGCGGGCGAGATCGTCTTCGACGGCCAGCCGATCCATCGGCTTGCGACCGACGTCCGGGCCCGTCTGGGCATCGGCTACGTCCCGCAGGGGCGGGACATCTTCCCTCACATGACCGTCGAGGAAAACCTGCGCATCGGCCTGGTGGTCCATGGTCGCAAAGGTGCCGAAGCCGCGGACGCCCTCGAACGCGTCTACGAGCTCTTCCCGGTCCTGAAGGAGATGCTCGGTCGCAAGGGCGGGGTGCTCTCCGGCGGCCAGCAGCAGCAGCTCGCCATCGGCCGCGCGCTGCTCCTCGACCCGAAGCTGCTCATCCTGGACGAACCCACCGAAGGGATCCAGCCGTCGATCATCGAGCAGATCGGCGACACGCTCCGGCGCCTCCGCACCCTCCCGCGCGCCGACGGCACGGGCCTGGCGATCCTCCTCGTGGAGCAGTACGTGGACTTCTGCCGCGCGGTGGCCGATCGCTACTACGCCCTCGACCGCGGCGCGGTCGTCTCCTCCGGCGCCATCGCCGACCTCACGGACGACGTCGTCCGCACCCACCTCCAGGTCTGAAGCCATGCATCTCCTCCCTCGCGAACGCGAAAAACTCCTGGTCGTCGTCGCCGCCGACCTCGCCCGCCGTCGTCAGGCGCGCGGCCTCAAGCTCAACTATCCCGAGACGATCGCCATCATCACCTACGAGATCATGGAAGGTGCCCGCGACGGACGCACGGTCGCCGAGCTGATGTCCTTCGGCACGACGATTCTCAAGGAGTCCGACGTGATGGAAGGCGTCGGCTCGATGATCCATGACGTGCAGGTCGAGGCCACGTTCCCCGACGGCACGAAGCTCGTCACGGTTCATAACCCTATCCGCCCATGAAGCCCGGAGAAATCATCCCCGCCAAGGCGCCCGACCTGGACGCGAACGTCGGCCTGAAGGAGATCACGCTCGAGGTCGCCAACACGGGCGATCGTCCCGTGCAGGTCGGCTCCCACTTCCATTTCGCCGAAGCCAACGAGCTCCTGAAGTTCGACCGCGTCGCCGCGCGCGGCTTCCGTCTCAATATCGCCGCCGGCACGGCGGTGCGCTTCGAGGCCGGCGACACCCGCCGGGTCTCGTTGGTCGCCTTCGCTGGCCGGCGCATGGTCTACGGCTTCAACGGCCTTGTGAACGGACCCCTCTGACCATGAGCCTGCGACTTTCCCGACTCCAGTACGCCCAGATGTACGGCCCCACGGTCGGCGACCGCGTGCGCCTCGGCGACACGAACCTCTTCGCCGAGGTCGAAGCCGATCTCGTCGCCGGCGTCGGCGGCTACGGCAACGAGGTGAAGTTCGGCGGCGGCAAGGTGATCCGCGACGGCATGGGCCAGTCTTCGACGGCTTCCGACGCCGAGTCGCTCGACCTCGTCGTCACGAATGCGCTGATCCTCGATCCGGTGCTCGGCGTCATCAAGGCCGACATCGGCGTGAAGGGCGGACGCATCGTCGGCATCGGCCATGCCGGCAACCCCGGCATCCAGTCCGGCCTCGGCTCTGCTTATCCCGATCCCGCCACCGGCAAGCCCAACCCGATGATCATCGGCGCCTGCACCGAAGTCCTCGCGGCCGAAGGCTGCATCGTGACCGCGGGAGGCATCGACACGCACATCCACTTCATCTGCCCCCAGCAGGTCGACGAAGCCATCAGCTCGGGCGTGACGACGCTCATCGGCGGCGGCACCGGCCCGGCGCACGGTACCCTGGCCACGACCTGCACGCCCGGCGCCTGGAATCTCCATCGCATGCTCGAGGCGGCGGAATCCTATCCGGTGCACTTCGGCTTCCTCGGCAAAGGCAATTGCTCGACGCCCGACCCGCTCCGCGAGCAGGTCCGCGCGGGCGCCATCGGCCTGAAGCTCCATGAAGACTGGGGCACGACGCCGGCCGCGATCGACACGTGCCTCGGCGTGGCCGACGAGCTCGACGTCCAGGTGGCCATCCATACCGACACGCTCAACGAGGCTGGCTTCGTCGAGACGACGCTCGCCGCCTTCAAGGGGCGTGCGATCCATACCTATCACTCCGAAGGGGCCGGTGGCGGCCACGCCCCCGACATCATCCGGGTCTGCGGCGAGCCGAACGTGCTGCCGTCGTCCACCAATCCGACGCGTCCGTTCACGGTCAATACCATCGACGAGCACCTCGACATGCTGATGGTCTGCCACCACCTCGACGCCCGTATCCCGGAGGACGTCTCGTTCGCTGAGTCGCGTATCCGCCCTGAGACCATCGCCGCCGAGGATCGCCTGCACGACCTCGGAGCGATCTCGATGATGTCCTCCGACTCCCAGGCGATGGGCCGCATCGGGGAAGTGGTCTGCCGCACCTGGCAGACCGCCCACAAGATGAAGGAGCAGTTCGGCGCCCTCGCCGGCGGCACGCATCCGGCCGCCGATAATTTCCGCATCCTACGTTACCTCGCGAAGTACACGATCAACCCGGCGATCACGCACGGCATCGCGCACGTGGTCGGCTCGCTCGAGGTCGGCAAGGCCGCGGACTTCGTGGTCTTCAAGCCAGCGCTGTTCGGCGCGAAACCCGAGATGGTGTTGCGCGGCGGTTTCATCGCCTGGGCCAACATGGGCGATCCGAACGCCTCCATCCCGACCCCGCAGCCGACGTTCTACCGCCCGCAGTGGGGCGGCACGGGCAAGGCGATGAACCGCACCAGCATGACGTTCGTCAGCGCGGCCTCGCTCGCCGACCCGCATGGGCCTGCGTCGATCGGGCTTTCCCGTCGCCTTGAACCGATCCGCCACTGCCGAAAGATCGGGAAGGCGGACATGGTGCTCAACGCCGCGATGCCGCGCATCGTCGTCGACCCGGAGACCTACCGGGTCACCGCGGACGGCGTCCATCTGACATGCGAGCCCGCCAAGGTCCTTCCGCTCGCGCAGCGCTATCACCTCTTCTGAGATGACCATCCTCTGTCTCGTCCGCGCCCCCGTCCTCACGCCCGACCTCTCTCTCGTGGAGGTGCCGGTGCGTGCGGAGCGTCGCGACGTGGCCAAGCGGATCTGGCGCACGACGGCCGAGGACGGCACCCCGTTCGGCTTCGAACTCGAGAAGCCGTTCAAGCATGGCGACACGGTCCTGCAGGCCGCCGAAGTCCGCTACGTGATCCGGCAGATCCCGGAACCGGTGCTCTGCGTCTCGCTCGATATGGCGACCTCCGCTGCCGCCGGCCTGGGCTGGGCGTTCGGCAACCTGCATCTCGAGGCTTCGACCGAACCCGGGCGACTCATCGTCGCCGACTCGCCCGTCGCCCGTCGGCTGCTCGAGAAGCTCGGCCTCCCTTTCGCCCCCGACCTGCTCGTCTTCCGCCCCGGGCACTTCGCCCGCGGCCCTCTTCCCGCCCATGAGTTCGGCCCCAGCCACCAGCACTGACACCGGTTGGCTGCTCGGATTGCTCCAGGCTTCCGACGCGCTTTATCCAACGGGCTCGTATGCGCACTCCTTCGGGCTCGAAGGCATGATCGACGCCGGGGCCGTCCGCGACCGCGCCACCCTGCGGGCCTTCCTGCTGAACTCGGTGCTCCCTTCGTTGCGTAACGTCGACCTGCCGTTGGCCGCCCACGCGTGGAAAGCCTTCGGCGCGCGTGACTGGCCCGCGGTCGGCGAGGTCTGCGCCTTGGCGTCGGCCTTGCGCGCTCCGCGCGAACTGCGCTCCGCCGCCGAGGCGATCGGACGTCAGCGCGCCGAGCTGCTGGCCAACGTGCATGAAGCCGAGCTCGCCCGCGAGTTCCTCCGTCGCGCCGCGGAATCTTCGTGGCCGCATTGCACCGCGGTCTCCGCCGCCCTCGAGGCGCGTGTCCACGGCGCCCCGCTCGCGGCCGTCCTCGCCGCGGTCTGCTATGCCGCCGTCGCCGGCGTGATCGCCGCCGCCACCAAGCTCCTGCGTCTCGGCCAGAATGCGGCCCAAGGCCTGCTCACCGAGATGGTCTCGCTCTGCCCAGCGATGGCCGGTCCCGCCTGCGAGCTGCCGCTCGACGAGATCGGCTGGTTCAACCCGTGGCTCGACGCCGCTTCGGCGCGTCATGAGACCGCCAACGCCCGCCTCTTCATCTCCTGACGACCATGACTCCTCCACGCTCCCCACGTATCGGCATCGGCGGCCCGGTCGGCTCCGGCAAGACGATGCTCTGTCTGCGGCTCTGCCAGACGCTGCGCGAACGCTACTCGATGGCGGTCGTGACGAACGACATCTACTGCTCCGAGGACGCCGAGTTCCTGCGCAAGCATGCCGCGCTACCCGAGGGCCGCATCCTCGGCGTCGAGACCGGCGGCTGCCCGCACACGGCCATCCGCGACGACACGACGATGAACGAGCAGGCCTGCCAGCAGCTCGAGGCGGCCATCCCTGACTTGCAGCTCCTGCTGGTCGAGAGCGGCGGCGACAACCTGACCGCGACGTTCTCGCCGGAGCTGGTCGACGCCTTCATCTACGTGATCGATGTCGCCGAAGGGGAGAAGATCCCTCGCAAGGGCGGTCCGGCCATCCGCCACAGCGACCTGCTCATCATCAATAAGATCGACCTCGCCCCGCTCGTCGGCGCGGACCTTTCGGTCATGGATCGCGACGCCAAGGTCCAGCGCGGCGAACGCCCGTTCGTCTTCTGCGACCTGAAGCGTCACCACAACCTCGACCAGGTCATCGCCTGGATCGAGCGCGAAGTGCTCTTCGCCCGTCAGGCCCGCGCCTCGTGAACGCGCTCGACGGACATCTCCATCTGCGCGCCGTCCGGGCTGCGGACGGCAGCACGGCGTTGTCCGCCCAGTCGTTCCGCGCGCCGTTCCATCTCAGCAAGCCGAACTGGGACCCCGAGGCCGAGGTGCTGCACGCCCAAGTCGTCAACCCGACCGCCGGCATCCTCGAAGGCGATCGCCTGGAGTCGTCCATCGCGGTCGATTCGGGCGCAGCCCTGCTCGTCACCACGCCGAGCGCGAGCCGGTTGTTCCGCATGACCGAAGGCGGGCACGCGATCGGCCGCCAGCATTTCGCCGTGGCGCGGGACGCGACGCTGGAGGTCTTTCCGGAGCCGATTGTCCCACACCGCGGGTCGACTTATTTCCAAGAGACCACGATCGACGCCGCCGAAGGGTCGACGCTGCTTTTCATCGACCAGCTGATGCCGGGTCGGCTCGCCCACGGCGAAGCCTGGTCCTGGGATCGGCTGGTGCTCGGGCTGACGGTGCGTCGTGGCGGCGAACTCATCTTGCGCGAGCGCCTCGACCAGACCGGGGCCTCGCTTCGTTCGCTGGCGGAGTTCGCCGGTACGGGCGCCGGGTCCTGCTTCGCGAACATCGTCCTCCTTCCGCCTTCGGCGGAAACCGACCCGACCTGGCGCGCGGAGGTCGCCGCATTGCATCGCGACGGAGTGTGGCTGGGCGTCAGTCGTCTCCGTACGACCGGTTGGAGCATGCGGATCGTTTCCCCTGATCCGGTGCGCCTCCGCGACACCCTGTCGAGCCTTCGGGCGATCCTCAGACGGACTTATCCACGACTTGGCTGCGGGCTGCGGCGGCCTTGAGCTGACGTTGGGTCGCGGAGAAGAAACGGAAGGCACCCCAGGCGATCAACGCGACGGCGGCCAAGATCATGATCGTCGCAGCCGGGTGGCGGGCGAGATGATCGGCGGTCCAGACGAACTCATCGCCATCATGGCCCCCTTCGTGACCCGGGTGAGCCTGAACCGTGATGCTCGTGAGGATGCAGGCCAGGAGGATGATCCAGAATCGGAGCATCGGCAGGACGGTCGGCAGGTTTGTACCCATGCTTCGTTTCAGCAATTGGCGTGCCGAAAACCATCGGTCGACCGCCTTGCTCAAAAACATACCATCAGGGTGCAATGGTGCCGTAATCTGCCCAACTTTAGGCATCGGCTTGCGCTTCGCCCTTAATCGAGGTGAATCTTGACCTCTAAGCATGCCTGAGCTCGCCGAAGTCGAATATTTCCGCCGTCGCTGGCAGCCCGGTGTCGGACGGAAGGTCGCGAAGGTTCATCTGAATCCGAAAGCCCGCGTCGGACGAGGTGTCGATGCCAAGGCGATGGCCAAGGCGCTGACGGGCGCGAAGCTCCTGGAGTCCTACGCCGCGGCGAAGCAGATGGCGTTCCGCTTCTCCGGCGACGTCTGGATCGGCGTGCATCTCGGGATGACCGGCCGACTCGAGGCCGGCGATGTCGATCGCGAGCCGACGCCGTACGACCATTTCAAACTGACGATGACCGGCGGCAAAGAGCTCGTCTTCGTCGATCCGCGGCAGTTCGGCCGGATCCAGTTCTGGCAAGGCGCGGGCGCCCCGCCGTGGTGGTCGAAGATTCCGCCCGCGATCCTTTCGCCGGAGTTCACCGTCGGGGTCGTCGAAGTCTTCCTGCGTCGGCGTGCCCGCACGGCGATCAAACCCGTGCTGCTGATGCAGGAACGTTTTCCCGGCATCGGCAATTGGATGGCCGACGAGGTGCTCTGGCGCGCGGGCTTTCATCCGCAGGCCAAGGCCGGAGCGTTCGGCCCGAAGTCGGTCCGCAAGCTGCACGCGACGCTCCGCGAGGTCTGCGCGGAGGCGATGGAGGTCATCGGCAAGGATTGGTCCGACCCGCCCGACTCCTGGCTTTTCAACCACCGTTGGAAAGACGGCGGCCGTTGCCCGCGCACGAAGCAGCCGCTCGTCCGCGAGGACATCGGCGGTCGCACCACCTGCTGGTCGCCCGAGCGCCAGGTCCTCGGCGCCGAACGCCGTTGACCTTCCGCGCGTCCGCGCGAATTTGAACCCATGCGCGTCACCGGCGGCATCGCACGAGGCATCCAGCTCCGCGTTCCCACGCAGGGCGGCGTGCGTCCGGCCACGGATTATATCCGCGAGGCGGTGTTCAATTCGCTCGCGGCGTTCGTCCCAGGCACCGCGGTGCTCGACCTCTTCGCCGGCACCGGCGCCTACGGTCTCGAATCCCTGAGCCGCGGCGCCTTGCGCGCGACCTGCGTCGACCAGCGGATCGGCGCCGAGCTCACGGCCAACGCGGCCGCGGTCGCGAAGTCGATGGGCCTCGCCGAACTTGCTTTCACCAAGATCACCGGTGACGCGACCAAGCCTGGCGTGGCGGAAGGTCGCTTCGACCTGGTCTTCGCCGATCCGCCTTGGGAGCTCTGGCAGACCAAGGGCGCGGAGATCGCGGCGACGGCGGTGAGCTACGCCGAGGAGGGCGCGCACGTGCGCGTGATCCTCGAAGCCCCCGGCGGTTTCGAAGTCCCGGTGCCCGCCGGCTGGAAGCTGCGCAAGGTGATCGGCAAAGGCAAAGGCCAGCCCGCCGCCTCGGTGCTCGTCCGCAAGGCCGCGGAGTGATCAGCCGACGACGGGACGGTGCTTCTCCCAGACGCGTAGCTGCGCGAGCATGAGCGCGCCGCCGACGAGCGCCGCGGCTTCGACGCGTAGGATACGGTCGCCGAGGTGCGCGAAGGCGAAGCCGGCCTGGCGTAGCGTCGCGCGTTCTTCGTCGGCGAAGCCGCGTTCGGGTCCGATCGCGAGCACGGCGGAATTAGCCGGCGCGGAGATCTCCGGCGCGCTGGTCGCCTCATACGGATCGAGCGCGAGCTTCCACGCCGCGAGGTCGATGAGCGCGAGCGCGGCAGCGAGCGAGGAGACGCGCGTCACCTCGGGCACGAGCGTCGAGCAGGCCTGCTCGGTCCCCTTGATGACATGCTCGCGCCATTCGCCGTCTTTCCAGAGCGAGCTGGTGAGATAACCCGGATCGCCTTTGGCGGATTCGAAGAAGACGATGCGCGCGGCGCCGAGGCTCGCGAGGTCGTGCAGGACTTTCTTCGCGGTCTGCGGACGCGGCAGGCCGACGAGCACCGTCAGCGGCAGGCACGCCTGCGGAGATTTTTCCCAGGAGACGGAGAAGGCGAGCTGCGGCGTGAGCGCGGTGATCGTCGCGATACCTCGGAGCCCGTTCTCGATGCCGACGTGGAACGTGCCGCCGACCGCGAGCCCGACGGTCTCGCGCAAGTGACGGGCGCGCGGGTCATCGGGAGCCAGCCCGGATTTGGCTTCGTCGGCGGTGATGAGCACCAGGTTCACGCCACCAAGGTGAGACGCCGGTCCGGGCTGGCGAGAGGGAAGGGTGCTAACGCTTGCAGGGAAGGGCGCCTCGGTTAATGTCGCGGCATGGACCTTTCGGACTTCCGCAAAGAGTACGCGGCGCACGGCATCGACCGTCATGAATTGCTCGAGAACCCGTTGGCCCAGTTCAAAGCCTGGTTCGACCAGGCCAAGACCGCCGGGGTGATCGAGCCCAACGCCATGGTCCTCTCGACCCTCGGCTTGGACGGTTTCCCGTCCTCCCGCACCGTCCTGCTCAAGGCTGCCGACGAGCGCGGGTTCTCCTTCTTTACTAACTATGATAGTAAGAAGGGGGAGGAAATCGCCGCCAACCCCAAGGTGACCCTGCTTTTCCCTTGGTTTTCCCTGGAGCGTCAGATTCACATAACTGGTTCATTGGTAAAGACTTCCGAAGAAGAATCCGTCACCTATTTTGGCCGCCGCCCCTATGGCAGCCAGCTGGGGGCCTTGGCCTCCGATCAGAGCGACATCATCGCCGACCGCAAGGTCCTGGAGGCTCGTCTGGCCGAGCTGAAGGCCAAGTATCCCGAAGGCCAGGTGCCCAAGCCCCCCCACTGGGGTGGCTATCGCCTTACCCCGGTTAGCTTCGAGTTCTGGCAGGGCCGGACGAATCGCCTCCACGATCGCTTCCATTACTCTCTTAATAAGGGGGTTTGGGAGATCGTGCGCCTATCGCCCTAACCGTCGCTCAGGATAAGTGGGCCTAATAGGGGGACCCTAGGGGTGCTTACTCTGGGGCAGGGGGTGCTCGCAGGGTTGACCATCCTGCGGGGAATCGTTCACCAATGTTTTCCTGCGTCTAAATGCGCCCTCTTTCCCTCATTGGTCTCTTTTCCCCGGCGTTCGTCTTCGCCAGTTCCGAAGGCGTGAAGCCGTCGGCCACCGACCTTTTCAACCTCGGCGGCGTCGCGATCTCCAACTCCATCCTGACCACCTGGATCATCGCCGCGCTGATCATCATCGGCGTCCGCCTCACCGTCGGCACCCCTAAGCTCATCCCGGGCAAGGGACAGGGCGTGCTCGAAGGCATGGCGCAGGGCCTCCGCGACGCGCTCGAGCCGATCGTCGGCAAGCAGATGATCGGCAAGACCTTCCCCCTCCTCTGCGGCTTCTTCGTCTTCATCCTCCTGATGAACTGGAGCGGCCTGCTCCCCGGAGTCGGCACGATCAAGTTCCACACCGACGCCGGGTGGAAGGACGCGATCCGACCCGCCAACTCCGACCTCAACACCACGCTCGCCCTCTCGGTCCTGTCGTTCGTCGCCTGGACCTACTTCGTCCTGCGCTACGCCGGCTTCAAGGTCCTGATCTTCGACCTCTTCGGCAACAAGGCCGACAAGAAGGAAGTCGGCATGCTGATGTGGGTGCTGCTCATCCCGATCTTCTTCGCCGTCGGCGGCATCGAGGTCGTCTCGATCGCCTTCCGCCTGATCTCCCTTTCGTTCCGACTTTTCGGCAACGTCTTCGGCGGCGAGAACCTCATCCACGCCCTTGGCGACCCGAACACCCTCGGCGTCGCGGCGACCTATGTCGTCCCGGCCCTCGCCGGCATGCTCGAAGTCCTCGTCGGCGTCATCCAGGCGTTCGTCTTCACGCTGCTCTCGGCCGTCTACATCGGCCTGATCTGCAACCACGAAGGCGGCCACGACGACGAGCACGCCCACTGACCTTTCGCTTTCGAGGCGCGTGACAGGCCGGGAATCCCCCGACGGCGCGCCGAGGAAAAACCAAAAACCAAACACACACATGATCATCGCTGAAATCACCGGTTCCCTCCCTGCCGCCGTCGGCTGCTTCGCCGCCGCCATCGGCGTAGGCCTCGTCGGTGCCAAGGCTGTCGAGTCCGTGGGTCGCAATCCCGACGCCTCCGGCAAGATCCTCGTCCAGTCGATCCTGGGCATGGCTCTCGCCGAAGCCGTCGCGTTCTACGCGATCTTCCTCGCCAAGTAACCGGTCTCGTGGCGAGGCCCCGCAAGGGGCCCG
>OFRH01000027.1_pt1 | contig 29678 bp, 18 predicted proteins | sample 1543111 | NCBI WGS metagenome assembly OFRH01 (sample SAMN07774220, study PRJEB24372) | wastewater metagenome | isolation source: Exp Tend NO 100WW | collected 2016-02
GAACTCAAAGGGGGCACCATAGGGGGACCGGATGGTTGGCTGGGGAGTGTCGTGGTAGGGGCGTGCGGCCCGCGCGCCCGCGGATGACCGGGCCGGTCATCCTACCCAAGCCCGAAGCATATTCCCGGTTTCCGCTTTCCCTTTGAGCCATGAATTACTCCGGGTGGCGGGGTGAATGTGCTTATCCACTCAGTCCTCCACTCAGTCCTCAATTCAGCCCTCGATTCAGTCCTCTATTCTGCTTTTCTCAACGCATGCCCCTGATTCGTCTGCTCGCCGTCTGCGGCCTGGCCGCTTCCGCTGTCCTGTCCGCCGCCGAAGAGGCGAAGTGGTACAAGGGCAACCTGCATACCCATACCTATTGGAGCGATGGGGATGACTTCCCGGAGATGGTGGCCGACTGGTATAAGAGCCATGGTTACGACTTCTTGGCTTTGTCGGACCACAATATCATCGCCGATCACGATAAGTGGCTGAAGGTGCACAAGTCCAAGACCGGCGCCGTCGCCCTCGATAAATACCTCAAGCGCTTTGGTCGCGAGTGGGTCGTCGCCCGTGGAGAGGGTGAGCAGAAAGAGATCCGCCTCCGGACCCTACCGGAAATCAAGGGTAAGCTCGAGGAGCCCGGACGCTTCCTGCTGATCCCGAGCGAGGAGATCACGGACAAGAACGTCCACGTGAACGCGACGAACATCCAGGAGCTGATCCTGCCGGATAAGACCCTCGATACCACGACCAGCCCGCAGATCATCAAGGCGCTCCAGCACGCCTTTGATGCCGTCCATGCGCAGAGAGTGCGGACCGGAGTGCCCATGTTCGCGCACCTCAATCACCCGAACTTCAAGTGGGCGATCACCGCTGAGGAGCTCATGCAGATCGACCACGAGCAGTTCTTCGAAGTCTATAACGGTCACCCGACGGTCTATAATCAAGGTGACGAACTCCACGCTGGCACCGAGCGGGTCTGGGATATCGTCCTGGCCGAACGCCTCGGCCATCTTGGCAAGCCGGTCATGTATGGCTTGGCCACGGATGACTCCCATAATTACCACAGCACCGTGCCCAAGGCCAGTCTCTCGGGCCGCGGATGGGTCATGGTCAAAGCGAAGCAGCTCGACGCGGCTTCGATCGTCGCGGCCATGGAGAAGGGCGATTTCTACGCTTCGACCGGCGTTGAGTTAAAGGCCCTGCAGTCGGGGGCTGGGCGGATCGCCCTCGAAGTCAAGGCCGAGGCTGGCGTCGAGTATGTGATCGAATTCATCGGCACCCGGAAGGGTTATGACCGTAAGACTGTGGCCGTGAAAGCCGCCGATGGCAGTGAGCCGCGGGTCACCCGTAAGTATAGCGCCGATTTAGGGGTCGTGCTGGCCGCCGTCAAAGGACCCAAGGCCGAGTATGTCCTCAAGGGCGATGAACTTTATGTCCGGGCCCGGGTGACGTCCACTAAGCCCATGAAGAGCTCACCGGTCGGGGGTGAGGTCGAGATGGCATGGACGCAGCCCATTAGCAGATGACAGATGACGGAGGGCAGATGGCAGATGATCGCGCTAGTTGATCGGTTGATCAGTTGGCCGGTTGGCAAGGGAGACAAGCAAGAGGCCCGGAGGCTCAGAGGCTCGGTTGATCAGAACGATACTCGAGTATCGAGTATGGAGTATCGAGAATAGGGACCGGCACCGACATGGGTGGCGGGTGGCAGCTCCGGGTTGCAGGAGGCGGGATCGGGTGATCAGGGTATCGATTCAGGCATCTGTCATCGACGCAGTCATCTGCCCGTGGGGTTGCTATGTCGTGACGCGGTCCCGACCCTACCTATTACTTCAGGACCGTCTTGAGGAACGAGAGGACTTCGGCGGTCGAGGGGTCGTCGGGCAGGCCGAGGTCGGCGTTGATCTTGCCGTGGTTGGTGTTCTGGGCGCCGAAAGCTTTGGCGGAGATGCCTTTCGAAGAGAGGGCGGTCTCGAGGCGCTTGGCCTGGTCGGGCGTCAGTGGGGCGGCCGCGTCGTAGAGGATGAGGAAGGGCGGGATACCTTTGCCAGCGGCGACGTGGGTGGTCGCGGAGTAGTCGGCCCAGAGCTCGGGCTTGCCGCCGAAGATCTCGCGGTGGCCGTATTTCGGCTCCGGTTTGCCCGCGGCCTTGCGGTTGGCCGTGGCCAGTTCGATGACTGCCGGGATATCGAAGGTGTCGGCGTCGACCGGCACGCAGCCCTTGAACATCGACAGAGAAAGACCTTCGGACTTCAGGGGGCGTTCATCGATGGCCAGGTATGCCGCGAGCTGGGCGCCCGAGGAGTGGCCCATGATCACGATCCGCTCCGGGTCGCCGCCGAATTCGGCCGCATGGTCATGCGTCCAGCGGAGCGACTTCGCCACATCGGCGAAGATCTCGTTCATCGGCACGGCGGAGACGTAGCGATGATTCGTCGAGACGAAGACATAGCCCAGGTCGGTGAAGAACTTCGGCTTCAGTTGTACGCTGGTCTTTTCGCCACCGCGCCAGCCGCCGCCGTGAATCCAGAAGATCACCGGGGCTGGCTTGGTAGGTTTCGTCGATGGTGCGTAGACGTTGAGCGTCTGGCGTAACTCCGTCGTCCCGGCGTAAGGTACGTCCGCCTTGGTCGGGGCGAGCGGTGCGGGGGCGTCGGCGGCGAAGAGGGCGAGGGAGGCGAGGAGGGGAGTAATCATTAGAGTATAGAGTATTGAGTATCGAGTATGGGTAAGCGGCAAGGGGGACTGCTGGCATGGTGAACGGCTGCGAAGCAATCGCGGGAGATTACTTGGGGTCGATGGTGATGACGTTGCCTTTGATGGTGTATTTGAAGTCCGCGAGCTGGGAGAGTTGTTTGATCAGCTGGCCGACGGTGATCTCCTTGAACGACACTGATAGCATGCGATCGCCGAGCGCGCCGTTCGGGAGGTCCTTGAGGGTGATCTCGATCAGGTTGCCCTGATTGTAGGCCTTGGCGCGGATGACACCGAGGACGTTGACCAGCTTGGCGTCCTTGAGTTCGAACTGGGAGAACTTCACCAAGCCCGCATCGGCGGCGGGCCAAGGGTGAGGCAGGCCGGGCATCACGGGAGCCGGCAGCGCACCGGGAGCGTCCTTGGCTTCCAGGAGCTGTTTCATCGCTTCGATGAGCACCGGTTCGACCTGCGGGGCGACGTTGGAGGACGTCGGACCGACCTCATAACCGCCTTGGTCGTAGGCGCAGGTGCTGCCGATGTAGCCGGGGCCGTAGTCGCCGTAGGCCGCGACGGCCACACGGAGGTCGGGGCGCATCGCCTTGGCGGCGAGCTGGTATTCCACGAACAGTTCGCCCGGTAGGTGCAGCATGCGGGAGGAGCCGACGCGGAGGCAGGTGATATCGATGGCGTGTCCTGCTTCGGTGCGCTTTAGCCAGGCCAGCTGGTCGGCGTAGGAGATATAGCCCTTGGGCGGCGTCGCCTTCAGTTTGGCGATCAGTTCTTCGGCCTTGAGGTGGGTGGAGAGGGGAAGCTTCACCGGCGTGCTCGACCAGCCGATGTCTGCGGCCTTGAGCGGCGACTTCACCGTCTTGTCGAGGGCTTCCTTCATCCCGTCGGCCAGGCGGTTCGCGAGGGCCATGCGATTCTCCCAGGCGCCGTCGTTATATTTCCCGGCCGTGACGTTGCCGCCCGCGCCGTTGAAGTGGACGTGGAGCGTGTGCGGCCAGGATTGGCTGCGGATGAAGCGGGCGATGCCCGGGAAGTCGGGCGTCGGGTAACCGAGTCGATAGTAGCTCTGCGGGTGGCAGGCGTAGCTCGTGAGCACCGCGATCGGGCCGGCCTTGTCCCAGAAACTGAGCGACGTCACCACCGGGTCGATGACCCCTTCCGGTTCGGCGCGCATCTCCGCGCTCTTGGTCGAGGACGTACGGGTGAACTTCACCTTGCCGTCGGGGCCGAGCAGGCGGCGTTGGCTGGCGACATCTTTGACCACGGCCTCTCCCCAGCCCCAGTGCGTGGCTTCGCGGGCGGTCGGCAGGGCGCGGGCGATACCTTCGGCGGCGCGGGCGATGACGAGACGCTGGAAGTCGCCTTCGAAGCGCGAATATCCCTGCACACCGAGCTCTTTGATCAGTTTCTCCGCCGTGAAGTCGCAGCCCGGGGCGTCGTGCTGGTGCAGCGCGTGGACGGCGACACGCGCGGGGGTGGTGCCCGCGGCCTTGGCGAGTCCCGCGCGGAAGGCGTCATGGCCTTCGTTGGCGATGCCGATCCAGTCGACCGCGCAGAGCACGATCGGTTCGCCCGAGCCCGTGATCACCACGCCGCGGCAACGCAGCGTCAGGTCATCGAGGCGCTTGACCGGGTCGTAGGCCATCGCCGAGCCCAGGGGCGGGGTGGCGTCGACGTCGAAGGTCGCGACCTTGACCGGTTCGGCGAAGGCGACGACGGAAAGGAGGAGCAGGAGAGAGCGCATGATCAGAGGGTTTTGACGAAGAGGTTACGCCAGCGGATTTCGCCGCCGTGGGTCTGGAGCATGAGAGGACCTTTGGACGGGAGCGACTGCGCGCGGTCCCAGTAGTTTTCCATCTTCGCGTGGTCGACGACCAGCTTGCCGTTGAGCCAGATTGTAGTGATGTCGCCTTTCTGGATGATGCGGAAGGTGTTCCATTCGCCGAACGGCTTGTCCGCGATCACGAGAGGGTCGCGCCCGGGAGTGCCGGGCGTGTTATTGAAAAGACCACCCGAACCCAGGTGGGGTTTGCGGTCGGGCTTCTTCGGGTCGAAGACCTGGTTGAGGTCCCAGATCTGTACCTGCGGCGTGCCGCGGAGGTAGATGCCCGAGTCGGCCTTCGCGACCGTCTTATATTCCAGGCGGAGCTCGATGTCGCCGTAATCCTGTTCGGTCACGGCGTAGGGTCCCGTGCCGGCGTTGACCAGCTCGCCGTGCTCCACGCGCCAATGCTGGGCGAACTCCGCGCGCTGCTTGGCGAGGTTGGCCGCCTTTTTCTCGCCGGTGAGTTTCTCGGACTGGTGCGGGTTCCAGCCGTACCATCCGGCGAGGCTTTGGCCGTCGAAGAGGGCGCGGAAGCCTTCGGGAGGCGTCGCGGCGAAGAGCGGGAGCGAGAGGAGGCAGGTCAGGAGGAGGCGCATCTTATTTCAGGGTCTCGATGAAAGTGAGCAGGTCGGCCATGTCCTGGGTCGTGAGACCGCCTTCGAGTCCTTCCGGCATCAAGCTGCGTCCGTCGGAAGAACTCCCGGTCACGTCGGCGCGGAGGATCGTCTTCGAGACGCCGCCGGGCATCCTGAGCGTCAGCTGGGTCGCCGTGTCCTCAGCGATCACGCCGAGGTAGGCTTCGCCCGCGCGGGTCAGCACCTGGAAGGACATATACTGCGCCGCGACCTCCTTATTGGGGTCGAGGATGGCGGTGAGGAGGGCAGAGCGGCCTTTGTTCTTCACCGTGATCAGGTCAGGGCCGACTTCCATGCCTTGGCCGTTCGCGCGATGGCAGATGACGCAGGCGCGTTGGTAGACCGACTGGCCACGAGTCGCGTCGCCGGCGAGGTCGACACTCGTGGCGAATTTCGCGGTCACGACTTCGCGCGACGGCGGAATGACCTCAGCCAGCACCCGGCGCGCCTCGGCGGCGAACCGCGGATCCTTGAGCTTGAGCAACGCCTGGACCTGGCCGGCGTCGAGGGCAGTGGCGGGGATTTTCTTGGTGCCGATCGCATCGAGCAGCGGCGGCAGGTTCTCCGGGTGGCTCAAGAGCTGGGCGAGGGCCTGTGGCCGGACCGTAGGCGCCAAGCCATCCCAGGCGGCGATGACCGCGAAGGCGAAGGACTTGTCGGCGGCCGAGCCCCATTGGGCGATGGCTTCAGCCTGGAGTTCGGCCGGGCGGTCCGGACCGAGGCAGGCGGTCAGGATCGGCCGTCTGACCTTAAAGGGGGCGGCGGAAAGCAAGGCCAAGGCCGCGGTCCGACGCTCCGACGTCTGCTTGGTATCGCTGGCGACGAGGCCGGCTTCAGTGAAGACCTTCGTCAACTTGCCGGCGGGGTCGGCTTTCTCGAGCGCGGAGCCCGTCGGAGGGAGTCCCTTGGAGAGCGCCGTCAGGAAGGCCGGGCGGGTGCCGAGTCGGACCACCAGGTCGACCAGCGCGGGACGGTCAGACTCCGGTTGGGATCTGGCGCGAGTATAGATGAGCTGCGCGATGAACGCTTCCGCCTGCGGGGCGAAGTCAGCGTTGGCAAGGGCGGGAAGCAGCTGATGGGAGAGGAAGGATGTGTCTGCGCTGAGGATGGCCGGGGCGATCCAAGCATGCGCGTGATCCTTGTGAGCCATGGCGATCAACGTATCAGCGAGGTCAGCGGAAGTCTGCGGGCCGGTCAGGCGGGCCATCGTCAGCGCCGTCGTGAAGCGCAGGCGAGCGTCGGGCGAGTGGGAGGCCAGGATGAGGGCCGCGCGGGCTTCGACCGGCAGCGGATGTTGCTGGTAATAAGCGCCGGCCAGGGCGATCGCACGTTCGCGGACCGCCGCAGCGGGGTCCTCCATCGTGCCGATGAGCAGCGGTGCGGGCAGCTTTTGCTGGGCCGCGAGCAGATTGAGCGCGTGCAAGCGGGCGAGCGGATCCGGGGAGGCGATCAGCAGGCTTCGCAGCAGTTCGGTCGCGGCGGGGTCACGGCGTTCATGGAGCAGGCGCGTGGCCGTGTCGCGGTGCCAACCGTTGGGGTGGGTGAGTGTCTCGACCAGTTGGGCGGTCGTGGCCGAGGCCAAGTCCACGGATGGACGGCGGACCCAGTCCTTGTCGTCCGGGACGAGACGGTAGATGCGGCCGCGATCGTTGCCGTTGTTCAGGTCGAGGTGCTTCTTGATCTCGTCGGGGATGGACCACGGGTGTTCGATCACCTCGCGGTACATGTCGCAGACATGGAGGCAGCCGTCGGGGGCGTTGGCGAAGTTGACGACGCGGACCCAGGTGTCGCGGCTGGCGGCGAACTCGAAGCCATGTTCGTCGGCGGGGCGTTCCCCGGAAAGGTTGACGCCGTCGGCGGCGGGCGAGATCACCTTCCGGTGGATGAGCTGGCCGCCGGCGTCGCCTGTGAAGCTGTTGTTCTTGAAGGAAGGTCCGTAGGCGTCGCCGCGATAGATCGTCGTGCCCGTCGCGCCGGTGAAGTAGCCGCTCACGCGGCCGCCGCCTTCCACCGCGCCCGGGACCGCCCCTGACACGCGCCAGCGCGTGCGGACGATGCGCCACGGTTCGTCGGGGCTGATCCGGAAGACCTCGGCAGCGCCGCCGTCCTTAGCGATGCTGGCGCGGGGCGCCGGGAGGGGCAGGTAGGGGTTGCGGGAGAAGCCGGCGCGGTCGTGAACCCAATATTGGAGGTGGTCGGAATTCGAGCACGCGAACTTCCGTCCGAAATCGTCATAGCTCATCCCGTATTGGGCGCCGCCCGCCTCGAGGCCGAACTCGTGGGTCTGCGGGTCGAACCAGAAATCATTGCCGCCCAGTTCCTGGGCGGGGAGTTCGGGGCGGAGCAGGCAGGAGACCTTGCCGCGGTTGCCGCCGCCGGCCAGCAGGTGCACGCGTTGGTCGGGCCCCCACTGCATGCTGTTGGCCATCCCTTGGACGTTGATGAGCCTCATGCCCGTGCCGAAGCCCGTGAAGATCTTCTCGCGATGGTCGGCGACGCCGCGGCCGGCGCGATCCTCGAAGCGCCAGATGTCGGGCGTCGCGATGACGTAAAGTCCGCCGTTGGCCCAGATGAGACCCGTCGGCCATGGGAGGTCGTCGGCGAAGACGCGGCTGGTCTCGTAGTAACCGTCGCCGTCCTTGTCCTCCAGCACCGAGATACGGCCGAGGTGCGGGATCACGTCGCGTCGTTCGGAGTAGTCGATCATCTCGCAGACGAACATCCGGCCGCGTTCGTCGAAGCAGATCGCGATCGGGTCGCGGACCTGCGGTTCATGGGCGGCCAGCTGCAACCGGAAGCCGGGTTTCACCTTCCAGGTCGCGACGGCGTCCTTCGGCTCGACCGCAGGGTAGCGGGGGAGCTCCTTGGCGGCGTCGACCGTCGGGGCCCCCTTCGAGGCGCCGTAGGCCTTCTCGTAGGAGGTCGTCGTCTTGATGCCGTCGGCGGCGTAGGCCGAAAAACCGGCCAGGAGGATCGAGGCGAGGAGGGGCAGGAAAAGCAGGGGGCGCACGCCCTTCTTGATAGACCCTCGACGAGAGGAGGAAAGACGTACCTGTGATGTAGGTAAGATTTATAAGACCCTAATCCGTCATTTCAGCCGGCGGGCGCCTGTTGGCTTGTTTAGGCAAGCACATCGAGACAGACATTTCCGTACCCCATGCGTCACGTCCTCGTCGCCTTGCTCGTCTCCGTCGGTGCCTTCGCGGCCGAGCCGGGCCTGATCCGTTCCGAGTTCATCTTCGAGACGAACCCCGTGCCGAGCTGCCATGCGACGACGATCGTCGAGGCCAAGGACGGCACCTTGGTCGCGGCTTGGTTCGCCGGAGAGGCCGAAGGCAAGCCGGACGTCTCGATCTGGACGGCAAGGTATGTCGATGGCAAGTGGACGGCCCCGGTGTCGGTTGCGACCGGGGTTCAGCCTGATGGCAAAAGGTTTCCCTGTTGGAATCCCGTGCTCTTCCAGCCCAAGGAAGGCCCGCTGCAGCTTTATTACAAAGTCGGACCCAATCCTGTGGAATGGTGGGGCTTGCTCCGTCTGAGCGATGACAACGGCAAGACCTGGGGTGAAGCGCGTCGCCTGCCAGATGGCATCCTGGGCCCCATCAAGAATAAGCCCGTGCAATTGAAGGATGGCACCATCTTGTCCGGCAGCAGTGCCGAAGGATTGAAGGTCGGGCCGACGTGGCAGATCCATTTCGAGCGAAGCCGAGACAATGGTCTGACGTGGGAGAAGATCGCCGTCGAGCAAGGGCAGGGCACTCCCGCTTCGATTCAGCCCAGCATCCTTTTCCTGAAAGATGGTAGCCTGATGTCCGTCGGACGCACCAAGAACGCCAAGGTCTTCAGCACGGTTTCCAACGATCAAGGCACGACGTGGTCGAAGGTCGACCTGACCGACCTGCCTAATCCGAATTCCGGGACCGATGCGGTGACCTTGAAGGACGGACGCCATCTCCTGATCTATAACCATACCGCCAAGGGTCGCAGCCCCTTGAATCTCGCCGTCAGCAAGGATGGCATCGCCTGGGACGCCGCCTTGGTGCTCGAGGATGAGCCCAAGGCCGAGTTCAGCTATCCCGCCATCATCCAGTCGGCGGATGGGATGGTCCACGTCACTTATACGTGGAAGCGCAAGCTTGTGAAGCACGTGGTCATCGATCCGGCCAAGCTCGTTACCCGCCCCATGGAGGGCTTGTCGTGGCCGAAGGCCGTATCCGATGGAACCGGGCAGGCCGGTCTGGAGCGCCTCAAATACAACAACCCCGGGTTGGTCGTGGATCTCGGCGTCGGGCTCTGGGCCTGGCCGCTGCCGATGGATCTCAACGGCGACGGTAAATATGAGCTCGTCGTCAACTGTCCGGACAAGCCTTCGAACGGCGTGTACTTCTTCCGGGCCGACGCGGATACCGCCAAGAACGCCATGCCCGTGTTCAAGCCCGGCGAGCGGATCAGCAAAGGGTTGCAGAACGTCGAGCTCAGCTGGGGCGCGGACGGCAAGCCGCGGGTGCTTTCGCCGGGCGTCGAGTATTCAGATTTCGCGAAGGTCGGACTCGAGTTCGGCAAGAAGCTGCCGCTGCCGTCGAACGTCCACCCCAATAAGGTCCGCGCGAACATGTGGAAATACGTCGACTATGACGGTGACGGGAAGACCGACGTCATCGTCGGCGTCGGCGACTGGACCGATTACGGCTGGGATAATGCCTATAACGCCAAGGGCGTCTGGACCAACGGGCCGCTGCGTGGGTTCGTCTATTTCATCCGCAACGAAGGCGCGAACAATCAGCCCAAGTATCAGCAGCCCGTACGCGTGCAGTCCGCCGGCAAGGATCTCGAGACCTTCGGCTGGCCCTCGCCCAACTTCGCCGATTTCGATGGCGACGGCGACCTCGACCTCATCTGCGGCGAGTTCCTGGATGGCTTCACCTACTTCGAGAATATCGGAACGCGGACCGAACCTAAGTACGCCGCGGGCCGCAGGCTGACCGTGCCGCCGGGCGTGACCAAGGACACCCGTTCCGTCGCGTGGAAGGCCACGCTCGAGGCCAAGGCTTTGCCCGATTCACCGCGGGCTTTGACCATGGATCTCGAGATGATCACCCCCGTGGCGTTCGATTGGAACAAGGACGGTAAGCTCGACCTCATCGTCGGCGACGAGGACGGGCGGGTCGCCTTCATCGAGAACACCGGCAAGTTCACCGACGACCATACGCCGCTATTCTTGCCGCCGAGGTATTTCAAGCAGCAGGCCGACGACATGAAATTCGGCGCTTTGGCTACGCCCGTCGGCTTCGATTGGGACGGGGACGGCGACATCGATCTCATCAGCGGCAATACCGCCGGGTACGTCGCCTTCTTCGAGAACCTGAGCGGCCCCGGGGTCGCCAAGCCCAAGTTCGCCGCGCCCAGGCTCCTGCAGGCGGACGGCAAGACCCTGCGCATCATGGCGGGTGGCAACGGCAGCATCCAGGGGCCCGCCGAGGCCAAGTGGGGTTATACCACGCAGTCTGTGGCGGATTGGGACGGCGACGGCTTACCGGATCTCCTCGTCAATTCCATCCTCGGGAAGGTCGTCTGGTATCGGAACGTCGGCACCCGACAGTCGCCCAAGCTCGCCGCCGCAGCGCCCATCGAAGTCGAATGGAACGGCCCGCAGCCCGCGCTCGCCTGGGGTTGGATGAAGCCGCAGGGCAAGGCTTTGCTCACCCAGTGGCGGACGACCCCCGTCGCCGTGGATTGGAACAAAGACGGCCTCATGGACCTCGTCATGCTGGATCAGGAAGGTTACCTCGCTTACTTCGAGCGGACCAAAGTCGATGGCAGGCTCGTGCTCCTGTCGCCTCGCCGGGCCCTCTGCGACGAGAACGGCAAACCGCTCCAGCTCAGCAAAGGCTCGGCCGGGAAGAGCGGTCGGCGCAAGCTGTGCGTCACCGACTGGGATGGCGACGGCCAGGCCGACTTCCTGCTCAATTCGTCCAGCGCCAACTTCCTGCGTCAGGTCGGCTTCAAAGACGGCAACTGGCTGTTCAAGGACGAAGGCCCGCTCGTGAAGCAGAACATCGAAGGCCATGACGTCAGCCCGACCACCGTCGACTTCGACGGCGACGGCATCCCCGATTTCCTCGGCGGAGCCGAGGACGGCAAATTCTACTTCCTGCTGAATCCGCGGTCCAAGGCTCAGCGCTGAGCTTATTCGCTCAGCGGGCGGTTCGAGACGCCACCGGTGCCCGGGGCCAGGCTATTGCCTTGGAATCGGAGACCGCGGGGCGTCTTGGGGTCACCGGGCTTTCCGGCGATGATGACCGCATATTGGTAGCGAGGGGCGCCGATGCAGTGCAGCATGTTGCCTTGGATGATCACGTCCGTGAGCGGGGGGGCGTCGGGCTGCTGGCCGGTGTCGAACTTGAAGGGCGAGCGTTCGTCGCCCCAGATCCAATGCGCATCGCCGTGGCCGAAGTCCGAGACGATGTTGGCGGAGATCACCGAGCCCCCGTCGGCGTTGGCCGTCGCGGGCTTGTCCGGCTGGCCCGGATGGGAGGCGGCCCCGGGCATGAGGCCGATGGCCCAGAGTGAGTTCTTCACGAACTGATTGCCCGTGATGAGCACGTTGCGGGAGCCATGCATGGCTTTCATGCCCATGAAGCTGTTAGCGATGATGTTGTGGGCGACGATCACGTGATCGGCATGGAGGTCGATGCCTTGGGCCGCGTTCTCGATGTGGTTGCCCAGGATGCGGGTCAGGTCGTTCGATTCCGGCGAAGTCACCACGATGCCGGATCCTTGCTGCCAGTTATCGGTATAGCCCGCGTCCCAGGTCGCCTGGCTGAGGAAGGTGCCCTTCGTCGGATTCTTCTTCGTCCAGACGCCGAGCTGATGCTTTGCTTTCATCTCTTTCGTCGGCAGGAACACCTCCTCGACGACGCTGTTTCCTTCGATGAGCGTCCCTTGGCTCGAGGACACCTGGATACCGGTGCCGTCGGTGCAGTTGAACGCATAGCCCCATTCCAGGCTACGGGTGCGGTCATCGACGGCGACGCGCATGTAGTTGCGGACCAGGCAGCCCGTGATCCGGGCGAAGCGACACTCGCGAAGGGCCAAGGCTCCCGTGGCGGACTGATTGTCGAGGATCCGGACTTGGTCGACGCGCAGGGAGGCGCAGCGGATGGCCAGCAGCGCGGACTTGCGCGTGACCGTCTTGCCGGGCGCACGGGTGAGCGTCACGTCGCGTAGGAGCACATCCTTCAGTCCGTCGATCTCGACGATCGGCTCATCGGGGTTGCTCTGGATGATGCGCCCCGGTCCGGCGAGGCCGGCGCCGTCGCCGCGCAGCACCAGCTTGCGTGCGATCGGGTAGTCGCCGGAGGGAAGGGCCAGCACCTTGCTGGGGTGGGCGTCGAGGGCGGCCTGCAGGTCCGGGTAGGCGGTGACGTCCGCGCCGAAGGCGGCGGCGGAGGCCAGGCAAAGAGCGAGGGCGGAGGAGCGCATCGGGGGTGGTCGTTAGGACAACGGGAGCCTTATCGGGTTGCTAGATTAATGATATCGGACAGCAAGGAAGCACCCCATGAAACGCCGCGATTTTCTCGCCACAACCGCTTTGGCCTTGTCCGCCGCGCTGCTGCGCGGCCAGACGGCCGAGCGCCCGCTGACCGTCGGGGTCATCGGCCATACCGGCCAAGGTAATTACGGGCATGGCGAGGACGCCGTCTGGCTCAAGATCCCGCAGGCCAGGATCGTCGCCGTCGCCGATGCCGAGGCCAAAGGCCTCGCGCTCGAAGCCAAGAAGCTCGGCGGGGTGAAGGCGTATCCTGACTACAAGGTCATGCTGGCCGAAGTCAGGCCGGACATCGCGGCGATCTGCACCCGGCATATCCATGAGCATCGCGATATGATCGTCGCCGCCGTCGAAGCGGGCGTGAAGGGCATCTATGTCGAGAAGCCGTTCGTCCGCACCTTGGCCGAAGCCGATGAGATCGTGAAGCTCTGCGCCGACAAGGGCGTGCGGCTGGCCATCGCGCATCGGAACCGCTATCACCCCGTCGTCGATGTCGTGAAGCAGCTCGTCGCGTCCGGTGAGATCGGCGAGCTCAAGGAAGTCCGGGTGCGTGGGAAGCAGGACCAGCGTGGTGGCGGACTGGACCTTTGGGTCCTCGGCGGACATGGCTTCAACCTCGCGACTCTCTTCACCGGCCCGGCCACCTCCTGCGAGGCGACCATCCTGATGGAAGGCCGTCCGGCGACCAAGGCGGACATCCATGCGGGCGACGAAGGCGTCGGCCCGATCGTCGGCGACGAAGTCCATGTGCGCTATGAGACCAAGAGCGGTATCCCGCTTTATTTCGATTCCAAGAAAGGCAGCTGGACCAAGGGCACGCCGTTCGGGGCGCGCTTGATCGGCACCAAGGGCGTCATCTCGCTCCAGATCGACGAGGAGCCGCTGGCTATCTTGGAACGTGATGGTCAGAAGACGCCGATCACCACTGCGGGCATCGGGAAGCCCGAGCCCATCAAGGACATCAAACTCGTGAATGGCGGTCACCATGGCGCCGTGCGTGACCTGATCGCCGCTATCGCCGACAAGCGTCAGCCGCTTTGCGGTCCGGAGGCCGGGCGGGAGACCGTCGAACTGACCTTGGCCGTCTTCGCCTCGTTCGCCGCGGGCGGCAAGAAGGTCTTGTTGCCGCTCGCCGACCGCCAGCATCCCTTACGCTGAACTCATGCGAAACGTCATCGGCTTTTACCTGCTTACTCTCGGCCTGGTGGCCGCGGAGGTCCCGGTCATCAAAGTCGCCGTGTATGACGACAAAGGCGCGACCGGCAAAGGCATCCCTTCGGTCGTCCAGATCGCCGGCAAGACCGGCGACATCAAGGTGACCAAGCTCAAGGGCGCCGACATCGCGGCGGGCGGGCTCAAAGGTTACGATCTGGTCATGTTCACCGGCGGCAGCGGCAGCGCCGAAGCCGGAGGTCTGGGCGAGAAAGGCCGCGAGGAGGTCCGCGCGTTCGTGCGTAACGGCGGCGGGTACGTCGGCATCTGCGCCGGCGCCTATCTGGCGTGCAGCGGTTTCGAATGGGGTGTCGGGGTCCTCAATGCCAAGACCGTCTCGCCCAAGTGGCGTCGCGGCCAGGGTGAGGTGAAGATCGAAGGCGCGGCCTTCGGCGAGAAAATCTCGGACCGCGGTATCCGCTACTCCAACGGCCCCATCATCAAGGCGGACGTCCGCAAGGACCTGCCCGAGTTCGAGACCTTGGTCGCCTTCCGGACCGAACTTGCGGAGAACGACACGCCGGTCGGCGTCATGGTGAACGCGCCGGCCATGGTAAGGAGTACTTATGGCCTTGGTCGCGTCTTCACCTCGAGTCCGCATCCGGAGCAGACCGCCGGGTTGGAGCCGCTGGTCGAGAAGGCCATGCGCTGGGTCGCGCGGAGCGGGGGGCCGACCGAGGAACTCTGGAAGCGGCTCGAGGCCATGGAGGTCGATAAGCTCTGGCTGCCCGGAGCGATCGTCGACTGGAAGACCGGGTTGCCGACCGGGCAGCCGATCAAGGACGCCAAGAGCAAGCATACCCATTGCAGTCAGTTCGTGGCCGCCGTCGCCGACCGCCTGGCGATCCCGTTGTTGCGTCCGCCTGAGCACGGGGTCGTGCTCCTCGCCAACGCCCAATTCGATTGGTTAGCCTCCGACGCCGGCAAGAAGGCCGGTTGGGTCCGTCTCGTCGACGGCGCCGCGGCGCAGGCGGTGGCGAACGATGGTCGGCTCGTGTTGGCTTCGCTCAAGAATCCGGACGCGACGCGCCCGGGGCACATCGCGGTCGTCCGGCCCGGAAACAAGGATGCCGCTCTTCTGGCCAAGGAAGGCCCTGACGTCATGCAGGCAGGCGGCACGAACGCCCTGCGGACGACCTTACGCCAAGGCTTCGGCAACCATAAGAAAGAATACGACCAGATCGCCTTCTACGCGCACGTGGTCGAGCGGTCGGCGGGGAAGTAAGCCTACTTCTTCGCCTTCTTGCCCGGACGCGGTTCCTCGCCCCAATTATTACGGGCGGGACCGGTCCAGGGGTCGACGAAGCTCGTGGCCGCCCAGTCGTTCCATTGCTGGATGAGCAAGACCGCGACCGCCTTGTTGATGCCGATCAGGTTGTGCTGCTCGGTGCGGTCTTCCTCGATATTGTAGAGTTCCCATTCGCCCTTCAGCTTCATCACTGCTTTCCACGGGCCGCTACGGACGGCGCGATTGCCTTCGTGTTCCCAGAAGATCGGCTTAACGCGGTGGAGAGGGGCGCCGGCGAAGGCCGGGCGGAGGCTGGTCCCTTCCATCGGCAGGATGCGATGATCGGCGAACGTCGCCGGATAGGTCGCACCGGAGAGGTCGACCGCCGTCGCCATCACGTCGATCAGGTGGGCCGGTTGTTTCTCGAGCTTGCCTTGGCGCTCGGCCGGGATGCCCTTCGGCCAGTGGGCGATGAGCGGCGAGCTGATGCCGCCCTCGTGCGTGAAGTGCTTGTAGCGGCGGAAGGGCGTGTTGTTGAGCGTCGCCCAGCTCATCCCCAGGAAGACATGGGAGTTCGCCGAACCGATTTCGTCGCCTTGGGTGATGCCGCGGGGGCCGCCCTCGGCGTTGCCGCCGTTATCGCTGAGGAAGAGGATCAGCGTATCATCGAGCATCCCGCGCTCCTTGAGTCCGGCGACCATGCGCCCCACGCTCTGATCCACGCAGTCGAGCATCGCGGCGTAGGTGGCCATCATGTGGTCGAAACGGTCCTGGTCTTCCGGTGAAAGGGAGTCCCAAGCGGCCACTTCATCGGGGCGGGCCGAGAGGGGCCACTTCGGGTCGACCAGGCCCAGCTCGAGCTGTTTCGTATGGCGGGCGGCGCGGAGCTTGTCCCAGCCGGCCTTGTATTTCCCACGGTATTTCGCGATCACGTCGGCGGGCGCCTTGAGCGGGAAGTGCGGGGCGCCGTGGGCGAAGTAGAGGAAGAACGGTTTCTGCTGCTGCTTCGCATCGTCGACGAATTTCAGGGCCCAGTCCGTGAACATGAAGGTCGAATACCATTCGCCCGAGCCGAGTTTCGGATCTTCCGCCCGCGTCTCGGCGCCGTCGAGGTAGACGAATTCCGTCCCCGGCTTATGTTTCTCATTCGGGAAATACAGTTCGCCGAAGCGGGTAGTCGCCGTGCGTTGGAAGCCCTTGTTCCATGGCGTCGTGCCTGCCTGCTGACCGAGGTGCCATTTGCCGACCATCGACGTGTGGTAGCCGGCGGAGCCGAGCACCTGGGCGATCGTGACGGCGCGGTCATTGAGACGACCGTGGGTCCCGCGCGATTCTGGCAAGCGCATGTTGTCAAGGTGGCCCATGCCGGCCTGATGAGGGTAGAGTCCCGTCAGCAAGGAGGCGCGGGTCGTGCTGCAGCGGGCCGTATTGTAGAACTGGGTGAAGCGAACGCCTTTCTGCGCTAGCGCGTCGATGTTCGGGGTCGGAATTTCGCTTCCATAGCAGCCGAGGTCGGCCCAACCCATGTCATCGACCATGATGAGCAGCACGTTAGGCTGGGCGGCCGGCAGGGACAGCCAGGCGAACAGGGACAGGAGCAACGTGGGGAGGCGCATGTCGGCAGGATGCCACCTGGTCCTAGTGGGGCAACCTGCTTGTGAGGCAGGTCAGCGGACGGTCGCCTGGCAGACCATCTCGAGGATGCGCGGGATGCTGTAGGTCTCGTAGGCGCCGTTCTTCGGGGGTGTGGGAGGGTTCGTGTGCGTGCCGAAGTTGTCCGCCGGCTGCGGGATACGGGTAAGGTCAGGGCTCCACTGGCCGTCTTTGCCACCAAGTTTGTAGATTACTAGGTCTAGGGAAGGCACGACGTAGAGGCAGAAACCGCCAGCGCCCGTCTTATAAAAGGCGTCGCGGGGGGCGCCGACGATCTGGCCGGCTTGGTTGTGTTCGAACTGCAGGCTGAAAGGGAAGTGCGGGTTGTACGGGAGCGTCTGCTGGCAGAGCTTGATGTAGTCGGCGGGAATCAGCTGCTGGTCTTTCCAGCGTCCGCCTTGGGCGAGGCAGTAGCCAAAGCGGGCGGCATCGGTGGCGCGCAAGGCGATCGAGCCGGCGCCGTTGGCGTGGGCCATCGTCACGTCGCCGCGGTAGAGGCAATAGCCCCAGGGGCCCCAGCCCATCGGCTGGCCGAACTTCTCGTCGATGTAGGCCGGCAGTTCCTTGCCCGTGACGCGACGGAGGACCATCGAGGCGATGTGCGGAGCCGGGGAAGAGTAGGAGTAACCTTCGCCCGGCGCGGTCCAGAGCGGCACGCGGAGCGAGGAGCCGTCGACGTCGCGGATGTCCTGGCCCTTGGAGGCCTTGAGCGGCTGGGCCGTGCCGCGGATGACCGCGGAGGGCGTGGCGCCTTCGCCGTTGTGGCCGGAGGTCATGCAGAGCAGGTGGCCTAGGCGGATGTCAGCCTCGCGCGGGTCGCGGAGCGGGAACGCTTCGGGGAGGAATTCCTTCGTGAAGACCTTCGTGTCGAGGCCTTCGGGGATCTTCGACTTATACTCTTGCAGCATCACGCCGCAGGCGATGCTCGTGAACGCCTTGCCTGTGGAGGCCATGTCCGGGTTGGCGTTGCGATGGGCTTTGCCGAAATATTTCTCCAAGACCAGGTAGCCTTTGCTGATGACGACCAGACCGCCGTTCTCCGTGTTGGAGCGTTCCGTCGCGTGATAGGCCTGCTCAAGCCGATCCAGGTCGATGCCGGCGAGGGCGCGGGCTTCCGCCTTGTCCTTCGGCGTGCGCCAGCCGCCTTGGGCGTCGGACGGCGGGAAGTAGTCGGCGGCCGAGGCGGAGAGGGCGAGGAGGAAGAATAGAAGGGTGGAGGGCTTCATGGGGTTAGGCGGAAGATGAAGGATGGAGGATGAAAGATGAAGGATTAATGATAGGGGGCACGTGGGCACGGTGACATGGGGACACGGGGCAGTAAGTGAGAGAGTAACGAGTATGGAGTCTCGAGTATGGGGGCGGCCGAGGGTAGGGGCGTGGCTTCGCCACGCCCTCCGAATAAGGAGTGCACGATTAATCGTGCCCCTACCTTTGTTCGCCCTGCGGCGAACGTTTGACGGCGGGGGAGGGCGGGGTCATAGGAAAGATATGATCCGACTGCTACCCCTCGTCGTGGCGCTGCTGTGGCAGCCCCTGTTCGCCCAGACCGCCAAGAAGCCGGAACCGGATTTCCCGATCAAGATCGCGGCCCGGGCCGAGCGTAAAGACGCCGTCTACCATCAGGGAGAGAAGGTCGTCTTCCACCTCGCGGTCACCGACAGCGGCAAGCCCGCCGCCGGGATCGTCGAATGGGCGATCCTCAAGGACGGTCTGCCTACCGACCAGAAGGGAACCGTCGAACTCGTGGATGGCAAGGCCGTCGCCACAGGCTCGCTGAACGAGCCGGGTTTCATCCAGGTCCGGGCCGTCTATCGCGCCAACGCCAAAGCTAAGGTCGCTCCAGTCACTGGTCTGGGTGGTGCGGCGATCGACCCGACCGAGATCAAGCGCAGCCTGCCCGTACCGGATGACTTCGATGCTTTCTGGGACGGTATGAAGAAGAAACTCGCGGCGGTGCCGGTCGAGCCGAAGCTCGTGCCCGTCAAGTCGCCGGCCAAGGAGGTCGAGTCTTTCGACGTCACCGCCCCGGCGCTTGGGCTGCAGATTTCCGGCTACGTTTCCAAGCCCGTCGGCGCGAAGCCCAAGAGTCTGCCGATCATCCTCACCGTGCATGGCGCCGGCGTGAGCGACAGTTCCCTCGGCGGTTCCGCCGGCTGGGCTTCGCGCGGCTTCATCGCCATGGACATGAACGCGCATGGCCTACCGAACGGTAAGCCCCGGCAGTATTACACGGATCTCTATGCCGGCCCGATGAAGGACTATCGCTATGAGAACAAGAGCGACCGTGAGAGGGCGTATTTCACCGGCATGATGCTGCGTCTCGTGCGCGCCCTCGACGTCCTGACCGCCCAGCCGGAATGGGACGGCAAGCACGTCGTCGTGTCGGGCGCCAGCCAAGGCGGCTATCAGGCCATCGCCGCGGCCGGACTCGACGCACGCGTCACCTTCTTCGCGGCGGGCGTGCCGGCTGGCTGCGATCACAGCGGCATGCTCGCGGGCCGCATCGCCGGGTGGCCGAAGATCGTCCCAGTCGTCGACGGCAAGCCCGACATGGCCGTCCTGGAGGCCTATCGTTACATCGACTGCATGAACTTCGCCACCCGTACCAAGGCGGCCGGCTGCTACTTCACCGTCGGCTTCATCGACGCCACCTGTCCGCCCACCAGCGTGTATGCCGCCTATAATCAGCTGAACATCCCTAAGGAGATCTACAACGACATCCCCAGCGGGCACAGCCATTCCCAGGCGGCGCGGGACGGTATGACCAAGGCCGTGATGAGGCATGTCGGGAAGTAGCGCACGCGGAGCGTGCGAGGGGCACGTGGGCACGGTGACACGGGGGCACGGGGCTCACACTAGAGGCCCGGAGGCTCAGTGGATCAGAATAGGAAGTGCAAATGTGCAAATGCGGCAAAGCCGCGTGCAAAAGTGCAAAGGTGAGATTTGAAAGTATAGGGGAGGCTTCGTTTCGGGTGGCGGGTGGCGGCTCCAGGGCTCGGGTGGCGGGTGGGAAAGTCTGGTAACATTTGGCTGAGAGGGTTGTCTTAGTGATACCTCATGCCGAAACCGCCTAAGCAAAACGCGCCGCTGGCTTTCCGGGAACTACTGGAGGTCATGCCTGACGTGCAGGCTTGGATGAAAGACCGCGAAGGCAGGTATCTCTGGGTCAATACGGCCTTCTTGATGAACTATGGGCTGACTCGGCTCAGCCAGGTGGTCGGCAAGGCGGACCGAGATCTCTCGCCGGCCCACCTTGCCGCCCATTTCGAGGCCGGTGATCAGGCGGTGCTTTCCGGTCGTCCGGTCAACCACCGTCTTGAGCTCGTCGGACGTTACGATCACTCGGCGCACTGGTGTCGGACGACCAAGTTAGCGGCGCGTGACGCTCGCGGAAGGTCGGTCGGCACGGTCGGCTTCACCCGGAGGCTGACGGCCGCGGAGATCGGGCAGATGGTGGAAATCCCTCTCGGCTCCGTCATCGCGACCATGATCCGCAGGCTCGGGGAAAAGATCACCAGCGGTGAGATGGCGCGGGCGGCGGGCACCTCCGTGCGTGGGCTCGAGAGGGCCTTTGACCGCGACTATGGCCTGTCTCCACGTCAGTATCTCCGCCGTTTGCGCATGCAGACCGCATGCCAGTTGCTGGTTTCGACCCGCTTGGCGCTGGCGCAGGTGGCCGACCGCTGCGGGTTTGCCGACCAAAGCCATTTCACGCGGGACTTCCGGAGCCTGACGGGCATGACGCCCAGGGCATACCGAATCGCGTTCACCGTATGAGTGTCGCGATTGTTCTAAAAAGAGTCGGCCAACTTCTATCCCTTACCTGTGGCCCATGGTATCATAAAGGCATGAAATCAATCCTTGGCGGCATCTGGACTCGCATCGCTTTCATGAGCCTATGTTTGTGCGGGCTCGGTGGGCTTGAGGCGGCCGAGCCGCTGTATGACCAGAAGAACCTGGCGGCGTGGTGCATCGTGCCGTTCGACAACCAGAAGCGTACGCCGGAGCAGCGGGCCGCGATGGTGGCGAAGATGGGCATCACCAAGGTCGCCTATGATTGGCGGCAGGAGCATGTCGCCGAGTTCGAGGCGGAGATCCTGGCCTACAAGCAGCGGGGCATCGAATACTTCGCTTTCTGGTCGCAGCACGACGAAGCCTTCCGCCTGTTCGAGAAGCATCAGCTACATCCGCAGATCTGGGTCATGATGAGCGGGAAGGGCGAGACCCAGGAGGCGAAGGTCAAGAGCGCCGCCGAGGGGTTGCTGCCGGTCATCGCCAAGGCCGCGAAGATCGGGAGCAAAGTAGCCCTCTACAACCATGGCGGTTGGGGCGGCGAGCCCGAGAACATGGTCGCCGTCTGCGAGTACCTGAAGAAGCACCACGCCGTCACGAACGTCGGCGTCGTCTACAATCTCCACCACGGCCATGGCCACCTCGACCGGCTGGACGACGCGCTCAAGCTGATGCTCCCGCATCTCTTATGCGTCAACCTGAACGGCATGGACGTCGCCGGAGACGCCAAGGGTCGCAAGATCCTGCCGATCGGCGCGGGTACCCAGGATCTCAAGGTCCTGCGTCAAATCCGGGCGAGCGGTTATGCCGGCGTCATCGGCATCTTGAATCATACGCAGGAGGACGCCGAAGGGCGGCTGCTTGATAACCTCGACGGCCTCAGGTGGCTCGTGCCGCAGCTGGACGATGCTCCGCCTGGCCCGAAGCCCGAGTATCGCACCTGGTCGGACAAGCCCGCGCCCAAGGCGGCTCCGGCGCCGGGTAAGTCGGCGGGCGGCGTGCCTTCGTTTGCGCCGGAGTTCGGCAAGGCCTTGGCAGGAGGCATGGTCGCGGAGGGCGGGGCGCCTTTCGAGCAATGGCCGCTGACGATCGAGGTGCGCGCGAAGCTCGACGGCAAGACCGGGTATAACATCCTCGTGGCCAGCAGCGAGAAGGCCGCGAGCGCGCACTGGGAGGTCTATACCCATGCCAAGCGCGGTTCGCTTAGCGTCTATCTGCCGGGCAGGGGTGGCGATTTCGACACCGGCATCGATATCTGCGATGGCCAGTGGCACGATATCCTGGTGAGCCTCAGCGATGCGGCCGTGAAGGTCTGGCTCGACGGCAAATGGATCCTCGAGCGGAAGCCGGCCGCGTCCGCCACGGAGCGGCCGGCGCAGCAGCGTCAGATCGGGCTCGGACGTCTCGTCGAAGGTACGATCGGATGCGACGGCATCATCGATGATGTCCGCATCTCGCGCGGCGCGAACGAGTCCACCACTTGGATCAAAGGGCCGCGCAAGCGCATGGACATCACCCTCGGCCTCTGGTCGTTCGATGACCTCGGCGACGCCAAGGTCGTGCCCAAGGCGCCGCCCATCGCGCCATTCAAGCCCGTGCTCGGGCCGTTGCGCCCGGAGGACAACCTCACCGCTGGAGATTTCGTCAATCGGGACCGTGTCTTTGACTTCTATGCCAAGCAGGCCATCGAGGCCATGGGCAAGCAGCCTATGACCGAGTTGTTGGCGGTTTATCCCGGACTGGATGGCGGCAACCAGGGGCATTGGGGTAATCAGAACGATGCCGTCACGTGGAAGGACGATCGATGGGATAAGGCGCAGCATGGCCCGGTATTCAGCGGCGTCTTCCGCGGCGCGGGGCTGACGATCCCTAAGGGCGTCTGCGTGCAGGGGCCGGGCGGGGCGGCCTGCTTCGATCCGCTGACCTTGTCGTTCCCCGTCCGCTGGAAGGGCGAATTCATCCGTTTGAGCGCGGGACGGCATGGTTTCAACAGCAGCGCCAACATGGCCGGCACCGTGACCAGCAAGCAGCCCGGCGTCCCTCCGAAGGGTGATTGGAAATACCACGGGTTTTACCGCCATGGCAGCAATATCGTGTTCTCCTATCGTAAGGACGGGCAGGAATGGCTGGCCACGGCCTGGGACGGCGAACGGCCGGCGGCGGAATGGACTCACCTCATGAAGGGTGGCAAGGCGCAGTGGCCGGGCTGGTTCGAAGGCGTCACCCGCCTCGGATCCCAGCAACCGTTCGCGACGGACACCATCCTGCCTCCGAACGTCCTTGGGCCGAAGTCGCCGCGCCCGTACGACACCCTCTTCTTCATCAGCGGCCATGATTTCTTCAAGGACGGCACCGCCGCCGTCTGCACCATGACCGGAGAGGTCTGGCTGGTGAAAGGCCTCGATGACAGGCTCGAACACGTGCGCTGGAAGCGTTTCGCGACCGGCCTGCATCAGGCGCTCGGCGTCAAGATCGTGGACGACAAGCTCTACGTCCTTGGACGCGATCAGATCACCCGCCTGCATGACCTCAATGGCGATGATGAGGCCGATTTCTACGAATGCGTGAACAACGCCATGACCACGTCACCGGGCGGCCATGACTTCATCGTCGGTTTGGATATCGATGGGCTGGGGCGTTTCTACACCTCGTCGGGCAATCAGGGTATCCTGCGTCTGAGTTCGCCCAACCAGGTCGAAGTCCTCGCCACCGGCCTGCGCAATCCTAACGGCATCAGCGTGAGTCCGGATGGCCGGTTCGTGCTCTCGAACGGTCAGGAAGGCAACTGGACGCCTGCGTCGGCGGTGTTCCAGGTCGATATGACCCTGAATGCCGGCACCCATTTCGGCGCCGGCGGACCCAAGACCGGTGTCGCGACGACCTTGCCGATCCTGCAGCTACCTCGTGGCGAGGATAACTCGTGCGGCGGGCAGGTCTTTCTTTCCGAGCAGGAATGGCCATCCCTCAAGGGCGAAGGCAACTTCCTGCATTTCTCGTTCGGCACCGGCAGCGCGTGGCTCGTGTCACGTCAGCTGCTCGAGGGCGTCTGGCAGTCGGCGGCCGTGAAGCTCACCGGGAATTTCGTGACCGGTCCCCAGCATGGGCGCTTCGGTCCGCATGACGGCCATCTGTATGTCAGCGGCATGATCGGCTGGGGCAGCTATACGCCCGAGGACGGCGCGCTCCATCGCGTCCGGCATGTCGGCGGGAGTTTCCCGACGCTCGTCGGCCATGAGGTGCGGGACAATGGCGTGCTCCTGCGTTTCGACCGTCCCGTGGACGGCGCTTTCGCCGGCAAGCCCGCGGCGCATTTCGCCCAGTGCTGGAATTATCTCTATGGCCCCGCCTATGGGTCGCCGGAATACTCCGTGAAGTATCCCGAAAGCCCCGGGCACGACGTCCTGGCCATCAAGAGCGCCCAGGTGCTGGACGGCGGCAAGGCTTTGTTCCTGGAGATCCCGCAGCTCGTGCCGGCGAGCCAGATCCACCTCCGCGTGGGTGTCGCCGCGGAGCGCGCCCAAGATGTCTTCCTGACCGCGCATCATCTCGGCAAGCCGTTTGTCGAGTTCCCCGGGTATGTCGCCGTGCCGAAGGACAGATCCCATGAGCACGCCGCGCCAGTGGCGATGGGCAAGGCCAACCTCGTCAAGTGGGAGGTCGAGATGTGCCGTGGGCCGGTGCGTGACCTGACACTACAGACCGGGAATGGCCTGCAATATACACAGAAGGAATTGCGGGTGAAGGCCGGGGAGGGCATTGCGCTTAAGTTCGAGAACCCTGACATCATGCCGCACAACTTCGTCCTCGTAGCCAAGGGCGCGGAGGAGAAGGTCGCCGAGCTGTCGGCCAAGATGGTGGCGGAGCCTGACGGCTATGCCCGGCATTACGTGCCCGAGACGCCGGACGTCCTTTGCAATTCGCGGATGCTGGACCCGGGTCAGAAGACGACGGTCTACTTCAATGCCCCCAAGGAGCCAGGACGATATACGTACCTATGTTCCTTCCCGGGGCATGCGCAGCTCATGCGCGGCGTGCTCATCGTGGAGTGAGCATAGATGGGGGCGGCGAGGGGGCTGACTGCCAAAGTTGGACCATCGAGTTGCGGATGTCCGTCCGCGAACGGCGGTGATGGCAATCACCGCCCTACCCGCATCAGGTGATAGCGGTTAGCGGTTGGCGGTTGGCAGCACAGGTGAGGCAGCGGCGGTGATGGCAATCACCGCCCTACCCAAGGCAGTTAAGGCACTTGAATTGGCATTGCGGGGTAAGGGTAGGGGAGGAGAATCACGCCATGGATAAATCCAAGTTTCGTCTCATCCTGAGGGTCAGCCTCCTCGCTTTGTTCGCCATCTTGGTGCTGAGCATCGGGCTCGCCATCATCAGCGATAAACTGCTGCCGGATGAGCTGGCCGAATGGCATCGCCGGAACAACGCCACCGACTTCGGTGTGACCGATGTCCTCGGTTTGCTCTTCTGGGTCGCCGGGGTGGTCCTGCTGTTCGTCAGCATGGTCGGGCTTTTCTTCTACCAACGCTGGTCGGCGTGGATGTTTCTGGGGGTCAACCTGGTGTTCTCGCTGCAGTTGCTCTTCACTCCGACCGTCGAACCCGGACTCCTGTCGTTTATCGGCGGCTGGTCCGACGTCTTGACTGGGTTGGTCCTCGGCTTGGCCTTCTTCACGGAAGCAATGAGCGAAGGGGTATAAAGCGAAACATGACTATGGCTTGGGGTAGGGGGTCTGACCTGAAGATGAGATGAAACTATCAATCGGTAGGTGGGGTTCTATAGTCAGTGAACCCCCTTATGCGTCGCCTAGCCTTGTTCGCCTGCCTTTGCCTGGGTCTGTCTGTCCACGCCGCCCCTAAGAAGGAGGGCAAAAAGGACACCAAGAAGGCCGAGCCGGTCATCAAGGTCGTGACCCCGCCCGCGGCTCCCGTCGCCCCGTTGGGCGAGCGGGCGGCGATCTGGCATGAATGGACGGACAAGGAAGGCCAGAAGCTCGACGCCCGTTTCTGCGGCCTCGCCGGCGACTACATAACCCTGCAGGCCCGCGACGGACGCACCTTCCACTTCAAGCTCGAGATGCTCGCCGCCGAGGATGTCGCCTTCGCCCGGAGCTGCGTCGACCGCAACCGCACGAACAGCTTCAGCCCGGCCGTGATCGCCTCGGCCGCGGCCGACATCGACCGTCTCGTGGGCGCCGTCCTCGTCGCCAACAAGCAGTCGCTCAACGCGCCGGCCACCGACGAGCAGTTCCTGCGCCGCATCTACCTCGACGCCGCCGGCCGCGTGCCCACGGCCAAGGAGGCCGCCGCCTTCCTTTCCAGCAGCGCCCCGGACAAGCGCGCGAAGCTGATCGACGAGCTCGTCTTCTCGCCGGGCTACACCATGCAGATGTTCAACTGGATGGCCGACCTTCTCCGCGTGAAGGACACCTTCGCCAAGGGCGTGCCGGCGTTCACCTTCGAGGATTGGCTCAAGGCCCGCCTCGCCGCGGATACCCCGTGGGACAAGCTCGTCTCCGAGATGATCACCGCCGACGGACGGCTGTGCGACAACGGCGCCACCGGCTTCATGCTCTTCGACGCCGAGATGCCGCTGGACGGCGTCTCGAACCTCATGACCACCTTCCTGGGCACGAACATGGCCTGCGCCCAGTGCCACGACCATCCTTTGGCCGAGTGGAAGCAGCGCGACTTCTATCAGATGGCCGCTTTCTTCGGCGCGACGGACGGCAAGGACGAGGCCATCGGAAGCGCCATCAAGAAGGCGGTCAGGGGCGATGCCTCGTTGCCTAAGGCTGTCGCGCTCAAGATCGAACAGATGAACACGTTCCGGATGGAGGACACGGAAAAGCAGAAGCTGACCTTCCCCAAGGACTACAAGTACAAGGACGCCAAGGCCGGCGATCCTGTGACGCCTGCGCTCATCGCCTGGAGCAAGGGCGACAAGTCCCTGCCGGTCTACAACGTCAGCACCAAGAATCCGGCGCAGCTGCGCGACGAGTTCGCCCGCTGGCTGACCAGCCCGCAGAATCCGCGCTTCGCGACCAACATCGCCAACCGCATCTGGAAGAAGGCCTTCGGTCTGGGCGTGATCGAGCCCGTCAACGACATCGACGACCTCGCGGAAGCGAGTAGCCCCGAGCTCATGGCCCACCTGACCTTCGTCATGAAGGCGGCCAAGTTCGACCTGCGCGAAGTCCAGCGCGTCATCTACAACTCCAAGACCTACCAGGCTTCGGCCAGCGCCACGCCCGACCTCGGCAAGGCCAAGTATCTCTTCAACGGCCCGCTCGTCCGGCGCCTCAGCGCCGAACAGGTCTGGGACAGCCTGATCGTCACCGCCGTCGGCACCTATGCGGACAACGTCCTGCTCCGTCGTGGTGACGACCTCAAGGCCATGGCGCTCCCGGCCGGCAAGGTGACCTTGGCTGAAATCAAGAACGCCGCGGACCGCACCAAGAAGGCCTTTTCCGGCGGCGGCAAGGCGGCGGGTGGCAAGAAGGCGGCCGGCGGCTCGGCCCTCGGCCTGGCCAACGGCTACGACGGGGACAAGCCCGTCTCCCGCTTCTCCCTGATGCTCGCCCGGGCCAGCGAACTGCCGCAGCCTTCGCCCGAAAACCACTTCCTGCGCCTGTGGGGGCAGGGTGACCGCCTCCTGGCGGATTCCTCGACCAACGACGGCAGCGTCCCGCAGGTCCTCCAGATGATGAACGGCTCCGTCGGCAAGCTTGTCGCCGACGTCCGTTCCGCCGCCGTCATCGACGCCATGAAGGAGAAGACGACGGACGGCGAGGTCACCTCGCTCTATCTTTCTTATCTCTCCCGCAAGCCGACCGCCAAGGAGCTGGCCGCCGCGAGCAAGTCGCTCAAGGACGGTCTCGCCCTGACGGACCTGGCCTGGGTCCTCGCCAACACCCGCGAATTCCTCTTCGTCCAATGAGCATCCTCCATTCCGCCAATCTTCTCCGCAACCCCGAGGACCGCCGCAGCTTCATCGAGAAGTGCGCCAAGGTCTCGTTCGGCCTGAGCGTCCTGCCGTTCTTCACGCGGATCGCCGAAGCCGCCGAGGCGCCGGGGGCCGTGAAGGCGCCCAACGCCGGACTGCCGGGTTTCGGCAAGGCCAAGCGCGTGATCTTCCTGCAGCTCAACGGCGGCATGTCGCACATCGACACCTTCGACCCCAAGACCGGCGCCTCGAAAGGTCCCGGCTCCATCGTCTCCGCGAAGGGCGACATGCAGCTGACCTCGTATCTGCCCGAGACCGCCAAGATCAGCGACAAGATCACCGTCATCCGCTCCATGACCGCCAAGGTGGGCGTGCATGCTTCGGCGGCCTACCTGATGCGCACCGGCTTCGAGCAGCGCGGCACCTTGCAGCACCCGACCATCGGCGCTTGGGCGCAGCATTTCCTCGGTGCCAGCCATAAGACCTTGCCGTCCTCCGTCACCGTCAACCGTTCGTCCAATCATGGCAACGGATGGTTCCCGGCGGCCTATTCGCCGCTCCCGATCCTCAATCCGGCCGACGGCCTCCTCGACACCAAGAGCCCCGTCGGCGAAACCGTCGCGGCCAAACGGGCCGGACTGCTGGCCGAGCTTGACGCGGGCTTCGGCGGCAAGGCTTCGGACGAGAGCGTCAAGTCGTACAACGAATTCTACGAGTCGACCTTCCAGCTCATGAAGAGCACCGACCTCAAGGCCTTCGACCTCGCGGCCGAGTCCGCCGAGACGAAGGCCCGTTATGGCAAGAGCAAGTTCGGGCAAGGGTGCCTGCTCGCGCGTCGCCTGGTCGAGAACGGCGTCCGTTTCGTCGAGGTCGCCATCGGCGGCTGGGACATGCACGCCTCGTTGGACGACCGGATGGAAGAGGTCGGCGGCGATTTTGACCGCGTCTACGCGGCCTTGATCCAGGACCTCGACGCCCGCGGCCTCCTCGACAGCACCCTGGTCGTCGTCGCTTCCGAGTTCGGCCGCAAGCCGAGCTTCGAAGGCGGCGGTCGTGGTCATCATCCGCTCGTCTTCTCCAGCGTCCTCGCGGGAGGCGGCGTCAAGCGCGGCTTCGTCTTCGGCGCCAGCGACGAGAAAGGCTATGCGCCCAAGGAGAATGGCGTCTCGCCGGGCAGCCTCCACGCCACCATCGCGCACGCCGCGGGATTGCCGGTGCAGACCGACATCATCACCCCGGCGGGTCGGCCGATGCAGGTCGGCAACAAGGCGGCTCCGCAGGTGGGCGTCTTCGCCTGAGTTCGGGATCAGGCCCATCTTCGAAAGCCGCCGCACCTGGCGGCTTTCTTATTGGAGCAGCATCGCTAGGTCGGCCGGCTTTTCCAAGTGCACCGCGTGGCCGGCGCCTTCGATGAGGCTATGGCGCGCTTTCGGAAGGTGCGCACCCATCTCGTGGGCGAGGCGGGTGAACTTCACGTCGTGTTCCCCGGTGACGAGGTCGACCGGGAAACGGATCTCCTTCAGGCGATGCCAGAGGGAAGGGAGGGTTCCCGTGCCGACGTTCTCGAGGCTCATGGCCAAGCCTTCCGGATCGTTCTGGGCGCGTCGGGCGAGGATCGGGTCGAGGCGCTCCTTGGGCAGGCGCAGCATCGGCTGGAAAAATGTCTGGTTGTGCCAGTACTTGAAGAAGGCCTCCAGCCCGCGGGTGCGGATGAACTCGGCTAACGTCGCGTCGCCCAAACGACGTTCATCGCGTTGCTCCGGGGTGGCCAGGCCAGGGCTCGCGCCGACCAGGATCAGGCGGCGGATGCGTTCCGGGTGGGCGATGGCCCAGTGGAGGGCAAGGCGGCCCCCCATCGAGTAGCCCAGGAGCGTCACCTGCGGCGCCGTGGCGGCTTCCGAGACGGCCGCGAGGTGGGCAGGCAGGGAATAGGCCGAAAGGTCCCTCAGGAGGCGTTGGGAGCCATGTCCGGGCAGGTCGGGGGCGGTCAGCTCGGCTCCCGGGGGGAGGCAGGCTCTCAGCGGCTCGAAGTCGGCTCCTTGGCCGGTGAACCCATGTAAGGCGACGATTTGGTTCATCGGATGGGGAGGAAGGCTGACCCGCTGGGCTGGGTCTGGCGAGGTTGTAGGGCAGGGGGCG
>OFRH01000028.1_pt1 | contig 29453 bp, 30 predicted proteins | sample 1543111 | NCBI WGS metagenome assembly OFRH01 (sample SAMN07774220, study PRJEB24372) | wastewater metagenome | isolation source: Exp Tend NO 100WW | collected 2016-02
AAGAGGCGTCCTTCGACTTCGCCATGGGCGACGAAGCGGCTGCGCTCGCGAAGCTGGCGGCGGCGGTCGCGGCCGATCCGGCCTGCTTCGAAGCTTGGCTGGCCAAGGCCGAAGTCCACTTCGCCGCCGGTCAATACGACGAAGCCCTCGCCGCCGGCGAGCAGGCCCTCGCGCTGCGTCCGAAAGACATCCATGTGCACACCTCGATGTCCCGTATCTGGATGGAGCGGGGTGACAAGACCAAGGCCGAGCATCACGGCGCCCAGGCCCGTATCCTCGGCTGGGGCGATCAGCTCAAGGAGCCCGAAGGCAAGCAGCCGGGAGAACTCTGAGGCAGAGGGGTAGGGACAGGGGTAGGGGTAGGCACGACACTTTGTTTTCCTGCCTGTCAAACTACCCCCGCCCCTACCCCTATCCCTACCCCTAGTGTTTACGTTGTCTCACCTTGTGACACGGTGTCTCGGGTAAAACAGGGAACATTGGGCCATTTGGAGGGTCGAGATGGGGTCGGACCCCAGAAAAAGGCCTAAATCGTTTGCTAAACCTCGGCGAAACGGCTTTGGCATCTGTTCTGCAACCTCACTCCCGTCCGCAAGGACTAACCTCTACCCAAACACCCACCATGGCCAAAAACACCAAACCCAGCGTCAAGCCCCTCGGCGATCGCGTCCTCCTCCAGCGCATCGAAGAGGCTGAAGAAATCAAGGGCGGCATCATCATCCCTGACTCCGCCAAGGAGAAGCCGCAGGAAGCCAAGGTCATCGCCCTCGGCACCGGCGCCCTCGACAAGGACGGCAAGAAGGTCGCCTTCAACGTCAAGGTCGGCGACAAGGTCCTCGTCGGCAAGTACGCCGGCACGGAAGTGAAGCTCAACGAAGAGATCTACCTCCTCCTCCGCGAAGAAGAGATCCTCGCCGTCGTCGAATAATCCCACCCCCAACTCTCAAACCACACCACTATGTCCAAGAAACAGATCCTGTTCGACGAAGCCGCGCGCCGCAAGGTGCTCAACGGCGTCTCCACCCTGGCCCGCGCCGTCAAGGTCACCCTCGGTCCCAAGGGCCGCAATGTGATGATCGACAAGAAATTCGGCGCCCCGAAGGTCACCAAGGACGGCGTCACCGTCGCCAAGGAGATCGAGCTCGACGATCCCTACGAGAACATGGGCGCCCAGATGGTGCGCGAAGTCGCCTCCAAGACCGCCGACAAGGCGGGTGACGGCACGACCACCGCGACCGTCCTGGCCGAAGCCATCTACAAGGAAGGCCTCCGTTTCGTCGCCGCCGGCGCCAACCCGATCTTCGTCAAGCGTGGCGTCGACAAGGCCGCCGAAGCCATCGTCAAGGAGCTCGCCGTGATCTCCAAGAAGGTCAAGGACCGCAAGGAGATCAAGCAGGTCGCCACCGTCTCCGCCAACTGGGACGAATCCATCGGTGACATCATCGCGGAAGCCATGGACCGCGTCGGCAAGGACGGCACGATCACCGTCGAGGAAGCCAAGACCATCGAGACCACCCTCGACGTCGTCGAAGGCATGCAGTTCGACAAGGGCTACCTCTCCCCGTACTTCGCGACCAACGCCGAGACGCTCGAGGCCGTCCTCGAAGACGCCTACATCCTGCTCTATGAGAAGAAGGTCAGCGCCATGAAGGACCTGCTGCCCCTCCTCCAGGAAGTCGCCAAGACCGGCAAGCCGCTGCTGATCATCGCCGAGGAGATCGAAGGCGAAGCCCTCGCCACCCTCGTCGTCAACCGCCTCCGCGGCACGATCAATGTCTGCGCCGTCAAGGCCCCGGGCTTCGGCGACCGCCGCAAGGCCATGATGGAAGACATCGCCGTCCTCACCGGTGGCCGCTTCGTCACCGAGGACCTCGGCATCAAGCTCGAGTCCGTCAAGGTGGCCGACCTCGGTCGCGCCAAGCGCATCGTCGCCGACAAGGAGAACACCACGATCATCCAGGGCGCCGGCAAGTCCGCCGACATCCAGGGCCGCGTGAAGCTCATCCGTCGCCAGATCGACGAGACCACCTCCGACTACGATAAGGAAAAGCTCCAGGAACGCCTCGCCAAGCTGGCCGGCGGCGTCGCCGTCATCCACGTGGGTGCCGCGACCGAGACCGAGCTCAAGGAGAAGAAGGACCGCGTCGACGACGCCCTGCACGCCACCCGTGCGGCCGTCGAAGAAGGCATCGTCCCCGGCGGCGGCGTGGCGCTCCTGCGCACCGTCAAGGCCATCGACTCCGTGATCAACTCCCTCGTCGGCGACGAGAAGATCGGCGCCCAGATCGTCCGCAAGGCGATCGAAGAGCCGCTCCGCACGCTGTGCTTCAACGCCGGCGTCGAAGGTTCCCTCATCGTCCAGGAAGTCCTCCTCAAGCACAAGGGCGCCGAAGGCTACAACGTGGCCACCGGCGAGTACGAAGACCTCATCAAGGCCGGCGTCGTCGACCCGACCAAGGTCACCCGCACCGCGATCATCAACGCCGCCTCCGTGGCCGGCCTGCTGCTCACGACCGAGTGCCTCATCACCGACATGCCGGAGGACAACAAGCCTGCGGCCGGCGGCGATCACCACGACCACTGAGGTCGCTGACCATCGTCCGAACAACGGCGCCCATCTGGGCGCCGTTTTTTTGTGCCTGGCGGTCCGGCCGGGCGGGGGTCTTTCATTTTTACGACAACCGCCCCGCCGAAGAGGGCGTTAGGCACTAGGTTTCCTGTCTTCGCCGTATTGCCAAGGGCGCGGGGGGCGTTTGTCTGTTTCGCATACCCCTATGCGCCCAATCGTCGCTTTCCTCTCGGTCTGCCTTTCCGTCCTGGCCTCCGCGGCCCCCTCCGACGGCCCGGTCCGCGTCTTGTATCTGGACGCCGCCGGTGCCGAGCAGTCCGCGGTCGGTCCGTTGCACTCGCTGATGGCCGAACTCGGTCGCGATGCGATCTGGTTCGACTACGCCACGGGCGTCACCCCTGATGCCGCCACGCTCGAACGCTACGACGTCCTGGCGGTGAAGCCGAACGCCGATGGCTCTCCCGCCCTCAACACGTCGATCAAGCTGCCTAACGGCGCGACGGTCGCGGTGATCGCCATCAAGGCCGACACCACCCCCGCCGCTTTCCGTTCCGAGCTCGAGGCCGCGCTGTTCCCCGCGCGCAAATCCGCCTGGCAGAAGTTCCTCGCCCAGCGCGAGCCCGAGGTGCGTGAGAAGCACGGCCAGGTCGCCAATTACGAGAAGCGCCCCGAGCCGCTGACCTTCCAGAAGCCTTTCACGGTCAAGGGCAGCATGGAGCGCACGCAGGTCCCGGCCGACATGAAGCTGGTGCTCTTCGCCTCCGAACCCGACATCATGAAGCCGATCGCGTTCGCCTGGGACGCCCGCGGCCGCCTCTGGGTCTGCGAGACCTCCGATTACCCGCACGGCGTGAAGGAAGACCAGCAGCAGGGCAACGACCGCATCAAGATCTGCGAAGACACCGACGGCGACGGCAAGGCGGACAAGTTCACGGTCTTCGCCGACCATCTCAACATCCCGACGAGCCTCGTCTTCGCCAACGGCGGCGTGATCGTCTCCCAGTCCCCGAACTTCGTCTTCCTCAAGGACACCGATGGCGACGACAAGGCCGACGTCCGCCAGGTCATCATGACCGGCTGGGGCATCCGCGACACCCACGCGCAGGCGAGCAACCTCTCCTATGGCTTCGACAACTGGCTGCGCGGCGCGGTCGGTTACAGCGGTTTCGCCGGCGAGATCGGCGGCCAGCCGAAGAGCTTCGCCCAGGGCAGCTATCGTTTCTCCGCGGACGGCGCGAAGCTGGAGTTCCTGCACCAGTTCACCAACAACACGTGGGGCCAGAGCGCCAACGCGGCCGGCGATGATTTCGGCGGCACGGCCAACGGCGCCCCGATCTTCTTCGGCGGCATCCCGGCCAACGTCGTCCCGAAGGGCGCCCGCGCCATGACGGCCAAGAAAATCAACCTCGTCGACAAGGCCCATACGATCACCCCGAACTTCCGTCAGGTCGACGTCATGGGCGGCTATACCGCCGCGGCCGGCTCGAACTTCATCGACTCCGCCCAGCTGCCCCCGCGACTGCAGGGCAAGGCGATGGTCTGTGAGCCCACGATGAAGCTCATCGCCCTGATGGACGTGCAAGCCGCCGGCGCGGGTTACGTCGCCAAGGACGGTTACAGCCTTGTCGCCAGTTCCGACGAATGGATGTCCCCGGTCTTCGCCGAGGTCGGTCCGGACGGCGCCATCTGGTTCGCCGATTGGCAGAACTTCATCATCCAGCATAACCCGACCCCGAGCGTCGGCCGCGGTGGTTATGACGCCAAGACCGGCGTCGGCGGCGCTCACGAGAACGACCTGCGCGACCACGCCCGCGGTCGCATCTACCGCGTGGTCTGGGACAAGCCTGGCGCGGTCGCCAAGGCCGCCCAAGGCGATTCCGCCGCCGAACTCGTCACAGGTCTTTCCGGCAGCACGCAGTACGGACGCCTCCGCGCCCAGCGCCTGATCGTCGAAGGCAAGAAGAAGGATCTCGCCCCGGCCCTGCGCGACCTTGTCGCGAAGTCCTCCGCCGACGTCGGTGCCATCCATGCCCTCTGGGCCCTGCAGGGTCTCGGCGAGCTCGACGCCGCCACGCATCAGGCCGCTTTGCTCTCGGCCACGCCGGCCCTGCGCCGCAACGCGATCCGCGCCCTCGGGACCGACGAGGCCTCCCGGAAGCTCTTCTTCGGGTCCGGCGTCGTCGCCGACAAGGATGCCGCCACCCGCCTGGCTTCCTTTGTGAAGCTCGCCGATTTCCCGACCACGCCCGAGGTGCAGACCCTCGTCCGCCAGCTCTCCGCCGACAACGCGGTGAAGGCCGACGAATGGCTCAACGAAGCCTCCCGCCTGCTCGCCAAGAAGCACAAGACCGCGAGCTACGTCGAAGGCCCGAACCTCCTGCCGAATCCCGGCTTCGAGGAACTCTCCGCCGACAAGAAGACGCCCGCCGGCTGGAAGCGTCGCGACTACGGCAGCAAGCCCGGCAACAAGGATGCGCAGTGGGGCATCGTCGTCGACCCGAAGCTGGTCCACGCCGGCAAGCACTCGGTGCGCGTGATCGCCCGCGGCGACGACGACACGAGCCTCTTCGCGGATGTCGCCCTCAAACCGAACACCGAATACCGTCTCAGCGCCTGGATCAAGACCCACGCGATGCGCGGCAAGGCCAGCCTCAACGACCACATCGGTCGCGCCGAGACGGACAAGGTCACGGCCCGCGAATCCGACTGGGCGGAAGTCGAGGTCGTCTTCAACAGCGGTAACCGGACCAAGGCCAGCATCAACCTGCTCCAGGTCGCCGCTTCCGGCGACGCTCTCTATGACGACGTGAAGCTCTGCGAGCTGACCATGGTCGGCGAGGCGCCCGTGACCGCCGGCGTCCCCGCCCGCGGCGAGGAGATCTTCTGGAAGCACCCCGTGGCCGCCTGCATGAACTGCCACATGGTCGGAGGGAAGGGCAGCGCCATCGGTCCGGCGTTGGACGGCATCGCCACCCGCGCGACGCCCGCCTACATCCATGAGTCCCTGACGGAGCCGAACAAGGTGCTCGCTAAGGGTTACGAGAAGCTGGGCGTCTCGCCGATGCCGCCGATGGGCCTGATCCTTAAGCCGCAGGAACTCGAGGACGTGAAGGCGTTCCTGCAGACGCTGAAGTGATCCTCCGGACATCCCCGTCCCCAATCTGGTTGATTCGGGACGGGGGTCTCCTATGCCTATCGCCCATGTGCTCCGTCGAACTAAAGAAGCCGATGCATCCCGCGGTCGTCCTGCTGGCCTTGGCCGCCGTGACGGGCGTCTCCGGCTCGGTCCTGTACTTCGGTTTCCCCGGTACGGAATTCCACGGCCTGCAGACGGGCATCTTCTTCCCTTTCGAGGTGGAGTTCGCCGACGCGCGCTTCATGGACAACAAGATCAAGTGCGAGTCCGCGGAAGTCACGGCCGAGGTGCGCAAGGCCTTGCAGAAGATCAAGCCGGACTATCCCGTCGGCAAGGCCTACGTCACCCTGACGAACTATCCTTCCGGTTATAAGTTCCATGTGACCTACGTCACCTACTACGGCCAGCGCCTCGCCTTCGGCGAAGACAAGCTGTTCCGTCGCGGCGTGCAGGTCGGCGAGCCGAAGCTGGACGCCGAACTGAAGTCCAAGGACGACGCTTTCGAGAAGGCCATCCGCGACACCATCGAGGCTTACTTCAAGTCCAAGGGCGCCCACGGCTGAGGCAAGGGCAGGAGTGTCCTCAGGCCTTTATGCGGCTTGGCGATTTCCTGGCCCTTTTCCGTTACTTCTTCGCCTTCGCTTCCTTGATCCGGACTTCCTTGGTCGCGGGGCGGGCCTTCAGTGTCGCGGCCCAGCCAGGCTGATCGCCTTCCTTGATCGACCAGACCGTCACGTCGTCGACCTCCATGTGGCCGGCTTCGAGCCCGCCGAGCATCACGGCGTGGAGCTCGCTCTTGTAGGACGGGTGCTTGCCGTAGAAAGAAGGGCCGTCCTGGAACTGCACGAAGACCTCGTCGGCGCGGCGTTCGACCATCACCGTGACCCACTTGCCAGGCTCCAACTTGAAATCCTTGGCGACGTCGAGCTGCAGGGAGTCGCCGTCCGCGAGCAGCATCGCCCCGTTCTCGCCCCAGGTGATCCGCGCGATGTGATGGCCGATCTCGACGAAAGGCGGCACCGACTTGCGTTCGCCGGCGACGAACGGCTTGCCATCGATGAGCCGCATCGAGAATTTCAGCACATAATCCGCCGGCGTCTTCGTCAGCACGATACGCGGGTGCACGCCTTTGTGCGTCTCATGCGCAGCCTGATACTCGGCCGTCGACGCTTCGCCCTTGAGCACGCCGTCGGCGACTTTCCAGCGCGTGCCTTGGTTCGGGTTCCAGGCGCCGACCTGCGGAGACTTCGCGGCCACGGCCTTGAGCTCGCGCGGCTGGCTGAAGTCATCGGCGAAGAGGACCTTGTCCGGGATCAGCAGCTGGGGCTTCAGGTCGGCCGCCATGACGGCGAAGGGGAGGAGGGCGAGCAGGGCGAAGCGCATGGTTGGTTACGATGCATACCCCGCGGCGGGCCATCGGGTTGCATCCCCACGCAGAAAAGCCCCGGATTGCTCCGGGGCTCCTGCAAAGTGGGGTGATTGAGGGGACTTGAACCCCCGACCCCTGGTACCACAAACCAGTGCTCTAACCAACTGAGCTACAACCACCGTGCGTCCTTCCTTGGGAGGAAGGAAGACCTATGCAGGGAATCCCGCGGGGATTGTCAAACCCGGACCCGAAAGCGCCCGAAACCCCCGTCCGGCCTGAGGTTTGCCTTCTCAGCCGAGTTTTCCTCCCTTTATCCTTTCCCTTTGCCCCTGCGTATCGCTTTCTAACTCAACTTTATGTCTACGTTTTCCGACCTCGGTCTGCCCGAGCCAGTCCTGCGCTCCTTAGCCGAACATGGCTACGTGACCCCGACCCCTATCCAGGCCCAGGCGATTCCCGTCATCATGGCCCGCAAGGATCTCATCGGCGCCGCCCAGACCGGCACCGGCAAGACCGCCGCCTTCGCGCTCCCGACGCTTTCCCTCCTCGGGCCCGCCGCCGGCAAGCCGCGCTGCCTCGTCCTCGTCCCGACGCGTGAGCTCGCCGTCCAGGTCGACGAGAATTTCCAGAAGTACGGTAAGCACTTCGGCACCCGCACCGCGCTCCTCTACGGCGGCGTGGGCTACGGCGCCCAGGTCAAGGCGCTTGAAGAGGGCGTCGACGTCGTCATCGCGACCCCGGGCCGCCTGCTTGACCTGCATGAGCAGAAGATCCTGGACCTGAAGTCCATCCAGATGCTGATCATGGACGAAGTGGACCGCATGCTCGACATGGGTTTCATCGAGGACGTCACCCGCATCGTCAACTACTGCCCGAAGGACCGCCAGACGCTCCTCTTCTCGGCCACGATTTCCGACGCCATCGGCCGCATCGCCGGCTGGGCGCTCCGCGAACCGGTCACCGTCGACGTCCGCACGGGCCTCGGCGCCGCCGACACGGTCGACCACGCGATCTACCCCGTCGACATCTTCCAGAAGTACGACCTGCTGCTGTCGCTCCTCAACAAGAGCGGCTACAAGTCCGTCATCGTCTTCACCCGCACCAAGCGCGACGCCGACCGCATCGCGGAGTGGATCGAAGGTCACGGCACGCCCGTCGCCACGATGCACGCCGACCGTTCGCAGTCCGAGCGCGCCGCCGCCCTCGCGGGCTTCAAGTCGGGCAAATTCACCATCATGGTGGCGACGGACATCGCCTCGCGCGGCCTCGACATCCGCGGCGTCACGCACGTCATCAACTACAATGTTCCGGAGCACGCGGAGGACTACGTCCACCGTATCGGCCGCACCGGGCGCGCTTCGGCCGAAGGCGAAGCCTTCACGCTCTACTCGCCGGACGAGATGCACCACCTGCAGCAGATCGAGGTCCTCCTCGGTCGCGCCATCGAGCGCCGTAAGCTCGAAGGCTTCCGCTACTACTCCGAACCGCAGCTGACCCCGGGCAGCGCCAAGGCGGCCGCGGTCTCGCGCAAGCGCAACCGCTGACCGTGTCCGTGCCTGCTGCCGAGCCTCCGATGCGTCGAGCCCTCGAGCTCGCGCGTCAGGCTTGGGGCCGGACGCACCCGAACCCGATGGTCGGGGCGGTGATCACGGAGGGCGGCAAGATCGTCGCCGAAGGCTTCCATGCCAAGGCCGGCGATCCGCACGCTGAGGTGATGGCCCTGCGCGCCCTGGGCCGCAGGCCCGCCGCGGACGCTATCCTCCACGTCACCCTTGAGCCTTGCTGCACGCATGGCCGCACGCCGCCCTGCGTCGACGCCATTCTCGCCGCCGGCCTCCGTACCGTCATCGTCGGCGCGCGCGATCCGAATCCGGCCCATGCCGGCCACGGCCTCGAGCTGCTCCGCGCCAAGGGTGTCGCGGTCGTCGAAGGCGTGCTGGGCGAGGAATGCGCCGAGCTGAACCTCATCTTCAACCATTGGATCGTCCGCGGCTCGCCGCTGCTCGCGCTCAAGGTCGCCTCGACGCTCGACGGCAAGCTCACCTTGCCCGCGGGGCAGGGCAGGGCGATCACCGGTCCGGAAGCCACGGCCTACGTGCATCGCCTGCGGAAACTCTTCCCGGCCATCGCCGTCAGCGCCGACACCGCGCTCGCCGACAATCCTCGCCTGACCGCCCGCGGCGACGACGGCGAGAGCTGCCCGGTGCGCTTCGTGCTGGATCGCCACTTCAAGACCGCCGGCCGGGCGGGACTGAATCTTTTCCAGGACGCCCACCGGACCCGGACCATCGTCGTCGGCCTGGGGTCTGCGGCCAAGAAGTCGGATCTCGCTTGGTATGAGGCCGAGGGCATCAAGGTCTGGTCGCTGGTAGGCGACGAAGCTTCCTTCCTCAAGGTCTGGGCCGAGCGTTGCGCGCAGGAGAAGATCACCGGCGTCCTGATCGAAGCCGGTCCGCGGCTGGCTTCGGCCCTGCTCGCGGCCGGCTCCGTCGATTACCTCTATGCCTTCGTGGCGCCGCGTACCGGCGATCCGGAGGCCCCTTGCTGGCACGAGGGCGCCTCTCTTCCGGCGGGTGGCCTACGGACGTCGCTGGTGGGGGCTGACGCCCTTTACCAGGGCCGTCTGGGGTAAGTGCTGCCTTCCTTTAAGAAAAGCCTCCTAGGTCGAATTAGGGGTTATTCCTGCGTCTAAGGCAGGCGAGGGGGTGTCTTTTTGTCCCAAAGCGATCCGCTTGGCGGTTTTGGCTCGCCTTTTCAAGAAAAACTTACATCACAGCGAGTCCGCCTCCCTGTCCAAAGCAGAATGGCCCTAACCTTCTAAATCCTAACTACTTATGACAGAGAAAATCTTGGACCACAAGCGTAAGGAGAAGCCCTCCTTCACCTCTCTCATCGAGAAGAAGCGGGATGGCGGCGAGTTCACCGCCGACGAGATCCGTCATATCGTCGACTCGGTGATGGACGCCGAGATGCCGGAGGCCCAGCAGGCCGCCTTGGCCATGGCGATCTACTTCAAGCAGATGTCCGCGCAGGAGACCGCGCTCCTGGCCGAGGAACTCCGCCTCTCCGGCGACGTCATCGACCTCGATCGTCTCACCCAGCCCAAGATCGCCAAGGTCTCGACCGGCGGCGTGGGCGACAAGACCTCCATGGTGCTCGGCCCGCTCGGCGCCGCCGCTGGCGTCATCATGCCCGGCATGAACGGCAAGGACGAGGAGTTCTGCATCTCGACCGTGGAGAAGCTTAGCTCGATCCCGGGCTTCAAGGGCAAGGCCACGATGGACCAGTTCCGCCAGCAGCTCGAACGCGTGGGTTGCGCGGTCACCGAGCAGTGCCGCGAGATCGCCCCGGCCGACGACATCCTCTACACCCTCCGCCAGAAGACGGGCACGATCCCGTCCCTCCCGCTCATCACGGGCAGCATCCTCTCCAAGAAGCTCGCCGAAGGCTGCGAAGGCCTGGTGATCGACGTGAAGTGGGGCAACGGTTCCTTCATCCGCGACCTCGAGCAGGCCAAGCAGCTCGCCCGCATCGTCACCCGTGTCGCCCGCTCGCTTAACCGCAAGTGCGTGGCCCTCGTGACCGACATCAACCAGCCCCTCGGCGACTCCGTCGGCACGGGCCTCGAAGTCCTCGAAGCCGTCCGCCTCCTGAAGGGCGAAGGCCCCGAAGACCTGCAGGACCTCGTCCTCAAGCTCGGCATGGAAGTCGTCCGCCTCGCCGGCGTCGCCGGTTCGACCCTTTCCGCCAAGCAGACCGTCGAGAAGCACCTCAAGGACGGTTCCGCCCTCGAGAAGTTCAAGGCGATGGTCCGCGCCCAGGGCGGCAAGACCGACTGGATCGACGATCCCTCGAAGTTCCCCAAGGCGAAGTTCATCCGCAAACTGCCCGCCCCGAAGCGCGGCTACGTGCACACCATCGACGCCGGCAAGATCGCCCAGGGCGTCCGTCTCCTCGCCACCCTCAAGGATGGCACGCTCGACCCGTCGGTCGGCGTCACGGAGATCCGCAAGGTCGGCACGCAGGTCAAGCAGGGCGAGCCGCTGATCATGATCCATTACAACGACGAGGCCAAGGTCGACGCGGCGCTGCCGTATTTCCGCGACGCCTACCGCCTCGCCCCGAAGCGCCCGAACATGCCCCCGCTCGTCGTCGAGCGCGTGGCCTGATAAGTACCTCCAGGAAAGAAGAAGAGCCGCGGAGCAATCCGCGGCTTTTTTATTGCCCGACACCGAGGTCTATTATGCTAAGTGGAAATGACCCATCCTGAGCCGATTTGTCGTTATCGTACGCTCCTCATCACGATTGGTTGGACAAGTTTCGGAGTCTTCATGGTCGGCGCCGGTGCCGGCAACGTCTGGGCTTCCGCCGTTGCGGTTGTCGCCCTTTGCGCGATGGGCTATGGCATCGCTCGGCTGATTGCCCCTAAGGAGTGAATTAGCCTTCGCCCGCCGGCGTGCCGTCGGACTTCAGGATGAGGATGAGCTTCTTGCCATCCTTCCCGGTGAGTTCCACTTCCACCTCCAGGGCGGTGGCCAGCTTGCGTACGCCCGTCGGTCCCGAGATCTCCGCGCAGCCGTGGGCCTTGAGGAAGTCGACGGCCTCGGCGCCGTTCTCCAGCATCACGAGCCGCCCCAGCAGGGCTTTGCCGTCCGTCTGGCCGGTTTCCAGCTTCGCCGTGCGGTCGCGGAAATGGTCGTCCAGCTGAGCCCAGGTCACGACGTCGCCCGCGCTGAAGCCGCGTTCGCCGGAACTGCGCACCGCGCTGAGCTCAGCCGGCGTCCCGCGGAGCGTCTCTAGCGTCGGCTTGCAGCCGCCGAGCATGAGCAGGGCGAGGAGCGCCGGAAGCAGGCGCATCTCAGAACAGGCGCTTCAGGAACTGTTCCATCTGGAACCAGGAGTCGCGATCGGCGTCGGCGTTGTAGGCGGCGCCCTTGGAATTATCGTGGCCGGCGGCCTTGTGCGTGAAGCTGTGGACCGCGCCGGGGTACTTGACGAGCTTGTAGTCCACGCCGGAGGACTTCATCTCGGACTCGAAAGCGGCGACGTCCTTGGCCGGGACGTAGGGATCGTCGGCGCCATGGAGCGCGAGGACCTTGGCCTTGATGTTCTTGCCGTCGGCCGGGGTCGGGGAGTCGAGGCCGCCGTGGAAGCTGACGACGCCTTTGATGGCCACGCCGCTGCGGGCGAGTTCGACGACGGTCGTGCCGCCGAAGCAGTAGCCGGTGGCGGCGAGCTTTGAGGCGTCGGTGCGGGCGTCGTGGCTGAGGACGTCGAGCGCGGCGTTGGCGCGGGCGCGGAGGAGAGGGCGGTCGGCCTTGTATTTGCCGGCTTCCTTGCCGGCGGCCGGAGGCTGCGGGCGGATGCCCTTGCCGTAGATGTCGGCGACGAGGACGTTGTAGCCGAGGGCGGCGAGCTTGCGCGCGGCTTCCTTCTCGTGGTCGCTGATGCCCGTCCACTGGTGCACGACGAGCACGCCCGGGCGCTTGCCGGCCACGGCGTCGTCATAAGCCTGCCAGCCTTCGCAAAGGACGTCGCCGGACTTGTATTCGAGAGGCTGCTCGACGATGGCCGCGGAGAGCGCGCCGAAGGAGCCAAGGACAGCAAGAAGGGAGGGCAGGAGGGCTTTCATGCCCGGGACCCTAGGAAGGTCTTATGCCAGCGCAAGCGCCTACCAGCTCAGGCCAGGCCGCGCTTGGTCGAGGCCGCGAAATCCACGAAGGCCTTCACGACACGGCCGGAAGCCTCCGGCAGCGCCCGGGCCTTCTCGAGGGCCTGCGTGGTGTTGAGCCCGTCGCGGTAGAAGATCCGGTGCATCAGCTTGGCCGTGGCGATCTCGTCGTCGGTGAAGCCCGAGCGCTTCAGGCCGACGGCGTTGATCATCTTGGTCTCGCAGGGATTGCCGTCGGCGATGACGAACGGAGGGACGTCCTGGACGCACTTCGAGCAGGCCGCGACCATCGCGTGGTCGCCGATGCGGCAGAACTGGTGGATGCCGGCGTTCCAGCCGATGTTCACGTGGTCGCCGACGTGCACGTGTCCGGCGACGGCGGAGTGGCTGGAGATGACGAGGTGGTTGCCGATCACGCAGTCATGCGCGATGTGCGAATAGGCCAGCAGGACGTTGTCGTCACCGAGGATGGTCCATTCGCCTTCCTGGGTGCCGAGGTGCACGCTGACGTACTCGCGGAACGTGTTGCGGGCGCCGACCTTGAGGCCGGGCTTGCCGGGGCGGGCTTTGAGGTCCTGCGTGCGGCCGCCGATGAAGGCGTAAGGGAAGACTTCGCACTGCGGGCCGAGCTGCGTGTAGCCGTCCACCGTCGCGTGGTGGTGCACCACGCAGCCGTCGCCCAGGGTGACGTCGCCGCCCACGTAGGCGTAGGCGCCGATGACGACGCCCTGGCCGAGCTTGGCGCCGGCTTCGACGATCGCGGTGGGGTGGACTTGCGTGGCCATCCGGTTCAGCCGTTAGGCGAGTCGGCGATGGTGAAGAGCAGTTCGGCCGACGAGACGCACTCGCCGTTGACGAGGCATTCGCACTCCGCGGCGGCGATGCGGCCGCGGACCTTCGTGAGCTTGGCGCGGATCTCGAGGGTGTCGCCGGGCGTGACCGCCTTGCGGAACTTCACCTTGTCGGCGCTCATGAAGAACACGACCTTCGGGGCCTCGTCGGCGGCGCCGCGGCGCAGCATGATGAGACCGGCGGCCTGGGCCATCGCCTCGACCTGCAGAACGCCCGGCATGACCGGCTGGCCGGGGAAGTGGCCCTGGAAGTAAGGCTCGTTGATCGTCACGTTCTTGATCGCGACGAGGGAGTCGTCGTTCAGCTCGACCACGCGGTCGACCATCACGAACGGGTAGCGATGGGGCAGGGCGTTGAGGATCTGGCGGATGTCGAGGGCCGAGCCGGCGGGGGCCGTCGGGGCCTCGACCTTGGGGCCGGCGGGCGCGGCCTTGGCCTTGGGGGATTTGGCTTCCTGCCACTGCTTGCGGACGGCCGCGGCGAGGCGGGCGTTGAGGGCGTGGCCAGGGCGGACGGCGATGATGTGGGCCTTCAGGCGGACGCCGGCCAGGACGATATCGCCGACGATATCGAGGATCTTGTGGCGGACGAGCTCGTCCTTGAAGCGCAGGGGCTCCTTGCTGACGATCTTGTCTCCCTTGAGGATGATCGCGGAGTCGAGCGTGCCGCCCTTGATGAGACCCTTCTCGATGAGGCCTTCGATGTCCTCGTAGATCGTGAACGTGCGGGCCGGGGCGATCTGCGCCTCGTAGGTCTCGGCGTCGATGTCGATCGTCAGGTGCTGCGTGTGGATGCCGCGGTCATCGGCGGAGGTGCAGGTGATGCGCAGGCCGTCGAACGGCAGGGCGATGATGGAGCGGCTGCCTTCGTTGATCGTGATCGGATGCGTGAGCGTGAACGTCTCGCGCGGGGCGTCCTGCTCGACGATGCCGCACTGGTGGATCAGCGTGGTGAAGGGGCGGGCCGAGCCGTCGACGATGGGCGGTTCGGAGGCGTCGAGCTCGATGACGGCGTTGTCCACGGCCATGCCGCTGAGGGCGGAGAGCACGTGCTCGATGGTGTGCAGTTTCACCGTGTCGGAAGAGACGGTCGTCTTGCGCTCCAGCTCGGTGATCATCTCGGACACCGGACGGACCTCGGGCTTGCCGAAAAGATCGATGCGACGGAAGACCAGGCCGGTGTTGGGGGCGCCCGGTTTCAGGGTCAGGGTGACGTCCTGACCGGTGTGGAGGGCCTTGCCCTTTACGGAGGCCTCTTTGCCAAGGGTGCGCTGTTTCATGCCGTTCACACAGTTATTCACACCCCCCTCCCTCTGTAAAGGCCTACTTTCGAGGGGTTTGGGGTGGAATTCACGGTGGAGGGGTAGGGGTAGGGGCCAGGGTAGGGATAGGCTGAAAGAGGGCCCGTGATAGGGGCTCGGGCTAGGGCCGGGAAGGGAGAGGCCGATGAAGGATGGATGATGAAAGATGAGGGATGATAGCTGGCCCCAAATCCTATCCTCCATCGTCCATCTTTCATCGGCTGTTTCCATCTGCCTCTCGCCGTTCTGGCCCGCGCAGCGATGTTCATCGCAGCGCTCACTTGTTCACACGGGGCCGCGGTTCCTTGACACTTCGCGACGCCGGGCAAATCGTCCGCCCGTGCTGCTGGTCATCGATAACTACGATTCGTTCACCTATAACCTGGTCCAATACTTCGGGCAGTTGGGCGTGGAGCAGAAGGTGTACCGCAACGACCAGATCACCGTGGAGGAAGCGCTCGCCTTGAATCCCGACCGCGTGATGATCTCGCCCGGTCCGTGCTCGCCCGCCGAAGCCGGCGTCTCGTGCGCGATGATCAAGGCTTTCGCCGGCAAGAAGCCCATCCTCGGCGTCTGTCTCGGCCATCAGGCCATCGGCCACGCCTACGGCGGCAACGTCATCCGCGCCCCGCACCTGATGCACGGCAAGACCTCGCCGGTCTTCCATAACAACACCGACGTCTTCAAGGGCCTGCCTTCGCCGTTCGCCGCGACCCGCTACCACTCGCTGGTCGTCGAACGCTCCACTTTCCCCGCCGCCCTCGAGGTGACGGCCTGGACCGAAGACGGTCTCGTGATGGGCCTGCGCCATCGCGAGCTGCCGATCTGGGGCGTCCAGTTCCATCCGGAGTCCTTCGCCACCGAGCACGGCCTCCAGCTCCTGGGGAACTTCCTCAAGCTCTGAGCGATGTTCTGCCCCCGCTGCAATCACGAGGATACGAAGGTCCTGGAGACCCGCCTCGGGAAGGGCAACCATTCCATCCGCCGACGCCGCGAGTGCCTGGCGTGCGACCATCGCTTCAGCACGATCGAGGAGATCGTCCGCGAAGGCATGGTCGTCGTGAAGCGCAACGGCGCCCGCGAGGAGTTCGATATCGGCAAGATCGCCTCGGGCGTCCGCAAGGCCACCGACAAGCGTCCGATCGAGCTCGAGCGCATCAACCTGATGATCTCGGAGATCGTCGAGAACCTGCAGGCGAAGTTCGGCGACGAAGTCCCCTCCAGCGCCATCGGCGAGGAGATCATGGCGAAGCTCCAGGCGGTCGACCAGATCGCCTACGTCCGTTTCGCCAGCGTCTACCGCGAGTTCCGCGACATCGACGAGCTCGCGAAGGCCATCGATCAGCTCCGCAAGGGAGGCAAGGCCAAGTGACCGCCGCGCTGCCCAAGTCGATCCGCCTCCGCACGCTCAACGCGCTGCTCGCCTCGATGGTGGGCACGGCTCCCCAGCTGCGCAGCGACGTCGACGCGGTGCTCCGCGTCTTCGAAGCCGACGACGAGACCGACCCGCGCCTCAACGCCGCGGACCTCGCCGCCGCCGCCGCCCAGATCTTCCGCCTGCTTTCGCCGGATCGCCCGGCTCCGACCGTCGCCGTGCTCGACCATCGCGCCGAGCCGTTCGACGCCCTCTGGGCCAATGAACGCGTCGAAGCCGCCCTGGCCACCACCGGCGAGGCCGCCGACGTGCTCTTCTGGGTCGTCGGCCTGCAGGACCAGTATCTCTCCGGCGCCCGCGCCCGCTCGACCCGTTGGCGTACCGCCTACGACGAGGCGGTCGACACCGTGCAGGGCCTCGTCGCCCGCCAGGCCGGTCGCCGTCGCGTGACGGTCGTCGTCCTCTGACTTTCCCATGAGCGCCCCGAAGACGCTGTTCCAGAAGATCGCCGACAAGGAGATCCCGGCGAAGCTCCTCCATGAGGACGCCGTGTGCGTGGCCTTCCACGACATCGCTCCCCAGGCCCCGACGCACGTCCTGATCGTGCCTCGCAAGCCGATTCCGCGCGTCGCCGAGGCCTCCGCGGAGGACCAGGCCACGCTCGGGCATCTGTTGCTCGTCGCCGGTCAGCTTGCCCGTCAGCTCGGTCTCGCCAAAGGTTTCCGTGTCGTGATCAACAACGGACCCGACGGCGGCGAGACGGTCCCGCACCTTCACGTCCATCTGCTGGGTGGACGCGCCCTCGATTGGCCGCCAGGCTGAGGCCATGAGCGCGCCCGAACCCTGCCTCGTCCTCGACGGCTCCGCCCGCGCCGGAGTCCGGGTGGGAGTTATCTCGGGCGGTCGCTGGGTAGGGCAGGGCATCTCGCCTGACGGCGCCTTGGAAGGTCTCTTCGGCTGCGTCGAGGCCGCCTTGGCCGACGCCGGGCTCAAGCTCGATGACGTCCGCTCTTTCGCGCTCTGCGTCGGGCCGGGCTCCGTGCTCGGCATCCGGATTGCCGCGCTCGCCGTCCGTTCTTGGTCCGCGCTCGCACCGCGTCCGATCTTCGCCTGGGAATCGCTCGCCGGCCTCGCTCGTTCCGCGCTCGCCGCCGGCGAGCAGGGCCCGTTCCTGGTCGCGGCGGAGTCCCGTCTGAAACGCTGGCATGCGCTCGAGGTCTCCGCCGACGGCGCCTTGGGCGTCCCGTTCGAAGCCGAGGCCGCGGAGCTGAATGCTTCCGGTCGCCGTGTGCTGGCCTCTAGCGAAGCCGCTCCCGGCGTGCTGACGTCGCATGTCGCCGTCCCGCACCCGTGGTCGGCTCTCCCGACCTTCTTCGCTCAGCCGGGATTCCTTCGCGAGGAGCCTAGCCCCGACGCGTTGAACGTCGCCAACGATTTCGCCACCTGGTCCGGGGAGCGCCACCGCTCATGAGCGCTTCGTCGAACACTTCCGCCGCCCGCGCCTGGGTCGAGATCGACCTGCCGGCCATCGACCGCAACGTCGGCCGCATCAAGCAGGCCCTGCCGCCGCACGTCCGCTATGTCGCCGTGGTGAAGGCCAACGCCTACGGCCACGGCATGCCCGAGGTCGCCACCCGCCTCCTGCAGGCCGGCGTCGATTGCTTCGCCGTCGCGAACGTCGCCGAGGCCGCCAAGCTGCGCGAAGTCGGGCACGACGCCGACATCCTGCTGCTCAGCCCGACCCTCCCGGGCGAACTGCCCCGCGCCTTGGCGCTCGGGCTCGACATCACGCTGAACTCGCTCGAGGAAGCGCAGGCTCTCGCCGCGGCGGCCGCCAAGTCCGGTCTCAAGGCGAAGGTGCACGTCAAGGTCGACACCGGCATGGGCCGCGCCGGCGTCTGGCACGAGCAGGCCGCGGCGCTCTTCGCCTTCGTACAAGGCGCCCCCGGCTTCGAGTGGCGCGGCGTCTACACGCACTTCTCCGATGCCGACAGCGACGCGGCCTATACCGCCGGTCAACGCGCCATCTTCCTCCGGCTTCTGGAACTCATCCGGGTTCCGGTTCGCGCCGGCCTGATGATCCATGCCGACAACAGCGCGGGCCTCGAGAGTTTCTCGGCGAGCGCGCCCTTCAACGCCGTCCGGGTGGGCCTCATGCAGTACGGCCTCCCGCCGTCCGCCGGCTCTTTCCTGGCGAGTCTCCGCCCGGAGCCCGTGCTCTCCTTTCATGCACGTGTCGTGCTCGTGAAGGACCTGCCGGCCGGCACCGCCGTCAGCTATAACCGCACCAAGACGCTGTCCCGTCCGACCCGCGTAGCCATCGTGGCCGTCGGCTATGGCGACGGCGTCCCGACGGCTGCCAGCAACCGCGGTTCCTTCCTCGTGCGCGGCCAGCGCTGTCCGATCCTCGGTCGTGTCACCATGGACCAGACCATCGTGGATGTCACCGACGTCCCTTCGGTCGTCGTGGGCGATATAGCCACGATCCTGGGGGCGCAGGGCACCGACCGTATCACCGTAGCCGAGTTCTGCGCGTGGTCCGACTGCATCCCGTGGGAGGCCCTGTGCACGCTCACCCAGCGTGTCCAGCGCGTCTATCGGACCGACCGCACCTGACATGGCCGCCGCTCTCCGACTCGCTTTTCTCTGCGTCCTCACGGTCGTCGGGCGCGCGACGGACGATCCCTTGGCCGTGACGATCGGGTACGCCAAGGCGCACCCCCAGGGCGATGTGCCGTCCAGCTTCGTCGCGTCGGATTATCGCGGCGAGCTACGCGATCTCCCGATCGGCGTGTTCGATTCCGGCGTCGGCGGACTGACGGTGCTCGAGGCCATCAAGGCGCACGACCGCCACCATAACGCGAGCGGCGCCGAGGGCGCGGACGGTATCCCGGATTTCGCCGGCGAACGCTTCGTCTATTTCGGCGACCAGGCGAACATGCCTTACGGCAACTACTCCGCGGTCGGTCAGACGGATTTCCTGCGTGAACTCATCCTGCGTGACGCCTTGTTCCTGCTCGGCCGACGTCAGGCGAACGGCACCAAGCCGCCGGTGAAGGCCATCGTCATCGCCTGCAATACCGCCACTGCTTACGGTCTGGAAGACATCCGGGCCGCCGTGAAGGCCTGGGGTATCCCGGTCATCGTCATCGGGGTCGTCGAAGCCGGAGCGCAAGGCCTGGCCGAGACCGCCGAAGGCGCGCAGGGCGGGGTCGCCGTGTTGGCCACGGTCGGCACCTGCGCTTCCAACGCCTATCCCAAGGCCATCGCCAAGGTCACCGGCCGTCCGGTCCGCCAGCTCGGCTCGGCCAGTCTCGCTGCTGCGATCGAAGGCGATCCTTCGGTCAAGACGCCGATCCGCGACATCATCCGCGCCGACGTCGGGACCTTCCTCCGCTCCGCCGCCGCCGACAAGGCCGCGCCGATCGACACCTTGATGCTCGGCTGCACCCATTATCCCCTGGTCGCCGACGAGATCGCCGCGGCCTTCGCCTACTGGCGTGAGCAACCCGCTGCGGATGGCCGTAAGCCGTATGCCGCGCTCGTCGCACCAAGGCTCAAGCAGGTGAACCCTGCCGCCTGGACCGCCGAGGCGCTCTGGCGTTCGCTCCGTGGCGCCAAGATGATGGCGGTAGCTCGGCCTAAGGGTGGCGACCAGTTCTTTATCTCTATCCCGAATCCGGCGTGGCCGGGCGTCGGCCTCGCCGCCGACGGGTCGCTGAGCTATGAATATAAATACGGACGTCAGCCCAATCAGGTCGGGCGCGAGGATACGGTCAACGTGCCCATGACGGCGGACAAGCTGCCTGGCGCGACGGCAGGACTCGTCCGTGACAAGCTGCCGCTTACCTGGCGAAGTCTGCAGGGCGTGCGCTGACTTCAGGCCGCCTTCTTCGGGTCGACCTTCGGCTTCTCGTCCTTCTTGGGGTCGTCCTTGCCGTCCTTCTTCTCCGGCTTGGCGACGGCTTGGGCGATCGCCTCCAGCAAGGCTTCGGACTTAGGGACGGCGTTGTAGATGAGCTTCCCTTCGCGATCGAACACGCAGACGTACGGGTAGGTGTTGGTCTTGAACGGCGAGCGGCAGCCGCTGTACATCGAGAAGGTCAGGCCGGCTTTCTTCATCAGCGCGGTGATGTTTTTGGTCGAGCCGGCCATGCCGACGTTCTCGACCCCGATGACGAGCATGTCTTCCTTGTGTTCGTCGGCCAGCTTCTGGAAGGCCTTCAGGTCCTCGCCGCCGCTCGGTCCCTCGAGCTCATAGGCCCAGAAGAACAGCAGGGTGGCCTTGTCCTTCTGCAGGGCGGGCGTGATGCGGGCTCCGTCGACGTAGCGCGACAGCGAGAAGTCCGTGCGGAAGTTATATTTCTTCTCGGCGCCGAACGCCGTCGTGAGCGAGAGGAGCAGGAGGAGGGCGAGGCGCATGGCGGTATGCTTGGGTCGGTAGGAGAAATATCAAGACTTAGGCAGGGACTAAGGTCTTCAATTCATGGCTTTTCCGAGCGGATTTCGCGTCGAATATCCCGAAAGAGACCAAAGAACACGAGCACGCCGACCGAGCCACCCTGACCGATGAGCGTATAAAGGTTTGTCGGGTCCTGGTCGAAGAAAGGCGAGAGGTTGCCGAGCAGGAAGAAAGGGAAATAGCCGGCGAAGCTCCAGAGGGCCGTGCTGATCGCGGTGCTGTCCATCGGGACGGACGGGCGCAGGATCATCTGCAGTCCCCAGACGACGCTGCCGAGCGCGAGCAGGTGAAGCTGCGGCGCGGTCACGAAGCCGAGCTCCTCGGGCAGGAACTGGGCGAAGATCGCCAGGAGGAACAGCAGCGAGCTGAGGATCCGGATAGCCGCCTCGAGGCGGTTGCGTTCGCGCGTCGGGACGAGCTGGTCGGCGCCGAAGCCCGAGGATGTCTCCGCCGCCCGCGGACGGTAGCCGAGACCCCAGAGCAGGCAGTTGAGCAGGAAGCGGATCACTCCGTGATCGCCTTGATGGCGGCCTTGAAGTCGGCGTTGCCCTTGTTCGGCGTGCCGCTGTAGATCAGCTTCCCCTCGGCGTTGAAGAGCAGGCAATGGCCGTCGTGCGGGACATCGAACGGCGCATGCTCGATGCCGGCCTGGATGGTGAACTCGAGTTTGAATCTCTTGGCGTACTCCGCGAGATCCTTGGCGACGAGGCCTTTGCTCCAGGCCGAGCCGATGACCGTGACTTTCTTGCCGTGGGCTTCGTGCAGCTCCTCGAACTCCGGCGTCCACGCCGCCGCCCACGAGTTGCGGTTTCCGGAGAGGGTGCCCATGCAGACGATCGCGACGGCCTTGCCCTTGAGGGCGCCTTCCGTGACGCGGGGCCCCGTCAGGTGGTTGCCGAGGTTGAAGTCGCGCAGGTGGTAGTTCTTCGTGCCCGGGTCCGCGGCGCCCAGCAAGGTCAGGGTGGAGAACAGGGTGAGCAGGAGAGGCTTGAGCATCGGGGTAGGCTCATCCTGTGCTGCCCGCGGACGCAGGCAAGTCTCCCGACTCAGCCTGGAGGTCGCTGGTCGCGCAAGACGCCGACCAAGAAGGCCGCGCCGAACAGGCAGAGGCTAAGCCAGGTGCTTTCCGGCATTTCCTTGGGGCTCAGTGCGTAAGCGACGTACGGAGCCACTGTCCAAAGGCCCACGTTGGTCGCGGTGCGGTCTCCGGGGATGTCCCGGCGATAGACGGTCAGGCCCAGCCAGAGCAAGGGAAGGAGGTTGAGCCAGTAGCCATCGTACGCGGCAAGGTGCTCCGTCTGGGTGACGAAGAGTTCGACGTGGACCGCGAGCGTGACCAATCCTCCGGCCCAAGTCAGGAGATGCTCGGGGGTCTGTCGCTCGCGGGGGGCCGGCAGATCATGGTAGGCCGCCGGACGCCGTCCGACCATGTAGCGGAGGACGACGATGACGATCAGGACGCCGGCGTAGATTCCGCCCATCGAGACCGTTTACTTGCCGAAGCCGAAGTACTGGCTGGCGTTGCCGTAGCAGACGTCGGCGATCAGGCGTTCGTTCCAGTCCTTACGGTCCGGAATGCGGCCCGACTCGACGTCCTGGCCGACGAGGTCGCACAGGATGCGGCGGAAGTATTCGTGGCGCGGATACGACAGGAAGGAGCGCGAGTCGGTGATCATGCCGATGAAGCGGCTGAGCAGCCCGAGGTCGGACAGAGCGTTCATCTGGTCGCGCATGCCGCGTTCCTGGTCGAGGAACCACCAGCCGGAGCCGTACTGGATCTTGCCCGGCGTGACGCCGTCCTGGAAAGAGCCCGGGAGGCAGGCGAAGAGGGCGGTGTCGGCGGGGTTGAGGTTGTAGAGGATCGTCTTGCCGAGGGCGTTCTCGCCCGAGAGCGTGCCGAACCAGCGGATGAGGCCCGGGCCCTGGCGGAAGTCGCCGATGGTGTCGCAGCCGGCGTCGGAACCGAGGCGCTTGAGCAGGCCGAGGTTCGGGTCGCGGACGGCGCCGAGGTGGAGCTGGGTGGCCCAGCCCTTGGCGTGGTTGAGGCGGCCGACGTGCAGCATGATGAAAGCCGTGAACTTCTCGGCTTCCTCGAGCGTGGCGGCCTTGCCGGCGATGGCGTTTTCCCAGATGGCCTTCGCTTCGGCTTCGGTGCAGGACGCGTCCGGCAGGTAGTCGAGGCCGTGGTCGGAGGCGCGGCAGCCGGCGGCGGCGAAGTCGTCGTGGCGCTGGTTGAGTCCGGCGATCAGGCCGGCGAAGGTGTCGGCGCCCTTGCCCGTGGCGGCGGCGAGGCGCTTGGCCCAGGCCTGCACGCGGTCAGGCGTGCGGACCTTGAGGCAGGCGTCGGGACGGTAGGTCGGGACGACCTTGGTGCCGAAGCCGGACTTCGCGATCTGGTGGTGCAGGTCGAGCGAGTCGGCCGGGTCGTCGGTGGTGCCGACCACGCGGACCTTCATCAGCTTGAGGATACCGCGGGCCGTGAGGTCGCCGTGCTTCAGCTGGCGGTTGGCTTCGTCCCAGATCTTCTGGGCCGTGGCGCCTTCGAGGACGTCCTGGATGCCGAAGTGACGGCGCAGCTCGAGGTGCGTCCAGTGGAAGAGGGGATTGCGGAGCGTGGACGGGACCGTCTCGGCCCAGGCCTGGAACTTCTCGCGCGACGTGGACTTGTCGCCGGTGATCAGGTCTTCGCTGACGCCGTTGGCGCGCATCGCGCGCCACTTGTAGTGGTCGCCCGCGAGCCAGATGGCCGTGAGGTCCTCGAAACGACGGTCGTCGGCGATGTCCTTCGGGCTGAGGTGGCAGTGGTAGTCGACGATCGGCTGGTCCTTCGCCACGCCGTGGTACAGCCGCTGGGCCGTGCCGGTCGAGAGGATGAAATTGTCGTCCATGAAGGCCATCGTCGTCGGTCTCGCTCAGATGGACATCGCGGCGAAGCCGCCGTCGACGACGATCTCGGCGCCGGTGACGAAGCTGCCGGCGTCGGACGCGAGGAGGAGGGAGGCGCCGATGAGTTCCTTGGCTTCGCCGAAGCGGTTCATCGGGGTCTTGCCGAGGATCATCGCCACGCGCTCAGGGGTGAGCACCTTGCGGTTCTGTTCGGCCGGGAAGAAGCCCGGGACGAGCGTGTTCACGCGGACGCCCTTGGCGGCCCATTCGCGGGCGAGGTTCTTCGAGAGGTTGTGCACCGCGGCCTTGGAGGCCGAGTAGGTGAAGACGCGGGAGAGCGGCAGGATGCCGGATTCCGAGCCGAGGTTGATGATCGAGCCCTTGCCGGCGGCGACCATCGCTTCGCCGAAGACCTGGCAGCCGAAGATGACGCCCTTGACGTTCACCGTGAGGATCTTGTCGATCTGCGCCTCGTCGATCTCCAGGAAGGGCGTGGGCGAGTTGACGCCGGCGCCGTTGACGAGGACGTCGACCTTGCCGTGCTTGGCGAGGATGCCGTCGCGCAGCTTCACGAGGTCGGCCTTGTTGGTGGCTTCGCACGAGAGGAACTCGCCGGAACCGCCGGCGGCCTTGATCTTGGCGAGGCGGGCGTCGGCCTTGGCGGGGTCGCGGCCGACGAGGATCACGTGGGCGCCGGCGGAGGCGAAGCCTTCGGCCATGGCGCCGCAGAGCTCGCCGGTGCCGCCGATGACGACGGCCGTGCGGCCTTTGAGGGAGAAGAGATCGAGGGAGGACATGACGATAGGGATAGGGGTAGGGGTTGGGAGATCAGCGGACGACGCGGGCGCCGCCGCCGGAGAGCTGCTTCTCGACTTCCTTGCGGGTGACCATCGACGTGTCGCCGGGGGTCGTGGACGCCAGCGCGCCGTGGGCGGCGCCGTAGTTCACGGCCTTCTGGGCGTCGTTGTGTTCGAGGAAGCCGAAGACCAGGCCGGAGGCGAAGCTGTCGCCGCCGCCGACGCGGTCGAGGATCTCGAGCTCGGGGAACTTGATGCTGTCGTAGAACTTGCCGTCGTGCCAGCAGATGGCGCTCCAGTCGTTCTTCGTGGCAGTGATCACGCGGCGCAGGGTGGTCGCGGCCACCTTGAAGTTCGGGAACTGCTTCACGGCCTCGGCGATCATGTCCTTGAAGGCCTGGGTCTCGATGTGCGTGAGGCTGTGGTCGGCGCCCTTGACCTCGAAGCCGAGGGAGGCGGTGAAGTCTTCCTCGTTGCCGATCATCACGTCGACGTACTTGGCGATCTCGCGGTTCACTTCCTGGGCCTTCTTGAGGCCGCCGATGGTCTTCCAGAGGGAAGGGCGGTAGTTCAGGTCGTAGGAGACGATGGTGCCGTGCTTCTTGGCGATCTTGACGGCCTCGATGGTGGCCTGCGCGGTCGTCTCGGAGAGGGCCGCGAAGATGCCGCCCGTGTGGAGCCAGCGGACGCCGAGGGTTCCGAAGAGGTATTCCCAGTCGAAGTCGCCGGGCTTGATCTGCGAGGCGGCGGTGTTGCCGCGGTCCGGGACGCCGACGGCGCCGCGGATGCCGAAGCCGCGCTCGGTGAAGTTGAGGCCGTTGCGGACCGTGCGGCCGATGCCGTCGTCCTCGCGCCACTTGATGAAGTCGGTGTTCACGCCGCCCTGCATCACGAAGTCCTCGAGCAGGCGGCCGACCTCGTTGTCGACGAACGCCGTGCACACGGAGGTGCGGAGGTTGAAGCACTTGCGGAGGCCGCGGGCGACGTTGTATTCGCCGCCGCCTTCCCAGACCTGGAACTGGCGCGTGGTGCGCACGCGGCCTTCGCCCGGGTCGAGGCGGAGCATGATTTCACCGAGGGAGACTTGGTCGAAGGCGCATTCCTTCGCCGACTTGATCTGCAGAGCCATGGTTGTGAGGAGGGTTGGGTTTCTAAGGTGAGGGAGTTCAGCCGGTGGGCAGCGCGGCGAGGTCGAACGGCTTATGGCCGATGTGGGCGGCGATCTCGTTGAAGGCTTCGACTTCGGCCTTGGAGAAGAGCAGGCCGCCGGCCTTCTGGCTGCGCGCGGCGAAGGCCGCCTCGAGCTGGCCGGGGAGCATGCACTTCTCGTTGCCGTGGCCGAGGACGTCGTCGATGACGGCCTTGACGTTCTGGCCCTGGGTGCGGCCCTTGGCGAAGGCGCCCGAGCTCATGGCTTCGGGGTGGATGACCTGGAAGAAGAAGGCGCAGGCCTGCTTCTCGCCGGGGACGTGCGTGCGGCTGCGGATGGTCGGGAGCGAGCCGCCGATGTAGCCGGCGACGATCTCGTTGATCAGCGAGAGGCCGTAGCCCTTGTGCGCGCCGAAGGGGATGAGCGAGACGGCCTCGTTCGGGTCGAGGGTGACCTTGCCGTCCTTGTCCACGGCGGCGTCAGGCGGGAGCATCTTGCCTTCGCGCTTGAGCACCTGGACGCGGCCCATGGCGATCACGGAGGTGGCCCAGTCGATCACGATCGGGAAGCCGAGCTCGTTGGTCGTGGGGAAGCCCCAGGAGTGCGGGTTGGTGCCGAGCGTCGGGAACTTGCCCTGGAAGGGAACGACTTCCGCGAGCGTGGCGGTGCAGTTCGTGTAGGCGATGTAACCGCGCTTGGCGGCTTCCATCACGTAGCCGCCGCCCCAGAGGTAGTGGAAGGCGTTGTCGACGGAGACCGTGCCCACGCCGTACTTGTCGGCGAGCTCGATGCAGCGCTCGATGGCGTCGACGGCGACGGCCTGGCCGAGCTTCTGGTGGGCGTCCCAGACTTCCGCGGCCTCGAAGCGCGAGGCCTTCTTGGTGACGGTGGCGTTGGGCGTGCAGCCCGGGACCTTGGCGCCGGAGCCGAACAGCTCGTCGAGGTGGAGGGCCTTCAGCGCGTTGTGCGTGCGGATGCCGTGGTGCGTGGCCATGCTGGCCATCTGGGCGGCCTGGGCCGATTCCTTGGCGCCGAAGCCGCGCTTGACGTAGGCGGCGGTGACGAGCGCCTCGTGGGCGGCGCGGGGGATGACGTGGAAGACTTCGCTCATTGGTGTGTCGAGAGGGCGGGGTGGATCAGACGACCTTCTTCACCGGGACTTCCGGATTGATCTGGGCGAGGGGCTTCTCGCCGTGCATCGCGCGGATGAGGTTCGTGACGGCGGCGACGGCCTGGCGCTGGACGCTCTCGGCCGTGCGGGAACCGATGTGCGGCGTGACGACGCAGTTCGGGAGCTTGGTGAGCGGGTGGTCGGCGCGGGGCGGTTCCTCGTCGAGCACGTCGGTGCCGTAGCCGCCGACCTGGCCGGACTTGAGGGCGGCCGCGATGTCGTCGGTGTGGACGATCTCGCCGCGGGCGCAGTTGAGGATGAGCACGCCCTTCTTCATCTTGGCGATGTTCTCGGCGCGGATCAGGTCGCGCGTCTCGGGGGTCAGGTTGGTGTGCAGCGAGAGGTAGTCGGAGACGGCGAAGACGTCGTCCATCGTGGCGGCGCGTTTCACGTCGTACTGGGCGGCGAACTTGTCGTCCCAATAAAGGTCGAAGCCGACCACCTTCATGCCGAAGGCGCGGGCGCGGATGGCGACTTCCTTGCCGATGCGGCCCATGCCGATGATGCCGATCGTCTTGTCGAGCAGCTCATGGCCGGTCTTGCGCTTCCAGCCGCCGGAGCGGGTGGAGTCGGTGTGGAAGTAGAAGTTCTTCTCCAGAGCGAGCAGGAGGAGGAAGGTGTGCTCGGCGACCGTGGTGTGGTTGACGCCGGGGGTGAAGAGCAGGGGGATGCCCTTGGCGGTGAGGGTCTTCACGTCGATCTTGTCGACGCCGATGCCGTACTTCGAGACGACCTTGAGGCGGGGCAGGGCCTTCTCGATGACCGCGGCGGTGATCATGTCGTCGCCGCAGATGTAGCCATCGAACTCGCCCATCAGCGCGAGCGTGTCCGCCTCGTTGAGCGGGCCGCGGGCGGTGACGACTTCCCAGCCCGTTTCGGCCAGCATCTTATGGTGCTCGCCGGGGGTGTCTTGGAAGGAGGTGGTCGTGAGGAGGATGCGCGGCTTCGTCATGGGAATATGCTCGTCGATTAGTGGCTTTACGGCGGGGTTCCGTCAACAGGACTTCTGGGGTGGACTTACCCGAAAAACGGCGTTTGTTAGCCAGCAGCCCCACTAATATGAACGATTCCGCCTCCGGTTCCGCCCCGGCCGTCAGCAAGCACCGCTGGGTCATCCTGGCCCTCCTGTTCTTCGCCACGACGATCAACTACATCGACCGTTCGATCCTGTCGCTGATCAAGCCGGAATACCTCGATAAGGAGCTGGGCTGGACGAATACCCAGTATGGCTACGTGAACTCGGCCTTCCAGTTCGCCTACGCGCTCGGCCTGCTGGGCTTCGGTTGGTTCATCGACCGTTTCGGCACCAAGATCGGCTACGCCGTCTCGATCGTGTTCTGGTCCGTCGCCGCCGCCGGCCACGCGCTGGTTAGCACGGTCTTCGGCTTCGGCGTCGCCCGCGTCTTCCTCGGCCTCGGCGAGGGCGGCAACTTCCCGGCGGCCATCAAGACCGTCGCCCAGTGGTTTCCCCGCGCCGAACGTGCCTTCGCGAATGCGCTCTTCAATTCCGGATCGAACATCGGTTCCGTCGTCGCGCCGCTGGTCGTCCTGCCCATCGCCGCTGCCTGGGGCTGGCGTTCGACCTTCCTGATCGCCGGCGCCGCCGGCATCGTCTGGGTCTTCTTCTGGTTCCCGCTCTTCCGTAATCCGCCCGCGCAGGACGACGATGCTGGTGAGCCGACCGAGAAGGTCTCTTGGGGTCAGCTCTTCGGCACCCGTCAGGCCTGGGCCTACATGCTGGCCAAGTTCATGACGGACCCCGTCTGGTGGTTCTATCTGATCTGGCTGCCCGACTACTTCAAGAAGGAGCAGCACCTCGACCTCAAGCACCTGGGAGCCCTGCCCGGGTTGCTCAATCCCTTGCAGGTCTCCGGATGGCTTTCCGCCCAGCCTGCCTCGGTGCAGTATTCCGCGGTCGCGGTCTTCGCCCTGGTCGTGCTCTGGGCGATCCTCGGTTTCGCCAAGGCCGGCTTCAGCCTGGGCAACCTGGGCAAGGCGCTGCTGGCGCCGTTGTTCGTCTGCCTGCTGCCTTTCTTCGTCTGGATGTTCAGCCAGCCGCTGGTCGTGCTCTACTCGATCGTCACCGTCCTCAGCATCTTCGCCGGCTGGGCCGTGAAGAAGTTCGCCGAGTCGGGCTTCGACATCGTCAAGGTCCGCAAGGTCTCGATGCTCATCTTCGCCGTCTGCTCGCTGCCGATCTTCTTCGTCCGCGGCCTCGGCATGTGGGAGGCGGTCTTCCTCATCGCCTTCGGCGCCTCGGCCCACCAGGCCTGGTCCGCGAGCCTCTACGCCACCGTCTCCGACACGTTCTCCAAGAACGCCGTGGCCTCCGTCTCCGGCATGGGCGGCTTCGCCGGCTCCATCGGCGGCATGATCTTCCCGATCGTCGCCGGCGCGGTGCTCGACGCCAATCCGACGGGCGGCTACGCGATCCTCTTCAGCTTCTGCGCCTTCGCCTACGTGATCGCTTTCGCGATCCATCACGCGCTGGTGCCGAAGCTCGAGAAGGCGGTCCTCTGACGTCCGCCAGATCGGCAAAAGAAAAGGGCCCCGTGACGGGGCCCTTCTTGTTGGCGTCGAGCGCGGTGTTCAGCCGGCGACGACGATGTTCACCAGCTTACCCGGGACGACGATCTCCTTCACGACGGGCTTGCCGTCGGTGAACTTGAGCACGTCGGCGTTGGCCTTGGCCAGGGCGAGCAGGGCGTCCTTGGA
>OFRH01000029.1_pt1 | contig 27625 bp, 20 predicted proteins | sample 1543111 | NCBI WGS metagenome assembly OFRH01 (sample SAMN07774220, study PRJEB24372) | wastewater metagenome | isolation source: Exp Tend NO 100WW | collected 2016-02
CCAATCCCTACCCCAACCCCTATCCCTACCCCTAATCGGGCTCAGTTCAACCCCCGGGCTTCTTCGCCGCCGCCTTGGTCGTCGAGCTTACGCTGGGCGTCCAGTCGGCCGAGTTCGTCGGCCACGGCCTTGATGCGCTGATCTTGGGAAAGGCACTCGAGCAGCTGGCGGCGCGTAACGGCGTCGGCGACGAGGTGTCCGGCGGCGGCATCGGCCAGCGCACCAGGCTGATTGGCCAAGCCGCGCAGGCGCTGCATCATCGGCGCGGCATCCTCGCCGAGCTCGGAGACGATGTTCTCGGCGAAGGCGAGGACGCGGGCGATGTCGCGGGTGCTGCCGAGCAGGTCGTTCGACGCTTCGTCGACGACTGGGGCGATCTCGAGCTGCGGGTAAGGCGTCTTGCGCTTCACCTTGATGACCCGCGCGCGGCGCAGGCCTTCGAGCACGATGTGCGAGGTGCCGTCCTCGAGCTCGACGTGTCCGACGATGCGTCCGACGCAGGTGAAGGGGCAGGGCGGTTCATCGTTGTCCGGCGAAAGGCTGTCCTCGTCCAGCTGCGAGATCGCGAACATGCGGCTGCCGGCGAGGGTCTCCTTGAGCATCTTGCGGTAGCGCGGCTCGAAGATGCGCAGCGGCAGCAGCTGCTGCGGCAGGAAGACGCAGTTGCCCAGGGTCATGACGGGAACGACGACGGTGGGAACCATGTGAAGGAGGGTGTAGGGAATCGGGGGAAAGGCAAATGGGGTCGGCGAAGCAGACAGAGTATTGAGTATCGAGTATGGAGTATGGGGGTGGCTCAGGCCTTGCGGAGGCCGCTGAAAGGCGTTGAGGCCGTATGTCAGGGCTGCAGGATGGGCGCATGAAGCTGCTTGTCTGGTCGGTGCTGCTGCCGTTCACCCTCGTGGCCGGCGAAGTGAAGGAGGTCGAGGTCTGCGTCTACGGCGCCACGCCCTCGGGCATCATGGCCGCGGTCGCGGCGAAGCGAGCCGGGCGTACGGTGGTGATCGTCGAGCCCTCCCGCTGGGTCGGCGGTATCCTCGGCGCAGGCATCAAGCCGCTGGAGGATTGCCCTAACCCCGCCGCGACGGGCGGCATGACCAAGCCGTTGCTGACGACGCTCGGTAATTCGCCGGAGATCATCCGCGCGTCTTTCGAGAAACTCCTCGCCGACCAAGGCATCGAAGTCGTCCGGGAGCTGCGCGTGGGGTCCGTGGAGAAGTCCGTCGGAAAGATCATGTCGGCCTCTTTCGACTTCGCTCCGTATGACGCCTTGGGCTGTCCGCCGGCCGTCGCCACCGAGGTCGGTCGCCTTCGGGTGAAAGCAAAAGTGTTCATCGACGCAGGCTACGAAGGGGATCTGATGGCGCGCGCGGGCGTGCCGTATCGGGTGACGCGCGAATCGACGCAGGAATACGGAGAGGAAGCCGCCGGCGTACGCGAGCCGGTGGAGCTCACTCCGATCGACCCCTATGTTAAAGCGGGCGACGCCGCCAGCGGCCTGCTGCCTGGCATCACGGGTCGCTTCGCCGAGGCCGTGGGCACGTCTGATGCCCATATTCAGGCTTATAACTACCGATACTATGTGACGTCCGATCCGGCCCGCCGTGCCCCGCTCACGCCTCCGGCTGGCTACGATGCCAAGGACTACGAACTCGTCGGCCGTTACGTCGAACACCTCAAGGCCAGCATTACGGATCCGAAGGAACTGAAGAAACGCCTCGCCCGCATCTTCCCCGGCTGGATGAACGCCGGCGAATACAACTACCACCGCAACTCGCTCATCACGATGGCCCCGGTCGGCATCAGCCATCTCTATGCCGACGGCGACTATGCGGCGAAGGCGCAGGTCTGGAAGGCGCACCAGGATTACCTCCGCGGGCTGCACCACTTCATGAGCACCGATGCGCGCGTGCCCGAAGACTTCCGCAAGGAGACCGCCGAACTCGGCCTCGACCTGCCGCGTCACCCCGACACCGCCGGCTGGCCGGGCCAGCTGTATGTCCGTCTCACGCGTCGCCTGCAGGGCCGTTATGTCATCACCGCGGCCGACGTCTATAACCGCACGAAGGTCGACGACCCCGTGGCCCTCGCCCAATACGGCATCGACACCTATCCCGCCCGTCGCGTCGTCGTCGAGAAAGCCGGCCAGACGTTCGTCGGGCTGGAAGGCTGGATGTTCGTCGGCGGCTCGCATGGCCCGACCAAGACGCCTTACCCGATCCCGTATCGTGCGCTCACGCCGCAGGAGGCCGATGCGCCGAACCTGCTCGTCTCGGTCTGTTTCTCGGCGTCTTACCTGGGCTACGCTTCGGCCCGCATGGAGCCCACCTTCATGATGTGCGGCGAAGCCGCCGGCCTCGCCGCGAGCCAGGCCATCGAGACGGGTGTCTCGGTCCAGTGCGTCGACCCGGCGGTCTACCGGAAGGCCTTGCTGACGTCAGGCATGCTGATCGCCTGGGACGAATCCCTCCGGCCGCTCGTGGCCAAGGCCGAAGCGAAGTCGCTCGTGCAGTCTTTCTTCGCCGAGGCCGATGACGATCGCGACGGTAAGGTCTCCCGCAAGGAATGGGAGGCGCACAAGCCCGGCTGGGAGTGGCTCTTCCCCAAGATCGACAAGAACGGCGACGGCTTCCTCGATCCCTTCGAATACGACGCCTTCCAGCGCTACAAAGAAGAGCACAAAGACTGGCGCGAGTTGCTGAAGAAATGACGGAGTAGATGACAGGGTAGATGACAGATGACTGAGTCGATGACGGATGGCTGAATCGAAGATGGCCCATGGCAATACAACAAGGCCTTGCCAGGTGGGTGTCGTCGGATGTATCCGTTTTTCATGACCACGCCCCAGGTTTCGCAGGTGAATGATAAGCCGGATTACACCAAGGTCCGAGGGTGGCTTCTGGTCTTCGGCCTCTACGCCAGCTTCATGTTTCTTAATGCCGTCGTGCAGCTTCTTTTCGCGTCGGACGTTGAACGTCAGTTGGCGCAAGGGCTTCCTGCGACGGCGGCCAAGGTTGTCGTCGGCAGCGCGTATGTGGGGTATTTCATGTCCTTGGCCTATCTTGCTCAATGCGTCTGCATTTTCCGTCGTCTGCGTATCGGGCGTGCACTCTCGCTGGTGGTTGCCGGATGGAGGATTCTCCGTTGCCTCGTGTTGTTGCCGTTCATGGGTGCGTTGATTGATGCGACCAAGACGGGTGTGATGGCCTCCGTGCCTCCCGGGGTCGATCCGGCTACCTACGACAAGAGCCTGTCTGCCATGGTCACGTTCTCGGTTTATTCCGGGACCATCCTTAACCTGGCATTCGGAGTCGTCTTCTTCCTCTACTTCCTGCGCTCCGAGCGCGTGAAGCAGACGTTGGTCAACTGATGCAGCTCAACTGATCCCATCCCTCGTCTCAGTTCTGATAGCTGGGTCGAGCGGGGCTCTCTGTTGATATCTGCCATCGATCCAGCCCTCTGTCATCGACTCAGCCATCTATGCTGCTTCTTGCCTGACCCAACCGCCAACCGCTAACCGCCAGCCGCTACTCCCTGTCTTTCTCACTCACTGCCACTGATCCAGAAACAGCTTCTTCGGGTCCGGGCTGTCGGACTCCGCGAAGTAGACGGCCATGCGCAAAGAGGGTAGGAAGTGCGCGGGGAGCTTGGCCTTGTTGCGCGCCGCGATCTCGGTGAGGAGCGATTCGGGCGAACGGCCGGCGAGCTGGTCCACGCGGTAGTAGCCGGCGTCGAGCAGTTCGCGGGCGACGTCGACCGGGAAGCGCGCGATGCGCATGAACGGACTGCACACGGCCTCCCGACGTCGTTCGGCCGCGCGCTGTCGTTCCGCTTCGTCCACGGTCAGAGTCGGGCGAGGATCGCCGCGCCCATGGCCTTGGTGCCCACGGCCTTGCCGCCGCCGGCGATGTCCGCGGTGCGGATGCCTTCGGCGATGGTCTTCTCGACCGCGAGCTCGATGGCCTTGGCTTCGGCTTCGAGGCCGAAGGAATGGCGGAGCATCAGGGCGGCGGAAAGGATCTGGGCGCACGGGTTGGCCTTGTCCTGGCCGGCGATGTCGGGGGCGGTGCCGCCCGAAGGCTCGAAGAGGCCGTAGCCGTAACCGTGGCGGTTGCGGTTCGCGCCGAGGGAGGCGGAGGCCATCATGCCGAGGGAGCCGCAGATGACGGCCATCTCGTCGGAGAGGATGTCGCCGAACATGTTCTCGGTGAGGAGGACGTCGAACTGCGAGGGCTTGAGGACGAGCTGCATCGCGGCGTTGTCGATGTACATCACGGCGAGGGTGATGTCCGGCGCAGTGGCCTTGAGGCGGTCGGCGACGACCTTGCGCCAGAGGACGGAGGTCTGCAGGACGTTGGCCTTGTCGACGAGGGTGATGTGCTTGCGACGGGCGCGCGCGGTGGCGATGGCGACGTCGGTGATGCGCTCGATCTCCGACTTACGGTAGACCATGGTGTCGATGGCCTCGATGTCGCCGCCTTCGATCTCTTTGGTGGACTTCGGGCCGAAGTAGAGGCCGCCGGTGAGCTCGCGGATGCAGACCATGTCGACGCCGTTCGGGATGCGGTCCGGGCGGATGGGCGAGGTGTCGATGAGGTTCTTCAGCAGCAGGCCGGGACGGACGTTGGCGTAAAGCGTGAAGTGCTTGCGGAGGGGCAGGAGGGAGGCGCGCTCCGGCTGTTCGGCCGGGGGGAGCTTCTCCCACTTCGGGCCGCCGACGGAACCGAAGAGGATGGCGTCCGCGGCGCGGCAGGCCTCGAGGGTCGAGTCCGGCAGGGCCTTGCCATGGTTGTCGATGCCCGCGCCGCCCACGTCATGCGTGGAGTGCTCGAGGGTGTGGCCTGACTTCTTCAGGACGGCCTCGAGGACGGGCAGGGCGGCGGCCATGACTTCGGGGCCGATGTAATCGCCAGGCAGGACAGCAATCTTCAGGTGCATAGGGGAGAGGGAGGGGAGTAAAGATGAACGGCGGCGCGGAGGGCAAGGAGAAGCGAGGATAAGGGGTGCCGAATTTCGTACCTCCGGGTGGTTGCCAACGCCGGAAACAGGCCTCTACTCTGGCCGTCTTACTTGTCCCACATGTCCTCCCAACCTCTCGTCATCGGTAAATTCTCCCTCGGCATGGGCGACCGCTTCGCCCACGAAGCCGAAGCCCAGCTCGCCGCCTGCATCGCCGCCAAGAAGCTCGGCGTCGAGATCGTCCCGGTCTGGAACAAGTCCAACCGCGAGCACAACATCATCGGCTCCGAGCCGACCAGTACCCGCGCCGCGGCCGACGCCGCCGTGAAGGCCCTCGGCTGGAACGCGCCTTACTTCCTCGATGCCGACCACATCGGCCTGAAGACCGTCGACCGCTTCGTCGGCGTCTCCGACTTCTTCACCATCGACGTCGCCGACTTCATCGCCCAGCCCGCCGACCCCGCCGCGGTCAAGGCCTTCGTCGACCGTCACCCTGAGCTCGTCGGCACGATCACCCTCGCCGGCATCGACCGTCCGTTCACGACCACGCGCGCCGACGTCGAGCGCACGGCCGCCAAGTTCCTCCTGGCCGTCCAGGAAGCCGGCAAGGTCTACCGCCACATCGTCTCCGTGAAGGGCGTCGGCCGCTTCGTCCCCGAGATCTCGATGGACGAGACCGACAGCCCCCAGACCCCGCCCGAGCTGCTCGTGATCCTCGCCGCCATCGCCGACGAAGGCGTGCCGATTCAGACCATCGCCCCGAAGTTCACCGGCCGTTTCAACAAGGGCGTCGACTACGTCGGCGACCTCGCCCAGTTCGAACGCGAGTTCAACGATGACCTCTGCGTCATCGCCCATGCGGTCAGGAAGTACGGCCTCCCGGCCAACCTGAAGCTCTCCGTGCACAGCGGCAGCGACAAGTTCTCCATCTACCCGGCCATCCGCCGCGCGCTCGCCAAGCATGGCGCCGGCGTGCATGTGAAGACCGCGGGCACGACCTGGCTCGAAGAAGTCATCGGCCTCGCCGAAGCCGGCGGCGCCGGTCTCGCCCTCGCCAAGGAGATCTACGCCGAAGCCCTGTCGCACATGGACGAGCTCTGCCAGCCCTACGCGACCGTCATCGATATCGACCGCTCCAAGCTCCCGGCCGCCGCCGTCGTCAACGGCTGGACCAGCGAGCAGTTCGTCGGCGCCCTGCGCCACGACCAGAAGAACCCGCTCTATAACGCCAATATCCGCCAGCTCATCCACGTCGGCTTCAAGGTCGCCGCCAAGATGGGCCCGCGCTACCTCGAGCAGCTCAAGGCCTGCCGCGAGTCCTGCGCGCGCAACGTGACCGGCAACCTCTTCGACCGCCACATCAAGCCGCTCTTCCTGTAAGCGGAAGCGGCAGCGGTCAGATCAAGGCGCGGAGTGATCCGCGCCTTTTTTGCGCCCGGTTCGCCGGATGGCCGCCTACTGCCGCTTCTTACGATCCAGCCAGGCGCCGATGGCGAACAACACGCCCATCGCGACGACCACCACGAAGTTCTGGACGAACGGCATAAAGAGGAAGACGAGAGCCTCCTGCGCATCGGACTTAGTCCAGAAGTGGAAATTGACGTCGGCATAGGCCAGGTTGCCGTAGAGCCCTACGGCGAGCAGCACGACCGGTGCGCCCCAAGTGACAGGCGGGAACTTGCCGAAGCGGGCCGCGGCCATGAGGACCACATAAGGCGAAAGCGTCCAGAGCGATTCCCCGATTAAGAAGGCCAGCATGGAGAGTTCGGAGAGCGAACTCAGCGTCGTCATGCGCAGGTCGAGCCACAACGTGACGATGCCGAAGAGAACGGCCAGCCAGAGGGTGAGCCGCGTCGGAGTCATCGCTTACTTCTTCGCCGCGAAGTCGCGGGCGTAAGCCTCGGCGAAGTAGCTGAGGATCACGTCGGCGCCGGCCCGGCGGATGGCGAGGAGCGACTCGTCGCGCGTGGCGCGGAGGTCGAGCCAGCCTCTTTCGGCGGCGGCGTGCAGCTGGGCGTATTCGCCCGAGACCTGGTAGGCGGCGATCGGCAGGTTCGTCGACTCGCGCAGGTCGCGGATGATGTCGAGGTAGGCGCCCGCGGGCTTCACCATCAGGAGGTCGGCGCCTTCTTCCGCGTCGAGGATCGCCTCGCGGGCGGCCTCGCGGCGGTTGGCCGGATTCATCTGGTAGGTGGCCTTGGAGATAGGGGCTTCGCCGGCCTTGCGGGCGCTGCCGACGGCGTCGCGGAACGGGCCGTAGAAGGCCGAGGCGAACTTGGCGGAGTAGGCGAGGATGCCGGTGCCGGTATGGCCGGAGGCATCAAGCGCCTTGCGGATGGCCTTCACGCGTCCGTCCATCATGTCGGACGGCGCGACGAAGTCGGCGCCGGCCTGGGCGGTGAAGAGCGACATCTTCACGAGCGCTTCGACGGTGCGGTCATTGTCCACGTCGGTACCCGCGGCGTTCAGGATGCCGTCGTGTCCGTGCGTGGTGTAGGGGTCGAGGGCGATGTCGGCGAAGATCACCGTGCCGGGCGACTTGGCCTTCACTTCGCGGATGGCGCGGAAGGCGAGGTTCGACGGGTTGAGGGCTTCGGCGCCTTCGGCGGTCTTACGGGCCGGGTCGACCTTCGGGAAGAGGGCCACGCCATGGATGCCGAGGGCGAGGAGTTCGGCGCACTTGGCGCCGAGCTGCGCGAGCGGGATGCGGCTGACGCCGGGCAGGGAACCGACGGGCTCGGCGACGTCGCCTTCGGTGACGAAGAGCGGCTGGATCAGGTGGCGGGGTTCGACGACCTTTTCGCCGAGCATGGCGCGGATACCGGCCGAAGCGCGGAGGCGGCGGAGGCGGACGGACTGGTCGAGTTGGGCCGACATCGGAGGGTTGAGATAGCGGTCGGGGCAGGGAAGGGCAACGGCGAAGCCAGCCGGGCGTCATCCGGTGGGACACTTTGTCATCCTGACCCGATTGGGACAGGGACAGCCCGTCGGCATACCTGCGAAAACTAAGGCAAAAGCGGGAATTTCCCTTGGCACACGCCCTGCCAATAAGACGGCATAACCCATCTACCAAAACAACATATGAGTAAAATCATCGGCATCGACCTCGGCACCACCAACTCCTGCATGGCCGTCCTGGAAGCAGGCGAGTCCGTCGTCATCTCCAACTCGGAAGGCGCGCGCACCACGCCCTCCATCGTCGCGTTCACCAAGAACGGCGACATCCTCGTCGGTCAGGCCGCCAAGCGCCAGGCCGTCACCAACCCGAAGAACACGATCTTCTCCGCGAAGCGCCTCATCGGCCGCAAGTTCTCGGAAGTGAAGGCCATCGCCTCGAAGCTCCCTTACAAGGTCGTCGAAGGTAAGAACGGCGACGCCGCCATCGAATGCGAAGTCGACGGCAAGCCGCGCGTGTTCGCCCCGGAAGAAATCGCCGCCAAGGTCCTCGCCAAGCTCAAGGCCGACGCCGAAGCCTACCTCGGCGAGAAGGTCACGCAGGCCGTGATCACCGTCCCCGCCTACTTCAACGACTCGCAGCGCCAGGCCACCAAGGACGCCGGCACGATCGCGGGCCTCGAAGTGCTCCGTATCGTCAACGAGCCCACCGCGGCTTCCCTCGCCTACGGCCTCGACAAGAAGGGCGACGAAAAGATCGCGGTCTATGACCTCGGTGGCGGCACCTTCGACGTCTCGGTCCTCGAGATCGGCGGCGGCGTCTTCGAAGTGAAGGCGACCAACGGCGACACCGAGCTCGGCGGCGACAACTGGGACGAACGCATCATCCAGTGGCTCATCGACGGCTTCAAGACGGAGTCCGGCATCGACCTCTCCAAGGACGCCATGGCCCGCCAGCGCCTCAAGGAAGAAGCCGAGAAGGCCAAGATCGCCCTCTCGTCCTCGAACTCCGTGGACATCAACCTGCCGTTTATCACCGCCGACGCCTCCGGCCCGAAGCACCTGAACGTCACGCTCACCCGCGCCCAGATGGAAAAGGTCTGCGACGACCTCTCCGAGCGCACCCGCCGTCCGTTCGAATCCTGCCTCAAGGACGCCGAGCTCAAGATGGCCCAGGTCGACGAGCTCGTCCTCGTCGGCGGCATGACCCGCATGCCTAAGATCATCGAGATCGCCCGCAGCCTCGCCGGCAAGGAGCCCCATAAGGGCGTCAACCCGGACGAAGTCGTCGCCATCGGCGCCGCCATCCAGGCCGGCGTGCTCAAGGGCGACGTGAAGGACGTCCTCCTCCTCGACGTGACCCCGCTCACCCTGTCCATCGAGACCATGGGCAGCGTCGCCACGCCGATGATCGAACGCAACACGACCATCCCGACCAAGAAGTCGCAGATCTTCTCCACCGCCGCCGACAGCCAGCCGGCCGTCGACATCGTCATCGTCCAGGGCGAACGCCCGATGGCGAAGGACAACAAGCAGCTCGGCACGTTCAAGCTCGACGGCATCAAGCCGGCGCGCCGCGGCGAACCGCAGATCGAAGTGACCTTCGACATCGACGCCAACGGCATCCTGCACGTCTCGGCCGTCGACAAGGGTTCGGGCAAGGAGCAGAAGATCTCCATCACCGGTTCCTCGGGTCTCTCCAAGGAAGAAGTCGAGAAGCTCCGCAAGGAAGCCGAACTCCATGCCGAAGAGGACAAGAAGGTCCGCGAGCTCGCCGAAGCCCGTAACCGCCTCGACGCCGGTGTGTTCACCGCCGAGAAGTTCCTCGCTGACAACGGCGAGAAGATGCCCGCCGAAGCCAAGGCTTCCGCCGAAGCCGCGCTCAAGGAAGCTCAGGAAGCCCTCAAGAAGACCGACGCCTCCGCCGAGGACTTCGAGAAGGCCGCCACGGCCCTCCAGACCGCGCTGATGGCCGCCGCGCAGACCGTCCCGGCAGCCGCCGGCGAGCAGCCGCAAGCTGATGCCGGTCCGGCTCCCGATGCCCCTGAAGGCAAGAAGAAGGCCAAGGACGGCAAGGTGGTCGACGGTGACTTCGAGGTCGTCGACGACGGCAAGAAGTAAGCAGCCTTAGGTGGCGCCGAAGACGGGCCGGAGTCGCGAGACTCCGGCCCTTTTTGTCGCATGACGTCTTGCCCCTCACGGCCGACTCCCTAGGTCTGGAGGGGTGAATACCTCGGAGCAGCTTTTCCAACGCGCCCTCACGATGATCCCGGGCGGCGTCAATTCCCCGGTCCGGGCCTTCCGCTCGGTCGGGGGCACGCCCTTCTTCACGAAGTCGGCCAACGGAGCCCGTCTGACCACGGCCGACGGCCAGGAGCTTGTGGACTTCGTCCTGACCTGGGGTCCGGCCATCCACGGCCATAACGACCCGGATATCCGCGCGGCGATCCGCGAGGCCCTCGACCGCGGCACGAGCTTCGGCACTCCGAACCCGCTCGAGGTCGAGATGGCCGAGCTGATCCTGTCCTGCGTCCCGGCGGTGAAGAAGGTCCGCATGACCAACAGCGGCACCGAAGCCACGATGTCCGCCATCCGCCTCGCCCGCGGCTACACGGGCCGCAATAAGATCATCAAGTTCTCGGGCTGCTACCACGGCCACGTCGACTCGCTCCTCGTGAAGGCCGGCTCAGGCGCGCTCACGCAGGGCAATCCCGACTCCGCCGGCGTCACGCCCGGTACCGCCGCTGACACGCTGGTCGCGGAATATAACAACCTCCCGGCGCTCTCCGCTTTGTTCGATGCCAACCAAGGCCAGATCGCCGGCCTGATCGTCGAGCCGTTCCCGGCCAACGTCGGCCTCATCCTGCCGGACGCCGGTTTCCTCGCTGGTCTCCGCGAACTCTGCACCAAGCACGGCACGGTGCTTATCTTCGACGAAGTGATGACGGGCTTCCGTCTCTCCCTCGCGGGCACGCAGGGCCTGCATGACGTCGTCCCTGACCTCGTCTGCATGGGTAAGATCATCGGCGGCGGCCTCCCGGTCGGTACCTTCGGCGGCAAGGTCGAGATCATGGATAAGCTCGCCCCGCTCGGCCCGGTCTACCAGGCCGGCACGCTCTCGGGTAACCCGCTCGCCATGGCCGCCGGCCTCGCCGCGGTCCGCAAGCTGAAGGCGCAGAACCCGTATGCGCGTCTCGACGTCCTCGGCCGTCGCGTCCGCGACACGCTGCTCGCCGCCGCGCAGGCCAAGGGCATCCCGCTCCAGGTCCCGCAGGTCGGCTCGATGTTCTCGCTCTACTTCAACACCGAGAAGGTTCGTAACTACGACCAGGCCATCGCTTCCAACGGCGACCTCTATCGCAAGGTCTTCCGCACCGCGCTCGACAAAGGCGTGTACCTCGCGCCTTCGCCTTACGAGACCGCCTTCATCTCCACCGCCCATGAGGGCAAGGATATCGACAAGGCCTGCGAAGTCCTCGACGCCGCCGTGCGCGCCCTCTGATCATGCCTAAACTCGCTTTCATCGGTTCCGGACGCATGGCAGGGGCCATGGTGCATGGCCTTCTCCGTTCGGGCGCGTGCGCCCCGGCCGACATCACCGTCATCGGCGGCAACGATTCCACCGCTACTGACCTCTCTAAGGCTACCGGTGTCCGCGTGGCCGCGACTCCGGCCGAGCTCCTGGCCGGCGCCGACGCGGTCGTGCTCGCCTGCAAGCCGCAGCAGTTCGCCGATCTCGACAAGGCCTACGCCTCGCTCGCGCAAGGCAAGCTCGTGCTCTCCATCCTCGCGGGCACGAGGCTCGCCACCATCGGAGCGTTCTTCTCGGCCGCCCGTAATATCGCCCGCGCCATGCCCAATACCCCTGGCGCGGTCGGTCAGGGCATCAGCGCGCGTTGTTCCGCGACCCCGCTCGCGTCCGCCGACGCCCAGATCGTCGACGCTATCCTCTCCGGCCTCGGCCCCGTGATCGAGCTTCCCGAGTCCATGTTCGACGCCGTCACCGCGGTTTCCGGCAGCGGCCCGGGCTTCTTCTTCGAATATGTCGCCGCCTACGAAGAGGCTGCCGTCGCCTTGGGCTTCACGCCTGAGCAGGCCAAGCTCCTCGTCCGTCAGACCTTCTCCGGTTCGCTCGCGCTCCTCGCCGCCACTGGTGAGACGCCGGTGAACCTGCGTATCCAGGTAACCTCGCCGGGTGGCACGACCAAGGCCGGCCTCGATGCGCTGGAAGCCGGTAAGTTCCGCGCCATCGTCGCCTCCGCCCTCATCGCCGCCAAGAACCGCGGCGAAGAGCTCGGAAAGAAGTGAGACAGTAAACGTTGAATCGTTGGATGGTTGAATGGTTGGGTTGCCTTCTTTCTGGCCAACTTATCAACGATTCAACCTATCAACTTCTGCCGTTCACTTCCCCGGCTGGGTGAAGGGCGGGAGTTCGAACTTCACGGGGCTCGGACCGACGCGCGGGTCTTCGACTTGCTTGAGCGTGGTGAGGAGTTGGGCGGACAGCTGCTTGAGCGTCGAAGCGTAAGCCGGCTCGGCGGCGACGTTCCTGATCTGGTCCGGATCCTTCGCGAGGTCGTAGAGCTCTTCGGCGGGGCGCTTGCCGAACGAGTAATCGTAGACCCACTTGTACTGCGGGTCGTCGAAGTGATGCACGACCCAGGCCTTGGTCGGGCTGGCATCCATGTCGGCGAAAGTCGTGTAGGTGATCTTCTCGATATCCTCGAACTTCGGGAGGTCGGCCCGCGAGGTGAACTTCGGGCTGCCCAGCGGCCAGCGATCCGGGGCGAAATTGCGCACGTAGAGGAACTCCTTGGTGCGGAGCGCGCGGTGCGGGTAAGGCAGGTTATCTTCGCGGGCGGAGCCGACGTGGCGTTCGCGACCTGTGACGACCCAAGTGCGCGAGGCATCGATCTGGCCGGCCTGGGCGGACTTCAGGAGCGGGACGATGCTGCGGCCGGTCATGACGTCGGGCGGTCGCACGCCGCCGAACTCGAGGAACGTCGGGGCGAGGTCCATCAGGTTCACGAAGTCGTCGATCACTCGGCCGGCCTTGATGCCGGGACCGCGGACGATCAGGGCGACGTTCGTGCCGTGGTCGTAGAGGTTGCACTTGCCGCCCGGGACGCCGGGCATGCCGTGGTCGCCACTGATGACGAAGATCGTCTTGTCGAGTTCACCGCGCTTTTCCAGTTCGGCGATGAGCACGCCGACGCCCGCATCCCAGGCTTGGGCTTCGCCCATGTAGTCGGCCACGTCGTCGCGGACTTCGGGGACGTCGGGGAGGAAGGCGGGCAGCTTGCCTTTGAGGTCGTCGGGGTTGATGCCCCAGAGGTTCACGCCGCTATGCTTCTCGAAGGTGCGATGGGTGAGCGTCGGGCCGAACCAATAGCAGAACGGCTTGCCGTCCCTACGGTCGGCCAGGAAGGCCTGGAAGTTGCCGCTGACCTCGGCGAGCAGCTTTGCCTTCGCGTCGGCGAAGGTCGCGCCAGCCTTGACCATCTCGGTGGCGTTCTCGGAGAAGTTGTTATACCGTCCGCCGGACTTCTGGTAGGCGTATTTCTGGCCGCCGTAAGGAGCGTCCGCGGGCGTGCCCGGGCTCCAGACCTTGAAGCTCTTGCCGATGTGGTAGCCCGCGTCGCGGAGCATCAGCGGGTAGGTCGGGATCGAAGCATCCCACTTCGCGCCGTTGAGGATCGCGCCCAGGTGGGTGCGGAAGAAGTATTGGCCTGAGAGCAGGGAGCTACGGCAGGGCGTGCAGCTCGGGGCGGTCACGAAGGCGTGGCGGAAGATCGCGCCCTCGCCGGCGATGCGGTCGATGTTCGGGGTCTTGATGACCTGGTTGAGGCTCGGACGTCCGTCGACCTTGGCGTAGGCCCCGGCGTAGCGGCCCCAGTCGTCGGCGAAGCAGAAGACGATGTTCGGTCGTTCGGCGTCAGCGGCGAAGGCCGACGCGGCGAAGAGGCTCAGGAGCAGGGCAGGGAGTCGCATCGGATTATTTCAGCGGGGCTTTCTCGAAGTCGTCTTTCTTGACCCACGGAGCGTCGAGCAGCTCGCCTCCCATGTAGCGTTCGTAGAAACGGAGCTTCTTCTTGTCGGCGGAAGGATGGGCTTCGTATTCGGCGCCCCGGCCGACCGCGCGCAGGTCGCCGGCGGCCTTCAGTTCGGCCCACATCTGCGTGCGGAGCTTCTCGAGGTCGGCGACGCGGGTCTGGGCGAGGTTCTTTACGCAGTCCGTGTCCGTGTTCAGGTCGTAGAGCTCCTGGCCCGGACGCATCCCGAAGCAGAGATTCCAAAACGGGTCCGCTCCCTTCTCGCGGCGGGCGTGGAGCAGGAAGGATTTCGTCGGGCTCGCGTCGGTATCGAGGTAGCCCGTCTCCGGGTTGCAGGCGGGCCAGCGGGAAGGCTCGGCGTTCTCGAGGTAGGCCACGCCTTCCTTTACGATACCGCGGATCGGGTAGCCCACGTCGCCGGGACGACCTAGGTCATTTCTTTCGCGACCGATGAGCGTGTGGTCGCGGGCGGGGTTGGAACGTCCGTCGACGCCGCTCTGGAAGATATCGCTGAGGCTGCGGCCCGAGGTCGGCGCGAGGGTGCCGGTGGTCGGCCAGGCGATGCCGGCGGCTTCGAGGAAGGTCGGGGCGAAGTCGACGAAGCTGACGTAGTCGGTGACCTTGCGGCCCGGGTTCTTGATGCCCTTCGGCCAGCGGATGGCGAGCGGCAGGTGGTTGGCGTTTTCGTAGGCCGAGCCCTTCACGCGCGGGAAGGGCATGCCGTTATCGCTCGTCACCACCACGATCGTGTTCTCGAGCTGACCGGTCTTCTCGAGCAGCGCCAGGGCGCGGCCGACGTGGCGGTCGAAGTGTTCGACCTCGAAGGCGTAGTCCAGCATGTCGCCGCGGATCGTGTCGTTGTCGGGCCAGTAGGCGGGCACATGGTCGATATCGCTGGTCTTCTTGCCGCCGAGACGTGCGCCGGTGCCTTCTTCGTAGTCACGGTGCGGCTCGATGGAGCCGAGCCAGAAGAACCAGGGCTGCCCAGGCTTGGCTTGCGTCAGGAAGCTCTCGAAGTTGGAGCTGTAGTCGTTGTTCGTGATCCCCGTGGTTGGAGGCTTGGCCTTCTTCTGGTTGAACTGCTTGCCGGCCATCGCGCGCGGCGAGCCGTCGGCCTTCAGCGCGAGGCCGGGGGCCCAGACCTTGCCCGTGGTCGCGTAGGCGTAGCCGTACTGCTCGAGCACGTCGGGGAAGATCGCGAACTCCGGCGGGAACACGCACTGGTGGTTCGCCGCCGCTCCGAGGAGCCACGGGTGGCGGCCCGTGAGGATCGACGAGCGGGAGGGCGTGCACTTCGCGGTCGGCGTGTAGGCGTTGAGGAAGAGCAGGCCTTCCTTGGCGACGCGGTCGAAGTTCGGCGTCTTCACCCAGGAGCAGCCGTAGGCGCTCGCGTGACCGCGGCCCCAGTCGTCGGCGATCAGGAAGAGCACATTGGGGCGGGTCGGCTCGGCGGCCGTGAGGCCGGCGAAGGTGGCGCACAGGGCGGCGAGGAGCAGGGTGGGGCGCATGGCTCGGGGTGAGGTCACTTAAGCCAGTCGCCCGAGGGCATGCAACGCCTCAGCCGCTAGGCCAAAGAAAAGGCCGGGCGACTCGCGTCGTCCGGCCTTCGCGGGAGCCTCAGGCGAGGCTTACTTCTTGGCGGGGGCGTCGGCCTTCTTGGCCGGGGCCTTCTTGCCGCCCTTCGCGGCCGGCTTCGGGGCCGGGGCGAGGTCGCGGAGCTTCACGTTCTTGAACCAGACTTCGTCGCCGTGTTCCTGCAGGAGGATGTGGCCGTCGGCCCACTCGCCGAAGTTCTTGCCGTACTTGGGGTCGGCGTACTTCGACTTCGCCACGAGGGCGCGGAACTCGTCGGTGCTGCGGTCATAGGAGACCACGAGGCGGCCGTTGAGCCAGTGTTCGACCTTGGTGCCTTTGGTGATGACGTAGGCGTTGTTCCAGTCGCCGATGCGGTTCGGGCGCTTGTCCTTGGAAGCCGTGATCAGGTCGTAGAGCGACGAGACCGTGCGGTTGCCGTCGCGGCCGAGCTTGGCGTCCGGGTGGACGGCGTCGTCGAGCATCTGGAATTCCAGGCCGAAGGCCGAGCCGGCGCCCTGGTTGAGGTCAGGCTGCACGAAATACTTCAGGCCGCTGTTGGCGCCCTTGGTGAGCTTGAAGTCGACGGAGATCTCGAACTGCTTGTAGCGCTCGATCGTGATGATGTCGCCGGCGGCGGCGGATTCCTTGCCGCCCGAAGCGGCGGTGTGGAGCATGCCGCGTTCGATGGACCAGCCTTCCTTGGGGAAGTCAGGTCCCTTGGCGGAGCGCCAGCCCTTGCTGGTGCGACCGTCGAAGAGGAGCTTCCAGCCGTCGGCCTTCTCGGAGTCGGTCAGGCTGTTGTCGTTGATCTTCGTGAGGGAGATGTTGCGCCATTCGACCGTCGTGCCGGCCTTGGCGGCGTCCTTGCCGATGCCATGGACCTGGAAGGCGATGAAGCCGGTCTTGTAGCCGTCGTCACGGACATCGACGCGCGGCACGCCGTTGAGCCAGGTGCGGATGCGGTTGCCGTTGGCTTCCACCTTCACGTGGTTCCATTCGCCGACCTTGGAGATCTCGCGACCCTGCTTGGAGAAGGCGAGGGCGTCGCCGCCGCCGAAACCGGGGAAGATCCAGCCGCGACGGCCTTCTTCGTAGAGACCGGCGGACCACATGCGGGCCTCGGTGTCGGGCTTCTTCACGTTCTTCGGGTCGGTGTCGATCTCGGCCTGGTAGCCGTGGACGCGACCGGCCGGGACCTTGGCGGCCTTGCCTTCGGGGGTCTTGTAGTTGACCTCCTTGGCTTCGGCGTGGCTGCGGAACTGCACGCCCGAGTTCAGGCGCGGGTCGTTCTTGAAGTCGTACTCCAGAACGAAGTTGCCGTAGTCCTTGTCGGTGGCGAGGAAGGTGTTCGGCGTGTTGAGGGTGGAGGTGCCGACGAGGTTGCCCTCGGGGCTGACCGCGTAGGAGGCCTCGCCGCCGAGCTTCTTGAAGCCCGTGAGGTCCTTGCGGTTGAAGATCTCGACCTTGTTGGGGTTGGCCTTCGGCGCGCCGGGGGCGGCCTTCGAGGCGGTGGACTTGTCGTCGCTGGCGCAGCCCGCGAGGAGCAGGGCGGCGGCGGTAAGGCTCAGGAAGAGCAGGTTCTTTTTCATGGTGTGGTTGATTTTATGTAGAGATGAAAAAGCGGAGCGGCCTGGCGACCGCTCCGCTTCGTCGGAGGAGCTTAGAACGTGGTCGGGATCTCGAAGCCCTTGCGGCCGGCGCGCTTGGCCACGAGGTCGCGATTGGCGGCCTCGGCGTTGGCGCCGGTGAAGAGTTCAGTCTTGGTGTCCTGGGTGAGCGGGGCGCCGAGGGTGGCCTTGGCTTCGTCGAGGTTCACGCCGTTACGACCGAGGTGCTCGGCCATGCGACCGAAGGCCTCGGAGAGACCGGAGCTCGCCTTGATGGCTTCCTTGATCTCGCCGGCGCTCTTCTTCGCGCCGACGCGGTAGGAGATGTTGGCGGAGTGGACGAGGGCGGTGGACAGGTGGCACTCGCGGACCGGGGCATGGATGCCTTCGGCCGAACCCTTGCGGATGCAGGCGACCCAGTTGGCGTGGTGGCCGGAGGCGCCGCCGGTGAGGTCGACGGCGTCGACGGTCTTACCGTAGGTCTTCACGAACTTGCCGTCCTTGTCGTAGACCTGGGCGGAGTTGTAGTCGGGGACGACGATCGTGGCGTTCTCGCACTCGACGATGATGCCGATGTCGGGGGACTTCGCGGACTTCTCGCCCGAGTTGTTCTCCTTGAACTTGCCGAACTTGTTCATCGGGCCGTCGATCTTGCCGTCGGAGGTGAGGCCGTAGACTTCGGTGATGAGCGGGGCGGCGGCGTAGTTGTGGATGGAGACGAAGGTGTTCGGGGTCTCGGCGCAGTCCGTGTAGCCGAAGCGACCGCCGACGGAGACGACCTCAGGGGAGACTTCGTGGGTGCCGAGGAACCAGCGGGCGATGTCGATCTCGTGGATCGCCTGGTTGCAAAGGTCGCCGCCGCCGTAGTTCCAGAACCAGTGCCAATCGTAGTGCACCGGGCCCTGGTTGGAGGCTTCCTGGACCTTGTCGGTCTCGTTGCCGCGGATGGATTCCTGGATGTCGGCCGGGCCGTGCCAGAGGTCATAATCGATCTCGGAGGGGATGGCGTTCTTCTTGGCCGGGCCGATGGACTTGCGGCGCTTGTAGCAGATGGCGCGGGCGAGCTTCACCTTGCCGTACTTGCCGGCGTGCACGTCCTTGATGGCGGCGCGGATGCCGACGCCGGAGCGGCTCTGGGTGCCGGCCTGGACGATCAGCTTCGTGAAGTGGTTCGAGGCGGCGACGAGCTGCTGGCCTTCGAAGATGTTGTGAGAAAGGGGCTTCTCGACGTAGAGGTGCTTGCCGGCCTGGAGGGACCAGATGCCCTGAATCGAGTGCTGGTGGTTCGGGGAGGCGATGGAGACGGCGTCGATATCCTTATCTTCGAGCATCTTGCGGATGTCGGTGTAGCCCTTGGCGCCGGGGTTGTCCTTCAGGCCCTTGGCGACCACGCGGGAGTCGACGTCGCAGAGGGCGACGATGCGGACGCCCTTGATCTTCTTGAGCTCCTTGATGTGCTCGAGACCACGGCTGCGGAAGCCGACGACGGCGACGCGGAGGTCACCGTTGGCGCCAGCGGACTGGGCGTAGGTCTGGGCGCTGAGGCCCGCCACGGCGGCAGCCAAGGCGGAGTTCTTGATGAACGTGCGACGATTGAGTTGGGACATAGATATGACTGGGGGTGAAGGACGAGCATACGGAGATGCCCGTTGAGTCGAGAATGTTCCAAGGCACGCGCTAACCGAATAACGGTAATCAGGACCCGAGACTAAGCGGTAGACTAAGGGGCAGGGGTTAGGGGTAGGGGTAGGGGCAGGGGTAGGGGTAGGACTATTTACCTAAAAACATAATAATGAGTTACTTAGGTATAATCCAAAATTACCTACCCCAACCCCGACCCCTACCCCTGCCCCTGGTGAGTGATTACTTAACAGTCCGAATATACTGCCAGATGGCTTCGAATTGGGCCGGGCCCTTGCCCTCGTAGGGATCGGAGAGCTGGGTCACGCCTTCGGGGTCGGCGTACTTGGGCATCTTGGTGTCCGGATCGATACGTGTCGGGGCGAGGACCCATCGATGGTAGTAGCCTTTGCGCAGGCGCTCGGCGGATTGCGCGAAATTGATGGCGGGGGCTTCGAAGACGGCGGTGGCTTCTTTTTCGCCCACGGCGTGGCAGGTGATGCAGTTGAAGCCGCCGTCGGCGCCGATCAGCTTCTCGCCGTTCGCGAGCTTCTCAGCGTCGGCGGCAGCGTCGGCGGTTTCCTTCTGCGGCAGGCCGTGCTGGTGGTTGAGGCCGAGGGCGAGTCCGTCCGCGTAGTGGGCGAAGCCGGGCATGCGGCCGATGAGCCAGGGGCGCGGCTTATACTCGATCTGTCCGGCGATGAACTTGCTCATCCAGTCATGACGGAGTTTTTCGCCGAGCCAGGTGAGGGCGGGGATGGGCGCGTCCGGCACGGGCTCGCCTTCGACGTGTTCCTTCGGCGGGAGGGCCTCGCGCAGCTTCTTCGCTTCGCCGTCGACCTTGGTCCAGGTGCTCACGGTCGCGTCGCGCGAGTGGCAGGCGAGGCAGTTGAGGTTCTTGATTTGGCGCTCCGCGAATTCGGCGGGCGTATCCTGCTTCAGCGAGGCGAGGTCGGTGGACAGGAAGGCCTTCAGCGACGCGCGCTGCGCGGGCGTCAGGGCGAAGTCCGGCGCGGTGGCGCGGGCCTTGTCATCGGCGGCGAGACAGCCCTTGTCGCCGGCCTTGAGCACGGAGGCGAGGGTCGGCTGCGTCGTGGCGGGCATGCCCGCGTGACAGGTGAGGCAACCGGCGCTGACGATCAGGGTGGCGCCGCGGGCGGGGTCGCCGGCGAGGGCCTTGCGTTTCACCACCCGGCTGTTGGCGACCAGGTAGGCGGCCAGCTGGGCGGCTTCTTCGTCTTCCAGACGGAAGTGCGGCATGCGCGTGGCCGGATAGTTCTTGGCCGGGTCCTTCAGGAATTCGACGAGCGCATCGGCGTGCCACTTGTCGCGGATGTGGCCCATCGGGATGCGGTCCTGCGGGTCCTTGCCTTCGGCGTCGGGGCGCTGGTGGCAGGCGACGCAGCCAAGGTTGGCGAAGAGTGCGCCGCCTTGCGGGGCCAGCTTGAGGTCGAGGGTCTCGGCCTTGGTCGTCGCGCCTTGCGTGAGCATCGCGGCGAGGTCGGCGGCTTTCTGTTCGGCGTCGGCGCCGGCGAAGACCTTCGGCATGAGCGTGTGCGGGCGGACGGCGTGCGGGTCGTGGATCCAGTCGGCGAGGAAGGCGGACTTGTATTTCGTGCCGAGCTCGGCGAGCAGCGGCGCGTTCTGGCCGTGCTCGGGCATGCCCGTGCCCTTGGCCGGCAACATGGCGGCGTCGGCGTGGCAGGCGGCGCAGTTCATCTGCGCGAACAGCAGGCGCCCCTCGCGACGCTGCGTGGCGGCGTCGAGGTCCTTGTCGGCGGGATGCGTCAGGAGCGACGGCGGGACGGGTTCGAGCGGGAAGTCCTTGGAGGCCCAGCTCAGGCGCACGAAGGTGTCGCCCTGGTCGGCGCTCGCGATCTCGGCGACGATGCGGTTGGCGCCTTTGTTGAGCTGTACGGTCTTGATGCCCGGTCCGTCGAGGAGCGGCTGGCCGTTGAGGCTCAGCTTGAATTTTCCGGAGGATTCGGCGCTCAGCTTGAAGGTGCCGCGCAGCGGCGACTGCAGGTCGCCTTCCCACTTCGCCGCGAACGGTCCGGCGGCGAGGAAGGGCGTGGGGGCCTGGCCGGCCGGGACGTAGAGGGCGAGGAGGCGGTCGGAGCGCACGTCGGACTTGCCGGCGGCGGTGAACGTGACCTTGAGCCCGGGCAGGTCCTGCGCGGAGAGGGCGGCCGCGGCGGTCGCGACGAGCAGGCAGAGGAAGCGGCGGAAGAGCATGGCGGCGGAGCGCGTCCTATTGGGAGGCATTCCCGCCATCAGGCAAGCCCCCAACAAAAAGGCCCGGCGTGAACCGGGCCTTCGGAGGTGAGGGATTAGCCTCAGCTTACTTGGCGAACGAGCGGTAGTCTTCGCCTTCCTTCTCCGGGACGACGTTGATCGTGTGGGCGACGTCATCCGGCACGCGGGAGCCGTCGACCGCCTTCACGTTCATCTTGATGCGCATCTGCATGACCGGCACGAGGCCCGCCACTTCGAGGAAGACCGACTTGCCGTCTTCGGCGACCTTGACGGACTGGATCGGCACCTGGTCGGAACCCTTTTCCTCGGGCTTGCTGACCTTGTAGGTGTCGGAGCCGTAGGCGCTCGACCAGAGGTAGTTGTACTGCTCGATGGACCAGTTCTGGAGGTCGGCGGCCGACTTCTTGTCGAGGGCGCCGGTGAAGCGGATCGTGATGCCCTTCTTGGAGACGTGGAGGGCTTCCTGCATCGTCACGGACTTGCCGGTGTAGCGGACGCGCTGGATCGCACCGTCCTTCACGCCGTTGGTCTGCCAGCCCTTGAGGCCGGCGACGTAGAGCTGGCCGTCGACGGGGCTGAAGCGCGCGCGCATCAGGCCGGTGGCGAACTTGAGCGGGAACTTCACCACGCCGCCCTGGGCGACGTCGCCAACGCGCTCCTGGAGGACCGCGAAGAGCGAGGACTTGCCGTAGGACAGGTAGAGCATGCGGCCTTCGAACGGCCCCCACTTGCCTTTGTTGGCGGGCACCCAGATCTGCGTGCCGTTGGAGTTGTCGATGTCATAGGGGACCCAGCAGAGGTGGGGGCTGTACTTCGTCGGCGCCGGGGTGCGGTGCGAGAGGTCGGGGACTTCGATGAAGTCGCCGGGCTTGGAGAAGTGGATGTAGTCGACGGGAACCCAGGTGCCCTGGTTGTCGCCGTTGGAGACTTCGCCGTTGGGGCCGACGCACATGCCGTTGGGCGCGCGGATACCGGTGGCGTAGACCTCGAACTTCTGGCCATCCGGCGAGACCTTGAAGATCGCGCCATGGTGCTCGCTGAGGGGACCCCAGCCGCGGCCTCCCGGATTCACGGGTCCGCCCTTGAGGAAGTAGAAGTTGCCCTGCGCGTCGGTCTGCAGGTCGAACGTGAACTCGTGGAAGTTCGAGGTGACCTGGACGTCGTTGTTGAAGTTCTGGTAGAAGTCGGCTTCGCCGTCGTTATTGAAATCGTGCAGGAGCGTGATCTGGTCGCGGCCGAGGACGTAGACCTTCTCGTCGACGATCTTCAGGCCGAGGCCGTGGAAGATGCCGGTGGCGTAGCGGTGCCACGTGATCTTGCTGAGCTTGTCGTCGGCGAACTTGCCGACCCAGACGTCGCCGCTCCAGGTGGCGAAGGCGATGCGGCCGTCCTTGAAGAAGTCGATCGCGCCGACGCGGATCCAGGCGCCGTAGGGGTTCTCGGCGGGCACCGTGACGGTGTCGACGACGTAGGGGGAGGCGAGGAGCTCGGTGAGCTGGTCCTTGAGGGACTGCTTCTGGGCGGCGTCCTGCTCGCCTTCGATGCGGGCCTTGAGCCCCTCGGCCTGCTTGGCCTGGTCGGCTTCGCCGAGCACGCCTTCGGTCACGACTTCCTGGGCCCAGTGGGCGGGGCCGCCCTTGGTGAAGGTGCGGAGGTCGGCCGCGGCGGCGACTTTGGACGTCACCTTGCGGAGCACATCGCCGGCATTGATGGCGCCGTGGGCGAACGAGACCTTGAAGGAGGTGCCCGCGGCGACCTTGGTGAGCTTGAGGGAGAGGAAGTTGCCCTTGTTGCTGAGGATCGAACCGGCCGGCAGACCGTTGACGGTCACGGTGGTGAGTTCGTCGGCGGGCTTCACGATGGCCGGGGCGTTCTTGGCTTTGGCCTTGGCCTTCGGGTCGGCCTTCTTGCCGGCGGCGGGTTCGGGCGGGAGGGGAATCTCGACGCGCACGATGGCGTTGGCGCCGTCGGCGAGGTCGACCTTGCCGCCGTACGGGAGATCCATGAGGCGGACGGAGGAATCGAGTTCGCCCTTCACGACGGTGAAGGAGCGGGAGAGCACGACGACGTCCCCGACCTTTTCCATCTCGGCGGATTCGAGCACCTCGGCGGCGCCGACACTGTAGGCGAAGACGACGCGGTCGCCGTTCAGGTAGAGACCCTGATACTTGGCGTGCTCACGCGGGAGCGGTCCGAGCGCGATCTTGGCCATCACGCCCTCGGGGCCCTTGGGCAGCGTGCGGGTCTCGTTGAAGGTGCCGTTGAAGCTCCAGCCGGGGCCGGGGTTCGTCTCGAAGAAGACCTTGGCGCCGACCGCCGGGCCGGGGTTCGGGCCGTGCTTGCCGTCGAAGGCCACGCCCTTGGTCTGCATCCAGCCGCCCGTCCAGGCGCCGGCGCCACGGAGCGTCTCAGTGTCGAAGGCGTAACCGGCGTCGCGGTTGCCGAGATTGACGAGCACGGCCTTGTTGGCCGCGCAGCCCTTCTGGTCGAAGGGGCTCTTGCCTTGGGTGTTGTCGATCGAGGCCGAGAGGAAGCGGCCGTAGTCCATCGCTTCCCACTTCGAGAGCGGTTTGGCGTCGGGCTTCTTGGCCGCGTCCTGGGCGAGGCCGGTCACGGCCGCCAGCGCGAACGCCAGGGACAGGGAGGTGCGGGTCAGGGATTTCATGTGATTGGAAATAGGGGTGGGCGGGGCAGGGGGCAGGATTGATTAAACCGCCCCCCGCTGTCCACCGTATTGGAGCAATAGACGGGCGGGAAGTTCCTTATGAAGATGAAAGATGACGGATGGACGATAAAGGCCGCCGCCGATCCTCCAAAACTGCGGCGATTGATGAATCTTCCATCCCGTCAGCCGCTTGGTCTCTCCGGCTGGGTCGTTCATGTTTCCGCATTCCCCCCGGTTTCCGTTTCAGCCGGTGCCTCTGCTTCGCAGCCGTTCACCATGCCAGCAGAACCCCAAGGCGGTCAGGCCTTCCAGCATCCGGGCAGGTGCTGGTCGAGCACACCCACGGCCTGGAGGTAAGCCTGGATGATCGTCGGGCCGACGAACTTCATGCCGCGCTTCTTGAGTGCCTTGGAAATCTGTTCGGCGAGCGGCGAGGTCGCCTGCGGCGTGCGTGAGCGTCGGACGACGGGCCGGCCGTCGACGTGCGCCCAGAGCCACTTCGCGAAGCTGCCATGTTCTTCTTGGATCGCGAGGAAGGCGCGGGCGTTGAGGGCGACGGATTCGAGTTTGCCGCGATGGCGGATCACGCCGGGGTTGGTCATGAGCGCATCGACCTTCTTGGCGTCGAAGCGCGCGACCTTGCGGGGGTCGAAGTTCGCGAAAGCCTTCCGGTAGTGCTCCCGCTTCTTCAGGACGGTGATCCAGGAGAGTCCGGCCTGGGCGCCTTCGAGAATGAGCTGTTCGAAGAGCAGGCGATCGTCGCGGACAGGCACGCCCCATTCGTCGTCGTGATAGGCGACGTAGAGCGGATCGTCGCCGCACCAGAAGCAACGTGGCTTCGGCTTCGCCACGGTCAGGACTTGGTCGAAAGGCCGCGAAGCCACGCGATCCAGCCGGCGGGCAGTCCGCGGGCGAGGGCGCCGCGCACGATCTTCTCGTGGTAAAGCTTCGAAGGCAGGTGCGGGCCGGTCGGGTCGACGACCTTGTAGGCCTGGCAATCGAGCGGGCAGTCCTCGAGGCCGGCTTCCAGCACGGTCAGCTTGATGCGCTTGTAGGGCGCGCCTTCGGCCTCATCCATACGCTTCCAGTCGTCGACCGTCATCTCATAGACCGCGCCCCAGACGCCGGGAGTGTCGAGGTCTTCCAGGATGTCGGCGGAGCCGCCGCCCCAAGTGGAGCTCGGGTGCGTGAAGGCCAGGCGGTGCTTGGGCAGGAAGGCTTTGCCGCGATAGCTGGAGCCGGGGCAACGGCGCTCCATCTGGGTGGAGTCCAGATTGGAAGCGTAGGCGAAATAGTACCGGCTCATGCGAAGGAGGACGAACTTTGCCCATCTCGGCCGGAGATGCAAACGGATAGGGAGGCCTGTGAATAGAGTATGGAGTATTGAGTATCGAGTATAGGTTGTGAAGCGGGGTCCGGCGCCAGCCGTTCCAACCCCCGATACTCGATACTCAATACTCGATACTCTCTATTTTAGCGGGCGATATCATTCCGGCCGAGCACGGTGATGCCGTGGCTGGACAGGACGGAGGCGGCGAGTTCCTGGGCTTCCGTGCGGACGACCAGACCGTAGCGGCCGTTCGGACGGAAGAGGAAGGGGTAGACGTAATGGATGTTGATCTCGGCCCTGAGCAGGACGCCGGTGACGTCCTTGAGCTGGGCTTCCGACTGTAGCTCGATGGCGACGACCGGGACGTCGTCGTGGGCGAAACGGTGTTCGTCGAGGATCTGTTCGGCGCGCTCGGGGTAATCGACGACGATGCGGATGATGGTGGAGTCGGTCGTGTCGACCAGGCACAGGGCCATGATGTGGACATCGGCGCCGGCCAAGGACTCGACCAGTTCGTTGAGTCGACCGACCTTGTTCTCGACGAAGATGGAGAACTGGCGGACGGGTCCGAGGTCAGGTTGCTGGGAGAGTTCGGCGGCCATCGAGAGTCATTATGACAATCCGGATGCGTTTCTCCAGCCCCATCTCGGAGGGGAGGGGCCTTTGCCTTGACTTGTATCTTCGTATACGGATACGTAGATACGTATGCTAAGCATCGCCGTCCTCTTCCTGGCCCAAGCGCCGACCCGTCTGCCTGAGACGGTCGTGATCGAAACTCGCCAAGCCGCCCCCTTGGCCGACGCCTCGCCTTCGGTCAGCCGCCTCGATGTCACCGCCGCGACGGAATCCGGGCAGACGACCCTGACCGGCCTGCTCGGCGGCGCTCCCGGCGTCTACGCCTCCGAACAGTCGGGCGAAGGGTCGGTGGGCTCGCTCTTCCTGCGCGGCACGAACTCCACCCAGACAGCCGTGCTCCTGGATGGCCGTCGCCTGCCCCAGGGCTTTTCCAATTCTTACGAGATCGGCCGCTACCGCATCTTCGGCCTGTCTTCGGTGGAGATCCTCCGCGGTCCGTCCTCCTCCCTCTACGGCGCCAACGCGCTCGGCGGCGTCATCGACCTCCGCCAGCAGTCGCCTCTCTCTGCCAAGGCCGGCTCGACGCTCGTCGCCGAAGGGGGGTCCTATGGACGCGGCTCGCTGGGCCTCGCGTTCCTGTCGAACAACGCTGTCGGCGCGCAGGCGGCGACGAACGGCACCGCAGTCAGCCTCTCGGCTTCGCACGACGACGGTTGGCGCCCCAACGGCGACCGCGATGCGCTGAGCGCCTATCTCAAGCACGAGTGGCGCCTATCTTCGAACCTGGTCTTCGACCTCGTCGGCTCGGCCGACCACGGTAAGGCTGGCCTGCCTGGGCAAGATATCGGCGGCGGCTCGAGTCTGACGGACTGGGAGCGCGACAGCGGTTGGTTGCTCTCGCCTGGCTTGCGATTCCATGACGCCTTGACGGATGCCACGGTCTTCTGGTCCCGCGCCGGCAGCGCTATCTCGAGCGTCACCGCCCCTTACGCGAACCGCTACCTGCTCGACCGCGACGAACTCACGGCCTTCGTGGACCGCAAGGTGCGATCGGACCTGACCCTCGGCCTCGGCTTTACCTACGAGCGGACGACCTTCGAGCAGTTCGACGTCGCCGCGAACAGCCTGACCTGGGCGGATACCCACGAGAGCCTCGGTGTCTGGACCCGAGCCGACTGGCAGGTCACCGCGGCAGACCGTCTCCGCGCCTCCGTGCGCGACGACCGCTTCACGGACTTCGCCGGCAAGACGACCGGCGAGGTTTCCTATTCGCACCGCTTCACCAAGGAGCTGCTCGCTCACGCGAAGGCCGGCACGGCGTATCGCGCGCCGGCCGCCAATGACCTCGCCTACGGCACGCACCTCGGCCTGCCGCTCCGTCCCGAGAGCAATACCGGCACCGAGGTGGGGCTCCGTCACGAGAACGCCGTGCCGGGCGCGCTGTCGTGGACGCTCGTCGCCTTCCGCAACGAACTGACCGACCTCATCGATTACAATCCCAGCAGCTATCAGACCTATAACATCGCCAAGGCCCGGACGCAGGGCGTCGAAGCCGGTCTCGAGACGCGCCCGGCGAAAGGCCTGCGCGTATTCGGCGCGACCACTTGGCTCGACAGCGAGATCCGGTCGACGGACTACTATCTCGGTACCGGCCTGACCGGCGACAAACTGCTCCGCCGTCCGACGCTGACGCTCACGCTCGGCTTGGAGGTCATCCCGAACGACGATTGGACCTTCGGTGTCTCCGCCGCGCATCTGCGTGGTCGCGAGGATTTCGACTGGAACAGCTACGCCCGGGTCAGCCTGCCCGACGCCACCTTCGTGCGCGTCTGGATCCGCCGGATCCTTTCCGATAACACCGAAATCTCGCTGCGGATCGAGAACCTCTTCGGCGAGGACGCCCCGCCGGCGGCCTACGGTTTCGGCGCCCAGCCCCGCTCGGCGTATGTGGGGCTGACGCGCAAGTTCTGACGAACTTGCGCGTGGGGGTCTGGAAGGTAGGGGCGCCACTGCGTGGCGTCCGTTCGCATGGATAGTCTCTCGGACTGGACACCTTGAAACCCTCAACCGGCATTGGTTAACGGACGCG